>Ga0233423_10001165_pt1 | contig 13331 bp, 12 predicted proteins | sample Watercolumn_Mata_FD_180713 | JGI IMG/M metagenome (GOLD analysis project Ga0233423, IMG submission 180713) | Freshwater microbial communities from Lake Matano, South Sulawesi, Indonesia - Watercolumn_Matano_2014_112_MG | ecosystem: Environmental > Aquatic > Freshwater > Lake | place: Indonesia... | reverse complement strand
ATGAAAAATTACAGACGCCAGATCGGCAAGACAGCAGAAGATTTCAAAAATGACACTTATCTTCGAATGATTGCATTTCTGGAGCGCAATCCAGACTATTTCATCAGCCAGGTCTATCATTTGCCGCAAACTAATCGTGGCGCCGCACTATTGGATTTGCTTGCGAAACATGGACTATCCCCCGGCGAATTTAAAGGCATCACACGATTTGGCGAAGGTCAGACTTTCGAAAACAAAGAAATAGCACACGTTGGTTTTAAATTTTTGAACAAACGCACTGACTCGGAAGTAGTAATCGAGGTCGAATTGGCAAAAAATACTGCCACCAAACTATGGCAAATCAAGCGTATCAAAAATTTCAATGAGATATTTGCCGATCTTGAAATCGATTACAACTCGGAAGTCCACTGCCTTTTTGCTTCTGCTTTAAAGGGGCTGGACGAGGAGTTTGTTAAAGAAAGGACGAAACAAATCAACCACGAATTATATCCCGTCTTTAATTTAAAGCCGCAGGCCTCCACCCATTAAATGGGAGGAAGCCTGCAGCTCTCTATTGATTTAGTGCATAAAGCTCAAATCATTTAAATCACATATTAGTGAGCAGAGCGGACTTCTTCTTTGACAGAGCTCATCGAACCATCGGGTGAAACCATGGTGCTGGAAGCTTCGGACTTACGAGAAGTTCCGGTGAAATCGGACTTGAGGCTTTCTTTACGTTCGCTAGATGAAACGCTGCCATCGGCATGTTCTTTGATTGCTTCAGAGCTGGTCTTGACTTCGGCGCCACCAGGACCGGACTTAGCTTCGATCTTGTTGACTTCAGCTGCATCACCTACGTTGGTGGTCGAAACGGCACGGAGTTCATCAGCCATAGCGGCTACAGGACTGAGCATAAGAGCCATGGCAAACGCGGCGCCGGCTACTTTATTGGTTCGCATAATCATTCTCCTTAATGCGCTCGCATCCATATGCGAGTCACTGGGTTTTAGCGAGGGAGATGACCAGGGGGTGACCTGAAAGTTCCATCGGTTAGAAAATAGTCTCAAAATTTCTAACCGATCTATCCGAACTCAACAAAACAAAATCCCACCCCCACTTAAAAAAAGCTCTTTCCGGGAGGCGACTCCCTCATTGTGAAAAGTTTTTGATAATCCGGCTCAAACACATCAATAACCTTATAGGTCCCCGAAGTCATCCATTCACCAACCCGCCACTCAGATCCAGACAAAACACTTTTATAGATGGTTTGACTCTGCATCAAAATTTTGCCCCAAAATAACCATTTGCCGCCTAGATTTTGCACCAGAAATACCCGCACCGGGTCAAGATGAAAGATCCGCGCATCCGGCTTATCTGCAAAAGAAAAAATCCGATCACGCACATCCGCAAGCGTGATCGGGCTGACTTTATGCCGCTCCAGATCAAAGACATCGCAAGGGAAACCCTGCTGATCACTCAGATTCAAAGTGTCATTGACTTCTATGCCGCTTCCCATTACAACTACCCTCTCAAATCACGCTTTAGGCTATCATTATTCATGTTTTTCTAACCACCATTTTCAATCGCAATTCGCAAACCAACCCCACAAACAATCCTGAGGATCTTGCTTGGAAGCGCTATTCATCGGCTTAACGGTTGTCACCAGCAGCGCCACCGTCGCCGCTATCTGTTCGCTCGTGTACCGTCGCCTCACTAGGCGCAACGATGATTTTTTCAATGATGTAGCCGGATCAATCTTTCAAGTCGTCGGCACACTGTATGCCGTTCTCCTCGGCCTGATTGTCGTAGACACGATGAACTCAATGACCGAAATCAGGCAAACCATCGAGCACGAAGCCAATGGCATAGCCAATGTCTTTATCCTATCCGAAGGGCTTCCAGCCAAAGAAGGCAAGGAGCTCAAGCTCCTCTCCAAAAAATATGTCGAATCAGTAGTCGATGAAGAATGGGCCGCCATGCGCAATTGTTCCATGAGCAAAAAAGCCTCAGCAACCATTGTCAAAATGTGGGACACAGCTCTGGCCACCGACTCACCGAAACAAGCCCATATGGACATACGATCCAAAATACTCGATCAACTTTCTGAGATCGGCAATGACAGGCGCAAACGACTACTCTCCAGCCTCCAGAAGGTACCGACAATACTATGGGCAGTGCTGATTTTTGGTGGCATTTCCATTACAATTTTCACTTTCTTTTTTGGCCTCTCCAGCGCATCGGCACAAGCGGCCATGGCAGCGATCGTCGCCGGCAGTGTTTCTCTCAATATATATCTGGTCTATTTGTACGGCTATCCTTTCTCCGGCAGCTTTGCGCTCACACCTGATGGATTTATCACGGACAGATTCGTTTTCAACATGCGAGAAAAACGTCTACTAGACAAAGTCGACACAACGACTACAACTATCAACTTGCACAAGGTCTCGGACAAGAGCGGTCACGTAGATAAACTGGAAAAATAAGTGGCAGCCTCAGACGACCTTTTAATGCGTTATCCGGCCTGGGAAGCATTTTCACAACTGTTTCTCGACACCGAGCTAGATGATGCCGACTATCAAAGACTGGCCAAGGATCTAGCCGCAACACCCTACTCCATCGAGCAACTCCGCCACATAGCCCATCACGAAGTTGCCCCCGTTTGCGGCCCAAATCTCCTCGCAGTCACTGGTGCCTGGGATAAATTTGATAAGCAATGGCTAATTCAACGTTGCAGTCGTTTTCAAAAGGCCAATAAAAAGCCGCACGCAACAGGAATTCCGATTGCATGGTGGCACAAAATCGCAGAAACCTTCAGGTGGACACTGCCCACTCCTCCCTTTGCCAGCATGGTGACAAAGGATATCGAGAGACTCTTGATACTGACTCAGGAAATACGAGACAAAAGCTAAACCCTTATCAAGCCGAGGCACATTGCTTAGCAGAAGCAAAGTCAGTGCTCATGGTTAGTTCGGCATTTGCACGCAATTCAGATTGCAGTTGATCTAGCTTGGCACTTGCTCTTTTAAAGGCATCCGACCCGAGCAAAAGATGCAGGGGTGCATCCGGGGCCAGGGCAATACCAATGATCACTCTTGCTGCTTTCTGCGGATCTCCTCCTTGATTGCCATCCATATTTTGGAAGGCAAGCCTTGCAGCACCGCAAGTACTGTCATAATCAGCGAGTCGAACGTCGGCATGCCTCAATGAATCACTGCCGAGAAACTCAGTACGAAATGCACCAGGCTCTATCACCGTGAGCTTTAGTCCGAGAGGCTCTATCTCCTGCGCAAGCGCATTAGATAGACCTTCTACAGCAAACTTTGCTGCAGCATAAAAAGGAGAGCCAGCTCCTGGAGCGACACCCGCGATAGACGAAATATTGATGATATGCCCGTGCCATTGATTGCGAAGATATGGCAGGAAAGCTTTGGTGACATTAGTAGTGCCCCAGAAATTGGTTTCGAAAACATCACGCGCGTCAGCCAAAGCTGTTTCTTCGACCGCGCCAATCAAGCCATATCCAGCGTTATTGACGAGAACATCGATCCTCTTATATATCGCCATAGCTGCTTTGGCGACCTGATAACACATCTGCGCATCGCAAACATCGAGTCTAAGCACGGTCAAACGCTGCGCATCATCAGCATCGATCTCATCTACGTAATCCACAGCGCCACTACGCGTCGTCCCGATGACCGTGCCCCCGCCTGCCAGCACCTCGAGAGCAAGCGCCCGTCCTAGGCCTCGCGAAATGCCTGTGATAAACCAGACGCGCGATCTCGTTTTGATTTGCATACCGCACCTCACTTCCTTTCGCATTTTTATATGATCATTGAACAATGTCTGGCCCCGGGAGTGAATGCCGAAAGCTCCAGTCTTTTTGCCTAATCCTGCAAGAAAACTCCAAATTGACGCAAAAAAGGGTTATTTGTTGATACATTTCTATTTAGAACATGGATGAAAAACCAGGAGCAGGCATGAGCAAGCTAAGACACCCCGAGCGCCCAGATGAGCTCGAGACACAGAATGCAAGGATGATCCAACTGATCGAGGGTCTGGTCAACGAAAATGGCAAATCGCCGTCTAGCCTGCAAGGCGTCTCCCTGATGCGCTCGGACTGCGCTATGCTGCGTAAACCAGTCATGTACGAACCAAGCATCGTCATCATTGCCCAGGGCCGCAAACGCGGTTATCTCGGGGGCGAGACATTTGTGTACGATCAAAACAACTATCTGGTGCTCTCCGTGCCCCTACCCTTCGAGTGCGATACGGAAGGAACCCCTGAAAAGCCTCTATTGGGCCTCTCGATTAATGTCGACGTGCCTATGCTGGCAGAATTGATGCTTAAAACCGAGCCCAAAAAACTGCCACAAGAAAATCCAGCGGCCTCGCAGTCTATCTATTGCACCAGACTCGATACTAAGCTCGCCGATGCCACCAATAGATTGCTTGAGACTCTATACGATAAAAACGAAGCATCTATTTTAGGCCACAGCATCAAACGCGAAATAGTCTACCGCGTACTCTGTGGTGAACAAGGCAGCTCTCTACGCTCGATCGCGACACTGGACAGCCGCAGCAGTCTAATCAATCGAGCCTTGCTGCGTATCCACACCGAATATGGTAGCAAAGGCCTGGACGTTTCGACTCTCGCTGACGACATCGGCATGTCTAATTCAGCCTTTCATCACAACTTTAAAGAGGTCACCGCCACCTCGCCAGTGCAATACCTCAAATCCGTCCGCTTGCATAAAGCACGACAGTTGATGCTGCAGGACGGCATCAATGCAGGTGCTGCGGCCAATATGGTGGGCTACGAAAGCCAATCCCAATTTAGTAGAGAATTCAAACGCTTTTTTGGTGCAAGCCCATCCGAAGAAGTAGCTCGCTCACGGGCTCATCTAACAACAGCGTCCGAACTACTTGGAGCTTGATCGCATGTAATCTTTAAAGTCGTCGGTATCGACAACGCGCATCAGATCTCGGAGATGGTGCCCCATCAGCGAGGCACTCGAAGAAATATCAGCGATAATATTGATCTGATCGGTGATATCATCCAGCGTGATGATTTTTTCTTTGATCGGGACGCCGCAGACAAAATCAACCTTTAACTTGTCGCGCTTGCTGCCGGGCTTTTCAAGCCACTCTCGTTCAATCCAATTAGCCTCTAGTACTTCGGCCCTGCTCATACCGGCTTTTTCGGTCGAAGGACCGTGAAAAAACCTCCATACACTCTCCGGATAATCTGTATGCTCGTCCACCGGCCTACCAAACAAGGCAGCCACTACGGTCGGACGCCCTGGATTGGTAGAACGTGGCCCGGCATCCTGCTTGAGCGCATACATCGACATGCCGGTGGAGACTACACCAGACATCATCTGGTTAAAGTTGCCGGGAAATGGAGAAATGTCACTGGTAAAACCCAAGACAGAACCTATAGTGTTGAGAGTGCCTGAGGTCATGAAGTTGATCGCATTGTTGGTATTGATCCCCTTGTCACGGCGCTCTGCCAACCGCCGACGAAGGGCCTCGAACAGTGCCTTCTCACGCTCCGCTTCTGCCTCGAGGCTCGCAGCATCAAAAAATGCCTCAAAAACCGTGTCCATGATCTTATGCCGGATAAAGGTCTTACGCTCTTCGGACATGGTCGAAAGACTCGAGTCTATCTCTTGTATATAAGGCCAGATCTCAAGTTGCTTGGCCACTTCGATAGTGTGAGGCTCCAAGTCTGAGAGCTTGAGAGGGACAAAAAGCGTACGTGTAGGTCTAATAGCCAGATTGCTGCGCTCAGGACGGTTGCGAGCAGGACGAATCAGGCGGACATCCTTGTCTTCACGATTGTTGGCAAGAACATCAAAGGCCAGAGCATTAAGGGGCGCAAAAAGCGCGACTAGCCCAGTGACGGCAATCGCACTGAGAGTCGTGGCCCGAATCGCTTGACAATACACTTTCATCTAGCTTACTTTACCTAAAAAAGGTGCATTTAGCCTGATCGATTGATAATCTATAGTTATGAATATCATCATTGCGGCAGCGGGCAGCGACGGCGACATCAATCCGATGATAGAGGTCTCGCAAGAACTAGCTAGCCGTGGTCACAACATAGCATTTGTCTCTAACGAGCACTATCGCTCTAAAGTACAAGCTCTTGGTTTGCGCTTTGTCCCCTTGGGTGATGAGGTCCTTTTCAAGCACGCACTGGCCGAGCCCGATCTATGGCATCCAACAAGGAGCTTTAGTGGAGTCTGGCGCCACATGCGAGAAACGCTGCAAATTGGTTATGATGTACTGGCTCAGACGCTCGATGATTTTGGTGGCGATGCCACCATTATTGCTACCACAATGGCTATTTCTGCTCGTATTTTGCAAGAAGTGAGAGGAGTCAGACTTGTGACTATGCATCTCTCACCATGCTGCATTCTCTCGAGACAAGCACCACCAGCGGGACCAGGCTTTACACCTGATGAAAAAATGCCCAAATGGTTGAAAGACCTGTATATAGATACAATTGAAAAATTTGTCATCGATCGCGTGATGCTCAAGGACCTCAACAGATTTAGAAAGAAATTGAGATTAAAGCCCATAAAGAACGCGATGGGCAAGTGGATACACTCGCCAGACAGTGTAGTTTGCGCCTTTCCGCAATGGTTTGCGCAACCACAAACTGATTGGCCACCACACACTGTCTGTACTGATTTTCCACTCTATAGCGTTAAGCCAAACGAAAAAATCAGCCAAGCAACAGAGGATTTTTTGCAGAGGGGCGCACCGCCCATAGTGTTTACGGCGGGCTCGGCTATGGCCCATTCTCGTGCTTACTTTGCCAAAGCTCTAAAAGTCATATCAGAACAAAAGATACGCTCGATATTTATATCCCGGTTTACCGATCAGATCCCAGCCGATTTGCCAGAATACGTCCACCACAGCCACTACGAGCCTTTTGATCTGCTATTCAAAAATGCTGCCGTCATCGCGCACCATGGTGGCATAGGCACCACGGCTCAGGCACTAAACGCAGGAAAGCCCCAGCTCATCTTGCCCTTTGGCCACGATCAATTTGATAATGCCGCTAGGGTAGTCAAATTAGGATGCGGTATAAAAATAGATATCGATGGCTCACATTTTAGTTGGCGACAGGCAATCGAACAAGTTACGATGGGGCCTAGCTTCAGGTCTTCGTGCGATCGGGCGAGGCAACAAATGGCTGATCATTCTCTAGCTACCAGCAAAATAGCGGATGCGATCGAAAAAATCGGCTGATCAGGATAGGTCACTTGACCTATGGTAATTGGACTAAATGATGGTTATCATTCCAGAGTGCGATGGCAGGCTCATCGATATTGTTGTGATCGAATCCCAGTACACTGACTGAAGCAGTCGATAACATCAAAAGACCAGCCTGTTTTTTCTTTAGGCCCAACCAACTCACCGCAACAAATCGCAGAAAGTGTCCATGTGAAAACACCAGGACATTACCGCTGAGACTTTTGAGGTGAGTGGCGACCCTCGCTCCACGAGCGGCCACGGCATCGACGCTTTCGCCATTTGGAAAGCCATGTTTGTATGTCGACCAATCTGGATGCTTAGCTCGTATTTCTCGGGAGGTGAGTCCTTCATAATCTCCATAATCCCATTCCATAAGATCAGCATCCTCAAGCATGCGATCGCCAAAACCAGCCAGCTCACAGGTTTTTTTGGCACGCAATAGAGGACTGGTCAGCACCTGTGCAAATTGCAAACCTTGCAATCTTTCTTTGAGAGTGCTGGCTTGCCGCTCTCCTTCTGGCGTCAAAATCATGTCAGTGCGACCGGTATGACGACCAGCCAGGGCCCATTCTGTCTGGCCATGGCGGACAAGGTAGATAGACGGCAGGGTGCTTTGAGTCACGAGTTGATATCCTTTTTTTGCGTTCAAGAAAAATATATTCTGAAATGCATAACTATAGCAGGAGCTGCTAATCATAAGCCTTTTACAATCTCGATCACTGCTTGCAAACAAAGATCAGATTAATTGTCCTCCAAACCGTTACCGCTCAATTGCTCATGGGCCTATCTAAATTACCCCGTACAAAACAACAAACCGCTCATTGCTAATCCCAACAAAACCAAGATCGGTTTGCTGAACCAACACCAAACAATTAGATAGACCCATAGTATTACTTCTGCCGCACTCCCAATGGTGGCGGGATGATCGCTAGCGAGCTCTTCAGATACAGACCCCTTCTGAGGTTAAACCATGAATAATAAAACAGCTTGGGCGCCCCTCAGCGCCTGGAATAAACACGTCTCACTGTCCAACAATTTGCTCAGAAAAGTTACTACATGTGCTACGGCATGCTCTTACACAGTGGCACTCACAGCGGGCTTTTACCTATCTGCATTGGCAGCTAGCGCCGCAGATAATTCGGGAATGAAACTGCAGGGAGTAAACATTTCCGGTGGAGAATTTACTCCGTCTGCGGTGCCAGGCGTTATCGGTACCAACTATATCTATCCTTCGACTAGCGACCTCGACTATTTCAAATCAAAAGGTATGAATTGTATACGAGTACCATTTTGCTGGGAAAGAATGCAGACCACCCCTGGTGGCGCCCTGAGCCAAAACGAATTGAGACTGCTCGACCAGGTAGTGGTAAATTGCACGACTCGCGGTTTATCAGTAATCCTGGATCCTCATAACTATGGAGCCTATCAGAACAAGACCGTGGGTGTCCCTGGCGGCCATGCAAACTCAGTCTTTGCTAGCCTCTGGAGCCAGTTAGCAGCGCATTATATAAATTACCCTAGCGTTGTCTTTGGCCTCATGAACGAGCCAATCGGCGGGAGCATGACCAGCACGACGTGGTTGGCGACAGCGCAAGCAGCCATCAATGCAATTCGCGCCACTGGAGCAAAAAATCTAATACTGGTGCCCTCCACATATTGGGAACATCCAGTCAACTTTGTCCAGCTCAATGCACCAGTGATGGTGAATGTGCAAGATCCGCTCAACAATTGGGCCTATGATGTGCACCAATATCTCGACTACGATGGCAGCGGCCAACACACAGACACGTTGAGCCCTGCGGATGCAGTAGCGACACTGAGCGGCTTTACCGCCTGGTGCAGATCGCACGGCAAGACTGCATTTTTGAGCGAGTTTGGCGTACCAGCTAATTCCAGCGCACTGGCGTCGCTCAATGCGATGGTGCAATACATGCACTCAAACAAAGATGTATGGAGCGGATATACATATTGGACAGCCGGAGCCTGGTATCCAGACAACTATATCTTTTTGATCCAGCCTAAAAACGGTCAAGATCGGCCACAAATGCAGGTGTTGGTTAACAATCTTGGTAGCACTAACCAGTTTCCTGCAACCACCGCTGGTTCCGGCTCTGGCTCTAACTCCGGCTCCGGCTCTAACTCCGGCTCCGGCTCTAACTCTGGCTCCGGCTCTAACTCCGGCTCTAACAACAACAACAACTCAAATAACTCGAGCCAACAAACAGTCGAGCAGCAACGCGCCGCCATCGAACTCGAGAGACAGCGAATCCAAGCGGAAGCCCAGGCCGCTCAGCAAGCAGCACAAGCCGCACAGCAAGCTCGTGACCTTGCCAATCAGCAAAAAGCAGAAGCTCAACGCCAACAAGCAGAATTGCAGCGCCAGCAAGTAGAACAACAAAGACAACAGGAGGCCCAAGCACGACAGGCTCAGATCGACGCTCAAAGAGCGGCCATTCAATTGGAAAGACAAAGGATAGAGGCCAGTCGCAATAAGTAGTGGCCAAATCAGATTCCCCAGTCGAGCTAGGAGGCGGTCGGACCTATGACCAGATCAAAACGAACTGCACACGGCAATATGCTTTTTCTTATGAGCATGCTCGCAAGCATGATAGTAATGCCGAGCCTGATCATCGGATTTAGAACGTCGATGCACTTCATCGATAGGGCGCGAGCCCAATCATTGGTCGAAGGAGCAGGTCTGATCGCCGCCAACTCAATATCCCGATTGATCGTTGAGGACGATCATTTTGGCTTCGTCGGCTTGTCAAATTTTCCACCAATAGGCCAGGCTACCTGCGCTCCGGATGGTGAACCATTGCCCGTTACCGGCATCAATACCCTGACGGGCACCATTCGCCAGTGCGACTGCGTGGCGCAAACCATGCAAAATCCCTACATCCGGGCGCTAGTAGCAAAGGACGCAGTCATGCTCGATCGCACCGTCGCCAATCTAAACAAAGAGCTCAAGCGATCTATGAGCCAGGACGATGGCGAGCCTCTGCAAGACATCCATGGCAAACCAGTCACGACTTTATTGGACGTCAAAAAATACCTCGCCGCAAACACACCTGATTATATGGAACTCGTTAATGTCTCTCTAGAAAACGGCTATCTCATCGACAAACCGATGACACAAATTGCTTGTCCTAAGCCCGAGCAATGGGCACAGCTAAAATACGAACAAAAACTCGAAGGCAAATACAGAGCATTCACTGACGTATCAACACATGACAATCGCTATCATTTTGCCGCTATAGGCAGTACCGCATCACTCGTCGATAAAGACAATTTTGCGAGCAATGATCCTCGTTTTCTCAACACCATCGTCAAGGTTACATGCACCTACAAGCTGCAAAATCTCGGACCAAACATTCTGCCACCAGGGATGATGACAATGGATACAATCAAGGTCTCTGCATGCGCACAACCCTACAGCCTGCCAGACCTGGGTCCAAAAGGCATCATGACCCTACGCTTTACGGGCACCCAGGTAGGGCAGATGAGGTCATTCGGGAGTTTTTTGACAGAGGGCACATTTCAAGATAGAAAGATCACCACATATGATGTGACAGGCGGAGACTATCCACGCGACGAGAAAGCGAGGATGGTGCAAGTCACCCCAGAAGTCGCACCCAGCACTACACAGCAGTTTTCAGAGCACTTTTACTATTGGCTGCGCAATGGCCATCTTTTGCCTCATATGGACAAAGTCATCGAGATGCTAGGTGATGACTTTCATAGCGAGGCAAATCAGATCATTGCCTTCGAGTTCACACATGATGGCCGAATCTCCAGGCGCATACTAGAAAAAGACCCTTTCCCTATCGGCGTCACATCCGAGTCTCAGCTCCAAACAGTAGCAGACACCAGCCTTAGAGACGGGGTCAGTCCTGTGATCATATTTCGCAACGATGTCAAAAACCTTGGCATTACAAGTGGTGGCAAGCATTGCGGGCAGCCTCTCGAAGGATTCCCACTCAATTGGTGCGAGCTGGACGAATACGGAGGTGACGAACACATCGCGAGAGGTTTAGGCAAGGGAAGGCTCGGCACCAATCTGCTTTTGATCGATCCTACCGGCAGTGCTTCCGTAGACGAAGCGGTACAAGATGCCACTCGTTCCCCGTTTCGCACCATCGAAGGCTCGCCTTTGGCCTTCCAGCCAAGACGAAGCTTTTATTCGGGTGGTCTGGCTCTAGACATAGAGATAGGAGGCATCAAGGCCTCCACGGCCAAGGACGATGTCTCCCGCATGCAGACCGCGACGAGAGGTCGCGAGATCTGAGTTTGAACAAACTTTGATGCTGAGTTAAAATCTATCAGATCAAGCAAAATCCCTATGGTTAACGCAGTTTATGAGCTCTTCTCCCGAAAAACACATCCAATTAGACCAGTTTCTCAAATACCAAAACATTGCTCAATCAGGTGGCGAAGCCAAACACATCATTCAGTCAGGAGCAGTAAAGGTCAACGGAGTACTAGAGACCCGTCGCGGCCGCAAATTATATTTAGGCGACGTAGTCGAGATCGACGGAGAAAAAATGACAGTCGAATAGGCGAGTCATTGACATCAATCAGTCAGTCACCGGCATTGGCTGCTTTTCCATTTCGCCTTTAGGTCTAAAGGCATTATAAAAAACAGGGTACATCGCGGGCAAGACTAGCAGAGACAGCAGGATAGCAGGCATTAGACCACCGGCGATGACGATAGCAAAAGGCTTTTGCGATTGCGAACCTATGCCTGTTGCCACCGCAGCTGGTATGAGACCGGCCATAGCCACGCAAGTAGTCATCAGGGCCGGCTGCATACGCACCATAGCACTGTCAAAAACAGCCTGCTTTAGAGTCTTGCCTTGTTTGACAAGCTCGGAAACCAGTGAAACAAGGATCACACCATTTTGCACCGACACCCCAGAGAGAGCTATGAAGCCGACTCCAGCCGAGATGCTAAAGTGTGTATGCGTCAGCAAGAGAGCAAGCAAACCACCAGGTATCGAAAGTGGCACCGCAAGCATTACTAGAGCCGCAATGCGAGCTTCTCCTGTAGCCGCATAAAGCAGCATAAAGACCAGGAGGAGTGTTACTGGGATGATCATAGCCAGTCGGGCCCCGGCGTGCTGGGCGCGCTCAAACTGCCCTCCCCAGACCATGTGATAGCCCTCGGGTATCTTGACGTACTTATCGACGCGCGCACGGGCATCGTTGACCGCAGAGCAAAGATCGCGTCCTCGTATATTGGCTTTGACTGCCAATCTGCGCTCATTTTTTTCACGCGTGATAGATGAAGCGCCTGGGGCTTCGTCGATCTTGCATAATTGGGCTAGAGGTACCGAAGATCCACGAGGAGTCTTGACGAGTATGTCTCTTATCTGCTCTGAGTCGGCGCGAAATCCCTTGGCGTAACGCAGTACAACGGCAAACTTGCGCTCGCCCTCGTAGACATTGGTAACGGCCTTGCCACCGACACTGGTTTCGATGACATCAAGCACATCCTGAGTATTGACACCATACCTGCTTGCTCTTGCTCGATCTAGGTCGACCACGATCTGGGGCTGACCCAGCAATTCGTCGGCAGCTATATCAACCATGCCAGGTACCTGCTCGACTTGGTGCTTGACCTCGCGACCAAGCCTGGTCAGTTGGACGAGATCTGGCCCAAAGATCTTGATCGCCAACTCCCCTTTGACGCCAGCAATGGCCTCATCCATATTGTCTTTGATGTACTGTGAAAAGTTGTACAAGAGGCCGGGTAGAGTTTCTTGCAATTGGGAGTTCATTCTGGCGACGAGCTCTTGTTTGGACAGACCGCTGGGCCATTCTTCTTGAGGTTTGAGATCGATAAAGACTTCTATGTTGCTGTAGCCATTTGGATCAGTGCCATCATCGGAGGCACCGATCTGCGTGACGGCCGTCTTGACTTCGGGAAACCGGCTCAAGATCTGCCTGATTTCTCTGGCTAGGGATACACTACGATCTAGCGAAACACTCGTTGGTAACACTGTCACTCTAAGCCATATATTTCCCTCTTCGAGCTCGGGGATAAACTCTGACCCTAGTAATGGTGATAAAGGCAGGCTGGTAAATAC
>Ga0233423_10001164_pt1 | contig 13333 bp, 12 predicted proteins | sample Watercolumn_Mata_FD_180713 | JGI IMG/M metagenome (GOLD analysis project Ga0233423, IMG submission 180713) | Freshwater microbial communities from Lake Matano, South Sulawesi, Indonesia - Watercolumn_Matano_2014_112_MG | ecosystem: Environmental > Aquatic > Freshwater > Lake | place: Indonesia... | reverse complement strand
ATCAAGCGGGGCTAAGAAGCTACAAAGGCAATGTTCTTTCTGTTTCCTGTTTCCAGCGACTTTTGCGAAACCCGATTTACTACGGAGTATTTTCCTTCAATAATGAAATTTATGACGGAACACACGAGCCAATTATTTCCAAGAAACTTTTTGAATCTGTTCAGCAAGTAATGAGCAATCGAGGAAAAAAGAAACGCCAACGAAAACACGAATTTGCTTTTTCTGGATTGATGAAATGCGGGAATTGCGACTGCCTTATAACTGCCGAAAAGCAAAAAGGACATCATTATTATCGTTGCACTAAGAAAAAGCAACCTTGTAATGAAAAATATTTGCGGGAAGAAAATCTTGTTGAACAGATGAAAGTGATTATTCAAAAAGTTTCTTTGCCTGATGATTGGGTAAAAAATATGCTTGCCGAGATAGACAAAGAACGAGAACAGGCAAAAGAGGAAACGAAAGTTTTTGTTCAAAATCTACAAGCAAAGAAAACAGAAATCGAAGTCAAAGCCGAAAACCTGCTTGACTTGTTTATTGGTGGAAAGGGTATTGAGCCCGAAGAATATCAAGCCAAAAAACAAAAACTTCTCAACGAGAAGCTGGACATCCAACAGAAAATAAATGATTTTGAACAAAAAGGCAATAATTGGCTCGAACCGATGAAAGAAATGATTTTAGCCAGTAGCCAAGCCAAAATTCTTTTGTCGCAAAGCGACAATCAAGAAATCCGAGCATTCCTAGAAAATATCGGCTCGAACTTCATTTTGAAAGATAAAAAATTCCAATTTGCACTTAAAATCGGCTGGCGAGCCCTCGCAGAGGGCGAACCAACAAAGACGTTTCCTAACTGGCGGAGAAGGAGAGATTCGAACTCTCGATACTTTTTGAGTATACCGCTTTTCGAGAGCGGCGCCTTCAACCACTCGGCCACTTCTCCAATAAAATTATACCGCGTTTATTTTTATTTTATAACTTAAGGCAGTCAGAGCCAAGAAAAGCCAAAATAAAATTGACAAATCATTTTTAAAGTAAGGCACGTCCACTAGTCCATGAATCAGAATTTCGACTAAAACCATAATTAAGGTCAGACTTAAGATTTTATTTTTTCCTTGCCACAATATTATTAGGTTTTTTATCAGATATGTCAAGGCGAGCCAAAGGAAAACGATCAGACCAAAAAATCCCAATTCGCTCCAGAAGTTAAAAATGATATTGTGCGGATAAAGATAAATTTCAAAATCATTAGCGTGAACGGCATGATAAGGTATAATGACTGTTTGGTAGCCGGCCAGTCCGGCTCCCCAAAGCCAATGGTCTTTGAGCATATTCCAAGTTTCGCCCCAAATCAGAGTGCGGATAAATCCAGACCAATCGCGCAAAAAAATTTTTGTGAGGATAAATTCTTGAATGACATGGTTGTTAAAAAAAATAATTATCCCAGCCGTAATAGCCGCCAAAGAAAAAAGGCGGGTTTTTTTGTAGAGTAGGCCCCAAATAAGCCAGACCATCAGAATAGCTAAAATCGCGCCTTCGGATTTGGCAAGAATAATAGCGGCAAAGCTTATCATAATAATAGAAAATTTTAGCAGTTGCTGAAAAATATTTTTGTTTTCTAGGAAGATAAAGCCGGTAAAGAGGATGATGATTGGGCCCAGGTATAGGCCCAAAGCATTGGGATAGCCAAGAATAGAAACCACTCGATCAACCGTGCCGTTACTATTTAAAAAGGCCTGGGGAATTGGGCCCAAAAATTGATAGGTCGGTAAAAGTAATTTTTGGGCAATGGCTATGAGTGATAAATAAGCGGCAGAAACGCCCAGGGACCAAAAAATATTAAAAATTTGTTGTCGACTATTGATTGTTTGGGTGATGATAATAAACAAAAATAATGGTTCAAGAAAGTAAGCTTTCCAAATACCAGCGGCGGCGCGTAAGTTGGGCGAGACCAAGACGGCTACGATAGAAATCACTAGCCAGCAAATTAGTGGCCAGAAAAAAATGTTTTTTTTGAAATCTTTTAGCCAGAGCAGCTTGTTTTTTAATAAAAAAATCAAAAATAGCAGGACAATCATTACCTCCAGTAGAGTAAAAGGAACACCGAAAGCAGAGGAGCGGATTAAGAAGCCGGGTAAGGTCGCCAGAATTAAATAAATTGCCCGGTCTGTTTTTTTCCAGGCCAGATAAATAAAAACTAAAGAATAAATTAGGATCAGCCAGAACATAAAATTAGCCGCGCAGTTTGATTATTTCGAGGACGGTTTTTTTATCAATGCCTTTGAGCAGATAGAGAAGATAAAAATAAACCAGCAGTCCGATGATTATTAAAACAATCAGATTTTGACTGCCAAGTAACCACAAAATCAGAGCCATAACCAGGCTAGCAGTCAGTGATTTTTTGCAAGACGATGTCAGCAGTGATAAACCAATGTTTTTTCTTAGTACTCCAAAAGCCGAGAGGGCGATAAAAATTTCGGTGGCTACGGTGATGATAGCCGCAGCCCAATAAGAGTATAGCGGTATGAAAATCAGATATAGAATCAGAGCCGTCACAGCATTAGCCAGATAAAATTTAACCATTTTTTTTTGCAATTCACAAGCCACAATAATATAGCCGAAGAACGATCCCAAATAAATCGCGCCGGCGGCCAAGACCAAAATTTTCAGCAGTTGGCCCGAGAGCCAAAAATCATCGCCGGCCACAAAGATCATAATTTTTTCTCCTAAAACCAAGGTGGCTAAAATCACGGGCACAATAATTAGCGATAAGAAATCAAAGGTTTTTTGGGCAATAAGCGCAAATATTTTTTTGTCCTGGACAAAAAATTTGGTCAGTAGCGGCAAAATCAATCCTAAAAACATGTAAGGAAATTGCACCAAAATATCGAGTACCCGATAGGCCGCGCCGTAAAAACCAACCTCGCTTTGCGGCCTAAAGATAGACATAATTATGGTGTCAGCTCTAAAATAAACCAGAGTTAAAGCGATAGTGATGGCTAGCGGCCAGGTAGCTTGCCAGATTTTTTTCCAAATAAGCAGGTCAAAAGCTAAACCGAGACGCAAGTAGCGCTGGGAGTAAACCAGGGTGATTAAAAATGAAACAAAATTGCCTAAAACAATGGCGGTGATGATAAAAAATAAATTTTTTTGGCCCACAACTACCAGCCAAACACCCAATAGTAACACTAGACGATTGATAATTTCGGCGGTGGCCACCTTGGCCATAGCCATATTTTTTTGGAAGATACTAATTATAACCGATTGGAGGGAAATAAAAAGGAATGATATGCTCGCTAGGGCAATTCCCTCTTTAACAACAAGCGGGTAAGGAAAAATCCAAGCTAAAGCACTAGCTAGCCCCAAAAAAATCACAGCAGAAAATAACCTTAGAGTAAAAACATTTTTTATTATTTTTTCTTCGGCCACCTCTCCCTTGGCCAGCAGTTGAGTGGTGGTCAGCTGCAGGCCAAAGTCTATTAGCACACTGGCAAATTGCAAAAAAGCAATAATGGTCGTGTAGTGCCCGAAGCCCTCGGGCCCCAAGTAGCGAGTCATTAGTCCAATAGTTACGAGCCCCAAAATTACGCCGACGAACTTACCGACAATTTGATAGAAAGTATTTTTTGCCAAGCGAGAAACTAAAGACATAAAATAATTTGGTTTATGGTGTTAACCATAACATTTTTGGGCGATTTTTTCAATTCAAAAAGCCCGGAAAGATTCCGGGCCGAGAGAAAAAATTATTTTTGCCATAGCTTTTTGGCTTCATTCCAATAGTCGCCGTAATTTTGATTTTCTTTTAGAAAATACCACCACTCCACCCCCCATAAATAGACTTCTCTAAAACCGGCACGTCGAGAGAAGGCAATATTTTTTTTGAATTGATTGAGACTTAGCGATTCAGACGCGTCGGCTACAGACATTTCTTTGAGATTGGTGTTTTGTTTGTGCCAAGCCTCGGTTTGTAATTCGGCGATTATTACTTTTTTTACGGGAGAAACAGCTTTGATAAGTTGAGCTTTAAAGTAATAATATGATGGCGGCAAAAACCAGCGCCAGTAGCCAAACTGCGGATTATAGACAACGCGATAGAGAGTGCTGCCCAAAACATCGCCGCCTAAGCGGGAAGTTCTCAACCAAGTGCTTAATTCGCCGCTATCGGTGACCAGTATCGGCCGGCCGGTGATTTGTTTTATCAATTTAACCTCTTTTTTGATGAAATTTTTGTCTAAAGCGGGACATTGGCCGAAGCTGCGCAAAAAAGGCTCATTTTCTACTTGAAAATAAATAATATTAGGATTATTGCGGTAGCGCTCGGCAATGGTTTTGATTAGTTGTAATTGTTTTTGGTTGATTTGCTCGGCTGATAAATTTTTTAACCAGCTCGGATCATGGCACTCGGGCCAACGGGGCAGGCGGCGGCCGACCGCAAGGATAATTTTTACTCCCCTTTTAGTGGCTTCGTTGATTTGCCAGTCCAAATCCGCAAAATCATATTGGCCAGCTTGTGGTTCAGTTTTTTTCCAATAGGCGGATAGGCGAAGGTGGCTTACTTTCAAATCGTCAAGAATCGCCAGGTAGGTTTTTTGCCAATCTAGGCCCAGTTCATTATGGGCATATTCCTGACTAAAAGTGACGCCCCAAACAGTCGGATTTTTGGGTGTGAAATCCCAAACAAAAAGCAGAACAATCACAATGATTATTATAATGGCAATTAACATATAGAGATGTTTTTTCATAAATCAGATAAATAAAAGCGATAAGCCAATAATGATTAGAGTGGTGGCAATGATTTTTTGGGCCAGAATTTTGGAAGTAAATTTTTCTTTTAATATTTTAGGATATTTAACGGAAAGTGAAACGACGATTATAAGCAAAAAAACATATTCCAATCCGCGCAGGGCATTGATGATGGCCACGCTTTGGGAGATGGCAATGGCATAGTTGACCAAAATAAAACTTAGAGCGCCGCAGGCCTGGCCAAAAATAAATAATGAACTAGTTTGTTTTTGAGGTTGGCGTATTTCTTTGATAATGTCTCGGCGATTGGCAGCAGAAAAAAGAAACAGCAGTGCTCCCAAAAATGTTCCCACCCGAGCCCAGACAAAAGCAGTAACAAAATCTTGGCTAACAAAAATATATTTGCTAAGAGTGTAAGAAATGGCAAAAAGTAAAGTAGCCACTAGAGCCAAGGCATATCCCTGGCGTGATTTGACCGTGGCTTTTTGGCGCGAAATCACCCCAGTGCCCAAAAGAATCAAGAAGAAAGCCAGAAAACCGTTTAGGCTTAATTTTTCACCCAAAAATATTAGGGCCAAAACAAGAACAAAGATTGGCTGCCAGCCGCCCATAAACGGCGTGATGCGCGAGGCCTCGTTTTTACTTAAGGCCTGGAACATAAAAAGATAAGCCAAAGCAAAAATGACACCGGAAGCCAAGTCAATACTTATTTGCCAAGGAGAATAAGTTAACTTAAAACCGAAAGGAATTATAACAACGCCTAGCAAGCTAAGAACGGAAATAAAAAAGGCATAGACAGCTGGGTTGCTAATTCTTTGGGAAAGTAAAAATTTGTCGGTAGTAGTAGCGACAGCATTGAGAAAGTAAGCAAAAATAATAATTGTCAACCAGAGCATATGGATTATTATAGCATTATTTTATCAGCATGGCATCGCCAAAGCTGTAGAAGCGGTATTTTTTCTTGATGGCCTGGCGGTAGGCCTTAAAAATTTTATCTTGGTCGGCGAACGCGCAAACCAAAACAATCAAGGTTGATTTGGGCAGATGAAAATTGGTAATAATGGCGTCGACAAATTTGAATTTATAGCCGGGATAGATAAAAATGTCAATCCAACGATTTTGCGGTTTGATTATTCCTCGGGAGTTGCTTAGCGCTTCCAGGGTTCTGACCGTAGTGGTGCCAACAGCAATGATTCTTTGGCCTGATCTCTTGGCCTGGTTGAGGCGTTTGGCGGTGGCGGCGTCAAGCTCGGCCCATTCACTGTGGATTTGGTGTTTTAAAATGTCATTAGTTTTGATGGGTTGAAAGGTTCCCAGTCCGACATGCAGGGTCAAATATTCTATTTGAACGCCATTGTTTTTTAGCTGGTTGAGAAGTCGTTTAGTAAAATGCAGGCCGGCAGTGGGCGCGGCTACCGAGCCAGGCGTTTGGGCATAAACGGTTTGGTAATCGCGCCGTTTGGTTTTGGTTTTGATGTAGGGCGGGGTCGGGGTTTGGCCCAAAAGGAATAATTTTTTATCCGAGCAGTTAAATTTGACAAGATTTTCCGCCGCCGATTTTTTTATCAGCTTGCCAAAAATATTTTTGGTAAGTTGGATTTTTTCGCCGATTCTAGCCGCGCCGCCAATCAGACAATGCCAGTAGTCACCTGTTTTATTTAACAGAAAAATTTCAATTTTGCCGCCGGTGTTTTTGTGGCCGATGAGCCGCGCCGGAATAACTCGCGAATTATTTAGAACTAAAACATCGCCGGCTTTAAGATATTGGGCAAGATTAAAAAAATAGCTATGACGGAGAGAATTGTTTTTCCGGTCCAAAATTAATAACCGCGCAGCATCTCGCGGTTTGGTGGGTTGTTGACTAATTAGTTTTGGCGGCAGAAAAAAATCAAACTGACTGATTGGCAGCTTCGTCTTTTTTGGCTTGGTCATTGAGTTTCTGGATAATTTTGGCAATTTTATATGGTTGAGGCACCTGTTCAAACACAAATCTTTCCTGGGCGCCGGCAGATTGAATGTGGACATCGCCATAATGCAAAATAGTGGCGAAAAAGCCACGTTGCTGGGCAGTGACATCTTGGATTTTGGACAGATATAAGTCGGAAACCACGCGGTTAAATAAGCCATTCTGCTCGCGATTGATAATGCGATAGGTGGTGAGAGTCCAGACATCCAAATAGGCCTCGGTCCAAGCTGTGAAAGCAAAGACCATCATGACGAGATAATAGCTTAAGGCTAAAACCAGTAAGAAAGCGTAACTAATTTCTCCCAGCGACAAATTAAGTGAGGTGCTTTGGACCACTAGCAGGATAATTACCGGAATCAGGGCCAGGGTAACAAAAAAAAGAAAAAGTTTGAAAAAGATAAACCAATGGCGTCGCAGATGGATGACCACTTCTTCACCTAACCGCTGATTGGGGATGGAATTTTTATTAATCATAGGCCGGACCAGGGATTAGTGTCGCTTAAGTCGACTAAAATATAATTCCAATCAACCGTCGCCAGCTGATTGAAAGTAAAAATGATAAAAAACGTAGCCAGGGCGACGTACAAAATTACCACCAGCACATTAGCGAAGCTTAAAAAGCCGAAACGAATCAAATGGTAGATATTAAAAAAACTGTAGAGCATAAAAAATAAAACTACCAACAGAAAAAAGTAATAAAAAATGGCAATCGTGATAGTTGTGGCCATATTTTAAAGTAATTTATCTGGCAGGGAATCGGGCGCCGCGAGATTCAGGTGCTGATAGGCCGATGCGGTGGCCACCCGACCGCGTGGTGTGCGGCTGATGAAACCGAGTTGTAATAGAAACGGCTCAATCACATCTTCAATAGTGTCCATTTCTTCGGAAATAGCCGAGGCTAGGGTATTGAGGCCGGCTGGTCCGCCGTTGAACTTGCGAATCAGGGTATTTAGGAATTGGCGGTCAATGTCATCCAGCCCGCAAGTATCAATTTCCAGCATGGCCAACGCTTCTTGCGCTGTCTCTTGGTTTATTTTTCCGTCTTTTTTTACTTGGGAAAAATCGCGCACTCGTTTGAGAAGGCGGTTGGCGATGCGCGGCGTCTGGCGAGCGCGGCGAGAAATTTCTTGAGCGGCCGGCGGTTCCAGTTCGATGTTGAGAATTCTGGCCGAGCGGTGAATAATTTGTTCAATTTCATCGGGTTGGTAGAAATTGAGGCGATAGATGTTGCCGAAACGGTCGCGTAGCGGCGAAGACAGGCCGCTGACTTTGGTGGTGGCGCCGATGATGGTGAATTTTGGCAAATCCAACCGCAGAGTGCGCGCCGAAGGACCCTTGCCGATGACAATATCTAGAACGTAATCTTCCATGGCAGGATAGAGAATTTCTTCCACGGCTTTGTTGAGGCGATGAATTTCGTCAATAAATAAAATATCGCCGTCGGCCATATTAGTGAGAATGGCGGCCAAGTCGCCGCTACGCTCAATGGCCGGACCGGAAGTAACTTTAATTTGACTGCTCATCTCGTTGGCGATGACATGGGCCAAGGTGGTTTTGCCCAAGCCGGGCGGGCCGAAAATTAAGACGTGGTCTAAGGGTTCGCCGCGGCTTTTGGCCGCGGAAATAAAGATGTCCAGATTGTTTTTGACTGACAGCTGGCCAATATATTCACCCAATGTTTGCGGTCTTAGTGTTTGGTCGAGAATTTGGTCCGCGGCTTTCTCTTGGGCCGAAGTTAACCGATGATTGATTGGTTTTTCCATGGGTTTATCTTAGCACTGGAGACGCAAAAAATCAAAGAAAAATTATTGATAATCGTTGATGTAAGTATTATACTAAGTTTATGGCAAAAATCGTTTATGGTGTGGCAGGTCAGGGCTTTGGCCACGCCACCCGCAGCCAAGAAATTTTAAAATACCTGGTTAGCCAGGGGCATCAAGTTTTAGTGTTGACTTATGGTCAGGCCTTATTTTTTTTAGCGGCAGAATTTGAGGTGTTTGAAATTCCCGGACTGGGATTAAGCTATCAAGACAATAAATTAGTTTATTGGCGAACGATTTATAAAAACGCCAGCCAGTTGGCCAAACAGTCAAAAAATTGGAGAAAAATTTTGCGACGTTTCCGAGATTTCAATCCCGATTTTGTTATCACCGATTTTGAGCCGCTCTCGGCGTTACTAGCCAAGGTGCAGCGAGTGCCGCTAATTTCGCTGGACAATCAGCATCAACTCACCAATACTAAAATTGAATTGCCTTGGCAATATCGCCGCGATTTATTGGCCGACCAACTGGCAATTAAATCGATGGTTTGGGGAGCTAATTATTACTTGATAACTAGTTTTTTTGAAACCAAAATTACCAAACCAAAAACCTTTTTGTTTCCGCCGATTTTGCGCCAAGAAATTTTAAAGCTTAAACCGCAGCGGCAGGATTTTATCTTAGTGTATCAAACCTCCGACTTTGATGGCATCGTCAAGGAGTTAAAAAAAATTAAGGAAAATTTCGTCGTGGTCGGTTTTGACAGAGAAGAGCAGGTGGGCCGACTTCAATTTAAAAAATATAGCCACGATGAGTGGCTTAACGATTTGGCCAATTGTAAGGCGGTGGTGGGCAATGCCGGCTTGAGTTTGATTGGTGAATGCCTGTATTTGGGCAAGCCATATTTGGCGATTCCGGTGGCCAAGCAGGTGGAGCAAATAATCAACGCCGTGTATTTGCAACGTAAATTTTATGGTCGATTCATTCCATATTTTTCACAAGCAGAGTTTGCTGATTTTATGAAAGATCATTCTAAGTTTGAAGCGAATTTAAAAAAGTATCGGCGTCAAGACAACGGGGCGATAAAAAAGAAGCTGGATGAGATTATTGGCCAGTAGGGTCAGGTCTTTACAAATTATGAATATTTGTTATAATATCACAGTGGCTTTAGCAATTTAGGCGGCGGTAGTTCAGTTGGCTAGAACGTCTCCTTGCCAAGGAGAAGGTCGCCGGTTCGAATCCGGTTCGCCGCTTCAGAGAGCCCTGCGCCCAAGTGGTGAAATGGTATACACGAAGGACTTAAAATCCTTTGGCCGCAAGGCCGTGTGGGTTCGAGTCCCACCTTGGGCAAATAATTAAATTAAATCAAAGACATGTCTGAAAACAAAAAATCAGAAAAAATTAAAGATAATTGGTTGGAGGAAGTTTTGCCAAAAATCAGGCCGGGTGTCACCATTCGCGTGCATCAGAAAATAAAAGAAAAAAATACCAAAGGTGAGGAAAAACAAAGAATTCAAATTTTTGAAGGCATGGTTTTGGCGCATAAAGGCGGCAGTCAAAAAATGGCAACTATTACGGTGCGCAAAGTTGCGGCTAATGCTATTGGTGTAGAAAGAATTTTTCCCATTTACTCTCCGACCATTGCCAAAATTGAATTAGTTAAAGCCGCTAAAGTGAGGCAAGCCAAATTATTTTATCTGCGTGATTATAACAAGCGACTCAAGGAAAAAGCGCTTGCTTAAAACAGCACACCGCCGTTTGCTGTTTTGGGCCCAGGTGGTGGAATTGGTATACACACTAGCTTGAGGTGCTAGCCGCGCAAGCGGGTATGGGTTCGAGTCCCATCCTGGGCAAAATGGGGAGGGAAGAAATTAATTGGTTGGGGAATTTCGTCTGCCTGCCGGGAGGTAGGTTTACATCAAGGAGGGTTTAAAAATTTTGCGCACTTAGCTCAGTTGGTTAGAGCGCCTCGTTTACACCGAGGAGGTCAGGGGTTCAAATCCCTTAGTGCGCATGGGTAATTTTTAAACTGGCAAAAGCGAATAAAGAGAGTATCGACCAATGTGATTATAAGGGAGTATCGGGTGTTGCTTGTGGACAGACGTTAAAATCCTCTACCACCCAAATTTTTCATAAAATAATTTTTTATTTTATGCTAGCAGTAAAAATTATAGTTGGAATTATTGGCGCCGTCGCTGGATTTTTTATGGCTTGGCGGCCGTTGTTTTTTGTGGAGTCGCTGGGTGAACAGGCTTGGATGCAAAAAGTTTTTGGCGCCGGCGGTGGAGTTTCCGGTTACCGAGTTTTGGGAGTGGCAGTGATTATAATTTCTTTTTTGATTATGACCGGATTGATTGAAGGAGTGTTGTTGTGGATTTTTGGACCGCTAATTGGTGGCGTCAGATAAAAATACACGGGCTCGTAGTTCAGTTGGGTCAAGCGAAGCGAGACGGATTAGAAGCGAGGTGTAGCCGAGCGATCGCTAATATGCCAGTGGCATATTAGCGCTAATCCAGGACAGAACGCCGCATTTGCAATGCGGAGGGTCCGAAGGACGGGCAGAAATAAGCCAAGCGCGAAGCGCGCGGGCGAATGTCGATGAATGCGACCTTGGGAGCATTCAGCGCTGCCCGGGAACAGCGGGTACCGCTGACCGACGTTAAAATTATTTTTCACGGGCTCGTAGTTCAGTTGGCTAGAACGCCGCATTTGCAATGCGGAGGTCAGCGGTTCGACTCCGCTCGAGTCCAAAAATATTTAGTAAAAAATTTATTTTTTAAAATTGCGCCGCTGGGCGCGATTTTTTTTGTAACAGCGATGTTTAATTAAAAATTAAAAAATATTTTATTGTAATTGAATTGTTGTTTTTCAAAAAGTATTTAATAAAAAAGCAACAGCGGTAATAAATTGATCAAATCTGTGGATAACTCTTGTTGACATTGTTTTTTTATGCTATAATATAAACAAGTTTAAAATATTTTTTTAGAAAAATAGTTTAAACGAAGACATTTGGAATCCACAATAGAAAGGAAGGTGATCAGAATGGCAAAAAAGAAAGCAAAAAAGAAGGTTGCCAAAAAGAAAGCAACCAAAAAGAAGAGGAGATAAAGCTTTTCTTAAACATAAAATCCCCCACTGCAGAGGGGATTTTGTGTTTAAGAAAATTTTTACAATAAAGATTTCTGCTGGGGGGATAATTTTTGGTTAACGCTGATTTTGCCAAAAATTCCATCATAGCCGGGCTCAATATTTATTTTCCCGGCGCGCATTTTGATAATACTGTCGGTGATTTCGTCGCCGGCAATTTTTTTTAGCTCCGTTTCCGACGAGTCGAGAAGCAAATTAAACTCCGGTATTTTTTTTACCAGATTAAAATATAGGTTGGCAACTTTTTTGGAGGATTTGTTGACGGCTAAAGTGGCGGCAATAATTTCCTGCAAAGGAATCAGATGGCGGAAGGGAATTTGACTCCCTGAATCGGCCTGTTGGCGATCGGCCAGATCGTTGACACGATGTAAAACTCCGAGTGTCAAAGGTTTTTTGCAGACTGGGCAGAGATTGTTATTTCTTTTGCTCACCGCTGGCAAGCAAGAATAGTTACAATTAGCATGGCCATCAATATGATATTTACCTTCTTCTGGAAAAAATTCAATAGTGTAGAGAAATTTGTTTTGATCCTTTTCTTTTATGATGCGATAAATTTCTTGATAATTAAATTTATTTTGTTCGATTTCAAAAACATTGGCTTCGCGGCCGAGATTGGCCGGAGAGTGGGCGTCGGAATTAGAAATCAGGGTAATATTATCCAGCGCCGATAATTGCCAATTCATGGGCGGGTCGGAAGACAGGCCGGTTTCAATGGAATAGATGTGAGGAGTTAAATCTTCAAAACATTCTTTCAGCGAATCAAAGCCGGATTTGGAACCAAAAACCGCAAACCATGGGGTCCAGGCGTGAGCCGGAATAATGAGAGATTGGCTGTCAATTTCCAGCACGATTTCCGCCAGAGCTTTGGCGGATAATCCGATAATGGGACGGCCGTCGGCTTGGAGATTAAAATTTCTTTTTTCAAAATTGGCAATAATTTTTTCCACCGTGGCCAGCGAAGGAACCAGCAGACAGATGTGCAACCGCCGCATTTGGCCGCCTTGGGAATAAATGCAGCTGATTTCAGTGGATAAAATAAATTTAATCTGGTCGGAATAGTTTTTTAACTGATACAAGCCGGAGCCGTCATCGGACAGTTTGGTTTTTATTTCTTTAAACCAAGCGGGATGAGTGAAGTCGGCTGTGCCGACTAAATTAATGCCTTTATATTGGCACCATTGATGAATATGCTCTAAATCCAAATCTCGCGAGCAGGCGCGAGAATATTTGGAGTGCAGGTGGAGGTCGGCGATGATTCGCATAAAGACGATGGATTGGTTAAGTTTGGATTGATTTTAACACGACTATTTCTTTTTGACAAAAAAGACGTTACTTTCTAAGCAACGTCTTTTTATTTTCAGTGCAGAAAACCCGGCATCGACCTACTTTCCCCATTAAAGAGTATCATCGGCGCTGGGAAGCTTAACGGCTGAGTTCGGGATGGGATCAGGTGTGGCCTTCTCGCTAATGACACCGGGATTTCTGAACTGAATTTTATTATAATTACAATTCTTGTGATTAAACTGCGGCCATTAGTATTCCTTGGCTGAACCCGTCACCGGGCTTACACCTAGAACCTATCAAGCTCCTCGTCTCGGAGCGGCCAGTAAAAACTAATCTTGGAGACGGCTTCACGCTTAGATGCTTTCAGCGTTTATCCAAACCAAACTTAGCTACCCAGCGGTGCCCTTGGCAGAGCAGCTGGTACACCAGAGGTTTGTCATTT
>Ga0233423_10001162_pt1 | contig 13344 bp, 13 predicted proteins | sample Watercolumn_Mata_FD_180713 | JGI IMG/M metagenome (GOLD analysis project Ga0233423, IMG submission 180713) | Freshwater microbial communities from Lake Matano, South Sulawesi, Indonesia - Watercolumn_Matano_2014_112_MG | ecosystem: Environmental > Aquatic > Freshwater > Lake | place: Indonesia... | reverse complement strand
GAGGAGGGCGTCTGGGGACGGGGTCTGAGGCCAGAGGGGGACGGAGAAAACGAAGAGGAGGGAGGCCCCCAGGCGGCGGAGGGTTCGGGTCCACAAGGCGTCGTTCATGCCGGTTACTTCAAACAAAGCGGTATCCTACCCGAAACCGGCCCGGTTGAAAAGGCCGGCCCGCTTGACATCCGGCCTCGTTTCGGCTATAAACCTATTGTTCCGACGGTTTCTATAGTAATAATTGGGAGCAAGGCTCATGTCCACGGTATTGCTGGTCGTCCTCATCGTCCTTGGGGTGCTGGCCCTCCTCGCCGGCCTCCTCATCTGGCTGTTCTTCCACCAGGGAGGCTGCTGCATCCGCAAGGCCAAGGCCAAGCTGACCGGCAAGGACTACGTCGCCCCCGTCCTCCGCTGACAGGCGGTATTCCCCGGGCCCCGCGAGCCGACCGGTTGCAATCTTCCCTCCGCCGTGTATGATGGAGGCGTCTTTCCAGACAGGAGTTTGTCATGGGCCTCATCAAGAATGAAGTCGCGGTCATGTTTTCGGGCGGGATCGATTCCCTCCTGGCCTCGGTCCTCCTCCTCAAGGAGTACGACCGGGTCCATCTCATCACCTTCGACAAGGGGTACCTCGAGTTCGGGGTCAAGAATAACGTCCCCAACGTCGACCGGCTCAAGGCCGCCTTCGGCGAGGACCGGGTCACCCACCAGGTCATCGACCTCAAGTCCGTCGTCAAGCGGATCGCGGTCAAGGCCTTTTTCAAGGACCGGAAAAAATACAACGCCGAGACCCGCTGGTGCGTCGGCTGCCGGGTGGGGATGAACACCGGCGGGCTGCTGTTCGCCCTGGACAACAACCTCTACGGCTACGCCGACGGCTCGAACCGCGAGCAGGTCCCCTCGCCCGAGAACCTGACCGGAACGGCCGAGAACTACCCGAGCATCGTCAACCGCTCCAAGACCCTGGCCGCCGAGTACGGGGTCCACTTCCTGACGCCGACCTACGAATACGGCAGCCGGGAGAACCGGCGCCAGAAGCTCTCCGAGCTCGGGTTCGACATCGACTTCCTCAGCCAGGACCACAGCAAGAAGATTTCCGGGATGATGACCAAGGAGGTCGTCAAGCGGTCGCAGCCGATGTGCTTCTCGGGCTGGCTTATCCACTGGAAGCGCAACCTCCTCGGCAAACCGGTCGAGCAGAACGAGGAGATGACCGTCGAGTACGTCTCCAAAAAGCAGGCCGGCGTCGTCCGGGACGTCGTCCGGGATTATTTCGCCGACAAGGGGATGGACATCGAGGCGCTCATCAAGACCCGCAAGGCCGACCCCCTCGGCCGGTTCGAACCCTCGTTCGTCTAGCCCGACATCCTAAAGCCAGCCGGCCTGGCGGTACCAGGCCACGGCCCTGGCCATTCCATCCTTGAACGAAACGCCGGGCGCGTAGTCCAACTCCCGCCGGGCCTTGGCGATGTCGAGCGGCTTGGGGTGGACGAAAAACGCCAGCCGCGAGGGGTTGAGGGGGGCCTCCTTTTTGAACGGCCTGAACAACCCGTCCAGGACCCAGGCGGCCGCCCGGGCCGAGGCGAGGGGGAGGCGGAGGCGGGCGGCCTTCACTCCCGCGGCTTGGGCGATTCCGTCCGAGATCTCCCGGACGGTCAGGACTTCGGGGCCGGCGAGGTTGTAGATTTCACCCGGCCGGCCTTTCTCGGCCGCCCGGACCGTCCCCTCGACGAGGTCGTCGATATAGACCGGCGTCTGGAGGGTCCGGCCTCGGCCGACGAGGGCGAACCGGCGCCGGGCGACCGCCCGGACGAGTTTGAACGTCCGCCGGTCGCCGGGGCCGTAGACCCAACCCGGCCGGATGACCACGACCTCGAGACCCCGTCCGGCCGCCTCCAAGGCGAGGCGCTCGCCCTCGAGCTTGGTCAAATCGTAGGCGTCCCGCGGGTCCAGAGGATGGGTCTCGTCCGCCGCCCGTCCCTCCTTCACGTGTCCCAAGACGCCCGCCGAGCTGAAATGGACGACCCGCCGGACGCCGGCCTTCCGGGCGGCCTCCAAGAGCGTTCTCGTCCCCTCGACGTTCACCGCCCGGAAACCTTCGACCCCGAGCCGCGAAGCCCCGAGGGCCGCGGCGCAGTGGAAGACCCATTCGGCCCCGCGGCAGGCCTCGACGAGACGGCCGATGTCGGCCAAGTCGGCCTGGACGTATTCGACTCCGGGCCCGGACGCCGGGACGAGGCGGCGGACGAGGCCCCGAACGACCCCCCCCCGTTTGACGAGGGCGGCGGAAAGATGTCCGCCGACGAACCCGGAGGCCCCGGTGACGAAGGCATTCATGAGGTCGCTCGGCTGAGGGCGGCGGCGATCTTTTCGAGATAGCGGGGATAGACGTATTCCCGGGCGGCCAAGTCGGCCGCCGCCCGGGCCCGGTCCCGGGCTTCGTCCGAGGCCAGGGCGAAGGCGATGGCCCGGCCCATAGCCTCGGGCTCGGGGTCGGCCAGGACCGCGACCCGCTCGTCGAGAACCTGAGTGTGGGTCCAGAGGTTCGTGGCCACGAAGGGCTTTCCGGACTTGAGGAAGGAGTAGATCTTGAGCGGCGTGTTCGTCCCCGACACCCGAGGCGAGACGAGGACGTCCGCCAGGGCGATGAAGAGCGGGACTCGGCGGGGCGGGACTTTTTCGATGAGGGCCAGGCGGCCGGCGATCCCGAGCTCGGCGGCCCGCCTTCGGACGGGCTCCTGGTCGGCCTTGGAGCCGCCGACGAGGAGGAGGACGGCCCCCTCGCCGGCCCGGGCGAAGGCCTCGACGAGAAGCGGCACTCCCTGGTAGGGCTCGTAATTCCCCGCATACAGGACGACCTTCTCGCCGTGCGGGGCCACGGACCGCTTGGCCGCGGCCACGGCTTCCGCGGACAAGCCGCCGTCCTCGACATCGCCGAAGTCGATGAAGTTCTCGAGGAAGACGGCCTTTTCCCCGAACCCCTGGCCGGCGACGTAATCGAGGAGGTCGCGGCAGATGACGATGACCGCCCGCGAGCCCCGGAGGACGGCCTTCTCCAGGACGACGAACAGGCGGTGGAGAAGGGGGGAGCGGGAGAAGTCGAAGTTCCGGAGTTGCTGGGGGAGGCTCGAGTGCATGTCGTAGAGATGGGGGACGCGGAAAAGCCGGCCGAGGACGAGGCCGATGAAGGCCGCTTCCTCGTGGGAGAAGATGAGGTCGTAGCGGCGGCGGAGGAGGGCGGCGAAGGCCTTGAAAAAGAGGAGGGCGTCGAGGGGGATTTTGGCCAAGGAAGGGCCGATCTTGACCCGTCGGAGGCCGAAGGCGTTCGGGACTCGGCGGATGGTGAGGCCCTTTAGGGCGACGTCTTCACCCAAGGGATAGGTGATGAGGTCGGTCCGGTGGCCCAGGTCGGCAAGGGCCCTGAGCCTGAAGTAGACGCTGATCGGGGTCCCCCGCGGCTGGAAAAACGGCTCGGGGGCGAGCATCAGGACGTTAATGGCCGGAGGAGTCAATCGCCGGGTTCGACGTCCGACTCGATGACTTCGCGGACGACGTAGATGTGCTTCTCCACGGCTTCATGGTAGGTCCGGACCATGATTTCGCCCAGAAGGCCCATGGTCACGAACTGGAAGCCGATGACCATCAGCAGGACGGCCAGGAGCAGGAGGGGCCGGTTGCCGATGCCCTGCTTCAGGATGAGGCGTTGGTAAGACAGGGCCAGGCCCAGGATTCCGCCCACGACTCCCGAGAAGAGGCCCATCAGGCCGAAGATCTGGAGCGGCCGGGTCGAGTAGCTGAGGAGAAATTTCACGGTCAGGAGGTCGAGAAACACCCGGACCGACCGGGAGAAGCCGTATTTCGACTTGCCGTGGACCCGGGGCCGAAAGTTGACCGGGATCTCGGCGATCGCCACCCCGATCTGGGAGGCGATGGCCGGGATGAAGCGGTGCATCTCGCCGTAGAGCTTGATGTTCTGGACGACCTCCCGGCGGAAGGCCTTGAGAGTGCAGCCGTAGTCGTGAAGCCTGACCCTGGTGATCCGGGAGATGAGCCTGTTGGCGAGAAGAGAGGGGAGCCGGCGGGTCCAGAACCGCTTTTTCCACCGGGACTTGCGCCAGCCGCTGACGATGTCGAACCCCTCGTCGATCTTGGCCAGGAGGGCGGCGAAGTCGGCCGGGTCGTTCTGGAGGTCGGCGTCCAGGGTGATGATGACCTCGCCCCGAGCGCGGTCGAACCCGGCCGAGAGAGCGGCCGTCTGGCCGAAGTTTTTTCGGAGCCGAATGACCCGGACCCGGGGGTCCTCTTTCTGGAGGCGGCGGAGGAGGGCCGGCGAGCCGTCCCGGCTTCCGTCATCGACGTAGATGATCTCGGCCGTCCGGCCGAGCGAGGCGCAGGCCCGGGCGATCTCGGCCTGGAGAGGCTCGAGGTTTTTTTCCTCGTCGAAGACGGGGACGACGATCGACAGGGCGACGGCCTGGGCCATGGTTTTGCCACTATAGCATAATTGCCGGGAGAATTGAATTTTACCCGGTTTTCTGGTAATAATTCCAAAATCCGGCCATGGCCCTTGGAAGGAGAGAGTTTCTCAGGCTGGGGGGCGCGGGGTTGGCCGTCGCCGGCTTTGACCCGCGCGCCTTGTTCAGCCAGTCCTCGGCGGGGGCTTCTCCGCCCGCCCTCCAAGCGCTGCTCGGACAGGCCGACGGCTATCCCTTTCCCTATGATGCGGCCGCCTTCGCCTCGGCCGAGCGCGTCTTCAACGTCCGCCGGAACCCCATCGCCCCGGAGACCTTCGAAGGCTCGGTCAGCCTCCTCCTCCAGCCCGGCAAGACCCTCGACCTGAAACTCCTGGCCGCGGAGACTGTCGGCGGGTTGACCACGACCTCGGACGTTCAGTCCTTTACCGGAGTCCGCGACAGCCTCGAGGCGAGAATCTCGGGCTACGCGGGGCCGCGGGTTTACTACCAGGTCCAGTACCGCGACGGCGGGGGGGCGTGGAAAGCCCTGGCCCCCAGGAGTTTCAAGCTCCCTTCGGCCGACCTCGATGCCGGCGGCGTCTACAAAATCATCCTGGTCGCCGACGACCACACCTTCGACGACGCCGAATACGCCGTGGCCGCGGCCTACAAAGAGACGAAGCTCAGCGGGGATTATGTCAACGTCTTCCTGAACAGCCTCCGGACCAACCCGAATTGGAATCCGCCCAACGAGCCGCTCGGCCGGCTGAAGAACGGCCTCTGCCTGGCCCGGGCCTTGAACCACATCCTCCAGACCGAAGACGCCGACCTCCTGGTGAACCTCGGCGATACGAACGGCCTGGGGGCGCCCTACCGCTGGGCCGCCTTCGGCCTCCCGACGACGAACCTCAAGGACGCCGACTACGACTTCGTCGCCCGGACGCTCTGGCTGAGGATGCGGAAGCTTTATTCGGCCGTGACGCCCTACATGCCCATGGTCATCGCCATGGGCAATCATGACGGGGAAGAGAGCTGGAGCCCGACCCGGTCGCGGTCGCGGGTTTGGAGGAACCAGTACTTCGCCTTCCCCGACGCCCAGACCTACCCCGAGGGAGGGGACGCGCACGGCGCCTATTTCGCCTTCTCTCTGGGAGCGGACGCCCAGAACCGGGGGGGAGCCCGGTTCATCATCCTCGACGTCACGGGGTTCACGTCCGGGGTCGAGCCGGCCAAGCCCGAAGGCTGGACGCTGGGGCACGCCCAGCTCGCCTGGCTCGAAACTCTCCTGGCGAAGGGGGAGAAGCACTGGAACTTCGCCTGCTATCACCATGTCCTCGGCGGCTGGCCGACGGGCCCGACCGAGCTCGAGTCCCACATCGCCTACGGCCGGGGCCCCCTCTTCCAAGCCAAGGATTACCAGCCGTTCACGAACCCGGCCGGGGTCGAGCAGGTCGCCCTCACCGAGCTCGCCCTGAAATACGGCCTCCAGGCTTTTTTCTACGGACACGACCACATCTTCAAGCCGACCCATATCGCCCGGGGAGCCAGCCAGAAGGACCTCTATGGGGTTTGTGCCGGCTCGACGAAATACATGGGGGAGAGCGCCTGGTGGAACGGGGCCAACTGGCAGAAGTACTACGGCCAAGCCTCCAAGCGGCCCCCGGATTTCTGGGGGCCTCCGGGATATGTCCGGCTGACGGTCAAGGCGGGCTCGGTCAAGGTCGAATATGTCGCCGCCGGATACTCGCCCTATTCCAACTTGACCTCCGGCCAGAAAGCGGGCGACGTCCTCTCCGGGCTCACCCTCTCGAGCCCGGCCCCGAAGCTGGCCGTCGACCGGTCGGCCATCACCCTTGAATCCACTCCCCAGCGGGGATTTTTCCCCTCCCTCCCCCTCCGCGTCCAGAACGGGGGAGGAGGAGCCCTGGCCTACCGCGTCCGGTCGACCGTCCCCTGGCTGTCGGTTTCCCCGGCGGCCGGCAAATCGTGGGGCGAGTGGCGCGAGCACGCCCTGATTGTCGCCGGCCGCGGCTTCGAGGAGGGGACGTACGAGGGGTCGGTCGTGGTCGAGGCCGAAGGGGGAGGGGCGGGTCCGGTCGAGGTTCCGGTCAAGCTCGTCCTCGGGCCGCGGCCGCTCAGCCCTCCCTCGGGGTTCACCGCCGCCTGGTCCTCGGAGCGGATGCTCCTCTCCGTCCGCGAGGTCATCCTTCTCACCTGGAGGCCCAGCCGCCTGAACGGCCAGGTGGCGGGCTACCGGCTCTACCTTCTCGACGACCGGGGGGGCCGGACCAGGCTCGCCGAAGTCTCGGCCCGGACGATGCGTTTCGCCTACGCCGGCGCGACCCGCGGCCGGCCCTATCGCTTCGGCCTGACCGCCTTCGACGCCCGGGGACGGGAGAGCGAGACGGCCGTCGCCTCGGTCGGCTGAGGGACCCATGCCCGAGAAGAAGATCCTCATCGTCGATTATGACGCCCGGGCCCTGGACGCGCTGACCGAACTGTTCAAGCCCTACCGGTACGAAATCAGCCGAGCCTCGGACGGCCTGACAGCCTACGAGAAGTTCAAGCTCGAGAGCCCCGACCTCGTCATCCTCGAGGCGATCCTGCCCAAGCTCCACGGCTTCGACCTGACCCGACGGATCCATCAGGAGTCGAAGGGGCGGGTCCCGGTCATCATCGTCACCTGCCTCTATCGGGGACCCCAGTACAAGCACGAGGCCTTGGCGACCTACGGGGCGGCCGAATTCATCGAAAAACCCTACGACGAAGACTACCTCGTCCAGACCGTGACCACCCTCCTCAAGGAACGGGTCGACATCGACATTGACACGCCGACCCCCGCTGAAGTCGTCGATTTTTTAAAAAAACGGCTGCCCAAGGCCTGATTGACACCCCCCGTCCCGATGCTATAGACTCAAAAATCATGAACGAAGGCCTGTGGACCCGTTGCAACAGCTGCCAGCGGATCCTGTATAAGCAAGACATCCTGGACAACAACTCGGTCTGTCCGGCCTGTGATTTCCACTTCCGCCTCTCGGCCCCCGAACGCCTGGCCTCGCTCTTCGACGACGGCCAGTTCGAAATCCTCGACCACGAGGTCAAGTCCCAGAATCCCCTGGAGTTCGTCGACAGCCAGCCCTACGACAAGAGGCTGGCGGACAGCCAGAAACGGACCTCCCTCCCCGAGGCGGTGGTCAACGGGCTGGGGACGGTGGGCGGGATCCGAGTCGTCATCTCGGCCCTCGAATTCGGCTTCATGGGCGGGAGCGTGGGCTCGGTCGTCGGAGAGAAGATCGCCCGGGCGGCCGAGCGCGCCCTGGCCGAGCGAATCCCCCTCCTCATCGTTTCGGTCTCGGGGGGGATGAGGATGCAGGAAGGGATCCTGTCCCTCATGCAGATGGCCAAGACGAGTGCCGCCTTGGAGCGGCTCGAGGAGGCGAAGATCCCCTTCCTGTCGATCCTGGCCGACCCGACGACGGGCGGGACGACGGCGAGCTTCGCCATGCTGGGGGACCTGAACATTGCCGAGCCCAACGCCCTCATCGGGTTCGCCGGGCCGATCGTCATCGAACAGACGATCCGGGAGAAGCTCCCCAAGGGCTTCCAGCGGTCCGAGTTTCTCCTGAAATGCGGGATGCTGGATGACGTCGTCCACCGGAAGAACCTCAAGCCCTACGTCGTCCGAGCCCTCCGGCTCCTGCTCAACAAACCGGCCGGGTGAAGGGCGGCCGGTCGGGAGCGGAACGGGTGGGGGCCTCCGAACGCCGCTGGCTCGACGACCTCCAAAGATTCGGGATCAAGCTCGGCCTGGACAACATCCGGACCCTGGGCGAGGCCTTCGGCCGGCCGGAGACGGCCTTCCCCTCGGTCCATGTCGCCGGGACGAACGGCAAGGGGTCGGTCTGCGCCATGCTGGCCGAGGTCCTTCGCCGGGCCGGGTTCAAGACGGGCCTCTATACGTCTCCCCATCTCGTCCGGGTCGAGGAACGGGTCCGAGTGAACGGGCGGCTCGTCCCGGCTCGGGATTTCGACCGGCTCCTGAGGCAAATCAAGAGCCGGGCCGAAGAGCTCGTCGGCTCGGGCCTCCTCGCCTCGCCCCCGACATATTTCGAGGCCGTGACCACCCTGGCGTTCCTCTATTTCCGCGAGCAGCGAGTCGACCTGGCCGTCCTCGAGACCGGGCTGGGAGGGCGGTACGACGCGACCAACGTCGTCCGGCCTCTCGTTTCGGTCATCACCTCGATCTCCCGGGACCATGAAGAGCACCTCGGCCGGTCGATCTCCCGGATCGCCTTCGAAAAGGCGGGGATCATCAAGCCGGGGGTTCCCGTCGTTTGCGGGGCTCGCGACCCGCGGGCGGAAAGGGCGGTCCGGGCCGAGGCCGCGGAGCGGGGAAGCCCGCTTGTCCGGGTTTTCGGGGAGGGGAACGCCTTCCGGGCCGTCCGCCGGGGCCGCGGCCGCTGGAGGTTCGAATACCGCTTCGGGGGCGAGACGTTCGTCTTTTCGCCCGGCCTAGCCGGTCGTCATCAGGGGGAGAACGGGGCAATCGCCCTCGCCGCGGCGAAAACCCTCGCCCGGGCCTGGAAACCTCTCGACCGAAAGGCGACCATCGAAGGCGTCGAACGGGCAAAGTGGGAGGGACGGCTCGAGCTCGCCGGCCGCCGGCCGGCCGTCATCCTCGACGGAGCCCATAACGAGGCCGGGATGCGGGCTTTGCGGGATTTCATCGAGTCCGACCTGAGGCGCCCGCCGGTCGTCCTCTTCGCCATGATGAAAGACAAAGCGGTCGGCCGGGCGGCTCGGACGCTCTTCCCGGCGGCAAAGGAAGTCGTCCTGACCTCCCTGCCCTTCGAGCGGGCGGCCTCTCCGGCCGATGTCCTTGCTCAAGCCGGACCCTTCGAGACCAAGATTCTTCTCGAGCCCGACCTGCCGAAAGCCTTGGCCCTGGCCAAGCGGAAAGCCGGCCCCGCCGGGACCGTCCTCGCCGCCGGCTCGCTCTATCTCGTCGGCGAAATCAAGAAACTCCTCCGAAAGCGCCTCTAGCGCCTCGAGGGGCGATTTTCTTTTCGCCCCGAATATGGTATATTTTTGCGCTTCTTAAGCCGGCCGGACGGATAAAAGATGCTCCAGATCGACGCCAGTTTCCTCGTCACGTTCGCCCTAGTCTGGCTGCTCGTCGTCGTCCTGACCCGAGTCTTCTGGAAGCCCATCCGGAAGGTCATGGACGAACGGAGGAACAGGCTGGAGGCCGACCGGGCGGCGGCCCAGACGAGCCTGGACGAGGTCGCCCGGGGACTTCAGGAGGTCGACCGGGCCATCCGGTCGGCCCGAATCGAAGCCGAGCGCCTTCGGGCCGACGTCGAAGGCGAGGCCCTCCGGGAGAAGTCCCGCCTCGTCGCCGAGGCGGGGGCCGCGGCCAAGGCCGAGATGGACCGGGCCAGGGCGGAGCTGGCGGCCGAAGTCGGCCGGCTCAAGGATGAACTCCGGGCCCAGGCCGGCCCCCTGGCCGAAGCCATCGAAAAGAAGTTGCTCGAGCCTTCATGACCAAAAAAGAGGCCGTCTTTCTCCTCGCCCTCCTGCCCTTTCTCCTCTTCATGACCGAGGAGACGGGCGGGCACGAGTCCGGAGGCTCGGGCATGCTGGGCAAGGTCGTCAATTTCACCCTCCTGGCCGGAGCCCTGGTCTTTCTCCTCCGGAAGCCCCTCCAGAGCGCCCTGGCCGGCCGGACGACGGCCGTCCGGGCGTCCCTCGAAGAGGCCCGCCAGGCCCGGGCCTCGGCCGAGGCCAAGCTCGACGCCGCCCGCGGCCAAGTCGTCGCCCTCGAGTCCGAAGTCGCCCTGATCCGGAGCCGGGCCGAGACCGAAGCCGCGGCCGAACGGGACCGCATCCGGGCGACGGCCGCGGCCGAAGCCGCCCGGATCCGGACCCTGGCCGGCCAGGACGTCGAGGCCCAGCTCAAGGCCGGAATCCGGGAGCTCAAGGCCTTCACCGCGGACCTCGCCGCCGGGCTGGCCGAGGAGAGGCTCAAGCGCCGGATGACGGACGAGCTCCATTCCGCCCTCATCGACCGCTCGATCGAGCGGCTCGGGACGCTCCATGAAGAGTCGGGTTCTCGTTAGACGGTACGTCGAGGGGCTGGCCGGAGCCCTGAAGGACGAGGCCGGGTTCGAGCTCGTCCATCGGGAAATCGCCGGCTTCGCCGCGGAACTCGAGTCCCATCCGCTCCTCGGGGCCGTCCTCCTCAGGCCGTTCCTGGCGACCTCGAAAAAGGCGGCCATCATCCGGAACATCCTGGAGGCCCAGGGCGCTTCCCCGAAAACTCGCCGTTTCCTCCTCCTTCTGGCCGGGCACCGCCGGCTCGACATCCTCGCCGCCGTCGTCAAGGCCCTGCCCGTCCTGTGGAAAGAACGGCGGGGGGTGCGGACCTTGGAGGTCGTTTCGGTCGTCCCCCTGGCCGAAAGCCAGCGGACCCGCCTCGAGGCCGAACTCCGCCGGGTCGAGGGGACGGGCGTATCGTGCGACTACCGGCTCGACCCCAACCTCGTCGGGGGCCTCCTTGTGAGGTGCGGCAACTTCGTCTACGACGTCTCCCTGAAAGGCCAGCTCGAGCGGCTCAAATCGGTGATCCAAGAAAGGTAAGGACATGCCCATCCAGGCCGACGAAATCAGCAAGATCATCCAACGGGAAATCGAGGGCTTCGAGGCTGAGGTCGACGTCCGGGAAGTGGGGACGGTCATTTCGGTCGGCGACGGGATCGCCCGGATCCACGGGCTCGACCGGGTCATGGCCAACGAGCTCCTCGAGTTCCCTCACGATGTCTCGGGGATCGCCCTGAACCTCGAGGAGGACAGCGTCGGCGCGGTCCTCTTGGGCGAAAGCCACCTCATCAAGGAGGGAGACCTCGTCAAGCGGACCCACCGGATCATCTCCGTTCCGGCCGGTCCGGCCCTCGTCGGCCGGGTCGTCAACCCCCTCGGCCGGCCCCTCGACGGGAAGGGGCCCATCGTCACCGAGACCTTCATCGCCCTCGAACGCCTGGCCCCCGGGGTCGTCGACCGCCAGCCCGTCCGCGAGCCCCTCCAGACGGGGATCAAGGCCATCGACGCCATGATCCCGATCGGGCGGGGGCAGCGGGAGCTCATCATCGGCGACCGCCAGACGGGGAAGTCGGCCATCGTCCTGGACACGATCATCAACCAGAAGGGGTCGGGGGTCGTCTGCATCTACGTCGCCATCGGCCAGAAGAACTCGACCATCGCCCAGTTCATCAAGACCCTGGAGGACTACGGGGCGATGGAGTATTCGATCGTCGTGGCCGCTTCGGCCAGCGACTCGTCCTCCCTCCAGTACCTCGCCCCCTACAGCGGCTGCGCCATGGGCGAGTACTTCCGGGACAACGGCCGCCACGCCCTCTGCGTCTACGACGACCTCAGCAAGCACGCCGCCGCCTACCGGGAGATCTCCCTCCTTCTCCGCCGGCCGCCGGGCCGGGAGGCCTTCCCCGGCGACGTCTTCTACCTCCACTCCCGGCTCCTCGAACGGGCGGCCAAGCTCAGCGAGGAGAAGGGGGGCGGGTCGCTGACCGCCCTGCCGCTCATCGAGACCCAGGCCGGCGATGTCTCGGGCTACATTCCGACGAACGTCATCTCGATCACCGACGGCCAGATCTACCTCGAGCCCGAGCTGTTCAACGCCGGCGTCCGACCGGCGATCAACGTCGGGATCTCGGTCTCCCGGGTCGGCGGGAACGCCCAGATCAAGGCCATGAAGCAGGTCGCCGGAAAACTCCGGGGCGACCTCCAGCAGTACCGCGAGCTCCTGACCTTCGCCCAGTTCGGGACCGAGCTCGACCGGATCTCCCAGGCTCAGCTTGACCGCGGCGTCCGGCTGACCGAGCTCCTCAAGCAGAGCCAGTTTGGGCCCCTGCCCGTCGAGAAGCAGGTCGTCGTCATCTACGCCGGGAACCGCGGCTTTCTGGACGACGTCCCGGTCGCCCGGGTCCGGGAGTACGAGCGCCGGCTGTCCGAGTTCCTCGACCGCGAGCCGACGGGCGTCCTGGCCCGGGTCGCCGAGCGCAAGGCCATCGACGGCCCGCTCGACGCCGACATCGCCGCCGCCCTGACCGAATTCGGGAAGCGGTTCCGAGAGGAGTCGGCCTAGTGCCCGCCCTCATCGACCTGCGCCGGCGCATCCGCAGCGTCCGGAACACCCAGCAGGTCACCAAGGCCATGAAGACCGTGGCCACGGCCAAGTTCAAGAAGGCCCAGCGGACGGTCCTCGAAGGCCGGCCTCACTGGCACGCCGCCCCGGCCCTCATCGCCCGCCTGGCCCGCCGGGCGGGCGAGGCCGCCCACCCCCTTCTCGCGGCCCGGGAAGAGCGCCGCCTCGACGTCGTCGTCTTCACCTCGGACAAGGGCCTCTGCGGGGCGTTCAATTCCAACCTCCTGGCCCGGACCCTGGACTTCGCCGCCCGGAAATCCGCGGCCGCGACTCCGCGCTTTTTCCTCTTCGGCAAGAAGGCGGTGAACGCCTTCCGGCGGCTCCCCTATCCCGTCGAGAAGGCCGTCTCCGAGAACACCGACAAACTGTCGGAGGCCGCCCTCCGCCAAGCCGGACGGGAGCTCGTCCGGCGGTTCCTCTACTTGGAGTCCGACGCCGTCTACCTGGCCCACAACGAGTTCAAGTCCGTCCTGGCCCCCCAGGTGGCCGTCGTCCGGCTCCTGCCGCTCGGGGGCGAGGACGTCCCGATGACGGGCGATGCCGACGACCGGCTGGACTGGGAGCCCACGGCCCTCGAGCTCATGTCCTCCGTCCTCCCCCGGTTCGTCGAGGACCAGGTCCTCCACGCCTACGCCGAGTCGCAGGCGGCCGAGCATGCCGCTCGGATGATGGCCATGG
>Ga0233423_10001161_pt1 | contig 13350 bp, 13 predicted proteins | sample Watercolumn_Mata_FD_180713 | JGI IMG/M metagenome (GOLD analysis project Ga0233423, IMG submission 180713) | Freshwater microbial communities from Lake Matano, South Sulawesi, Indonesia - Watercolumn_Matano_2014_112_MG | ecosystem: Environmental > Aquatic > Freshwater > Lake | place: Indonesia... | reverse complement strand
GACTTTAAGGTTAGAGCCACGAAATCCTTTGTCAGAAAAGGAGAATTCTGGTACAATATCCGTACTTGAATGGCCCTCACTAAGAATCAGTACAAACTGAGTTTTTGCGGATTATGAAGAAACGTCCCCACGCGCCCAAAGCGATTCCGCACGAATCCCGTCAAGATTGATACCTCGCAATGATGCTCTAAAAACCCTGACATAGCCCCACACCGAAGCCAACCACGGGGTAACTTGGTCAACCAATCATGGTGAGCGAAAGGGCAACACAAACAGCATGAATGCTGATCAGATCTGGCAAGCAGCATTGGGTGAACTGCAACTACAAATGACCAAACCGACCTTCGACACGTGGCTCAAGAACACCAGGGCTATCTCTTATGAGGACGGCGCTCTTATCATCGGGGTACACAATGCCTATGCCAAAGACTGGCTTGAAAACCGTCTGCTGCCCATCATCAAGCGTACGCTGGCCAGAATTGTGGGGCGCACTGTGGAGGCAAGATTCGTGCTAAACGCCGAGCCTGTTGAGGAAGAGTCCCCGCTACCCCTGATGGAATCATCAGCCACCCAGAGCGAAACGACCACCAAGAGCCCACCGATGATGCTTAACTCAAAATACACCTTCTTGACCTTTGTCATCGGCCCCAGCAACCGCTTGGCCCACGCTGCGGCCCTGGCTGCGGCTGAGAATCCGGCCAGGGCTTACAACCCCCTTTTCATCTACGGAGGAGCAGGATTGGGCAAGACCCACTTGATGCACGCCATAGGCCACACCTGCCAAGAAAAAGCTCACCGGGTGCTCTACGCTACCTCTGAGAAATTCACCAATGACCTGATCAATTCCATCCGCAGCCATAGCACCGAAGAGTTCAGAAATAAATATCGGACTATGGATGTACTGCTGCTGGATGACATTCACTTTATCGCCGGCAAGGAAAGCACTCAGGAGGAGTTCTTCCACACTTTCAACGCCCTGCACGCTGCCAACAAGCAAATCGTTATCTCCAGCGATCGGCATCCAAAGGCCATCCCCACTCTGGAAGAGCGCCTGTGTTCTCGTTTCGAGGGCGGACTCATAGCCGACATCCAACCGCCAGATCTGGAGACCCGCATCGCCATCCTGCGCACCAAACGAGAAGCGCTGCCCATCCCCATCCCTGACCAGGTCATCGAGTACATCGCTCACAAGTTCATGAATAACGTACGGGAGTTGGAGGGGGCTCTGAACCGAGTAGTAGCCGAGGCAATGTCAGAAAGACAGCCCTTGACAGTTGATCGGGCTGCCCTCGCTCTGCAAGGCATTCTCATTAACCGCACAGAATGTACACCAGAGGCCGTGATCGAAGCTGTGGCCGATTTCTATTCTCTGACACCCGAGGACCTCAAGGGGCCAAACCGCAGCCGAAAAGTAGTTAAGCCGCGTCACATTGCGATGTACCTGGCACGCCAGGAGACAGAAGCTTCCCTGCCTCAGATAGGCAAGGCCCTGGGAGACCGTGACCATACTACCGTGCTACACGGCGCCAACAAGATCAGTGATCAAATAGAAAGAGATGAGATGCTGCGCCGCGAAATAGTCACCATCAAGAGCAGGCTCTACAACAACGGCACCCGGTAGACCTGGTGACGAGAGGCAACAAGGGAGATGAGCTAGCTACACATGCCCATCTCCCTTTTGTTTTCCTGAGCCACCTGTTGATAACGCTCTAACTTGTCAGTTGTCTACATGTTGTAGCAGTGGTTTGATGGAATTCTAGGAGTAGCGGTCAGTCTTTGGGAACTTGTGGCATAGATGTATTGAGCTAACAATATGTTGTGGTGTAGGCTGTAACCGCCGGAGTCTGGATATGTCTTGTGGATAACCGCCTGCTTATCTGTGGATAACAAGGAGGATTTGGGGATAATTCGATTAGCTGTTCCGACCTCTCTAGATCCAAGATATTGGACTATACTATATCGTCTCTCCCACATCTTGTGGAGATGTTGGCTTTTTTAGCTCGGTTCTTATCAATTCAGCCTGTTTATGACGCCACCTTTATCCCCAGCGTTATCCACATCCCTGGTTGATGTGAATTGGGCATCTTCGCCCACAGATTGTGCCTCCTCATCCCAGTTCCGCAATGGCTAGTCCCGTTCACTCAGAATCCTGCAATATTGACTTCTCCACAAGCCCTACTACGACTACTACTAATATAGTACTACTGTGTTGGATAAGTCAACAATTACTTCGCCCGGTCGGGAGCACAACAGTAAATCTGGTCCCCAGCTCTCTTATACTCTCAACACTGATTGTTCCTTTGTGAGCTTCAATGATTTGTTTGGCAATGGTCAAACCCAACCCTATTCCTCTGTCTCTGCCGGATCTTGATTTGTCCACCTGATAGAATCGCTCGAAGATGTGTCCCAGGTCCTCCGGAGGTATACCGGCCCCTGTGTCGGTCACTGTAATCTCTACGGCCGGAACTAGCGTTGTCTTCTTGATCATTCCAGTGTTTATTTCTCTTGCCTTGACAGTTACTTTGCCTGTTGGAGGCGTATGCTTGAGTGCGTTCTCTAGTAGATTGGTGAACACCTGGGACAACCGATCCTTGTCGCCGGTTATTGGTGGTAGGGTGAGGACATCCAGCGTTAGGGTCACATTGTTCTCCCTGGCTCGTAGCGTGAATTTCTCGGTGCATGTTTCCAATACCTGGACTAGGTCTACGGGCTCGCGCATCATCTTGATCTGCCCCGACTCGATGCGCGCCAGGTCCAACAGCTCGTCCACGAGGCGAGACATGCGATTGGCTTCACTGCTGATGATTTGCACTGCTCGATGGCGATTGATTTCGTCCTCGGCGGTGCCATCCAGGATAGCTTGCGAGAACCCCTGGATGGAGGTCAGCGGTGTCTTGAGCTCGTGGGATACATTGGCTACGAAGTCTCGTTGAGCCTGGCGGGAAGCTCTCACCTCACGGGCCATGGTGTTGAAACTAGTTGCTAGGCGACCTACTTCATCGGGAGATGTAATGTCCAAAGTTTGGTCGTAATTGCCGCGAGCGATTTCCTCGGTAGCAGCAGTTATGCGCTGCAGAGGTTTGGCGATGGAGCGGGCAATGAGCAAGGCCAGGATAATCGAGATGGCTAGGGTCACAAGGCCAGTCAGGAGAAAGCGCTTGGCTATATCTTCGAGGACAGTTCGAAGACGGCGACGTGGAGAGGCTAGAAGAGCTACAAACAATCGGCGCTGGCTCTCACCCTCTTCAGTAGCCAGGCCGGGGGGTGTTACGGATAAGGCGACATAGAGCTGTGTGTTGCCGTCTGGGGGAGTTATCCTACCATGGATGTAGGGGTAAGGTGTCTTGGCATCTTTGGGGATTTCGGTCAGATCAATTTTGGCCTGTTTCCCGGTCCAATTGTCCTGGGTGTCGGCCAGGACTTGTCCCCTGGGTGTGAGGAGGAGGATACGGACTTCCTGCCTCTCAGCTTGTTCCTTCAGGCGGTCGGCGATTTCGGCAGGCGACAGGCCGCGCTCCAAGAAGGTGTATACCCGCAGGGCAGTAGGCACGGCGGCGTCAACCAGTCCCGAAATAACCAGCCTGGCCTGGAAGCGGCTCAATAGAAGAATCGAGGCCAGGCTAACGAGAACGAGACAAACGATTATGATGAAGATATACGAGGCGATCAGCCTCGATCGCAGGCTGGTGAGCATCGTGGACATCTCCGTGCTTAGTGGACAATGTCAAATCCGTTGCCGCAGGCGCAACAAAGAATGTCATTGCGAGTCTTCCATGGCGCATCGCGCCATCCGTAGGGGACAGAAACTTCATCGTGTCATTGCGAGGCACGGTTTTTGTGCCGAAGCAATCTCCGCCTTGCGAACGGGGGGATTGCTTCACTTCGTTCGCAATGACAAACAAGTTTCTGAGTAGCGTAGCGAAGCAATCTCCTGCCTCCAATCGCAAGCAGCGGTGGAGATTGCTTCGTCGCTCCGCTCCTCGCAATGACAACAGTCGGAATTTGGCATTGTCGAGTTAGTCAGCCACCAATTTGTATCCTATTCCCCACACGGTATCAATCACCAGGTCACTGTCCGCCAGTTTATCTCTCAGGTGGGCGATGTGTACGTCTACAGTGCGTGTCTGGCCATAGAAGTCGTAGCCCCAGACCAGATCCAGGAGCTGATCTCGGCTGAGGACAATGCCTTTGTGCTGAGCCAGGGTCAGGAGAAGGTCGAATTCTTTGGTCCGTAGTTCAACAGGCTTGTCTCTCACTGTAACTTCACGCCGCTGGGGATCTATCATCACCTGGCTGATCTTGATGACTTGCTCTGGTTGGGCAGCTTTCTCGTAGCGGCGTAGCACAGCGCGTATCCGGGCCACTAATTCCCGAGGATTAAAGGGCTTGGTCAGGTAGTCGTCGGCTCCTATCTCCAGGCCTACGATCTTGTCCACATCGTCACTGCGGGCGGTCAGCATGATGATGGGTATGTCGGACTCCCCTCGAACTCGTCGGCATACCTCCCAGCCATTCATTTCGGGCAACATCAGGTCGAGGACAACCAGAGCTGGCTGCATGGATTTTATCTTGGCCAAAGCCTCTACCCCGTCATAGGCATCTTCTACACGATAGCCTTCTTTTTGTAGGTAAAGTTTGGCCAACTCGACGATGTGTTTCTCATCATCTACTACCAGGATGGTCTCTTTGGCCATGGTCTCCTCCGCTGTTGATTCTAGCCGAAAAAGGCGCAAAAAGCAAGGGAGAAGGTAACTACTCAGGCTGTCATTGCGAGCCGAAGCCCTGAGCAAAGCGAAGGGGCAGAGAAGCAATCCCCAAGCCGCAAGGAGGAGATTGCTTCGTCGCAAAAACCTGTCCTGAGCGAAGCCGAAGGAACGCTCCTCGCAATGACACGGGGAAGAAAAAGGGAGCCTCTCTTAGTTGATTCAGAGGGCTCCTGTGAAGTTGCCATCTCGGACAAAAGGCGCCCCTGGAGGGAGTCGAACCCCCGACACAAGGTTTAGGAAACCTCTGCTCTCTCCTCTGAGCTACAGGGGCACCATAAAACTGGTAGACTGGGAAACTGGTAGATTGGTATATTGGGCACCAATCTACCAATTTACCAATTTACCAAACTACCAACTTAGGCGAGATATTCTTTCAGTTGGCGGCTGCGCCGGGGATGGCGCAGGCGGCGCAGGGCCTTGCCCTCGATCTGGCGAATGCGTTCTCGGGTCAGGCCGAACTTTTGGCCGACTTCTTCAAGGGTGTAGCTTCTGCCGTCCTGCAGGCCGAAGCGCAGGCGCAAGATGCGAGCCTCGCGGGGGGTGAGGGTGGCCAAGACCTCTTCCATTTTCTCCTTCAACAGGTGCTCATAGACACTCTGAGTGGGGGTGGGGGTATGGTCGTCCTCTATAAAGTTGCCCAGTTCGCTATCCTCTTCTTCACCTATGGGCTTTTCCAGGGAGAGAGGACGCCACGATACTTTGAGCATCCATTGCACCTTGCGCGGATCTATATCCAGCTCCTCGGCGATCTCCTCAGGGGTGGGCTTGCGGCCTTGCTCTTGCTCAAGGTTTCTGGCTGCCTTGTACAGCCGCCTAATGCGATCACTCATGTGGACAGGGACACGGATGGTGCGTCCCTGATCGGCAATGGCCCGGGTGATGGTTTGGCGAATCCACCAGGTCGCGTAGGTGCTGAATCTGTAGCCCCGCTGATAATCGAACTTCTCCACCGCCTTCATCAGCCCCAGATTACCTTCCTGGATCAAATCGAGGAAGGGTACCCCTCGTCCCATGTATTTCTTGGCTATACTGACTACCAGCCGAGTGTTGGCCTTGATGAGGTGCTCTCGAGCAGCTTTGCCCTCGGCAATGGCTTGCTCCAACCTCCTTTGCTCTTCTGGGGCGTGACCATCTTTGCTCAGCCGGCGCTGAGCTACCTGTCCTTTTTCCAATAGCTTGGCCAGCCTTATCTCCTCTTGAGTGGACAAAAGGGGCACACGGGCCATCTCTTTTAGATATAGCCCGATAGAGTCATCGCTGGCGATGCCACTCAAATCGAGAAGTTCTTCTTCTACTAAGCTTTCTTCTCCTATACGTTCTTTTTTCCTGCTTGCCTCCTTCTCGGTTGTTTCTCCTCTCTCGTCATCGTGGATTTCTATGCCTGCATCTTGAAAGTAGATGAATACCTCCTCCAGTTGGTCTACATTCTCCTCCGCTTCGGGAAAGGCCTCCAGTACATCGTCGAGGGTAAGGTATCCCTGAATGTCAGCCTTCTCCAGAAGCTCCGCCACCACGTCTATTTCTCTTTCTGGGTATGTGTGCACCTTTCAGTCTCCATCCTTCTATAATAACTCCTTGAGTCTTACCAGGCGGGGATCAACGCTATCCTGCACGCAGTCGCAAGGCCCCTCGTTCAGGTTCTTCCCGCACTCGATGCATAACCCACGGCAGTCGGGACGACAAAGTGGCCGCATGGGCAGGTCCAGCAGGATCTGTTCTCGCAGGGCCTCTCTGAGGTCCAGGATGCCGTTTACTCCAATGGGGAATGTCAAGCCCTCGTGGGGTTTGATGGGGGGCACGCCGAATTGGGCCTCCAGATGGGAATCAATTGGCTGAGAAAAGGCCGTCAGGCAGCGAGCACACTCTAGTTGTACCTGACTATGCAACTGTCCTTCGGCGAGGATGCCTCTGTTGGTGCGTATGAATTCGATGGTTCCCCGAACAAAATCTACGAACAGATCTTCCGCCAATTGCTGTTGGGGTTCGTCTATGTCGAACCTCGCTTTGGCGCCGGCTGGCTCTTCCAACAGTCTGGCTAGGTTAAACTTCATCATTTTTCTCGCCCCTTCGGGCAGGGCTTGAGAGGCCCACATTACAAAAAAATGCGACCAATGGGTGCCCATAGATTCGTTGGCTTCAAGATGGGTCTCAGTCGCATTTCCTCTCAACGTATATTATAACACAATATGACCAATATGTCAAGCATTTTTACATAAAAAGATCATCTACTCTCTCCACCCATGTTCCCCGACTAGAGGCACAAAAGCTACAGGAGTCAGTTGCTCCGTCATCAGCGATCCGCCTTGGCGCTTCACCTTAACCAATGACTGAGACCACCGAGTGCCTACCGGAGCCACCAGACGCCCGCCATCGGCCAACTGGTCTATCAACGGCTGCGGGACGTCTGGGGCGGCGGCGGTGATGATGATGGCTTCGTAAGGGGAGTGTTCTGGCCAGCCCAGTGTGCCATCGCTTACTATAACCATCACGTTGTCGTAGCCCAGCTGGGCAAGGATTTTCTCCGCTTGTCGGGCCAGCGCGGCGTGGCGCTCGATGCTGTATACTTGAGGGACCAGGCGGCTCAGGATGGCTGCCTGGTAGCCGGAGCCCGTGCCAATCTCTAGTACTTTCTCTTGCCCAGTGAGCTCCAGAAGTTCGGTCATCAAAGCCACGATGTAGGGTTGGGAGATGGTCTGTCCGTGCCCGATCGGTAGTGGCCCGTCGCAGTAGGCCAGTTGACGCATGTCCTCCGGGATAAACAGGTGGCTAGGCACCTGGCGCATGGCATCCAGCACTCGTTTGTCCCTGATGCCCCGGCAGGCCAACTGACTCTTGACCATCTGTTCGCGCTCTTTTTCATAGTTTGCGCTCGGACTCCGGTCTTTGCCTCGCCTCAACATCGCTCTTCCTCCAGATCATTGCTGATCCTCACCGCTTTTGGCTGGAGCTAATTATACCACAGAAGGCTGAACTTATCCACTTTCAAGGAAACAGCCGAGGCCTGCTATTGACCTCGGCTGTGCTCAGTGTTTCACGGGATGATACCCTAAGATAACGGTACATCTCTGGGCTGGAGCGGCCTATGCTTGAACTAGCTCCAACTTCGAACTCTCGACATTCTCAGAACTGGCTGCTCCTTGTTGGTGTTGTATGGCACTGCTTTTGTTATGGTTCCAGGAATCACGACTGTTTTCGAGGTATTCATGCAACATTCTCAGGCTGTATCTGCGGTGGCCGCCGGGGGTGCGGAAGGGAACGATCCCTCCCTCTCTTTCTATCCTGCTCAAAGTGAACAGGCTCACGCGCAGGTATTGCGCAGCTTCTCTGGCATTGAGTAGAGTCAACTTCTCGTCTATCACTTCGTACTTCTTATATATCTCTGCCATCTTTTCACTCTCCCTTGGTCTAAAACAGGGTAGCCTTCTTTCCGGGCCGAGGATGATAGAAGACTGGTGTGTCAAATCAGAATGGAGGGCATGGCTATACCTGGATGACTTCTCGAGTCCGAGGTAGCCAGGCAAGGGGTCAGCAAACTAGGCCAGGGCTTTGAAGCAGGGAGAGAAGGCGAGGTCCCCGGAGGCTCGGAGAAGTGACCTCGCCTTCCTCAATAGATAGGCTCCTGCGTCCCCACGCCAGGAGTTGCACTGTCAATATTATACTGCCTTCCGTCTCAGCAAGCAAGCGAAAACCGAAGGGAAACCTTAAAATCTCACTCTCCAAACCTTAAAGTTTTCAATGGTTTTTAGTCGAATTCATTGGCACACAATGAGTTTCGGGGATCGTTCTATGGCTAGCGTTTTCCTCGCACCTCCTCCTCCAGGCGGGCGAAGAACTCGACCAGGTAGCGGTGTCGGTCCTCGGCGATCTGGCGGGCTGTAGTGGTGAAGAGGGATTCCTTGAGCCGAGAGAGCTTGAAGGTGAACTCGTGGACCGGTGTGTAATCTGGGGGCTCGGTCTTGGAGAGGGAGCCCGTGGGAAGGTCTGTCCACAGGCGCTGCCCTCGTTTCCCAGCCAGGGCGTAGGCCCGGGCGATACCGATGGCTCCGATGGCATCCAACTTGTCGGCGTCACAGAGAACCTTGGCTTCCAGCGTCTGGGGGACGACTTCGTCTCGGAAGCGGTGGGAGGCGATAGCCTGAGCCACCGTTTCGACCTTGTCGGCAGGGTGGCTAGCCAGGATCTGGCGGGCACGCTCGGCTCCCACTTTGGCGTGGCAGATCCCGGTGCGTTCCTCCTCAGCCCGAGCCACGTCGTGCAGGAGCACTGCTGCCCGCACGATATCCATATCGGCCCCTTCGGCCTGGCCGATGCGCTCTGCCAGGGCCAACACCCGCAACACGTGGTCGAAGTCGTGGGCTGCATCGGAGTCGGTGTAATGCCGGCGTGCTTCTTCTATCTCAATCATCGTACAGAGATCACTCCATCCGGGGTCAAGATGTAGTCTACGAGGACGTCGTTCTCGTCAACCAGACGGGAGAGGTCATCCACGACCTGGGCTTCGTGCACGATGGTGACTACTTTGATGCCAGGCCTGGCCAGTCCCCTCTCCTTGAGGTAAGCGATCTCTTTGTCACCGTATCCCTTCCCCTTGCCCAGGCGGTTGCCTTGCCTATCCACAGCCACGCTCCCCTGGATGATGAGGTCAACAGGCGTAACCAATGGCACGCCGTGTTTGAATAGCCCTTTTATGGTGGTAGAAATGGGCTTGCCCCTGGGGTGGATCTCCAGAAACGAGCGCATGTGGGGCGTGGCCACAGCCAGCACTTTGCCCCTCTCCAGCACCAGATCGCGAGCCATCTTGAGGGCGTGGTCAGGAGCGGAGAACACGCAGCGGGCCGCTCGGAACTCTGGCAGCTCTAGCAGGTGCATAGTTGCTACATCGTTCCCCACGAAGTTGGGGATGCGCCCAAAGCAAGGACGGGGGAAGGCGGCGATGTTTTCCCTCTCCAGCCTCTCCCAGATACGCTGGCGGATGTCGTCTTTAGTGATCATCATCCTCTGCTAAAGTTTTGCTATCGGGTAGCAGCCCAACCGAGTTGGGCGTCCAAGTTCAAAACGGCCAATGCGATTGGCCTTCTACCCCATATCAATTCCAGATCTAACAAAAATCAGCGATCAAACGAGCAATTTCCAAACTTGCTTCCGGTCGTGCCAGACGGCAGGCGTTACGGGCCATTCGACTCGGCTTTTCGTTTCCTGGCTGCAGCCATTCTTGCAAGAGCTTAGCTATCTCCCTTGGCTCCTCGGCCAACTGCCCAACGCGGTTTTCCACAACGTGGGTGACGTTGAGATCCTCCTGGTAGGGGATGGCCCCGCTGATGATCATGGGCAGCCTACAGGTGATGGCCTCGCTGATGGTGCCTGGTCCCGCCTTGGTAATGATCACCTCGGAGGCAGCCATCAACTCTGGCATGTTGTCCACAAAGCCGAACACTGTGGTGGGAATCTCCCAATCTACGCTTTCGAGTCGTCGTCTGAGCGATGGGTTGCGACCGGTCACGATCAGGAGCTGAGTTGGGAGATTTGCCTCGGCGACAGTTCTGGCAATTCGGAAGACCTTGCCCATTCCCTCGCCGCCCCCTACCAGAAGCACGGCTGGCAGGTCAGGCCTCAAGCCCAACTTCTCTTTGAGTTCGCTTTTTTCTCCCATCGCCTGTTCACACTTCAAGCTTACTGGCAGACCTATCACCTTGATCTTCTCAGGCGATAACCCACAGGCCAGCCCTCTCTGGCGGGCCGCCTCGCTGGGGACGATGCAAAGGTCAACGTTGGGACAGAACCAGGAGACGTGAGTCCGCACCAGGTCAGTGACCACGGTGATCACGGGGATGGGATTATCTAGCCTTGTAGCAGCCTGCACGGCCAGATGATTGCTCAAGGAGTGGACCGAGACAACGGCCTGGGGCATCGTGCGCCGAAGCAGTCGCACCAGCCTACCCCTGGCCCAAGGGATGAAAAGGTCCAAGAAGAACTCCATCCTCCTTTGGTGGTCGCTCATCTGCCAAAACCAACCCCATAGAGCCCCGCTGTAGTTGACAGCGGGTCGGTATAACTGTCCAGCGTGATTCAAGGGGAAGGGGGTGCCGTCGGCGATGAAATCGAAAAGCTGCAAGTCGAACTCGCCTGGCCCGATGTGTTCCAGCCCCTCGGCGATGGCCTCCGCCGCGCTGCGGTGCCCGCCGCCGGTGTCGGACATTAGAAAGAGGATCTTCTTGGGCATGTTGGTGATTGTCGGTGTATCGAGAACACGGATTGGCAGGATTCACGGATCAGGTGACTTGGACCGAGGAGCAATCCGTCAATCCTGCGCATCCGTTGTTCTTCTCCCTAACCAACTTCTTTACGCTCTTCTCGAACTTGCGCCGGGGCATCAGCACGCGGTGGCCGCAGGTGCGGCACTTGATGCCGATGTCGGCTCCCAGCCGCACTACCTCCCACTCGTAGCCCCCACAGGGATGTTGCTTGCGCAATCGCACCACGTCACCCAGGCGGATGTCCATGGGCATGGCCTACCTCCCTGGAATACCTGCTCAGCCCTCCGTCAAACTCCTGCAAGTTCCTGAGTTTACCTACCTCTAGAAACTCGGGGGAACTCAGTGGAACTCATAGGAACTCTGGCGCGCTTTTTTCTGGATGAGGCTGAATTGCTTCTCGGACTCTATTATAGCATATCCAGTCCGATATTACGAATCCGGGCGACTCGTTCTTTGCCTCCTCTTTGTTTTGTGCTATAATAAACCCGGTCGTTGTGGCCTGTATTTCAATCCCATTTTGGCAAAGGAGAAAGATGTTCCTGGGTCTAACCGCCCTAGAGATCGTAGCTTATCTGCTCTCACTGCTCATTGCCATTGATGTCCACGAGTTCGCTCATGCCTGGATGGCCAATGAGTTGGGCGATTCCACGGCCCGATACTACGGGCGCTTGTCCCTGAATCCGTTGGTTCACCTGGACCCCATGGGCACGATCATGATGCTGTTCAGCATCGTCTACGGATTTGGCATCGGCTGGGGCAAGCCCGTGCCGGTGAATCCGGTGTATTTGCGCAAAGGGCCGCGGGTGGGCATGGGGATGGTAGCAGCAGCGGGGCCTCTGTCTAATCTGATGCTGGCCGCGATAGTGGCTGTTCCGATCAGGCAGGGTCTCCCGTTGCCGTGGCGGCTTGTGAATTTGCTCCTCATCGTGATCAGCGTCAATATCGGTATCGCCCTGTTTAACCTGTTGCCCATACCCCCGTTGGACGGCGCCAGCATCGTGCGGGGGATCCTCAGCGTCATCCGAGCCAGGTGGGCTTACCAGGTTTCAGAAGCTTTCGACCGAGTACAGGCCCAAGGCTACATCATTTTTATCTTGTTGATCTTGGTTGATCAGATTTTGCCCATCAGCATCCTGGGATTGGTTCTTGGGACACCGTATCGTTTGCTGTATCGCTTGATCATAGGTCTCTAGGTGTATCGGGTCAGCCAGTTCTGCCGGGCTCTGCTGGCACGGGTGTCGAAACGGGAGCTTGGCCTGCTAAGCGAATACCTGACTCCCTCTCAGGCCGACCTCTTTCATCGGATGCCACGATGTGACCAGCGCCACGGCCTGGACGTCTTCTATGCCCTGCAGGGAAAGCGGCACCATGACCACGACCTGCTGGTAGCGGCCCTTTTGCACGACGTGGGTAAGGTGGGAGGCGGGTTGCGGTTGTGGCATCGAGTGCTCATTGTGCTGATTAAAGCTCTCAGGCCTCAATTGTTGGATCGGCTGGCCAAGGGGGAACCGCGCGGTTGGCGCTATCCTTTCTATGTTCATCAACGTCATCCTGAGTTGGGAGCGGAGTTAGCCCGGGCAGTGGATTGCTCGCCCATCACCGTGGAGCTGATTCGGCGACACCAAGAACCCCTCGCCAGCAACCCGCCTAGAACCCATCAGGATAAGTTGCTGGCGGCCTTGCAGGAGGCCGATGGGGTGAATTAGGGAGGCAACGAGGGAATGAGGCAACGAGTAATGAGGCGATGAGTGATAGGGTAACGAATAGTAAGTCAATGGGGGGTGGGAATCGACCATCCGACCAAGGACCATCTGACCATTGACCATCTGACTAAACAGGGGGTTAAATGATAAAACCGAGGATTACTATAGTAGGTTTGGGTTTCATTGGTGGATCTATTGGCCTGGCCTTACACCAGGCAGAAGGCGATATCGAGGTAGTCGGCCACGACCGGGAACGTAGTGCAGCCACTCAAGCGCGGAAAATCGGTGCCGTGGACAAGACCGATTGGAACTTGATCTCCGCCTGCGAAGACGCTGACCTGATCGTCATGGCCACGCCGGTGGGAGCCATCCAGGACACTTTGAAGGTTATCGCCCCCTACCTCAAGGCGGGGTGCCTGATCACCGACACGGCCACCAGCAAGGTGCAAGTAGTCAAGTGGGCAGAGGAGATCCTTCCTGAGGGAGTGCACTTCGTTGGCGGGGACCCTGTCGTTGGTGATGGCGGCGGAGCGGGGATTGACGCGGCCAGAGCTGACCTTTTCTCCAGGGCGATCTACTGTCTCACTCCCGCAGCCAGTGCTGCCCCTTACGCGGTGCGGTTGGCAT
>Ga0233423_10001160_pt1 | contig 13353 bp, 13 predicted proteins | sample Watercolumn_Mata_FD_180713 | JGI IMG/M metagenome (GOLD analysis project Ga0233423, IMG submission 180713) | Freshwater microbial communities from Lake Matano, South Sulawesi, Indonesia - Watercolumn_Matano_2014_112_MG | ecosystem: Environmental > Aquatic > Freshwater > Lake | place: Indonesia... | reverse complement strand
CATTATCATTAGGCTAAAATATCGAGAGGGTGGGTCATAAGGCGCTCACCCTCTTGGCAATAAGATTGATAAATCATTATCATTCTCTTTGCACAGCTAGCGCTAGGTATTTTTAATGGGGGAGAGAGGAAATGGTTTTTGAAAATCGTTTCCATTTTCAAAACAGGATCAGACTTTCAAGGTCTGACAATACAACCAACAATACCCCCAAAAATCATTTGCTAAATGTCCTGAGATTGCGACAACCGCCAAAAATGAGCCTTGATCAGATTGCACCCTGGACTCTAAGGTGAGGACATCTTTCTATCTATTTCTTCTGGACAAGACAAACGCACCTTTCTGCAAGATCTCCATTCTTTCGCCAAATCAAACCTCGAGGAACTCACCATGTGTGAACACCACGAATGCGGCCATGCACATCATCACGATCATGGTCATGGTCCCCACGATCACAGTCATGGGCATCACGATCATCACAGTCATACAAAAGAGCTGACCACCTCTGCTTTGCCTATCTGGTCGCAAGACTTTGAGCCGCTGGCCTACCATCCTCATGTCGACAAATGCCCGGTCTGCCTGGGTCGCGATGTTTTTGGCCAGGGCACCGAGGCTTTTGCGGTCGCTTCCGACAACCTGCTCTTGCTGCTCGATGGCAAGGACAAAAAGGATCTGGTCGCGTATCAAGCGCTGTCGCGTGCCTTTTATCTGGCCTGCGCTGCTCATCGCGTCACTGACGCCGTCAATCGCACCGTGTGGAACATGGGCGAAGAAGACGAGCCCGACAAGCTCAAAGAAGCAGGGGCAAAGGCGTTTTACGAGTATCTCGAGCGCGAAAAAGCCTGCTTTGCAGCATGCCGGACGGCTTTTGATGCTCTGAGCGCTGCTGTCGGCGACGCGCACAAGGATCAGCTGATGGCGATCCGCACTGCCATCGATACCACCGAGGCCGGCACGATCGAAGTCTGGAAGCAGCTTTTCCCCTGGCTTTCGGCCCGCGCTCGAGCTGCCGGCCATAACAGCAAATAAGATCGGACAAACCTATGGAAACCTATATCTATGCATTGCTGGCCGTGACTGCGGTCAGCGCTGTCTCTCTCATTGGTGCAGTGTACTTTCGTCTCTCGGACGCAAAGCTCGCTCGGCTCCTGCCCTTCCTCGTTTCTCTGGCGGCTGGTGCAATGCTGGGCAATGCCCTCCTGCACCTCTTGCCGGAGTCGCTCGCACATATTAGCGATATCACCGAAGCTGCTGGACATGCGGCGGAGCACGCTGCCGAAAGTGAGCACGTGCACGATCATGCTGGCCTGCTCGTGATGGCGCTTGCGCTGGGCGGGTTTATGTCCTTTCTGGGCATCGATTTGCTCCTGCAAAAGTTTGGCGGTGGTCACCTGATCGGTCACGATCTCCAGCACTCGCACGGGGATGGCCAGCTCGATGCAACAGGCCGTCCGGCTTCGACTGGTTGGTTGATCGTCTTTGGCGATGCCTTTGAAAACTTTATCGACGGCGCCGTCATCGGCATCAGCTTTATGATCGGTCTGCCCGTCGGCCTGGCGACTACGCTGGCTATCGTCATCCACGAGATTCCTCTCGAAATGGCTGACATGGGTGTGCTCCTGCACTCGGGCTTTAGCAAGCGTCGAGCGCTGATCACCAACCTCGCCTCGGCTCTGGTGGCGGTGGTGGGTTGCGGGATGGCACTCAGCCTTGGGACGATGGTGCACGACATTTCGCTGTACATCGCTCCGGTGGCCGCGGGTGCTCTGCTCTACATCTCAGGGAGTTTGCTCGTGCCGCGGCTCAAGCACAGTGCTCTGGTGCCTTCGGGTTCGGCGGTAGCGCATTTTGCGACAGTACTGGCGGGGATAGCGTTTATGGCGCTATTACTGCTAGCGGAGTGATTGAGCGAGGCGCGCCCCGCAATGTGCCGCCCGGATCTGGACTCTTGTCCTCATTCGGGCGGCATTTTAGCTGAGTTACTTAACAATGTGCTTTTCAGGCTAAAACTGTGCCTTAAGAGCCAAAAAAAATTTCCCTTTCACCTCTTGATAACCATAGAGTAGGGGCATATCCGTTTACGCAAAGATTTTTTGGGAGAGCAAAAAACAAAGCCGATTGGCCCTCAGAATAGGCACCATGACACGATTTTTTTGACTCTTTCACAGAGATGATGCGGCGCGGTTTTTATTTGTAAAACCATTTTTCAAAATCAAAAATCACAAAGCGATGAAAATTGTAAATGCAGCAGCAGTAGTGGGTTTTCCACAAGAAATTTCGAACCTCGAAGTAGAAGGCTATGGCAAAGTGACTTTGTATGCCAACGGGCACATGTTTAGCAGCAAGCTCGGCATCATGCTGGCTCCTGAGCCTGGCGACGAGACCTATCCGATCTTTGAGCAGTATCTCAACGACAATGGTTACACCATGCTCGATTACAAGCTGGAGTCAAATCGCCAGATGCAAGAGGCAAAAAGGGCGATCTTTTTTTAACCGCAAAATCTTACGATCATGAAAGAGCAAAATGCCAATCAGGCCATCATCCTGGCCGCGGCACAACAAAAAAATCGGCAGGCGCAACTGGATGCCTGCTATGAAAGCGTGGAGTCTGTCACTCCAAAAGCGAGCATCGCGCAGATCTATCGTTTACAGGCCTTGTATTGCGTCTTTTGCGGACAATACCTGCATGAGGCGATCGGGGCGGCGATAGAGGCAGTGGATGCGCAGCAGAAAAAACTGCATCAACTACCTGCAGAGGAGCAGATCGATTATCGGCTGGCGCACAATCTGGGTGTTTTGACGGCGCTTGTGGATCTTGGCCTGGCCGAAGAGCAAATCATTGCAGGTGCGACGCAGGCTTTGCAAAAGGCAGCATTGCTGGCATTGGCTCGTGATGCCGATCGTAGTCTGCCCGTAAAGGCGGCCGGGGCGGTCGATGCTTTTTGCATCATCGATGTGGAAACGCATCCGAGTCAATTATTATTTGTCAAAGGACAGGCGCAGCAAGCGCGTCAAAATGCGCATGGTTTGCTTGAGACGGCACGTCGTCGCGAAGAAGAGGCCGATGCTCTGGATGTAACTTTATTGAGCGTGAGCAAGCAGGCGGCAGATGAGACGATGGCGACGATCCTGACACGTCTGGCCAATTTGCTGATTGAGCCGTATACGAGTACGCTTCAGCGTTTTAAGCAAGATCCTGGGTATGGAGCAGATACGGCGGAGGTGACTACGGCGCGGATACTGGCTATCAGCCAGGTGGCAGCAATCATCAATGCTTGCATCAAAGGGCATGATCCGGTCAAGATCTTCGAATTGAATTGATTGGATTGTTTGGAGTCTGCTTCTGGCAGAGAGGGGCGTGCGCACTGCTTTAAGCGGTGTGGCGCCTCTCTTTTTTGCTTTTCCAACCTCCTACTACTTGATATAAGGCATACTATCGGGGTTATTGTCAAAATCTCAACCAATTGGAAGATGTAAAATACCTGCTATGCCCACACCCCTCCCCCTCTCTCCAAACGCCCGCGCCACGCACGATCGCGCACCCGATAGCCTCGCCGCCGGCACCCCAGCACCACTTCTCGCCGCTATGCGCAGCATCATGGGCCCTGGCAATGAGCACCAGGTCCTCCACCGCCTCATCGACCTCGTCAAATACGCCAGCGACGCCAGTCCCTATCGCCTCTTCCCGCAAGTCGTCGTTTGCCCCACCACAGAGCGCCAGATCATCGACATCTTTGCCTGGGCCGCCGCACAAGATCCTATAATGCCCGTCACCATCCGGGCCGCTGGCTCGAGCCTTTCCGGCCAGGCCCAGGGCGATGGCATCCTGATTGATGTAAGAAAAAATTGGGCAGGGTGGACGGTATTAGATGAAGGTGAACGAATCAAGGTGAAGCCGGGGACTGTGATGTTCAGGGCCAATCTAGCCTTGGCACCATACGGTTTTCGCCTCGGTCCGGACCCCGCATCCGTTAGCGTCTGCACCGTAGGCGGTGTCATCGCCAACAATTCCTCCGGCATGTGCTGCGGCACCGTCCAAAACTCCTACCAGACCCTGGAAGCCATCCGCTTCGTCCTGCCATCAGGCACCGCCATTTCCACAGACGCCCCGGAGGCGGAGGACGAGTTTGCGCGCCGAGAGCCCACCCTGGCCGCTGGCCTCCTCGCCATCAAGGCCAAAATCGAGGCCGACAGCGAGCTCGTAGAGCGCATCCGCCGCAAATACACTATCAAAAACACTACCGGCTATCACATGCAGGCCTTTCTCGATGGCTCGACACCGCTAGAGATATTTCGCCGTCTCCTGGTCGGCTCCGAAGGCACGCTGGCCTTCATCAGCTCAGCCACCTTCACTTGCGTGCCCTCCGATCCGCACCGACTCACCGCCCTCCTCATCTTTGCGGACCTGTATACTGCCGCCTCAGCTGTTGCGCCATTTGTCGATAGCGGCGCGGCTGCAGTCGAGCTCTGCGATCGCGCCTCACTGAGGGCCGTGCAGGGCAAGCCCGGAGTACCAGCACGCTGGGCCGATCTCCCCGCCACCGCATGTGGTTTACTTGTCGAATACCGCGAAGCCAACGAAGCCCTCCTCGCCATAGCCGAAACGAGGCTAGCTGCTACACTAGCCGATTTACAGCTCTACGAGCCGGCCAATTTTACCCGCGATCCAGCCATTGCCGCGCAACTATGGACGGTGCGCGCCGGGCTCTTGCCTTCAGTCGGAGGAGCGCGACCATCGGGCACTTCGTTGATACTGGAGGATGTTTGCTTTCCAGCCGAGCATCTTGCACAAGGTGCTATAGATCTGCAGGAATTGATGCAATCACATGGTTTTCCAGGCTTTGTCTTTGGACATGCATCGGCAGGCAATCTGCACTTTCTCATTACACCCTCCCTCAACCATGATCAAGACATCGCACGCTATGATGCATTTATGCAGGCGGTGGTATCGCTAGTGGTGGACAAATACGATGGCTCCCTCAAGGCCGAGCACGGCACGGGGCGCAATGTAGCGCCCTTTGTGCAAAGAGAATGGGGCCCTAAACTGACCGAGTACATGTGGCACATCAAAAACCTCGCCGACCCAAAGGGTATATTGGCTCCAGGCGTACTGCTGAGCCATGATCAGGCGCAGCATCTCAAACATTTGCATACCACACCGACGACCGAGCCGGAGGTGGACCGCTGCATCGAATGCGGATATTGCGAAGCAATCTGCCCCAGTCGAGACTTGACGACTACCCCACGCCAGCGCATCGTTTTGCGGCGCGAAATGCTGCGACAACAACCTGGCAGCGCTGTATACGATACTCTAGCTCGCCAATACCGCTATGACGCCATCGAAACATGCGCGGGAGATGGTACCTGCGCAATCGCATGCCCACTGGACATCAATACTGGGGATCTGATCAAGCATTTTCGCGCGGCTTCTCATGGCCCTGCAGCAAACACCATCGCATTTAATACCGCAAAATACTGGGCCACCATCGAAAGCGCCGCCCGTGCGGCCCTCAACCTCAATTGGCTTGCAAACAGACTGGGTCTTTCCCGCCTGACTCAAGCGACACTGTCTGTGGTGCGATCTATCTTACCCAAAGACCTGGTGCCGTCTCGTATGGAGCGGCTGCCTGCCGGTGCGACGCTGATGGCAGGGGAAAAGATGGAAAAAATCGGCAGTGTGACGCGGGAGGAAGCGGCGGCGATTTACTTTTCGGCTTGCGTCAATCGTATATTTGGAGAGATTGGACAAAGCCACATTACAATACAGGAGGCACTATGCACGGTGTCGGCAAAGGCTGGCCTGCCTCTCCACATGCCTCTCGATCTAGCTGGCAATTGTTGCGCTACTCCCTGGCATAGCAAGGGTTTTGAACAAGGCAACGAGTACATGGCCAATCGTACGGTCGAGGCTTTGTGGCGGTGGAGTGACGGTGGTCGCCTGCCAATAGTTTGCGATGCGAGCTCATGTACGCTTGGTCTAAAAGCCGAGCTCAGACCATATCTTTCTACCCAAAATCAAATACGCCACTCGCACATGACGATTATTGACTCGGTGGACTGGCTCAATGACAGGCTTTTGCCTGCCCTACAAGCAAACGGGGCATTGCTAAAAAAAGCACCCCTGGCGGTGCTGCACCCGACCTGCTCGACACATAACCTGGGCACTACCGGCAAATTGAGCTCGCTGGCGCATTGTGTCGCCTCAAAAGTGGTGGCGCCGTTGCATGCCACTTGCTGCGGCATGGCTGGAGATCGTGGCATGTTGCACCCGGAGTTGACGGCGTCGGCAACACATATGGAGGTCGCGGATCTCGCTGAGGTGGCCGCAGATGCCTTGCATTTGTCGAGCAACAAAACCTGCGAAATCGGCATGAGCGAAGCTACGGGCCGCCCCTATCGATCGATAGTATTTGCCCTATGTGAGGCGCTGACTAGCTAAAACTGCCCGAAAACGGCATGAGGCCGATCTCTCGCGCACGCTTGATGGCCTTGGCGATGGCTTTTTGATTGGAGCGATTGCAGCCGGTTATACGGGCAGGGAGGATCTTGCCGCTCTCGCTGACAAACTTACGGAGGAGATGCACATCTTTGTAGTCGATGCTCTCGATGCGGGCGGAGACAAGAGGGTCGAGCTTCTTTTTGCGGGGTAGACCATCGCCCTTGCTGCGTCTGTTTGCGGCCATGATTTGATATTTCTCCCTAAAAAATCATCGCATGGCGCCGCCGAACGGTTATATAGATCAGCACCGAGAGCCATCCGTACCAATCACATCCGGGGCGAGGACTGAGCAACCTCGTGCTCCCCGGAGGCATATAGCGTGGGCGGCGCATGCGATACTAATGATAATAGCTTCTCATTATCAAACCGTCAATACGATTTTGGATAAAATATCGGAGTGAGATCGCAAGAGACAAAAATGGAACGCAATACACAGCAAAGACGAGCCATCCTGGCGGCACTGGAGGTCACCAAGCGGCCTTTGTCGGTACAGGAGATCCTTGATATAGCATCGAGTGATTGTCCGGGACTGGGGATTGCGACGGTTTATCGCAATGTCAAAGCGCTGTTGCAGGATGAAAAATTGAGCCCTGTGGAGTTGCCGGGAGGGTCGGTGCTTTACGAATTGCCCGGGCACCACCATCATCATCATTTTTCGTGCCGTAAGTGTCAAAAGGTCTATGACATTTTTGATTGTGGCCTCAATTTGCACAATCTCGTGCCGTCGGGGTTTAAACTCGAGGAGCATGAGATCTTGTTATCGGGTGTTTGTGAGGCGTGTGCTCATTAGTCTGACAAAAAATGGTGTAAGAAAGATTGCAAAATTTCTCACTGCCGACATCACCGCCCCGCAAGCCATTGCAGACAATTTAAATTCCTAACATTTTGGCTCCTTGCCATCACTGAGTTTCCAGCCTCAAAAAACATTTTTTAGTTGGTAATTTAGACAAATAGCGACTTTTAAACTACGCCCCAAAACCTTCACCTATCCCATCAAAATTTCCCCTCAAAATCCAAACCGCACGTCTCACCACGCTTTATAGTAGCTCCAATAAAAAAAAGAGCGCAATTTCTAACCAAAGTCAGAAACCACGCCCTTTTTCATAAAATCAGCTCAAACTAAAACCGCCCGAGACTTAAACAGACATCATCGCGATCAGCTTATCGCCAAACTCGCGATCCTTGATCAGACAGCTCAGTAGATACTGCTTGACCATGGACTTGACGGCACCGGCCTTGACTAGTGTCTCATTGAGCCACCGGTCTCCCGAGGCCCCCATCACGCGGAGCCCCTGACGGGAAATGGCCGCGACAACCTGCTCACCGGTGAGTTCACTCATCTTGAGCTGATAGTCGCAAATGGCAAAGTCAAAGTCCCCTGGGACAAAGACCTGTTCGCCGCCCCGATCATTCATAAGCATCAGGATCAGATCAGCAGCACCACTTGTGGTATCAGGCACAAACCGACCGCGTACCACCCAGGTGACCTCACACTGCTTGTGCTTTTCGAAAGCCAGCAGATAGAGCTCGCCAAGCGAGAGATCGTCCTCGACAAGGAGTATGCGCGTCCGCGTCGTCACGCCCATCAACCGCGCCTCCCGCCGTTGCGGCGTGCGCGCCGATCGAGCCAGCTCGAGCCGATCTGCCAGACCGCAGCCACCGCAGCGACAGCAAGCAAAAGCTGCCAATTCCAGCCGGCCATCCAGAGCAAAAGCCCGATCAGGACGATCTGGACTGCGATCTTCACCTTGAGGATGCGGTTGTAGAGCTGCGCCTGGCGATCGTTGGTGATCTCCAGACGATAGCCCGGCATAAAGATCTTTGGATCATGCTTTCCAAAAATTGCCATATTGTTTTGCCCTTTTCGTTTTTCCTTTCATTTCAGGGATGAGAGCCGCAAGCCTGATGGCCTGCGGCTCTCACTTCATCACGACTTGACGATACCGACCGGGGGTGGTATCACCACGTCGACGCGCTCGCCATCGGGCTCCTGGTCCGCCGCCTCAGGCTCAAAGAGAGCATCGATATCGGCACCCGAGCTCCCGTAGGTAAACTCACTGCCGATACGCTTTTTGGCGGCTTCTTCTTCGAGCCGGCGCGCTTCGAGCACCGCATCGTACATCTTGCGACGACGACCGAGGATCAGCTCATCGGGCTTGTTGGACACCAGAGCGTTGAACAGCCCATCGATGATCTTGCGCGCCGCATCCTGGTGCTCGGCGAGCGGGGTCTTGCGCCAGCCCCACTGCTTGTCGACGGGATCGAGAACGGGCGTCGACATCACGTTGATGTCGATGCGAGTCTCGTAATCGCCGATGTCCGAGTAGTACCAGGTGACGATGCTCACCTCGAGATAAGTCGCCTTGAGCCGGTTGTATTTGACCCGGCCAAAGGGATCCCACCATGGCCGCTGGGTGCCGACCTGCCAGTACTGCTTCCAGATCGTGGTCAGACCGTTGGCGCCCTTGTACCAGCCGCCAGTGGGAAACTTGCGGTTGAAGGGGCCGACGTACTTGTTCCAGTCGGTCAACTCCATCACCATCAAATCGACGGGGTTAAAGTTGCCGACGGTGTCGCAAACCCGCACCAGACCGTTGGCCTTGGCGAGGTTGGCAAAGATCCGGGTCGTTTCCGAATACCCGTGACCAACAACGTGCGCACCAAAGAAGGTGCGGCGCGGATCGATCTTGGCCTTCTCGAGCTTGTTGCGAAAGGCCTTGCGGCCTTCGGCCTCGCCATTGATCCCGCCAAAGTCGGGACCATGGTGAAAGCCATGCGAGCTGTCCATGCTGAAGTGGCCGAAGGTATCACCCCAGCCAGCTCCATGACAGTGAGAGTGCGAGACCATCAGGGCTTCCGCCGTGATGTGACCGCTGTGCGCAAATGCGTCTGCGTCTCCGACGCCGTGGCCGTGGCCGGTGGCGTCGAGATCGCTCATGCCATGACCGTGGCCATGGCCCATGTCTGCGTGGCCGCCATGACCAAAACCGTCATGACCGCCGCCATCGTGTCCGTCCATAGTAAAACCTCCAGGTTGTTAGGTGGAATATCAGAAACTAGATTTAGAAGAACAGGGATCGTATGGGCGATCCCGGGCAAGAGATACAGGGGTACAATTAGCGTGGTAGTCACCCGTTCAGCCGAGGCCGATTTTGAGCAACCAACTTAGCAACGACCCCAGCCTCGATCTTTTGCCGCCGGCTCCCGACGCCAAACTCACCGCCTGGTTGACCGAGTTTTACGGCAAACCAGTGGAGGTCCAGTCTCGAGAGTTATTGCGGCATCGCGATCTTTCGCGAGTAGAGAGACTTGTCTTGCACGACGCCTTGCCAGCATCGCTGATCTACAAACAAGTCCTGCCGCCTTGGGAGATCGAGCAAGATCTGCATGAGCGCATCCTGGTGCCTTCGATCTCCAACAGCCCGCAGCTTTTTATGGCGGCTCATCACGGCCAGGTGACCGCGATGTTTATGGAAGACCTCGGCAGGGACAGCTTGATCGATCACGCAGTTGGCCCCTTCGTCGCCAAAAAGATCGGCGCCGAATTAGCCAAGATGCATCGCTCTTATTCCTATCGCACTGATGAGCTGTTGCAGCTCAACATCTTGCGATCGCTTTCTCCTATCGATTACGAGGCATATGCCAGGGAGATAGCCACCAGCCTTGATGGCTGGGGACTCATCGATCGCACCAAGGCACGCAGCTTGAGGAGTCTAGCCCAGGCCGCTGCAAGGGCTCTGGCAGGCGAACCCACCTCGCTCATTCACGGCGACCTCTATGCCGAAAACATCGTGCTGCGCGGCAGTCGCATCTTTTACATCGACTGGTCCTGGTTTACGATGCTGAGCGCTCCCATCCTCGATCTGGCCACCATTACCTGTGACCATCACAAAAATGGGTCATTCACCCAGCACCGCAATCTGGTGCTCGAGTCCTATTGCTTTGAGTCGGGTCGCGACGAGCAGGACACCCGATCGGCGCTGCCTTATGCCGAAGCACTCAACAGACTGATCTTTCTCGCCTGGCTCGTAGAGCGCAAGTCGAGAGGCATAGAAGGGACCACGGTCGGTCCGGTCGATGACTTGATCGGCAAGGTAGTCGACGAGCTCTGCCAAAAGGCCGCGACTCTCAAGAGCTGAGAGCCACGGCCTCTGGCTTGACTTGCCTGCTTACTTGCCGGCGAGGCGCGACGCAAACTCGACGAGCGTACGCACGCCAAAGCCGGTCGAGCCGCGCGGATCGGCGCCGAGCTCACGATCGCGGAAGGCCACCGAGGCGATGTCCAGGTGCGCCCAGGCGATCTCCTCGCCCGCAAATTCGCGGAGGAAATACGCCGCCGTGGTCGAGCCAGGGGCGCCGCCGGAGTTTTTGAGGTCGGCCATCTCGGACTTGTTGAGGTCGCGATACTCCTCCCACATCGGCACGTTGAGCATCTTTTCGCCCTGGGCAAAGCCCGAGGCGACGATGGCATTGCCAAAGTCGTCGTTGTTGGTAAAGAGGCAGCAGCCGACGTCGCCGACCATCATGCGCACCGCGCCAGTGAGGGTGGCCAGGTCGATGATCTTTTTGGCGCCCTGCCGCTTGGCGTACTCGATGGCGTCGGCGAGGGTCAGGCGGCCTTCGGCGTCGGTGTTGTCGACCTCGACCGTGAGACCGGCCATGGTGTGGATGACATCGCCCGGCTTGTAGGACGAGCCGTTGATCATGTTCTCGGTCGGAGCCATGACGCAGCGCACCTTGATCGGCAGGCCGAGGGCGGCGATCGCCTTGATCGCGCCCAGGGTAACGGCGCCGCCGGACATATCGCGCTTCATGTGGCGCATGCCATCGGCAGGCTTGATGTCCAGGCCGCCGGAGTCGAAGGTGACCGACTTGCCGATGATCGTCAGCTCGTCGACGTAGTGGCCGTCGGCGGGGGTGTAGACCATGTCGATCAGGTAACAGGGCTCGTCGGAGCCGCGACCCACCGCCAGGAGCGCGTTGGCGCCCATCTTCTTGAGTTCCTTGGGCCCATAGACGGTGGTCTCGATGGTGTCGACGTCGTCAGCGGTCTTGCGAGCGAGCTTGACCATCTTGGCCGGGGTCAGCGTGCCGGCGGGCTCGTTGGACAGATCGCGGGCAAAGTTGACGGCCGAAGCCACGGCAAAGCCGTCCTTGAGCCCCTGGAAAGCCGCTTCGACCTGGTCGGCCGCGACGATGAAGTGCAGCTTCTTGAAGCGCACTTCCTGCTTGTGGCCGCCGCGCTCGGTCTTCTGGTGGTTCATGACGTAGTCGACCATGCCGGCATAGAGCGCGATGGTGCGCGCCAGGCCGTAGGAGGTCGAGCCGGCGACGGCATCGGGATCGAGCGGAGCAAAGGCGACGTGCTGGGCCTTGAGGGCCTTGGCCTTCTTGAGCGCGGCGGTCAACGCCTTGCGAAAGCTCGCCTCGTTGGCCTTGTCGCGCGCGCCCAGGCCGAAGAGCACGGCCTGAGGGGCGGCAAGAGACCCGTCGGTGAAACGCACGAGGGTTTCGCCGACGTTGCCGCCAAAGTTTTCGGCCTGGGCCTGGCGAGCGGTGGAGAGCGAGAGATTGCCGTCGGCAGCAAAGGAAACCTTGGACTGCTCGCCGGCAAAGACGCCCACGAGAATGACGTCAGCCTTGTACGCGACAAGGCCGGCGACGCTGAGTGCTTTGAGTTTCATAGAGACTCCTGATTTGTAATGGTTGGTTGACTTGAGAAGCAAGCGAGAAAAGACCTAGCGCAGCGAGAAGGACATCAGTCCTTCTTTTTGCGCTCGTCTTTGAAACCGTCGGGGAGGATGAGCAGCGACTTCTTTTCCTCCTGGCTGATCTTGGTCGGCTTGGCCCACATATCGCGATTGGGGACGGATACAAGGCCATCGGCGACCTTCACGACAGTCGACACATAGCCGACATCCATGATCTTGCCCTTGACCTTTTCCATGCCGATGACCTCGACCATATCGCCCACCTGATAGCGGCGAGTGACCTGGATGAAAATGCCGCACCACAGGTCGGAAGCCACGCCTTGCAGAGACAGGGCGAAGGCCGCAGACATGATGCTGGCACCGAGAAACATCTTGCTCAAGATCTCGGGCGCCACCACCGTCGCCACCACAAAAACAGTGATGGCCCAGTAGCTGAGCTTCATGGTCCGCATCAACAGCAGTTTGCCCCGATCAGTAGCGCTCGTGCGATCGAGCGTCTTGGCCAGGGCGGTGCGCAGCGGCTTGTAAAAGAGATACGAGACGGAGAGGAACAAGGCGGCCATCAGGATATTGACCCCGATTGGCACGAGCTTGCCGTAGAGCCCTTCAAAATCGAGCACGCCGAGCTTGTTCATCATGTCCGAACTGAGCACACCGCCGTGTGCGAGCAGCCCGAGGCAGACGACGGCGACTAGGAGCGCGATCGTTCTGAGACTGGTTTTGAGAGATTTAAACATCTGTCGGATCCTGTTAGTGCCCTCAACCCCGACCCAGACTGACATCCAAGAGACAAGCCTTATGTCGCCGTGCGTCACCGTCAAAGCAAGGCTTTGAGATAAACGCCGCTATTGCACGACTTGGCTGATCTAGGTGGATATTAGTTTTGAGCCGGGAAAAATCAGAATTGATTGAGAACAAGATAAAGACTCTTTGACCCTAGCCAAAACGCTCTTATTTCTCCTAGCTTTCTATAGGGTTTTAAAGGGGGATGTGAAAGAGTTAAAAATCCGGGTGTTAGCGAGGGGTCCGCTAGCATCGAGAGCTGCACCACCTTGACAACATACATAAAGCAAATAACACCTGAGATAGGCTTTGTTTCAGGTGTTTAGATCTCATAGGCTCTATATCGTCTTAATCTCTTTCTTT
>Ga0233423_10001159_pt1 | contig 13357 bp, 15 predicted proteins | sample Watercolumn_Mata_FD_180713 | JGI IMG/M metagenome (GOLD analysis project Ga0233423, IMG submission 180713) | Freshwater microbial communities from Lake Matano, South Sulawesi, Indonesia - Watercolumn_Matano_2014_112_MG | ecosystem: Environmental > Aquatic > Freshwater > Lake | place: Indonesia... | reverse complement strand
CACCTGACCTTAAAACAGTAACAAAATAATTGGGAAAAATATCAGGGAATAAACTAAATGCTTTTGATAAAACCATTCCTCCTTCTATTTCTTGAGATATCTTCAATATCTTTTCCTGGAAAACGGGATTTGTAACTTGCCTTGCCAAGGTGTTTAAAGCCTCTACCGGAGTAACCCCTGCTTTAAGCATTATTGCCAGCTGGCGCATAAAAACAACCAAATCTTTTTGGCTGACTTTATTTAAAAAATCAATTCTTTTTGAAATTGCCCTTTCCTCCTCTATACTTTCCAAAAGCGTGACAAACAAGCCATATTTCTGGATAATATCCAAAGCAACCTCTTTATTGGCAGCTTCAATTGTTCCTGATTTTACTTCACCGCCGCTTGTTCTGGCTTGATATTTAAATTTCATAAATTAAAAATGAAAATTGTTTTCTTCTTATTTGTTTTGACTTTTGCGCTTTGCCTTTTGACTTTTTTCAGACCAATTTTCTCAATTCATTCGGATTTAATGAAAATCTCATTGCATTTTCCATGCTTATCTTATCTTTTCTGATTAAATCAGCTAAAGAATAATCCAAACTGACCATTCCTTCATCTCTAGATGTTGAAATTACCAATGGAATTTCGTGGATTTTATTTTCTCTTATCAGATTTCTAACTGCTGGATTAGAAACCAGAATTTCGCAGGCAGGAATCAACCCACCTTCAGTTGAAGGAATAAGGCGCTGGGAAACAATTCCTAATAAGGTTGACGATAACTGAAACCTGATTTGGTTTTGTTGCTCCGGAGAAAAAACATCAATAATTCTGTTTATTGTTTGGCTAGCAGACATTGTGTGCAGGGTGCTTAGGACCAAATGCCCTGTTTCTGCTGCTGTCAGGGCTGTGCTGACTGATTCTTGGTCCCTCATTTCCCCGATCATAAGAACATCTGGGTCTTGTCTTAAAGATGCCCTAATGGCTTTTGCAAAAGCGGTTGTGTCTTTTCCGACCTCTCTTTGCTCTATTATCGATTGGTTATTTTCAAATATGTATTCGATTGGGTCTTCAATGGTTATAATATGGCTTTGCTGTTGATGATTAATTTCATTAACCATTGCCGCCAAGGTGGTTGATTTGCCGTGGCTTGACGGACCAACAACCAAAAACAGACCCTCAGTTGCCTTCAAAAATTCAAAAAGCACTTCTGGCAAATTCAGCTCGCTGATTGTTTTTATTTCTCTATTTATCAACCTCATAGCAATACTGATTCCTTTGCTCTGAAAGAAGATATTCACGCGAAATCGCGCCTTGTTTTCAAAACTATAGGAAAAATCTATTTCTTTGTTTTTAATAAATTTTTCTTTTTGTTCCTCTGTTAATAAAAGAAAGGCCAAATCTTGAGTATCATTTGGGTTTAGTTGTTTCTTTTTTACCAAAATTACCAGCCTTCTGTTCACCCTTAAAATCGGGGGGTTTTTGGGAACCAGATGTAAATCAGAGGCCTGCTGAGCTAAGGCCACTGAAAGAACCTCTTCTAAAAACCCCTTTTGGTCGTTCATGAAATGATTTTTTTAATTTCTTGAATTATTTCGGAAGGAATAAATTGTGCTTTTACTAGATATTTTGCAGCTCCAAGTTCCATGCTTTTTTGGATTTCTTCTTCTTGCGCTAAATTGGATAAAACAATTATCGGAATATTTTTGGTTTCTGGGTCATTTTTCAGGATTTTAAGAATTTCCCGGCCATCCAGATTCGGTAAAACAATATCCAGCAAAACCACTGCTGGTTTAACCTCTTTTATCCTTTCAAAAGCCTTGGCGCCATCTTTGATGACCTCAACTTCAAAACCTTCTTTTTCCAGCTTTACCTTATAAACATCAATTAAAAAATCATCGTCTTCAACTAAAATAATTTTTGTCATAATTTTGTTGCTCTTAATACTTCTTCAAGGGTAGTAATTCCTTGAATGACCTTTATAAATCCGTCTTGACGCATTGATATCATTCCTTGATTTTTCGCTTGGGCTAACATTTCATTTTCAGAAGCTTTTTTCAATATCAAATCAGAAAATTCGGGCGTGATTTCTAAAATTTCAAAAATCCCTATTCTGCCGGCAAAACCCTCATTGTTGCATTTTTTGCAACCCTTGCCCCTGTAGGTAAAAATTTCTTTGGGTAAAGGCACAATTTTTTTCCAGGCCTCGGGAAGATTTTTATATTCATCAATAAGTATTTTTTTAACTGGCGCTGATGCCGCAACTCTTTCTTTACAAAACGGACAAATCTTCCTAATCAACCTTTGGGCAATAACAACATCCAGTGTTGAGGGCAGTAAAAACAGCTCTACTCCCATATCAACAAGACGAGGAATTGAACCAATCGCATCATTGGTGTGAAGGGTAGCTAAAACAAGATGGCCAGTTAAACTAGCATGAATAGCCAAAGATGCTGTTTCTGAATCTCTGATTTCACCAACCATAATAATATCCGGGTCTTGCCTGACAATGCTTCTTAATCCAGTCGCGAAAGTGTAATTTATTTCTGGCCTAACCTGTGATTGATTCACGCCATCTATAAAATACTCAACCGGGTCTTCAAGAGTAATCACATTAACCTCTTCTTTGTTCAAATTGCGCAAAATGGAATATAAGGTTGTGGTTTTACCAGAGCCAGTGGGCCCGGTTACCAAAATCATTCCATAGGGCTTGCTGCTTGCCCTCTCTATTATTTCCAAATTCAGGTTCTCAATCCCCAAATCAGAAAAGCTTTTTACTGCTTCTCTGGGGTCTAAAATTCTGATAACTACCTTTTCCCCTAATGAGGTTGGAAAGGTGGAAACGCGAAAATCAATCATTGCTTTGTCTAATTTTATGGAAAAACGGCCGTCTTGTGGCATTCTGGTTTCGTCAATTTTTAAATTGGAAAGAATTTTAATTCTGGCAACAATCGCTGGCAAAGCCTTAAGGGGTAAAACCAAGCTTGAATGTAAAATGCCGTCTAATCTATACCTAACCCTCAAATTATTCCTCAATGGCTCAATATGGATGTCCGAAGCCCTTCCTTCAACTCCCTGCCGCAAAATAACTGCCACCATTTTTGTTGTCGGCGCTTCTTCTGAAATTGTTCCCAGCTCAGCTGCTTCCAACTCAGCTTGCGGGCTTTTTAGTTGAACTTCCAACTCCTGCAAAGCTCTCCCCATTTCTTCGTCCAATTCCCTGTAATTCTTGAAAATTTTATCAAATGTTGAAAAATCAATAAGAACAACCCTGTAGGTTATTTTTTTCTCTCTGGCCAAAAATTTTAAAGCTTCCTGCGAACCCAAATCTTCTGGAAAAACCATTCCAATTTCAACCACGCCCTTTTTCTCAAAAATGGGAATCATTTTGTAAAATTTGGAAACATCCTCAGGAATCAATTTTAACAATTCACTCTTTGGCTCTTCAATTAATTCTCTCAGATATTCAACACCCAAAACACTGCTTTTTGCCTCAAAAATGTTTTTTTCTGGAATTGATTTTTCTTCAAGTAAAATCTCCTCTTCTGTTTTTAGGGAGTTTTTTAACTTAAATTCAATTTCGGTCGCCTTTTTTTTATCCAGAATGCCTTTTTGGACCAAAAGTGGAGTTATTTTCGCCATAAACTATTTAAATAAATTTTCTTTGCCGAAATCTTTGTCTGTTTCCTCTAAAATATCCAAATAGTCACCGCTTAAAGCTTTTAAAATCGGCATGTCAAAAACGGAAAAATCAATTTTAATTTCTTGGCGGCTTGTTTCTTGGGTTACTGGAATTGTTGCTATTTAGCTTGTTTTGAAAAAGGAGTTCCAAATGTTAAAGATAGTTATCAAAAAGACAATCGCCAAAACAGCAATCAATATCTTCTCTTTTTTCTTTTGCTCTGTAAAAATTATATCTGTTTTATCCATTTTACTTGTTTATTTTTTTATAATTGAAAACCTTTGCGCTTATTGTCGCTTCCAACAAATCGCTTGTTTTTTCTTTCCCCCCACCCTGCTCACTTTCTTTTATGCTCAAAGAAACGAACTTAAATAATCTGATTGAGTTCTCCAAAGAGGCGGTAAAATTCTTCATTGCTTGGTAAGAACCCCTTGCCTTAAATGTTATTTTCACTTCATCCAATCTGAAATTTCTGCCAGCCCTTCTGGAAAGATTGTCCTGGTTTTGAGTTGCTGCCATTTCGCTGAAATTCGGCTCAGAAAAAACTACCTCTCCACTGGTTGAACCTTGTTGCTGCGTTTGGAATTGTCCCTCAGAAGCCGCGATTTTTGGCTCTTCAATGATAAAACCGAAATCGGAAATCATTACCCCGTTGTTTTTTCCTTGTTTCTCCAAAAACCTAAAAACCTCGCTGACCGGTTCTTCAAGCGGCAAGGCTATATCTATTTTTTGTAATTCTTCTCTTGATTTAATTTTCTTGTTCAGTTTATTCAAACTATCAAAATACTCCTTGCTACTTTCTAAAGAAGCTTTTAAAAATTTTAATTCCCCGACGAGAACTACCCTTTTTTGATATTGGGGATAAGCGATGACAAATCCCAATATCGCTGCAACAACAATTATTATTATGGTATAAGCTTGTTTCATTTTATTCCCCTTTTCCCGCCATTTTTCTTTAATTTTGTAAGCGGGATCCCCGATAAATCGGGGAAAATAAACTTAATATTTTAAAAATTCTTCTTTGAATTTTGCTTCAAGAGAAAATATTATTTTCCCTGTTATTGGTTCTTGCTCAATTTCCGAAATTGAAAAATTATCCAAGTTTTCCTGCTTTTTGAAGTTCATCTCTTGAAGAGAAATATTTCTAAATTCAGAAGTTTTTCCCTCAATTGTTGCTATTGCTGTTTTATCATCAAAACTAATGTCTAATTTGCTGATTTTTACTCCTTTAACCAAATTGGTTTCAAAAAAATCAAAAATTCTTGAAGGAAACATATGAATTAACAGCATTTCTTTGGCTTTTTCCAACTGCATTTTTCTAAAAAGAACTTGTCCCTCCAATTCATTAATTTCTTTGCTCTGCAATTGGGTAATTTGATTTCCCAAATCTGTTTTGATTTTTTCTTTTTCTTGGTTCGAAACAACCAAAAAAACCGAGAGCCCAGTAATAAAAATTAAAATACCCAAAGAAACGAAAAAGAAAATTTTTTCTGTTGGAATTTCTTGCGTTTTTCTGGGAATAAACTCAATCGCCATATAATTATTTTTTTATTATACAATTTTTCTTCCGGCAACTCCAATGGCAACCGAATAAGAGGTTGATATTTTCTTTATTTTTTCTTCCAAAATCGGCGGATAAAAAATATTTTCAAAAGGATTGCCTATTTTTGTCTCTTTGGAGGTCTCAAAACCAATATAATCTTTCAATCCTTTCAGTTGAGAGCCGCCGCCAGTTAAAATTATCATCTCAATCTGGGTGCCGTCACCTTTTTCATAGTTGCTGAAAATTTTTTCAATTTTTTTAACTAAATCATCAACCAGAGGCTGTAAAATTATTCTCAGGTTTTGTGATTCATCAACCATCCCAAATTTTATTTTCAATTCTTCCGCCTCTTCCAAGGAAATATTTAAAGAACGGGAAACCTGGGCTGTCAAAATATTGCCTGAAAAAGTGTCAAAACTGTGGCTGATAAAGAGTTCCCCCCTTTCAACAATACTAACGCTTGTTGTTCTGGCTCCAATATCAACCAAACAAACTACTTTCTTTTCCTCTTCCCTTTCTTTGATAAGCGCACGGATTAGAGCAAAAATCTCGGCTTCCAGCGCAAATTTTTCAAGCCCAGCACTTTTGGCAATTTCCTGGTATTGTTCAACCGTCCTTTTGGGAACAGCAACAAGCAAAATTCTAAATTGCTTTTGTTTCCCGGAAATAACTTTTTCCTTTAAAATCTGCCAATCAAGAGTTACTTCTGACAAAGGCAGGGGAATATATTGTCTTGCTTCAAATCTGACAGCTTCCGGCAATTCTTCTTTTGTCATTGGCGGCAAATCAAAACGGGTGAAAAAACTCGCAAAATCTGGCAAGGCAAAAGTCGCTTCTTTTATTTCAATTCCTGCTTCTTTGATAATTTGTTTCGTGGCATCCGCAATCTCATTATCAGAAAGAAAAATTTCCGTTCCTTTTGAGGTCCGATAATATTTCCCGAATAAGAATTTGGATTTCGCCTCACCATAATTTTCAAGGTTTTTTCTGTTTCTTCTTATAGAAAGTTCAACAATTTTTATGGCGGAAGTTCCAATATCAATTCCTAAATAGCTTTTTTTTGAAAAATCCAAACTAAAAACGATTTTTTCTTTTATTTTTCCGATTATTTCTTCCAAAGAAAACATAAGGAAAGTTTGATTAAACTCTTAAATTTATGATATCTTAATTTATAAAAATGGCAAATCAAAACTCTTTTGGAGAAAATATTTTCAGGTTTTTATTTCCTCCCAAATGCATTATTTGCGGAAAAAACAATTATTTTTTGTGTGAAGATTGTTATTCCTTGATTCCTCTGGAAAACAGATTCCAACTAAACCAAAATTTGCCGAAAACAGATTTAAAAAATTTGGATAAAATTTATTGGGCAAGCGGCTACAAAAATTTTATTATCAAAAAAATCATCCAAAACTACAAATATTCGCCGTTTTCCAAAAAATTATCAGCTATTTTGAGCAAAATACTTCTTGATTTTATCGCCTTGAATGAGTTAAGCCTCAAAGAAATTGATTTTATTATTCCGGTTCCCTCAGCTAACAGAAGAAAAAGATGGAGGGGTTTTGACCACATTAAAGAAATTTGCCAAGATTTTTCAGAACAAATAAAAATCCCTTTTTTATCCGAGAATTTAGTAAAAATAAAAGAATCTGAACCGCAAATCAACCTTTCAGCAGAAAAAAGAAAAGAAAACCTCAAAGATATTTTTCAATGTAAAAATCCTTTGCTGATTAACGATAAAAACTTGCTAATAATAGATGATGTTTTTACAACTGGCGCAACAATGGAAGAATGCGCCAAAACCCTTAAAAACTCTGGCGCTAAAAAAGTTTATGGCTTGGTTATTGCCAGAGATTAGGCGTTTTTTATTTTTTGTAAATTAAAATACTTCTAGTGTATTTTTTATTGATGATTTAATAAATTTGTTATATTATGGAGATATGGCAGAAATGTTTAATTCAAAAAGAGTATTTTTTCCAAAAGGGAAACAACGCAAGTTTATAAATAGAATTATCGCAAAATTTTCTATCAGAGAAATAGCAAAAACTTGTGAGATATCAGAAAGAACAATACGGGATTGGAGGCGCGAAAAATTTTCGATAAATTATGGCGTCTTGAAAAAAATGTGCAAAAAAACCAAAATTGTTTTTCCTTCTAATGTCCATTTGAAAAATCGCTATTGGTATGTTTCCAACGGTTCTTCTGCCGGTGGTAAAGCGGTTTTTAAAAAATACGGTAGAATTGGTGGTAACCAGGAATATAGAAAAAAGAAGTGGTATGAGTGGTGGGAAAAAGAAGGAAAATATAAATCCAATATTATCGTTTTATGTAAACCCATTCGCAAACCCGGTCTTTCGCAAACTCTTGCTGAATTTGCAGGAATTGTATTGGGTGACGGAGGTGTTACCAAAAATCAGGTCACAATCACGCTTCATTCTAAAGATGATAAAGAATACGGTGATTTCGTGGTTAATTTAATAAAAAAATTATTTAATGTCTACGTTGGTATTTACCGTAGAAAAAAATGCAAGGCAATTAACTATAATGTTTCCCGAATCGAGCTTGTTCGTTTTTGCACAAAAAATATAGGTCTCAAACGAGGCAATAAAATCAAGCAACAAATAGATATTCCCATCTGGATTAAAAAAAATAAGCTATATTCTATCGCTTGTATACGCGGCCTTGTTGACACTGATGGATGTATATTTACTCATCGCTATAAAATAAACGGAAAATTTTATAACTATAAAAAACTTTCTTTCACAAGTTATTCTCAACCACTTCGTAAATCGGTATTCAATATTTTGAAAAAAAATGGACTAAATCCAAGATTTTCTCGAAATAGAGATATATATCTTGATAGCATGACTGATGTACTAAAATATTTTAAAATTTTTAACTCCCATAACCCAAAACATTTGAAAAGATTTAAAAATTAAGTTAGCATAAAATCACAAAAAGATGGAGGAGTCGGATAATGGTATTCCAATGGACTGCTAATCCATCGCGGCGTAAAAAGCCGCTTGTGGGTTCAAATCCCACCTCCTCAGCCTTCGCCTCGCCGAAGCCCGCAAGGGCAAAGGCGGGCTTCACTCGGCTACGGCGAGACAAGTCCGCTTGTGAGTCCGCAAAGGCGACTTTCAAAAATATGTATTATGTTTATAGTTTAAAATGTAAAGATGGTTATTATATTGGTTGCACTGACGATTTAAAAAACAGATTGAAAAGACATCAAAATGGTAATATTTTAGCAACATCAAATCGTTTACCCGTAAAACTAGATTTTTATTTTGTAATCCAAAATAAATATAAAGCATTTGAATTTGAAAAATATTTGAAATCTGGTTCAGGTCGAGCATTTATAAATAAACATCTGGTATAATTTATTTAGGGTGTGGCGAGAACCCTCTCCTCTCGTTTCCTTCGAGTAAGAACTTCAAGTTCCACCTCTTCCGCCAAAGAACCTGAAAAAATGTCGGCTCGAACCATATTTTGTAAGGGCAAAAGAAATTTTTTAATCATATGAATAAAGAATGTTATCTTATTAATTTGCATAAACCCAAAAAAGATTTGTTTGGTTTTGTCCTTTACAGTTATTTGCATGGAGACAAAACACCTTATTGTATTGTAAGAGAAGACGGCTATTGTGATTTCCCCCGTGATCCAAGGGGTTATTTTGAAAATAAATTTTTGGATGTTGAGAAGAGAAGTTTAAAATTTATAAAAGGCAAAATTCTTGATGTCGGCTGTGGAGCCGGAAGGCACGTATTGTATTTTCTCAAAAAAGGATTTGATATAGTTGCCATAGATTCTGATAAATTTTGTGTAAAGACTTGCAAGGAAAGAGGTATTAAAAAAGTTTTTGTAGAAAATATATTAAAGCCAAAAATTATCAAAAAATATAAATTTGATACAGTTTGGTTCGGCGGGAACGATCTTGGCATCGCCGGCGATTTGGAGAATATGAAAAAGATGTTTAACATTCTGGACAAAATCACAAACCCCAATGCCGTCATTCTTGGCAGGGCGTTTGAATTTGATAAAACTAGAGGCATTTATAAAAATTATCATGCTTTGCAAAAACGCAGAGGAATTTTTCCGGGGATAACTAAAATAAGAATTCAGTATAAAGATTTTATCGGCGAGTGGTTTAATTGGGTTCATGTTCCCTCTGCTATGCTTAAAAAGGTTTTGCAAGGCACAAACTGGAAAATTGATAAATTGATTAGTAAGCCAGATCATAAAAAAGAGGGGTTGGATTATGTTTTTGTTATTAGAAAAAAATAAGAGAATTTGTCGCCAAAAAAGATAATTTATGAATGACTATTTTCAAATCATTTTTTCTGCTCTAACCCTGCTTGGTGTTGGTGGTATTGTTGGCGGATATATAACTTTTCTGCTTGATAAAAAGAAAGATCTAGAATTTAAACAGTTAGAGCAGAAAGAAAAAAGGTATAAATCCTGCCTTTTATACATGGATGTCTATTTTGAGCCGAAAAATATCAAATATCTTTCAAGCCGTCAGCCGGATATTGATAACGCTCAAGATGTCATAGAATATCTAAAAGCGGAATATCACGAAATGTTGCTGTACGCCCCAAAGGAAGTAATTTTGTCAGTAAAGGCGTTTATCAATAATCCAACTAGAGAAAATTTTTTAAAAACGGTTTTAAGTATGAGGCAGGATTTATGGGTTAAGAAAAATGATTTAGAATTAGAGAGTATTCGGATTGATTTTGAAAATAGACGCCAAAGAAAAACTTGAAATCGTCCTTTTCGCTTCCGCTTCAAAGCGAAGCGGGCGGAAGGGGGGTTTGGGGGGAATTCCGCCCGCCGAGCCCGTTAATGAAATCGGTTCGGATATTTTCAAATACATACCGCCTTCGCCTCGCCGAAGCTCGGCTTCGGCGGACGCAGTCCATTTAATTAATTTTCTAAATGTTCGTACAGCTTTTAAATCTTTTTGTAAAAATAATTGAAACTGGCAGTTATACTGGCATATTTTTTTTAATGACCTTGGAAAGCATGATAGCTCCTGTCCCCAGCGAAGCAGTAATGCCTTTTGCTGGGTTTTTATGGTTTTTAAATAAAATGTCGCTTATTCCAATTATTATTTCCAGCACTTTAGGCAGTATTTTTGGTTCTTCGATTTCTTATTATATTGGTTTTTTTGGCGGTCGGCCTTTGATTAAAAAATTTGGCAGATATTTACTGCTCAACGAAGAACATTTAGCGCTAACAGAAAACTTTTTTAATCGTTTTGGCGCTAAAACAATTTTTTTCAGCAGATTTATTCCAATTGTCAGGCATTTAATTTCAATTCCAGCTGGAATAGGAAAAATGAATCTACTAAAATTTATTATTTATACTGCTGTAGGAGCAGGTTTATGGAATTCTTTTTTAATGTATTTGGGTTTTTATTTGGGCAATAATTGGAGCGCGATTGGAAAATATTCTGAGATTTTTGATATAATCTTAATTGTTTTAGCAATCAGTTTTGTTGTTTTCTATTGTTATAAACGATGCCGAAACCGTTTGAAAACAAAAAGGCCATAGAATTAACTTTTTAATTTCCTTGTTTTACTTTTAATTTTGACTTTTGATTTCTCGACATCGGGGTATGGTGCAATGGCAGCACGAGGACTTCTTGCCTCGCCCAAATTTTCAACGGAGTGTAGTATAACGGTAGTACGCCTGCTTTGGGAGCAGGTGGCCTGGGTTCAATTCCCAGCACTCCGACAGTCAAAATTTTGGCGGGGTGAAGAAGGATTGAGCTCGCCCCCCTAAATTTTTTGTAAAAATTTAGGGGGATAAAGTTCAAATCCGAGTACCCCGAACGCGAGCGTAGTTTAGTGGCAAAATAACTCCCTTCCAAGGAGTGGTCGCGGGTCCGATTCCCGCCACTCGCATACTCCAAAAACCAAAAACCGCCCTTCAGGCGGTTTTTGGTTTTTTAAAATCTATTTTACAGCTTCTTTCAAGTTCTTGGCTGCTTTGAAACGAGGCACTTTCATTGCCGGAATAGTTATTTTTGCGCCTGTCTTCGGATTTCTGCCAACTCTTGATTTTCTTGAAGAGACAACGAATTTGCCGAGTCCGGCAATTGCTACCTCCTTGCCCTTTGACAACGAAGCAATTATCTCATCAATGACTATGTTTAAAGAATCGGTTGCATCTTTTTTTGAACAACCTGTCTTTTTGACAATTGACTCTACCAAATTTTCTTTTGTCATGTTTAGTGCGTAAAATTATGATTTAAATAGTGCGACCTTTTCCCGCCCTGCGGGATCCCGCTTGTTTCCCTGATAAATCGGGGAAAAAACATATGGCGGGAGAAGTTTGGATTATTTTAGGTTAAAACTCCAGAATAGTCAATACAATTCTTATCTTGCATATTCAATCACCCTTGTCTCCCTGATCACCGTAACAATTATCTCACCTGGATATTTTAACTCTTCTTGTATTCTTTCGGCAATATCTTTTGCTAATTGACGGGCTTCCAAATCGCTGACTTCGCCTGGTTTCACAAAAACTCTTAATTCCCTGCCTGCTTGAATCGCATAAGATTTTTCAACGCCCTTAAAAGAATTTGCTAAATCTTCAAGGTCAGTGAGGCGTTTGACATAATTTTCAAAAGTGTCTTTTCTGGCTCCTGGCCTTGCTCCGGAAATCGCGTCAGCTGCCTGAATTAAAATCGCTTCAATGTTTTCGTAAGGATAATCTTCATGGTGGGATTTCATTGCTTTGATAATTTCTTCTTCAATACCGAATTTTTCCAAGATTTTCGCGCCGATATCAACGTGTGAACCCTCGATTTGTCTATCAACTGCTTTTCCAATGTCGTGGAGCAAACCAGCTGTTTTTGCCACCCTGACATCAGCACCGATTTCAGAAGCTAAAAAACCAGCTAACAATGAAACCTCAATTGAATGGAGCAAAACGTTTTGGCCATAACTTGTTCTGAATTTTAATCTTCCCAATAATTGGGTAATTCTGTTGTCCAAACCAAGAATTCCTGTTTCAAAAATAGCCATATCGCCTGCTTCTTTTATCTCTTCTTTTATTTTTTCTTTGGCTTTTTCAATTTCTTCTTCAATTCGTGCTGGTTGAATTCTACCGTCCTGAATTAACTTTTCCAAGGCAACCTTGGCTATTTGCCTTCTTATCGGGTCAAAACAAGAAATAATAATAACTTCCGGAGAATCGTCAACAATAACCTCAACTCCTGTCAGTTTTTCAAAAGCCCTGATGTTTCTCCCCTCTTTCCCAATAATCCTGCCCTTGATTTCCTCATTGGGCAGAGAAATTGTAGAAAGGGTCAGCTCCTGCGATTGTGGTATGGAACATTTTTGTATGGACAAAGCAACTATTTCTTTTGCCCGCTTTTCCAGCATTTCTTTGTTCCGGTCTTCTAATTTTTTCATTCTTTCAATCAAATCTTTCTGATTATCCTGTTCAATTGTCCTGAATAACTCTTCTTTGGCTTTTTCTCTTGGGAAAGAAGAAACCTCTTCTAAACGCTCAGTGTATTTTTCCCTGAATTTTTTTATTTCCTCCTGGTCTTTTTTTATTTCTCCTAATCTTTGGTTTAATTCCTGTTCTTTTTCCTCTATGTTTTTTGAATGTTTGTCCAAAACCTCTTCTCTTTTTATCAAAACCTGCTCTGCTTTTAAAAGTTCCTGCCTTCTTTTTTCCCTTTCTCTTCTTGTTTGTGCCAAAATTCCCTCTGCCTCATTTTCCGCTTTATCCAAAATCTCCTCGCTTTGTTTTTTGGCGAGGTCTATTTTTTTCTGCAATTCTGCCTCAGTTGAGTCTAACTGACGGCGAGCAATTGATTGACGGGCTAAATAGCCCAAAACTGACCCCATTGCCAAGGCCAGCGTGGTTGTAAAAACCAATATTATTGAATCCATATTTTTTTGAATTTATTAATTTCATAATTTTCAAAACAATTATAACAAAATTTTTAAAAATACTCCAGATTTCATTCCTTTTTGGCTATCTCCTCTCTTAATCTCACCAAATCCTCTGGTTTGGTTGTAACTATCTTGTATTCTCCGGGGGAAGCCACGACCTGCATAGCAACTCTTTTTTGCCCTGCCAAAAAAATTCCTTCACCAACCGCTGTTTCCAATAAAATATATTTTTCTTCTTCA
>Ga0233423_10001158_pt1 | contig 13364 bp, 13 predicted proteins | sample Watercolumn_Mata_FD_180713 | JGI IMG/M metagenome (GOLD analysis project Ga0233423, IMG submission 180713) | Freshwater microbial communities from Lake Matano, South Sulawesi, Indonesia - Watercolumn_Matano_2014_112_MG | ecosystem: Environmental > Aquatic > Freshwater > Lake | place: Indonesia... | reverse complement strand
AGAATAGAAGGCACAGAAGAATGCGACCCCCCGACTGCACCAGATTCCTCTATGCAGTGTACAAACCCAAGCAAATCCGTTTGCAACAGCACTTGCGGCTGCGAAGCACTTCCGCCAACTAAAGATATAATTGTCGCAGAATGGAGAGATGCAAACCCCATCCGTGAACATGTCCAAGTAAACAAGTCTGCTTTGAATGGTAAAGTTTATTTGTATGGCTTAACACAATATTATCCCGATAACGAGCCATTTACTATCGAGATTTATGATGCTCGTTTTCCTCAGGTTATGGTTGCTAAATTTAATCTTACCAGCAACTCCAACGGCGAAATCGTTATTGATACAGAACTCAAAGCAATAGCAAGCCTTGCTGGCGGAGTTGTTATAGATGACAATCTTTATCTAAATGATTTTGTCGGAAATGATGCTCAAGTCGGGCAAAACTTTACTTTTAACATTGTTCATTATAATGGGCTTATTAAAGATGATGAAAAATGGAGCAGCCCTATCGAAGTAATTCCTGACGGAATGATTACTAACTGGGTAAATGAATGCGGATTAATAAATCAATCTCTTTTAATGGGATATACACCTGAAGATGTAAAAGCATTGTGTATTAAGAGCGAATCTTCTTCTATTTTAAGAAACCCTGATATGTGTATTGACGGCAGTACAACTGCAAAGTGCGCTTGGAATGCTTCATCAAATACCTGTTACAATCAAATAACTCTCTTAAATGCTGCAACAGGAGAAAGAGGAATATGCAGTTACAATGTAAATTATAAAACAGAATGTTCTGATACTGGATTTAGAGAAGCAGAAGTAACAACAGATTATACGGGAGACCCAGTATGCGCGGGAGATTGCACATCTGAAGGAGCTATAACATCTATTCCGTGCAGTAGAGCTTTCTTATCACTTCCATTCTTCGCAGCTTGGCAAATAGCTGGAGCTATAGTAGTCTTGTTTTTTGTTTATCTCGTTCTAATTAAAACAGGAATTATCGGAAAGAAAAATTCTAAAAAGATTGAGAGTAGAAGGAAGAGATAATCAAGGAGATATTGCTTCTACTGTATAAAATCTCTTTTCATGAGTTGTGACTGCATTTTTATCTATAAAATCAAGAGGATTATATGTATACGCGTTATAAAAACTATTTGTAGCTAGGGGGGTCCAATTTTGTAAATCTGAAGAAGCTTTTATACAAAGTCTTCCGCCGTTGACAGGAACAACATAACCTGGCAAATGTAGATAAACATCATTCTGGTTTATATCTTGTATTAATTCTCTTTTATTAGATTTAAAATAATAATCGTTTAAATTTGGGACTACTCTAATAGTCATTTTTGTGCCTCTTGCATTTTGAGCTTCGCCATCTGGGCATTCTGCCCTCGGATTTATTATTTCGAATTTATAATCTCCAAGCGGGCAATTTGTAGGAACTTTAAAATAATAAATACCTAGCCATCCTTTTCTATGAGATATCGGGGCTCTTTGAGGACCCCCATTTATTCTCGCTGTAAAACGAGAATTTACCTGTTCTGGAGGATTAACACAATTCAAGTAAGAATCCATAGAACTGGGATAAAAAAAATCATTTGTAGCACTATCAGGTTCAGAACTACTTAGTGTTATATACGGAGACGGTCTTCTAAGTCCGACATACTCTAATTGGGGAGGTGCTTTCAATTCCCATTCTATTCCAGATGTTGCTTCTGTTTGAGAAGTGTTGTCTGCATAAACGAAAACTTTTAAGGTTTGACGATTGGGCGCCCAAATGCGAGAAGGAAAATTGTTCAAATTTCTAGCTTCCATTGTCAAAAGAACTTCGGCATTTGCATTTTGTTGAGCGAAGCTTGGGCTGAGTGTGGCTAACAAAGCTGTTAAGGTTAATGGATGCTTTACCGGAGCCAAAACTCTTTTAGCTGTTTTAGCAGCTGCAAAAACTGCATCAGAGAGCCTATTTTTCACTGAGCGAACTCCATTCAATATGCTTTCTAGTGTTCCAGTCATGTTACTATTAGATAGTTGCAATATTTAAACATTGTGGTTATTGATTATTCACTTTCAACAGGCATTTGCCTATTTTAGACAGAAAACGAAGATTTAATATATTATGTTATGACTTTTAAAAGACAAAAAGTAAAGATGCGTATGAAAGTAAGTATAAAGCATCATCGTGGACACCCATAAAAAAACAAGTACTTTTTTTATTCATGTTTAATTAAGCATATCCTTTTTTAGAAACTCAATAATTTTTGGAATTTCTGACTTTTTTCTTAAGCAAAGACACTTTTTTTCGTATTTTTTTATTAAATTTTTATGAGAATGCGAAGATACAGGATTCCTTGTAAGATAATATTTATAGACCTCTTTAGATAATTTAAGTGCTTCAAAAAAAGTGTCATTCTCATATCTTTCTCTAAAGAGGTGCCGAGTTAATATTCTATATACACAAAGAAGTTTAGAAGTTTTCATAGTTATAATTATATCTGCTTTTTTGAAAGCGTCTTCCGCATAATCTGACCAAGTGCCTTCAGTTATCCAATCTTTAAAACGACATATTTTTTTAACTTCTTTTATTCTATCTTCAACAGAACGAATTTCGCTGTATTTTTTTATATACTTTATATCATCCAAAGAATAAAAAGGGATATTAAATTCTTTAGAAAGAATTTTCGCAAGTGTAGATTTTCCAGAACCATAAATTCCACAAATATGAATTTTCATTAAACCAAAAAATCTCGGTTGTTTAAATATTCTACTAAGCAATTTGTTTTTGTGATATCAATTTCAGATATCGCACAATTACTAAATTTTAATGTGTTAATGGCATTTATGGGATTTATTCCAAGTTGATTTCCTAAAAATATTTTGAGAAACCATCCATGAGATACTAGCAAGTTTCTATCCCCCCTCTAGAAAGTATAAGTTTTAATCCTTCCCTTGCTCTTAAGATTATTGTATTTTATCCCGAAATAATGTCCCTTCGATAAACAAGACAAGGTCTGTCAATTCAGCAGATTTTATGAAGAAACTGAATAAACAAAAAGCGAAGATTGAAAATGGCAAAATTGTTTAAGGAATATGACTACAAGAGTTTGTGTGAGATTATGCCCAGATGGAGCAGGCGTTTAATTTTAGACAAAAAATCTTACTTTTCTAATAGCCATTTCCAAACAGGTTTAATCAATATTCTTTTTCCGCTTACAATGAGTTCTTTTTCCTGCTCGTAAGTCAGAATAATGCCTTCTTTTATCTTAAGTTCTTCCATTGCTTCAAGTAATCCTTTAATTTCCCGTTCTTTATTTTCGGTTGTAAACTGATAACATGCTTGGATTAGACCGACTATTTTGTTTTCTTGTTTTATAACAAAATCACACTCTTTCTCTTTTTGGAAATAAAAAACTTCTTTATTTCTTCTTTTCAGTTCTAGAAATATAATATTCTCAAATATTCTACCAAAATTTGTTTTAAAATTTATTCCGATTATATTAAAAAATGCCGGATCAATAATATAAATTTTTCTTGGGAAAAAAAGCTGTTTCCTGATTGAATAATCAAACCTCAAAGTTTCAAAGAACAAATAAGAGTTATTCAAATAAAGAATATACTCTTTTACCATTATTGCATTAGAAACATTCAAGGATGTTTTCAGAGAGTTATAAGTAAAAGGAGAAGAGATATTAGTTGATAAGATGGCTACAAGTTCTCTTAGTGCTTTTTGGCTTTTAATATTATATCTGGATATTATGTCCCTAAAAAGAATGTTTTCATAAATTGTTCTGATATAATTTATATCTCTGTTCTCCAAATATTCGGGGATTCCCCCGAATTCCATGTATTCTACGAATAATAATTTCATTCGTATCTTCTCTTCTGTTGTAAATCTTCTGTTGTCTCTTATAGCCGCTTTATTCTTCAACAGAAATTCTTTAAATGAAAATGGATAAAGTTCAAATAGTTTATATCTTCCAGTTAACTTAGTTCCAAATTCTTTGCTTAATAAACTAGAATTAGAGCCCGTTATGATTATTTTCTTTCCCTCATCTTGAAGTCTTCTAACAAATGACTCAAAATTAGGTATATTCTGAACTTCATCAAAAAAGTAGTATTCTCCAATTCCATAAATTTCCATCAATACTTCATTTAATTTCTCAAAGTCTTTCGCTTCAAAATTTAAAAAAGACTCATTTTCAAAATTAACATAACAATATTTTTTATTTATAGAATTTAAATGAGTTATTATTTCTGTCAAAAGGGTAGATTTGCCGGCTCTCCTCATTCCAGAAATTATTTTTATTCTTTTATCATCCAAATATCTCATAATCTCTTCTAAGATCTCTCTTTGTATAATCTCTTTATTTACAAATAATCCTCTCTTTTGTTTGTCTAATACTTCCCTTATCCTGTCTAATTCAATCATTAGTCTATTAAAAAACTCTCATTTATAAACCTTTCCATAAGCTAATTAACAATTAGTATAGGTCGCATAGCATACTAATTGATGATTAGTATGCTTTATTTCGTGTTATTCGGCATCGAGATGGAATAAATACTGAGAACTGCATACAAATGTCATCTAACCAACACAGTTCTCTGTATCTTATTACAATTAAATGTCCAAAAAACGCTAATAGATCCCTAATCTGTTGCAACTGCTTAGAGGTTACAGGTAGAAAGGTTTAAATATTCTTTTCTATTATTCTATTTATGAGGTCTTTAGAAGGTCAGTTAAGAGAAATCAAGGCGCAGCCAGGATTGTTTGGTGTAAACTCAGGTTATGTCGATCCAACTAGCTTGGATTATAATCAGTATTTTGACCACTTGAGGGCATTTAATGCAAGTGTTCATCGATGGCTCGTTAGCACAACTTCAAAGAATTTGACTCTTGAAAATGGGCAGGCGCTTTCTACAGTCGGGAGCGATTCAAGACTGGAAAAGGGCCCAGTTTCACCTGTCGAGTTTTTAGTATACGTTCGTGATAAAAAAAGCTATCATGAAGGGTTGGAAACAGATTTAAAAAAGTTTCTAGAACAACAAAGAACTTCTCTTCATTTTGATGGGCTTGAGGTAAAATTTTTAGAAATCGATACTCCCTCAGAATCAGTTATAAACCGGGGCCGATCAGACCAGATTGTTTTACAATCTCCAAATAGAGGTCTTGACTCTTCCTTTATTGCAGGGGATATTTCTGTATTTAATGACTCAAAATGCGCCCTTTTCGATGAGGTTACCTCCCCTGCGGGAACAAATATTCTTCAAAATATCGGAGATAGAATCAGACAACATAAAAAAGTAACAACCACCGGAGTTCAAAGATATAAGGGGCAGGATTTAGTCCATGTGGATATGTTATCAGGAATTGCATACTATGATCCTTCGAGAAATTTGCAATCTTTTAAACAAGGCCCATTAAGAACAGTACAATATGCACTCGTATCTTCACTTATTAAACTCCTTAGAAACAAACTCTCATACGATTTAGTAGCGAGTATTCCTTCTAATACAGTTGACAAAATCCACGCCCTGGGGGTCCTGGGTTTATTGTCTTTAAGACAAGAGCAATTAAGGGATTTAACTGATAGTTATAAATATTTTCTTAGAGCATATCATATCTCGCAATTTCTTCATGGAACCAGCGGGCGTGTCGAATTAGGCGTTGATATTAGTGAAGTAACAGATAGAGCCAGAAGTATAGCAGATATTTGTTCGTCGTCTCTTTGCAAAATTCAATAACTTTTAATAACCCTCTTTCTTTTTAATACATATGGCTGAAGAATCAAAAAATGAGAAGACAGATTATGTTAAAATTGGCTTAAAAGCAGGGCTGGAAATTCATCAGCAGCTTGATTGCGGGAAACTTTTCTGCAATTGCCCAAGTTATTTAAGAAGCGATGAACCTCATTTCTCCATTAAAAGAAAATTGCATGCTGTCGCAGGCGAGACTGGCGATGTCGACGAGGCGGTGAAACATGAGGCCTCCTTAGACAGAGAGTTTATTTACGAAGGATACAAAGACACAACTTGCTTAATTGAATTAGATGAAGAGCCGCCGCATTTAATTAATGAAAAAGCCTTAGACGAAGCATTAAAAATTGCTTTGCTTTTGAACTGCGAAATTTATCCAATTAGTCAAATAATGAGAAAGACAGTTATAGATGGGAGCAACACATCTGGTTTTCAGAGAACTGCTCTAATCGCTCACGACGGCTTTGTTGAAACTTCTTTTGGCAAAATCAGCATTGATGCTGTTTTTTTAGAGGAAGATTCTTGCAGGCCCCGAAGTGGAAATGAGAAAGATGAAAAGACAAGAGTCTGGAAATTAGACAGGCTGGGAATTCCCCTAGTTGAAATCGCAACAGGACCGCACATGAACACTCCAGAGCAGATTAAAGAAACTGCCTTGAAAATCGGAGAAATTATCAGGGCATGCAAGGTGAAAAGGGGAATTGGAACAATTAGGCAGGATTTGAATATTTCAGTTAAGGGGCATGACAAAGTCGAAATAAAAGGATTTCAGGAGCCCAAAATGATGGTAAAAACCATTAACGAAGAAATAGAAAGGCAATCTGAAGAATTGAAGAAAGGGAAAAAAAGCGGGGAAGTTCGGTGGGCTCTGGAGGACGGGAAAAGCGAATTTGCAAGGCCAATGCCTGGAAAGCATAGGATGTATCCTGAAACAGATTTGCCTCTGCTCAAAATTGGCAGAGATAAAATTAATGAGCTAAAGAAGAAACTTCCGAAGCTCAGGCATGAAATTCGCGATGAATTAAAGAAAAAAGGTCTCTCAGATGAGCTGATTAATCTTGTTTTAGATGACAACTTAGATGAATTTGAGGTTTTGCTTAAGGTTTACAGCAAAGATGCAAATTTAGTTGCTAAGATGGCAACTTTGTGGAGAAATGAGTTTGCTTCTAAGACAAAAAAGACTATTGGGCAGGTTAGAGAAATTTTAACTGAAAGAGTTTTAGAGCAAGTTTTAGAAAAAGTTGCAAGCAATGAAATCAGCGGGGGAGATGTCAGGGGAATTTTGCTTAAAATTATTTCTGGGAGCAGTGTTGAGGAAGCTTTGAAAGTTGAAAGAGTTGATGATAATCAGCTTGAAGAGCAGATTGCAGCCATCGTAAAAGAAAAGCCAGGTTTGAGAGCAAATGCTTACATGGGTTTAGTTATTGCCAAACTCGGAAAAGATGTTGATAAAAGAAAAGCCATGGAGATTTTGAATAAACTAGCTAAATAATTTCTGAAGAAAAAGATTTATATTTTCTAAACAATTGATATTAGAATGAAAAAAAGGATAGTTTACATCTTAACAGGAATTGGAATATTGGCAATTATACTTATTTTAGCAGTGTTTAGAGGAAACGAGGACACCTGGCTCAAAGATGAAAAGGGTGTATGGGTAAAACATGGGAATCCCTCTGCGATTCCTGATAAAGTGAAGGCGCAGCAGGAAGCTATCAATTGCGCTAATGAAAGATATAAATTTTATTCGGGCAAGATTGAATTTAATTCGCAATGCCTCGGGAGATGTGGGAATTATGCTGTTGACATTGTTCATGTTCCCCGGAATGCCGAAGACAATTTAGCTGAAAATCAATGCACCGACTTTCTTGAAAAAAAGGTTTCTTCTTTTATTGAACTAAATAAAAATGGGAATATCGTAAGAGTTGCTGATTAAAATTCAATATTTTCACTAGTTTTTTAGATAAAATGAGTCTTTGCTGCGCGGCAATTTTTTAAAGACAACAAACAAGCGCTTCTTGAATTAAGCAGAGTTTACGAAGCAAAGTAATTTTTATCTTATAAGTAATTCACTAAGAATTTTATCAACCTCTGGTTTTATTAAATTTAGATTAATGTTTTGATAGCCTTTTGAAATCCTCAGTGATAATTCTGCTCTTACTCTCTTTATGAGTTTTTCTTTTATATACTCTATATCTCCTGAAGGAAAAGAACTCTCCTTTGGGTTTATCTTTTCCCTGTATTTTTTTGCAATCTGAAAGCTATTTACCAATTCTTTTCTGTATTTTTCATTTATCTCTGGTTTGTTTATTGCCTTTTCAAGAATTATGTGGATTATAGAATTTGCTAAGTTTCCGATTAACAAGTTTATCAGTTTATTGCGGTTTTGGCTCATTTTTTATTCCTTCCATGATTTTATTAAAAGTTTTTTTATAAATTTCTTTAAATCTTTTTAGAAATTCTAATTTATTAATAATATTATCTTTCAATTCATTTATAGTTTTTAATTTAAATAACCTCATTATTTCTGAATCTATCATTTCATTTGTAATTTTTTTATTTTCAAGGAATAATTTTATTGCAATAAGATTTCTGGTAAGAGAATATTTTTCTTTCCCCGTGAGAATATCAAAATTATCAATAAGGAACTGGCTTTTTAACAAATGCAAATCGAGAATTTTGTAATCTGGCATATCTTTTATTTTGAAGATTAATCTTTGTTTAGAGACGAATCTGCTTAACATTGCTTGATAAAGAGGGTCTGTTCTTAAGCCAGCAAGCAATTCTTTATTAGAAAGACAGATTATATGGCTATTAAAGCCAAGCTTTGATTTTACTGTTAATTCTAAGCTTTTTATGTTAATCTTGCTTTCATTTATTATTACTATGTCTAAGTCATTGAAATTAAATCCTTTATCGAGAAAAGAGCCAACAATTATTATATTTTCACAATCAAAGATGCTGCTTATTATGCCAAATATTCTTCTTGCTATTTCTACTTTTATTGGTTCTATATTTTTTATGTTGTAAAAATTAGGTTTTGTTTCTTGTTCTTGTCCTAAAATCGCCGGCCTTATTATAACATAGCTGCCCGTTTCTAAGCCTGCCCTATTTTTTGGAATGTATATTTGGTCCATTAAGGTGCCCTTGCTTATTTTTGCTATTAATTCCATATTACGTATTATTACGTAATAATATTTAAATGTTTCTGTCTAGGCCTCCGGCTTATGGCGCAACTTGACACGCAAAACAAAAAAGATTATTAACGCTTCTTTCTTGTATTTTGCATGGAACAACAAAAAAACTGCATTTTCTGCAAGATCATTAAGGAAGAAATACCCGCAATAAAAATCTGGGAAGATAAAAAATGCATTGTTATCTTGGATAAATTTCCTGCAACAAAAGGGCAATCTTTAGTTATCCCAAAAAAGCATGAAGAATACATATTAAACCTTGATGATGAAACGTACAATCATTTGTTTAATGTTGCTAAGAAAATTTCTAGGGCATTGGATTCTTCATTAAAAACTGTTAGAACCTGCTTTGTTGTCGAAGGCTTTGCTGTTCCCCATGTCCATATAAGGCTGCACCCTTGCTATGAAAACATGCTCTTGCTTGCTGGCAAAGAAGAAAACAATGAAAATTTGCAAGAAGTTGCAAAGAAGATCAGCAGAATGTTAGAATGTTAAGAAATAAGAACAATTAAAAACTCCATTTTTCTTTGAGGAATATGAAAAGAATTCATATTGGAAAGCTGAATGAAAAGAATAAAGGAGAAAAAGTATGCATTAAAGGATGGGTAGATACAGTAAGAGAGCATGGAAAACTTATTTTTTTAGATATAAGAGATGTCTCGGGAGTTGTTCAGACAGTTGTCTCAGCTAAGTCAAACAAGGGGGCTTTTGATAAAACAAAGCAGTTAACTAAAGAAAGCAGTGTTTGCATTGAGGGAGTTGTCAATCTCAGACCAGCAGGAACAACAAACGAAAAAATCCCAACTGGAAAGATTGAAATTGAGATTAGTGCTGTCGAAGCATATACTATCTGTCCCCCCCTGCCTTTCGAGCTTGACAAAAATGACATAAGTGAAGAAGTTAGACTGAAATACAGATATCTTGATTTACGGAGGCCTGAAATGCAGAGAAATCTTATTTTAAGAGGCAAAATAATCGAGGTTATCAGAAGTTTTTTCAGTTCTGAAGGATTTACAGAATTTGAAACTCCTCTCTTAGCTAAATCAACTCCAGAGGGAGCAAGGGATTATGTTGTGCCTTCAAGAGTGCATCCGGGAAAATTTTATGCTTTGCCCCAATCACCACAACTTTTCAAACAATTGCTTATGGTTGCCGGCATGGAAAAATATTACCAAATTGCTAGATGTTTAAGAGATGAAGATTTAAGGGCAGATAGGCAGCCAGAATTTACACAACTAGATGTAGAAATGTCTTTCATAGACCAAGAAGATGTATTTGATGTTGTTGAAAGGCTGATGAAATGCATTTACAAAGAAGTTCTTAATGAAAATTTAAAGATTCCTTTCAAGAGGATTCCTTACAAAGACGCGATGGCAAAATACAATTCAGACAAGCCGGATTTAAGAAAAGAGACTAACGAGAAGTATGCTTTTAGTTGGATTGTTGATTTTCCATTGTTTGAGTATTCCAAAGAAGAGAAAAAATATGTTGCGGCCCATCATCCGTTCTGCATGCCTAATGATTTGAGTTTATTTGATAAAGACCCCACTAAAGTTTTTGGCAAGACATATGACCTGGTTTTGAATGGGACAGAACTTTTAAGCGGGAGTATCAGAATTCACAATCCCCAGATACAACAAAAAGTCTTTGACGTATTAGGAATAAGCCTAAAAGAAGCGCAAGAGAAATTTGGATTTTTATTGAATGCTTTGAGTTACGGCGCGCCGCCGCACGGAGGATTTGCTATCGGGTTAGATAGATTTATTCAAATTATTACTGGAGCAAGTTCAATAAGAGAGATAATTGCATTCCCAAAGAATTCAGACGCCAAGGATATCATGTTGGATGCGCCGTCAATCATAGACGCCAAACAGCTTAAAGAAGCGCATATAAAACTAGATATCCCCGCGACTAAAGAAACTCCTAAGAAAAAGAGTTAACCTTAAATAGAATCTATTTTTTATTTGGCGTATGGAAGTAGCTCCGACTGCGGCGGGAGATTTAAAAGGTGATACTTCAGAAGGTTTTGTCGAGCAATTAGTATCAGTATATAGTTTCGCTGTTCCTCATGAAAGAGATATAGGCCAAGAGGACCATATCAGAAGAGGAAGGGAGGTTTATGCCTGGCTTTTGAGGAATAATGTCGTTTCTCCAGGAGAATTAAAAGAAATGCGCACGAGAAAAGACAGATTGACTTCTCAAGAAGTTCAGACTATACAATTTACACCTCAAGACTATTGGTTGATTGCAACTATCGAAGGCATGAATCCAGATCAGCATAGAAGATTTATTCCGCTTGTTCGTAACAGCGATTTTGACAGCGGAGAATATTTCTTACAACAAACTGCCTGGTTTTGGACAGCATTATTAAATCATCTCAACAACTTTGGAAGACTTCCAACATCAGAAGAAGAGAGTGCGCTTTTAAACAGCATTATCGGGCAGTTTAGAACATATTGGGTTTTGAAAAGAGATGTTTTTAAAGAAAGGGTTTTCTATCCCTGGGCGCGCGATTCAAAAAATAGATTAGAAAAAATAGAACAAGAAAAACGCAGAAGCATGGGATATGTCACAGAATGGCAATTATGAGATATAGATAATTCTATTAATTAAACAACAAAAAACAGAATTGTTTTATTCAAGAATTCTGAACAAATATGTACGCGAATCATCAGAATTATCGATAATTTTAAATACTTGTTTACATTTTTCTTTTTATAAGAAAGTGGAACAGATTGATCCAGGTGGTCGTCCCCCGGACGATTACAATTTACAACAAAAACTAGAGAAGGCTAGAGAGATATTACAAAGACATTTTACTCGAGAATATTACACTAATTATGTTAAGCCTGCTCTCGAGGAAGTTAGAGCTAAGCCAGAGTTAATTTGCACTGCACCAAGATTTAGAGATGATAAATGTTACCGGGGTTTTGTTTTTCCGCATACTATGAGCTTAGCGAGAAGATTGATCGCTGAAAAAGCACATTTAAATGGATTGTCTAAAATCGGTTTAATTGATTTTGTTAACGAAGTTCTCGAACCTTTAATTGCTAGGGCATACGCTCATCAACACCCTGAAAAGGTATTATAGTCCAGGACATTAACATTTCCGCACTTTGTCGTTGACTATTTAGAGAGAGACTCTTGTCTTTCACTATAGATTAATCAATGAGTAGTTTTTTAAATTATATCTGTTTGTTTTAAATATGAGAATGCTGGTTATTGGAGATTTCGGCGGAGTTTTTTCTGAAAAACTAAAGAAAAAACTGAAAAAAGAAGAATTTGACTTAATTGTTGGCCTTGGAGACTACGCAGGAATTAAAGAATGGAAGCCCTTTGTCATGTATAATCTGCGTGCTGCAAAAAAAGGAAAACCCCTTTTAAGCCCCGAATCTTTTTTTGGGAAAAAGAGATTTAAGAATCTTCTTAAAAAAGACGAAGAAAGAGCAAAGTATGTTTTAAAGACTTTAGATTCTTTTGGTAAGCCAGTGATTTTCATTTTGGGAAATGGAGATGATGATTGGTATAATTATCCTTTCGCAAGGCTCTGGCCAGTTAGCAAGAAAAAACAGAATTTTTTAAAAAAATTAAAAAATTTTAAAAATATTACTTATGGAAAAAAGAAGTTCATGGAAACATGGTTTGTTGGATTTGGAGGTTATATGGATATTGATGCTTATTTCGACAGAAAAATATGGAAACAAGATAGTTTAAAAAAACATTTGAAAAGATTAAAAAGATACGGAAAGAGCAAAGAAAAATTCTTTTCATTGCTAAAAAAAACAAAAGCTCCAAGAATTTTTGTTTTTCATTATCCACCGAAGGGAGCTTTTGATATCATCAAGGACACCAGAATCAATCCTCTGAATGGGGAAAGTGCTGGAATTGGATTTTTTACAGATGCCATTAAAAAGTACAAGCCGCAACTTGTTTTATGCGGGCATATGCATGAATATTCTGGAATCAAGAGATTATGGGGCGTTCTTGTCGTTAATCCTGGAGATGCTGAAAAAGGAAAATATGCAATTGTTGAGGTGCCTGATTTCGCGAGGGGAGAGAAAGGGAAGATTAAAGTCAAGTTTAGAAAGTAACTACCACAGCTTCTCGCCGTTTTTGTATTCTCCAGATAATAATTTGTCAATCACTTTATTAGCGAAATCTATATCTCCTGCGTCAAGCAAAACATTCGCGAAACCTATATCTCTGCCCGCTCTAAAATAAATAACCTTATCAATAAAATTACCATCAATCTTTTGATATTTTTTATATCCATCAAGCAAAGGATTTTTGAGATGGGGCATTGTTAAAAAACCAGACCTATGCAGTTTAATGAAATCGTATTCTCTAGCATGGGCCGCAGATAACTCAAAATCAAGAACTCCACATATCTTCCATTTGCCATTCACTTTTTTCACTTTCAAA
>Ga0233423_10001157_pt1 | contig 13368 bp, 13 predicted proteins | sample Watercolumn_Mata_FD_180713 | JGI IMG/M metagenome (GOLD analysis project Ga0233423, IMG submission 180713) | Freshwater microbial communities from Lake Matano, South Sulawesi, Indonesia - Watercolumn_Matano_2014_112_MG | ecosystem: Environmental > Aquatic > Freshwater > Lake | place: Indonesia... | reverse complement strand
ATCCATTGAACTACAGGGACAAAATTTGAGCGGCAAATTGCTTATCCGCCTCGGGTGGAAGCTACGAGGGCAAATTGCTTCCAAAGTTTATTTAAAGAATATCAAAAATACGTTTTTAAGTAAAGAAGAAAAAGCATAAATTATTGCCAATTAAAAAAGGCAACTTTTTTCAAAAGTTGCCTGACGCCTTTATTGATAGATTGAGCGCAAAACTTCCCTGGAAAGATCTTCTAACAGCTGACTTATGTCCTCCGGTACAGAGCCGTCCGTCGGACCATAACATATGGAGTAATCCTTCAATTCTGTTGAAGCTGCCATAAGGTATTCCACCCGGAAAAGCGCAAATTTGGCTTCTATATCCCTGCTGTAGGTGCCGGGCGTCATGCCTGTGCCGGGCGTTTCCTGTTTTAAAAATCTTTCAATACGCGATTTAAATTCGCGCAGATAAATATAAATTATATGATAACTGCGCACCGCGTCTAAAACATTGAGTTCCGCGGAAAGATAGGCCTTAAATTCAGCGACCTTGCCGGCAACATAGCTCTCTCTTTCCGCGCTTATCCTGATATATTGCTCGGCCGGAACTTCAACGGGATAAATTTCCGAACACTTGGCGCCGAATTCCGCCATCTTGTCCCGCTTCTCCTGGGCATTAACCTTGTCAAAAGGCCCCAACTCCACCCATTGCCCGTCAGCCCTAAAATACTTAAACGCAAACGCCAATTCCGGCATAATCGCCCCCTGTCCTATATTTTATTATTGATTGGCGATAGATTAGCATATAACTTTATCTTTTGTAAAGATTTTCGACCCCCAACCAAAAACCGCCTTAATAGGCGGCTTTTTTACTCTCAAATCTTGTCTCAATTATTAGTTATTTTTTTACTGGGTGCTCGACCGGAGTCGAACCGGTAACCGCTCGGACCACAACCGAGAGCTCTGCCGATTGAGCTACGAGCACCATATTTAAAAATTATGTTCTCTATGGTGGACTATAATTCCGACTTTATCCCTTATTTCTTCCAATTTTTTCTTCAATTCATACGGCCGGTCAACGTTTTCCAACATAACTTCGTGAGCGTGAGTTCCGGCGGTATTGACAATCAGGTGTCCGGAACGCGTAAAAATTCTGTTAAAGAAGGATTCATCAACCGAAACATCGGTAATATCTTCGTAATCAACGCTTACCGTGTATGTGGAAAGCCATCCCTTATGAATAATAATTCTCCGATTGCTGAAAGAAAAAGCATTGGCCGCCCGCAAATAAAATATAAAATAGAACCACAACCCAAAAATCCACAAAAAAGAAATAATTAAAGCAATAGTCATATTAACAAAATATACTGGCCCGACAACCACGACTCCCACAAATAACAGAAAAAAGAGCCAAAATTCCCGGTATATTTTGCCTATTGAAAATTCATACTCAATCTTTTCATGGTCGGATAATATCTTGTTCCAAATTTCCTGGTATTCCATAATTATTGCCAATTTGATTAGATAGCGTAGTATTCTTGAATTAGTCCGAACGCATTTCGCCGCCTGCGGCGGCGAGGAATTCCCCCCGCGAAAATTCGGAAAGGCGGCGGAGCCGCACCGCTAACAATTTCAAGTTTTTCTTTGGCGGCATTCAAACCCTTGCATTCATTCCAAACGGTGGCTCTAAATCTTTCCCGCCACAGAATGGACAAATGTAAAGGTTTGCAAGAGAAGCAATGCGTTTCCAAATCGGTTGTTTCGCAAAAAGATAAAAAGATTCGTGTTCACTAATCGCCTTACCATGAGAACTGCAACTTTCATTTTTACAAACAAGAATATCGGAATGAAACCTGCCGGGCTGTTTTTGGCCGTGCGGCTCATTAAAAACATTCCAATCGGGGTAATGACTTGGCGGGTTCTTGTATTCAATGTTTTTATCTTTTTGCGACATATCTTTTTACGCTTTTGCGCCATCTATTATTCGCATTACCAAACCAGCACCAACATATCCATTCAAAATTTCATCGGTTTTATCAGCACCGCCAAAAAATCCCGGTGTCATTCCATTCTGCTTGAAAAAGTTTTTGATACTTTCATGGTCTTTCTTAATAACGGCGAACAGCATATTTATAATATCGTCGCTTATGGTGCTCAAATCAAACATGTATATTTGCGGTATCCACTTTTCATAGAGCTGTTCGCCGGTTTTAATGTTGGACGGCTCAACTTTTTTATCGGTAATCAGAAAAGAGAAAAGGTAACACTTCACTATCATACTTGTAATGAGCGCGTCCAACTCTCTCATTTTTTCTACGCTCAACTTGGAAAATGCGCTCCTAAAATATCCAGCGAGGCGAGGCCAGTAATCGGACGCGCGCCCCAAGCCACGAACTCCGGGTGTTCCGTAATCAAACTCTGCGTGCAAAAACTTTTCCAAGCAGTAATTTATTTTTTCAGAAGAAATGCCCAGCTTATTCTGCTCAAAGTTTTTCTTAAATTCATCAGTAGGCTCAAAATACTCGCTCATTGCACTAAGCATTTCTTCCGCATATTTTTCTATATTTTGGTTCGTGATGTTCATACAGATTATCTGACGACTTTAGAAAGAATCCATAGCGCAAACATGCCCCAACCAACCCAACGCACCCAAGGTCGCATATTTGAGTTAGATCGGTTTCCGAAAAAGAAGAGAAATACTATGAAAAATATGATTACTAACGCAGTTTCCATGATTAAAAAATTTTCTTCCCCCAAAATGCGAAATCGTGAATTCGTTTTTACCCCCAAAATTGAATACAAATTAGTCGCCGAGCGAAGCGAGGCGAACCAAAACCGCTTGATTTTTCCTTTCTGGTGCCCCCGGTAGGAATCGAACCTACATGTTCAGCTTAGAAGGCTGATGTTCTATCCATTGAACTACGGGGACATGTACTGCGGGCAGGGAAAGCCGCCGCTCTATCCGCTGAGCTATAAGGACATCTAACGGCCAACAGCCAATAACTAATGGCTATTGGCTAATATAGCTAGTTGCTAGCGAAACGGATTTTTAAATTCCTTTATCTCCGCTTCCTGCGCCCTTTGTTCCGCCTCATCCAATTGTTTCTTAGCTTCTTGGTAGAGACTTTGATTAATGCTGATTTCTCCCTCGGTTTTTTCTGCCGGCCCATAAACAACTTTATAGGCATATTTGTAAAAAATCAAGCCAATCGCAATAATCACAGCCAAAACAAACAAGCAAAAAATTAAAAATAATCTTTTCCTTATAACCCCGCAAAAAACTAAAAAATCCTTTTTTATTGTGTCAACAGACTTGCTATAATCCATTTTTTTTGGTAAAAACTTTAATATTTAAAACAGCCGCTATTTCCGTCCCCAAAGACTGTTCGCCGATTTTTTGATCCAAACGCTGAATTTGCAAGGTTAAAATATTATTGAAATACTTCATATTCTCCAGGTAAGAAACAAAACGGACAAGCCCTGAAAAGCTTCCCCAAAACGAAACCTGAAAAGACACTCCCTCGGCTTCTTGCTTGGCGCCCTTTTTCTTATCATCGCTTTTGGCTTCTTCAATTATTTTTAATTCATATTTGCCGCTTGTCTTTTTGGCAATTTCCTCAATAGCAACAATGCATTCCAATAAATTGTCCGGCGCGAGAAAGCCGCTGCCTATCCTGTCTGTTTCGGGTTTAATCCGCTGGTATTCTTTCTGCCAGATTGCAAAATTTCCCTGTTTGTCAGCCAAAATATCCAAAGATTTTTTCTTTTCTGCCAATTCGGCGCTGGCTTTTTTTATTTTAGCCAATAAAAATGGCGTAATCGCGCCAGCGGCAATCAACAAGCCCGCAAAAGCTATTATTAAAGTTAGGTAAAATTTTTTTTCGAAATTTATTCTCAAAAGCATGATTTTAATAGAAAACGATTACTTTAAAGAAAAACTGATGACAAAATTATTGTCGGTTGATTTTACAAGATTTGATATTGGAGAATTGATTTCAGAAAAATAGGGACTTTTTTCCAAAGAATTTTTAAATGCGAGGAAGCTTTCCCTCTCCAGCGCGTAACCGCTTATGGACCCTTTGTTTGTTTTTTTGTCAAAAATAAAGCTGGATAACTGAATATTATCGGCGGTTATAAGCGATAAATCTTCTAAAATTCTTGAATATAACAAGCCCTCTTTCTGAATTTCCTTCAGTTGGGCTATTATCTTGTTCGTTGCTTCAATTTCTTTTTCAAAAGATTTTATTTCTTGTGAGAAATTGCTTTTTTCAAGCTCAGCCAGCGCCTTTTCCTCTTTTTTTATTTGTATCTGCAAAAAAATCCAAATGCCCGCCAACGACAAAACAAAAACAACTAAAATTATAAAAATTCTCTTGCAATAACGAAAAAGACAAGAAAAGATTCTTTCGGTCTGCAATAATTTTTTTTCTTCGGCGGGCAATAAATTTAGTTTAATCATGTTACAAAAGCTGTTTGGGCTAAAATAAAACTTATAAATCAGCGCCGCGCAAAGCAAGTCCCATGGCAGTGGCATAGCCGATTGATTCGCCAAACTGAATATCAGGAAGTTTTTTCGGGTTTTTATCCAAAATATTAATCCAGGGATTGCCGATTTCCACGGCTATTTTCAATTCCTGCTGGAGAAAATTAGCCAGGCCGGATAAATTAGCCCCGCCGCCACAGAGAATTATTTTTGAAAAAGGAGGCGGCTGGCTGCCCGGGGGCCTATGAGTTGTATAAAAATCAATATATTTTTTAATCTGTTCCACCAATTCAGCGAGAACCGGCTGCATGGCGACAAAAACTTCTCCTCCTCTAGCTTCCATATCCAGCCCTATTTCAAATTTAAGTTTTTTCGCGTTATCGCCGCTAATTGACATCTTTTGAGCAATGGCATCAACAAGCTTTTCGTTGCAAATCGGCGCGCTGGAGGTAAAATGGATAGTTTCGCCGGAAAAAATAATAAAACTGCTGCGGCGCGCGCCTATATCAACAATCATAATCGGGCTGGCAGAAAAATTTTTTTCCACCAACGCGCGAACAGTGGCAATAGATTCTATTTCAAAAACAACCGGCCTTAATCCCGCTTTTTTTATTGTCTCCAGATAAGAATCAACCACGCCCTTTTTGACAGCGCCAACCAACACGTTAATAAAGTTGCTGCTGTGTCCGTGAGATTCGCCATTTTCAATCAGCTGCCAGTCAAAATATACTTCATCGGCGGAAAGAGGAATATGATTTTCCATTTCCCACTTTATCGCTTCGGTCATTTCTTTTTCTTGCATTTTGGGCATCTGAATAACACGAATAAATGATTCCATCTCCGGAAGAGAAACAACGCAATAAAAAGTTTTTAAGGGACGGCCTTTTACGCTTTCCACCGCTTTCCCTATTATCTGGGCCAAGGTGTCTGCCTGTTTGATTTCTCCGTTCTCAATTATTCCGGGCGCGATTTCTTCGCGCCCATAATTTATTAATGCCAATCCGCCCGCCGTCTTTCCAAGCTTGGCAATTTTAATCGACAAATCCGATATATCCAGTCCGAAAGCGTCTTGTTTTGAAGAATTAAGCATAATTGAAAACGGCTAATGGCCAATGGCGAATAGCTAATGGCTAATAACTACAAGCCATGCGCTATATGCCGCTGCTATTGTATTTCCTCCCACGAGATAAGCTGCATTTCCTCGGAAACATAAGGAAGCAGCGGCGGCGGGTCAACAGCCAGTTTTTGGTCGAAATAATCAAAGCGCTGATTGTAGCCGGAAATCCAGGTAGGACCGGAAGTCCATTTTGTTCCTACCCTACCATTGCTCACAACAGAACCATACAAGGTCAAAGTGTTTTTCTTGCAGTCTCCGGAATACCAAGAACAATCATAATGATTTCTCGAAAGGGAACGGCCTTTTTGAGAAACAAAAATTCCTTGCGTTATCATATCGCTCGGAGAATAAAGCGGAACCAAAATATCTTTTTCGGTGATCAAAGACAGAGAATCCGCCCCTTCTAAATTAGTATAAATTAGATTGTTGTTTATAACAACGCCCGTGTCCTGAAAAGGATTGATTAAATTCGCCGAAGCAACCGTTATTTTTCCCTTGGTTGTCCCTTCAATCCAAAGATTATCTTCCGTGAAAATTAATCCGCAACTTGCAGGCAAAGCAACATCTGCCTGATAGTTTGTTTCGTTTTGAATAACATGATAATCCCAATGCCAGCCTTCTTCCGCGCTATATCCCCAAACCCGGCCCAAGCTGGTTATTATTCTAATGTCAAACTTGCCGTTATCTTTAAGAATTAAATGATACCCCCTGCCGCTCGGATTCAGATTAACCGAAGGCGGAAAATATTTTCCTTTAGTTTGTGAAAGAGATTTCATCCGGGAAAGATCGTTGGTTAAGCCGGCAAAGTCAAAAGGGGGAACAGGAAATTCCCAAAGGTCGCTATTGGCGCTGTTGCCGATAACTCCGTTGCAGGAGCAATTTTGCCCCGCCCTGGCGCAGCCAGCCGGGCAAGCTGAAGGCGAACAGCCAAAAGATGAAGTGCAGGTCCAAGTGGGAGAAGCGGACGTAACCAGAGAATTGTGCGTACCATCCATTCTTATTCCGCCGTTGGAATGATATTTCCCGTAAATCTGCCTATCGGCTCCCGCCCAAACATTTTCATTCAAGAGGTAAGAATATTCAGCAACTGAAGTTGAGGCAAATTTTGCCTGTATTGTTCTTTTATAATTCGGAAATTTTTCCGTATAACCGGTTGAATTTACATAAACCCCCAAAATTTCATCACAAGTTTTCCGAGGCGTAATCTCTAAAGAAAAATGTCCGATCAGCTCGCCGCTCGCGTCGTAATAATCATGCACATAAGGTCCGCATGCCTCGCAGGGAGGATTGGCGCAACAAGTCCCTTGCCCGTCCTGAATGTCGTTCGGGCTGTGAATCAAATGCCAGCGGTAATAATTGGCGCCCGCCTCGGCAATCGCTAAGCTGTCTTCCCAGGCGGCTTTTTGCTGTGATTGCCGCAATTGAAGCAAAACAAAACCAGAAAGTCCGCCCAAAACTAAAAGCGCGGCTCCGCCGAAAACAAGAATCATGGCAATAGTTGATCCTTTTTGAATTTTTAAAAATTTAAATATTTTCACAAATTGCTTTTTAAATTTCTTATCTGTGTTTCTGATTCCAAGTAAAAATCATTGGGCGGACGATCGGGATTGACATTGATAATTAAATATAATCTCATTATTTTTGTATTCTTTTTCCTGTTTACGGCAGAAAGCTCGTTGCCGGAACCGTCAAAATAGCGAAAAATTGGAGCAGAGTTGCGGACATATTGCGACAAAATAGAAATCTGTTCGTTTTCCGGCAAATATCTTGCCGGCAAATCGCCAAGTTGAGAAACAGCGGTTGGCTCGATTATCGCTTTTTTAAAATTTGTCCCGTCAATAAAATACCTTACTTTTTCAATTGAGCTATCTTTGTCTATATCGCCGTAAAAAGAAAACTCCAAATCGTTTGTCGTAATTATGATATAAGCGCCGTTTTGAGCTGCCTGCGCTTCCCTGATTTCCTTTACCATCGCCTCCACTCCTTTGCGCGCTTCGTTTATTGCTTGAGCTTGGTCAAAAGAATATCCCTGGGCCCGGTAGATCATATAGATAAAATTAAACACAACTGCTGTTAAAATAATAAAAATAGCTATCGACACCAATGACTCTATGAGAGTAATTCCTTTTTGCAATTTTCGTTCAAGCATAATGTTTAAATATTTCTCACGCTCAAAAATATTATTGCGGAGCCAGATTAATTGTCCGGTCGGTGGCGCCAGAAACCAAAACTGTGGAAGTCGCGCTGTCAAAACCACCCGCGCCTGCCACAAGCGTATAGCTGGCGGCTGATAAAGGCAAAAATAACGCCTGGCCCTCTTCGTCTGTCAACAAACTCTGGTCAAAATCAAGTCCGACATTAAAAAGCCTGACGTTGGCGGAAAAAATAGGAGCGCCGGTAGAGTTGTTTTTTACTTTAACCATCAAGCTGTTATCCGCCGTTAAATATAAATTTGCCTCCTGGGAAGAATCAGGAAGTAAATTTATCGGCTGGAGCGGATCGATTCTTGTCAGGTCCAGTCCTGTCTGGCTTTTATCCACGGAAAAAGTATAAGCATCCCATTCCAAATTCGGGATGGAAATAGAACCGCCGTTTGTTTGTTTTGCGGCGGAATACTTATAAATCGGCTGATGCGAAGAAGTGAGGCCGACTGTTTTTTGCCCTGTGATGGTAAACGCGACGCTGTTTATGATTGTTGAACTGCCGGCAAACCACCTGGCTGTCCAGTCATAAATAATTGGCGTTTTTGTCTGGCCGCCCTGGCTCAAAAGAGTGGCCAAAAGGCGAATTTGCGGATATTCTTCTTTATCCAGCCGGTCCAAATCTATGGGCGGATTTTGCAGGCCGCTGGAATTTCCGGGCAAATCGGCATCTGGAACCAAAACCCAATTTCCCTCGTTAAGATAAAGAACTTGATATCTTACCAGCGTATTCGGCGGCGAATTGTCGATATAGCTTAAATCATTCCAACTTATCAAATTCGCCGGCTGAATTGTCTGTGAAATTATATAGCCGCTGGCATTATAATGAACGCTATCGTATTTTGTCAGCTTAACCTCTCCGCTGTTTATCTCTACGTTGGATGATTCAACTATTTTACTGGCGTCAAAAAATGAATCAACAAAGCTCATTCCCGCGCCTTCGGCATAACTTTTAACCAGAAGTGTGCTCGCCTTATCTATGGCAAAACTTGTTTCCGTGAGCTGTCCCTCTATTATAGTGGCGTGCGGGTTGGCCGGCGTGGCGATTGTTTTGCCGTTATATTGTTCGCCCGCCGCGTAAGTCCGCTCCGAACTGTATCCTGCTTTGGTTATCTCTATTTTATAGGCAGATGTGCCCTGAGGAAGCGTAAAATATGAAATTCCGCTTTCGGGAAACGAAGATTTAACCAAGCCCGTATTGATATTTGTAATTTGAATATTTGGAAAAACGACCACTTGCCCCGCGGCATCAAAAACCCGCACCTTCAAAATCCCGCCTGTTTCCGCGCATTCCTGGGAAGAATTTTTCGGCGCGATTATGGTATCAAGCCGAACTTCGCCGGCAAACTTGCCGCCCCACGCAACACGCGCGCCAATTTTCTTATAATCATTAGGGCATTGGTCAGCCGGCTCTGCTATGCCGTCAAACTCATCAACAACATAATCAATCTTTACTTCAATGGAATAATTAATATTGTTGGCGCTGGCTTCGCTGCTGTTTTTAATTCTCCCAAAAGGATATCCCGGAATAATTTCATCTTCCTCTTCCGGATTACAATTGGGAAATTCCGGCTTGCAAGAATAAGTTCCAACATCGGCATAGGAAAGATTCCGGACTTCCTCCATCTGTTTGTTGGCCAGCGCAACCGCTGTTGCTCGCGCCTTGCTTTGCCCGATAACTTTTAATCCAAGCCGAAAAGCGCCCAAAATGCCCAAAAAAACAATTAGGGACAAGGCCACGCCGACTAAAACTTCAACAAGGGTAAATCCTTTGCGCATTTTTGAAAAATAAACGCTAATTTTTAGATCTGATTCATTATGCTGTAAAGCGGCTGAATCATTGAAATGGCGAAAAACCCTACAACGACTCCGATAATCACCATCAAAACCGGCTCAATAACAGCAGAGAGATTTTTGGTGATGGCATTTACTTCTTCCTCGTAAAAATTCGCCAAATTTTGCAGAATTTCCGACAAACTGCCAGTTGTCTCTCCCACCTCAATCATTTGAACGACAATAACTGGATACAAATTGCCGAACTTCTGCAGAATCTTGCTTAAAGGATCGCCTTTCTGGATTTGCTGACTCGCGAAAACAAGGGATTCCCGGAAAAAAGAATTTGAGATTGTTTGAGAGGTAATTTGCAAAGCAGTCATAATCGGCACTCCTGCGTCGACCAAAGAACTCAAATTTCTTGAAAAACGGGCGGAATTTATTTTTCTGCTTAATTGGGCGAAAACAGGAAAATTCAAAATAGCAAAATCAAAAGCTCTTTTCCCGGCGGAAGTTTTCGCCAATGCCCTTATAAAAATCACCAGCAAAACAAGCAGCGCCAAACCCCAAATAGAATGTTCGGAAAGAAATTGGCTGGTTCCGATTACCAAATTTGTCGTCCAAGGAAGCTCAACTTTAAGTTCCGCAAACGTAGAAGCTAATTTTGGAACAACCATCGTCATCATCAAAATACCGATGCCAATCATAACGGCGATAATGACTGACGGATAAACCATAGCGCCCCTGACTTTTGATCTAAGCTCGTAATCTTTTTCCATATGAACGGACAAATTGTTCAAAATCCCTTCTAAATTACCGCTGGCTTCGGCGATTTTTATCATACTCACAAAAAGTTCGGAAAAAATTTCAGGATATTGCGCCAAGCTCTCTGAAAAAGAATGTCCTTGCCGAACATTTTCTTCAACCGAATTAAGAACTTTGCGAAAACGGCTGTTTTTTGTTTGCGCCGCCAAAATTTGAAGCCCCCGATCTAAAGAAAGGCCGGCTCGAATCATTGCCGACAAATGCCGCGCAAAAATCATCTTTTCCGCCAAGGAAACGGACGACAAAAAACCAAAAGCCGTTTTTAGAAAACGGCCGCCGGGCTTTTGATTCTCAGTTAATTCCAAAGAAGCAATAAAAAGCCCCTCTTCCCGTAACTGAGCAGCTGCATCGCTTTTTGAGGCGGCTTCAATAAAGCCGCTTTTTCCCCTTCCTTCTTTATCTTTCGCGTGATAAGTAAAAACTGGCAAAATTCATGAAACATGAAGCATAAAACATGAAACACAAAACGAAAAGTTTCAAGTTTTAAGTTTCGAGTTTCAGGTTATTCTTTTGTTACCCTCAAAACTTCTTCTATGCTGGTCACTCCTTTAACCGCCTTGATAAATCCGTCTTCAAGCATGCTTGTCATTCCTTCTTCTTTCGCCTGCTTTTCTATCTGGCCCGGCGAAGCGTTTTTAATAATCATTTCTTTAACGGGCGCCGTAACCTCCAGCACCTCGTGAATTCCTATTCTGCCGCGATACCCGTCCGGGCACTCCTCGGAGCCCTTGGCGCGGTAAAAATCGATTGTTTCAAATGTCGCCTTGGGCCCGACGGCCTTTTCCTCCTTCAAAACATTTAAAATCGCTTCCAAGTCAAATTGCTCCGACAAACTTTTTATTTCCGCTTCCGTTAAATTATATTTCTCGCGCGTCTCGGGAAAAAGGGTTCTGACCAGCCGTTGGGCGATTATACAATTAGCTGTTGAAGCTATTAGAAACGGCTCAACCTGCATATCAATCAGGCGCGGAAGGGCGCCGGCGGCGCTGTTGGTATGTAAAGTTGACAAAACCAGATGTCCGGTTAAGGCCGCGTTTATCGCCAAAGAAGCGGTTTCATTGTCGCGAATTTCCCCGACCATCAAAATATCCGGGTCCTGACGCAAAAGGGAGCGCAGGCCATTGGCAAAGCTTAAGCCAATTTTTGGATTGACCTGTGTCTGGTTAATTCGCGGCATCCTGTATTCAATCGGGTCTTCAACCGTGGAAATATTTACCCCCGGGGTATTCAAAATATCCATTATTGTATACAGGGTTGTTGTTTTTCCGCAGCCGGTCGGGCCGGTAACCAAAATCAAACCATTCGGTTTTTTAATATTGCGATGTATAATTTCCAGTTGTTTTGTCCAAAAACCAAGTCCTTCAAGCGTAAATCCTTTTGAATCCTCGGGCAAAAGGCGCATAACGATTTTTTCTCCGTCGTAAACAGGCAGAATGGAAACACGGAAAGAAATTTTATGTTCTTCATCTTCTATTTTAAAACGTCCGTCCTGCGGCAGGCGATGTTCGTCAATCTTTAAATTGCTTAAAATTTTAATTCTGGCGACCACCCCCGCGCTCACCTGCTTGGGCAAGGTCATTACATCGTGTAAAATCCCGTCTATTCTATAGCGCACCACTATTTCTTTTTCCATCGGCTCAATATGGATATCAGAGGCCTTTTCCAAAATCGCGTGCTTAAGCAAAGTGTCAACAATGCGGACAACAGGCAGATCTTTTGCCGCTTTTTCCAGGTCCTCCGGCGCCACTTCTTCTTCTTCAGCCAAAGGAACAAAAGCCGGCTCTTTCTCTATTATGTCGCCAAATTCCGCCTTTAAGGTTTTTTGGTATTGTTTTAGCACATTCTTGATGCTAGAACTGTTTGTGAGCCGCGGCAAAATGCGCAAATTTGATTTCTTTTTTATAAAATCAATGGTTTGCAAATCGTCGGGATCCAGCATTGCCACTTCTAAATTTCCGCCGGTTTTTTTGAAAACAACTATATTGTTTTTCTTGGCAATTTGTTCAGGAATGATATGCAAAATATCTTTTGGAATCATTTCCTTTTCCAAATTAACAAAAGGAATGCCTAAAATATATGCCTGGAGTTTTGCCAACTCCTCCGGTTTTATCGCTCCTTGAGAAACTAAAACATCGCCAAGTTTTTGCCCTGTTTTTTTTGATTCTGACTCGGCTTTTTTAATTTGCGCCTCAGAAGCCAAGCCGCTATCCAGCAAGAAAGCTCTTAATTGTTCGGGAGAAACACGCATCTCTTGAAACTCGCAACTTGAAACTTACCACCCTGCGGGTGGTCCCCCTTACGGGGGAAAACTTTTTAAATACTTGTCTCATGCTTCACGTTTCAAGTTTTATGTTTTACGTTTTAAGTTTTTATTTTTCCAACGTCTTCTTTATCTTCTCCACGACGTCCTTCAAATCATAGTTTGCCTTAACTAAATAAGTCGTTGCTCCAAGCTCTAAAACCTTTTCAACGTCCGCGGTTCCCTCTAAATTCGTCAAAACGATAACGGGAATGGTTTTCAGATCTTCGTCTTTTTTGAGCGCCTGCATTACCGCAAATCCATCCATTTTGGGAAGAATTAAATCAAGCAAAATTAAATCTGGCTTATATTCCTTTGCCACTGCCAATCCCTCCTGTCCGTCAAAAGCGGTTTTTATTTCATGCCCCTCTTTTGTTAGGGCATCTCCCAATGTTTTCTGTAGGGTAGGTTCATCTTCAATAAATAAAATTTTAGCCATAAAATATCGCGAATAAAAAGCTAATTAAAGCGAATAAATAACTAATTCGCCTTAATTTACCTTGATTCGTTTTTTATGAATAACTATCGCTAATAAAAAGCTAATTCGCTTTTAATCTGCTTTAATTTGTTTTTAATTTGCGATTGGCAAAGTAAACCAAAAAGTGCTTCCCTTATTTTCTTGTGATTCAAAACCGATATGGCCTCCAGAATGTTCAATAACAGCTTTGGCTATAAAAAGTCCCAGACCCGTTCA
>Ga0233423_10001156_pt1 | contig 13372 bp, 11 predicted proteins | sample Watercolumn_Mata_FD_180713 | JGI IMG/M metagenome (GOLD analysis project Ga0233423, IMG submission 180713) | Freshwater microbial communities from Lake Matano, South Sulawesi, Indonesia - Watercolumn_Matano_2014_112_MG | ecosystem: Environmental > Aquatic > Freshwater > Lake | place: Indonesia... | reverse complement strand
TTTTACCAGTTCCGGATGCAGTCCGTGAACGCCCGTTTCGAGCATGGCCTTTTCGCCCAGTTCCCGGATGGTCTCTTCCATCTCCTTCTCGGTTTTCTCCACCACTTCCTCGATGCGTCCCGGGTGTATCCGGCCATCCTGGATGAGTTTTTCAAGAGCCCGGCGGGCAATTTCCCGCCGGTAGGGATCGAATCCGGAGAGGATCACCGCCTCGGGTGTATCGTCGATGATCACGTCGATCCCGGTGGCGGTTTCGAAGGAGCGGATGTTCCTCCCCTCTCGCCCGATGATCCTCCCCTTCATCTCGTCGTTCGGAATATGGACGACGGAAACCGTCGCCTCGGAAGAATGGTCCGCAGCGGTACGCTGGATGGCGGAAATGATGATTTCCTTGGCTTCTTTATTGGCCGTCAACCTGGCCTGATCCTTCATGTCCTTGAGGAGCTGTGCGGATTCCTGCTTCGCCCTGGCCAGCAGATTCTCCTTCAGCTCGCGCAGGGCCTCCTCGTTGGTCATTCCGGATATTTTTTCAAGGCGTTCGTTTTGAACGCTGATGACCTTTGCCAGTTCCTCGTTTTTCTTCTGGAGATGATCGCTCTTGTCCTTGAGGCTCTGTTCAACACGCTTCAATTCCTGGTCTTTGATGTTCAGGTGCTCCAGACGCTTGTCCAGCTCCAGTTCCTTGCTTTCGAGCTTCCTTCTCTGACGCTCCGTCTCCTGTTTCTGGGTGTGGGTTTCCTTCTCGAAATTCTGACGGATGCGGAGGAATTCGTCCTTTGCCTCCAGGATTTTCTGATTTTTGACTGCCTCGGCTTCTTTCTCGGCCTCTGATACGATCTTTTCAGCGAGTTTTTCCGCGCTGGCGATCTTGCCCTGGCCCAAGCGGATGCTCAGCGTCCAGCCCAGATAAAACATGATCACGCTCATTGCAGCAGCGATAAACAGGATGATCAAGGATTCCATGATTCCTCCCTTTTGATAAGGGAATCCCGGCAGTACTGCTTGAATTCCGGCCGAAACAGAGGTTCGTGCCGGAGGGTGGGAATGGGGGTATGCGTGCTGCGGGACCTGAACCCGGAGTTCAGGTTCGCGAGGATTCGGAGAGTTTCTGATCGATCATGGCGCTCAGTTCTTTGATCTTGTCCTCTAATTGCTGCCGCATGCGTTCGTTTTCAACGCGTTCGACGAACAATTCGTGGGTGATATTGATGGCCGCAAGGATAGCGACTTTCAAGGACGAATCGACACGGATGTTGCTGTCTACTTCACGCATTTTCTGATCCACATATTCAGAAATGGCCGTCATATAATTGACATCCGCGTGACCCCGGATCGAATACTCGGCGCCATAAATTCTGACTTTGAGGACGTTTTTATCCGAATCCATCGGAAAGGTCCTGCTGTGTTAATCGTCTACTGTCCCGTATCCCTCAACAGTATCATTCCGGTTTTCCCGGCTATTCAAACTGTTCAAATTCCTTTAGTTTATTCAGCAAAGTATCGATTTTCTTCCGAACATTCTCCTGCTTCTGGCGGTACGTTTCAAGTTCATTTTCAATTCCATGCGTTTTTTCGGTCATCTGGCCGAGTGCCTGGATCGTGCGCTCCTGCTCCCCCATCTGTTTTTCCATGGCCAGGAGTCTTTCTTTCAGTTCCCGGTTTTCACGGCTCAGTCGGCCGAAATACTCCAATATCTGGTCGATTTTTTCTTCCAGCGTATCAAAAATCTGGTTATCCATGCGTTTCTCCGTCTTTGTCATTGTCGCAAAGAAGCGGAAAAGGTTTCCTGCATCTCCTGGATCAGCCTCGCGATGACCGGATCGACGTCCGCATCGGTCAATGTTCGCTCCTGTGATGTAAAACACAGAGAATAGGCCATTGACTTCTTCCCCTGCGGAACCTGCTTGCCTTGATACAAATCGAACAAGTCTACGGAAACCAGATGGGGTCCGCCGTTTTGGCGGATCAGATTTTCGATCTGACCGGACTGGATCGTTTCGTCAACCAGCCAAGCCAGATCCCGCAACACGGACGGAAAACGGGACAGCGGCTTCGTCTTCACCGAGGCCGGCCTGAACCGCATCATCTCCTCGAGAAATACTTCAAAAACGAAGGTCTCGTTCCGGATATCCCAGTTTTTCATCAGATCCTGGCCGAGCCGTCCCAGGAATCCGGTCGGCGTCTGATTCATCCTGATCTCGAAGCAATGTCCCTTCGAGAGGGCGGGATCTTCCGACGGTACCAACTGGCAGGGAGGCAGCTGGAGGCTCTGGGACAGCGCATCCAGGACACCGCGCAATTGATAATAGTTAACACCCGTGTTCGGCCTGCCCCAGAAAGCTTTTTCTTCACGCTGTCCGGATATCGCGCAGGCAAGGGAAACCGGCTCCACTCCGATCCCCTCCGGATTCCTGAAAAAAATCTTGCCGATCTGGAACAGCCGCAGGTTGACGGCCATACGGTTGTTGTTCCACGAGATATTGTCCAGCAGATCGGTGATCAGCGTGTTTCTCAGAAAACCGGAATCCGGACTCAAAGGATTCTGAACGGCGATGGGATTTCGGCTGTTCCCGTAAACGCCGGTTTTCTGGGCTGAAACCAGGCCCGTGTTCAGTGTCTCTGTGAATCCCATCCCGATCATGGCCTGGCGGACGGATTCCATGAATGTCACGAGTGGATTCCTCGCATCCTGGAACCGGATATGGGATTTCATCCGGGGTTCAATGCGGTCATAACCGTAATGCCTGGCTACTTCTTCGATCAGATCGATTTCGGCCTTGAGATCCGGCCGGAAGGTCGGAGCAGTTACCCGCAGGGTTTCTGCGCCTTCCACGGTCAATCCCAGACGATGCAAGATGGAAACCACATCTTCGCGCGGAACCGCCTGACCCAGCACCCGTTCGATCCGCGATAGACGCATCGAGAGCTGCACCTGCGGCCTTTTCCCGGGATAGGAATCCCGTATGCCCTTCAGCACACGGCCGCCTGCGATTTCCGCCATGAGAGCCGCGGCGCGGTTCAGGGCGAAAACCGCCATCTCTGGGTCGCAACCTCTTTCGAAGCGCTGGGAAGCTTCCGTGCTCATGCCCAGGTGTTTGGCTGTCTTCCGGATGGTCATCGGATCGAAATACGCGCTTTCCAGCAGCACCTGCGCGGTGCCTTCTGAGATTTCCGAATTCAAGCCTCCCATGATACCTGCGAGGGCGACCGGTTTTTCGTGATCACAGATCAGCAGGTCTTCCGCATCCAGAATCCGTTCCAGGCCGTCCAGGGTTCGAAACCGCTCGCCATTTTCGGCCTTCCTGATGACAATACGGTTTCCGGCGATGCGGCCGAAGTCGAATGCATGGAGGGGATGGCCTGTTTCCATCAGCACGAAATTGGTGATGTCCACGATGTTGTTGATGGAACGGATACCTACGGATTCCAGTAATCGGGAGAGCCATTCCGGTGAAGGGCCGATATGAACATCGCGGATCACCCGTGCGGCATAACGCGGACAAGCCTTCGGATCGAGGATTTCGATCGCGACGGCATCCTGCACGGACTCGCCATCCTCAGCGGGACTTGCCTCCGGCATGCGCAGCGGAACTTCCTGGACGGCTCCGATCTCCCTTGCAATTCCGATATGGCTCAGGCAATCCGGACGGTTCGGCGTCACGTTGACCGTCAGAACGGAATCCCCGGGATTCTCCCCTTCCACCGTCATGCCCGGCCCTGGATAACGGCCTGGGTCCAGAACCAGGATTCCGTCTGCATTCCCATCCAGACCCAGCTCCTTGGACGAACAGATCATCCCGTACGATTCAACGCCCCGAAGCGTCGCCTGGGTGATGGCGAGCCCACCCGGCAGTTTCGCCCCTATCCGGGCGACGGGCACGCGTAGCCCGGACGCGACATTCGGAGCACCGCACACGATCGTCAGAATGGATCCCCCGACGTCGACTTTGCAGACGCTCAGCTTATCCGCCTTCGGATGTTTTTCGACACTCAGAATATCACCGGAAACGACACCGGAGAAGGAGGATCCTTTGGCCTCGATTTCCTCGATCTCCAGCCCCACGTTCGTCAGAGATTGGGCGAGGGTATCGATGTCCCCGTGAAATGAAACATACCGCCGAAGCCAGTTGGTGCTGATTTTCATTCTCCGAGTGCCCCTTAGAATTGCTTCAGGAATCGGACGTCGTTTTCAAAAAACATGCGGATGTCCGGCACTTCGTAGAGAAGCATGGAGATGCGTTCGACACCCATCCCGAAGGCAAAACCGGTATAGCGTTCGGCATCATAGCCGACATACTTGAAGACTTCGGGATTCACCATCCCGGCGCCGGATATCTCCACCCACCCCGAACCGCCGCAAACTCTGCAACCTTTGCCCCGGCATATCAGGCAGGAAAAATCGTACTCGGCGCTGGGTTCCGTAAAAGGAAAGAAACTGGGCCGGAAACGGATCTTCATGTCCGAACCGAACATGAACCGCGCGAAAGCCAGGATCACGCCCTTCAGATCGGAAAAGGACACCCCCTCGTCCACGCAGAGCCCTTCCACCTGGTGGAAAACCGGGGAATGTGTGGCGTCAGGCGTATCGTTCCGGTAGCACCGGCCGGGTGCGATGATCCGGATGGGTGGCTGACCGCTTTCCATGACATGCACTTGAACAGGCGAAGTGTGTGTCCGGAGCACGATTTCTTTTTCCTCGTCGATGAAGAAAGTATCCTGCATGTCCCTGGCTGGATGACCCTTCGGGATGTTCAAGGCCTCGAAATTGTAGTACTCGCTTTCCATTTCGGGCCCCTGGGCCACGGAAAAACCCATGCCCTGGAAACAGGCCTGGATTTCCGACATCACAATCTGAAGCGGATGCTTGTGGCCGATCCATATCGGCTCGCCTGGCAGGGTGTAATCGAACGCACAGGCGGCGTCTCCGGAACGCTTGAACCTGTCCTGGACGGCATCCACGGTCGCCTGGAACTTTTTTTTCAATTCGTTGAGTTCCCGGCCTGCGTCCTTTTTTTCCTCAGCAGGAAGGCTGCCCAGAAGCGTGAAGAGATCCGCGAGAAGACCGCTGCGTCCGAGATAGCGGATCCGCAGGCCGTCCGCATCCTTCGCATTCCGTACTGCTCCGGCGTCTTGCTGGAAGGCTTCGCTCAGTTCCCGGATTCTGTTTTTGATCCTCCTGCCGGTCATGTCCTGCTCAGGATTCATTTTTTTGTATGTTTTCGACGAGTCTGGAAAAACTCTGCGGATCGGAAACGGCCAGATCGGCCAGAACCTTCCGGCTCAGGGTGATCCCTTTTTCATCCAGGAGGTGGATGAAACGGGAATAGCTCAGTCCGTAGGGCCGTACGGCAGCATTGATCCTGACGATCCATAAGCTCCGGAAATCCCGTTTCCGGACACGGCGGTCCCGGTAGGAGTATTTCCAGGCATGTTCGACGGCTTCCTTGGCGGTCTTCAGAAGGCGGCTGCGTCCACCCCAGTACCCGCGGGCTGATTTGAGGACCTTCTTTCTGCGTTTTCTGGACGCGACGTTATTGATGGCTCTTGGCATGATGGGTTCCTACGTTTAATGGATGCGATGAATCATGAGGAAAGCATGCGTTTCACGCGCCGGGTTTCCGAGGAAGCGACATAGTCTGCCTTCCTCAGGTTTCTTTTGCGTTTCGACGTTTTGCCGGTCAGGAGATGACTGCCGTATGCCTTCTCCCTTTTGATTTTTTTCTTGGCGGTCAGCCTGAAGCGCTTCTGGGCGCTTTTTCGGGTTTTCATTTTCGGCATGAATGAAAGGCTCCTTCTTATTTGGGAACGAAAGTGACGACGATGCTCCTGTTTTCTGAAATCGGTTCGGTTTCCATCTTGGCGATATCCTCGAATTCGGACTTGATCCTCTCCAGGACCTGCTGTCCGAGTTCCGGATGGATGATCTGGCGCCCCTTGAAAAGAACTCGGATGCGCAGATGATTTCCCTGGTCGATGAATTTTCTGCCCTGCTTGACCTTGAATGCGATGTCATGATCGTCGATGGTCGGCCGGAAGCGGATTTCCTTGACGTGGATGACATGCTGTTTTTTCCTGCTGAGTTTCTCCTTTTTGCTCAGCTGGTACTTGTATTTTCCGAAATCCATGACCCGGCAAACCGGGGGATCCGCATTGAAGGCCACTTCAACCAAGTCCAGTTGCTGTTTTTCGGCGAGTGCAAGAGCCTCGGCGATGGAAACGATTCCGACCTGTTCGCCGTTGGATCCGATGACGCGGACCTGGCTGGATTTGATCTCCTCATTGATCCGGATGGTCTCTTTTTTAATGGCTTTTCCTCCCTTTGATATCTTCCTGGATGGTTTCGATGAATCCCTCGACGGTCATTCCGCCCAGATCTCCCTGCTTTCTCTTTCTGACGGAAAGCGTCCCTCCGGCCGTTTCCTTGTCGCCGACGACGCACATGTAGGGGATTTTCCGCGTTTCGGAATCCCGGATCTTGTACCCGACCTTCTCCTTGCGGTCATCGAATTCACATCGAATGTCCGCCTCCATGAGCCGCTGGATGACCTTTCGGCCGAAATCGTGATGCTTTTCGCTGATCGGAATGACGGCGCATTGGACGGGCGCGAGCCAGCAGGGAAAAGCGCCTCCGACATGTTCGATCAGGATTCCGATGAACCGTTCCATGGAACCGAGTATCGCCCGATGGATCATGACAGGCCTGTGTTTCTGTCCGTCGGCGCCCGTGTATTCCAGCCCGAAGCGTTCGGGCATCGAAAAGTCGACCTGAATGGTGCCGCACTGCCAGGTCCGTCCCAGGGAATCCTGCACATGATAGTCGATTTTAGGCCCGTAGAAAGCCCCTTCCCCCTCATTCAACTGATAAGGGGCGGATTTGCGCTCCAGGGCTTTCTTCAGCGCGTTCTCCGCGTTTTCCCACATGTCGTCCGAACCGATGGATTTTGACGGCCGTGTGGACAGTTCCATCTGGTATCTGTCGAACCCGAAGGTGCGGTAGACGAAGTCGATCAGATCGATGATCTTCAGAATCTCGTCTTCCAACTGGTCGGGCGTGCAGTAGACATGCGCGTCGTCCTGCGTGAATTGACGGACGCGGAAAAGCCCGTGCAGGACGCCCGATTTTTCATGCCTGTGCACGAGCCCCATTTCGGATAGCCTCAGGGGCAGATCCCGATAGGAATGCGGACGGTTGTTGAAGACGAGCAGCCCGCCTGGGCAATTCATCGGTTTTACCGCATAGGGACCTTCGTCGATCTCGGTGAAATACATGTTTTCCTTGTAATGATCCCAATGCCCGCTCCTGTGCCACAGGGACTGATTCAGAATCAGCGGTGTTTTGATTTCCTGGTACCCGTGGCGCCGCAGGGTCTCCCTCATAAAATCCGAGATCTCATTCACGATCACCATCCCGTTCGGGTGCCAGAAGGGGAATCCGGGTCCCTCCAGCTGGAAGCTGAACAGATCCAGCATTTTTCCGAGCCGGCGATGATCCCTTTCCTGCGCCTCCGCCAGCAGCTTCAGATGCTTGTCGAGATCCTCCTGCGTTGGAAAGGAAACGCCGTAGATCCGCTGCATCACGGGGTTTCTTTCGTCGCCCCTCCAATACGCGCCGGCTACGCTGAGCAATTTGAAATGCCGGATCCGGCCCGTGGAAGGGACATGGGGACCCCGGCACAGATCGATGAACGAACCGCATTGATAGATGGAGACCGAATCGTCCGGGATATCCCGGATCAGCTCGATTTTATAGGGTTCATCACGGGATTCGAAAAGCGCGACAGCCTCCTTTTTGGAAAGGAAGCTGCGGGTGAACGGCTGGTCTTCTCCGGACATCTCCCTCATCCGCGCCTCGATCGTGACGAGATCCTCCGGTGTGACGGGGACATCCAGCTCGAAATCATAATAGAAGCCGTTGGAAACAGCGGGGCCCACTCCGAATTTTGCCTGGGGAAACAGGGATTTAATCGCCTGGGCCATCAGATGCGATGTGCTGTGCCAGAAAACATCCATTCCTTCGGCTGAATCGGTGGTCACAGCGGAAATGGTCGCATCTTCTTTCAGGACGCATTGAAGATCGACGAGTTGATGGTTGACGACAGCTGCAACTGTTTTTTGAAAAATACCGGGGTCAGCGGTTTTCAGAACCTCTGTGATCTGGGTGTCCGAAGGAATATGTAGTGTTTTCTTGTGATCAATCGAAATTTGGATTTTTTTCAAATTCTTTCTTTCTTTATTGTCAATCCGGTTGTCTTAATGCAACTCATCTAAAATATAGGCTTTTACGGTGGGCGATACTGGAATCGAACCAGTGACCTCTTGCATGTCAAGCAAGCACTCTAACCATCTGAGCTAATCGCCCAAAAAATCGCATAAAAATTAAAACGTTTTTTCTTAAAAGTCAAGTGGAATCTAATGATCCAGTTTCATTATTTTCAATCGCTTAAAAAATGTTGCCCCTGCAAAGAATGCCCGATGGGTCCAATTGATGCCTGATCCTTTGCATGTCATTCAGCGCGCCGGCATCGTACATCAATCCCATCAACTTCTTTTTTAATTTTCCGATGCCGTGCTCCGCGCTGATCGTGCCTCCCCGTGCGACTGCCCTTTCCGCCAAATCCTGGTAGGCATCTCTGGCTTTTGTCAATTCGGCGACATTCTTGGGAAGGATGTTCACATGAAGGTGATTCTCACCGATATGTCCGAAGATGACAAAATCCAGTCCGTCCCGACCGAGGCGGCTGCGGTAATCATCCGTCATGGAAGCCAACTGCCCGTCCGGTACCGCGAAATCCGTGCTGATCTTGTGAATGTCCGGGCAATCGCGCTGCCTGGTGCCGATCACCTGGTTCACCTTTTCTGGTACCGCGTGTCTGAAGGCGCGCAGACGCTCGAGCGTATCGGAATCCACGCCTCCCCATGTCTTGTCCATATCAGTCCCGCACCGGTTGAGCAAGGCGTCATAGGAAGCATAGAGCTCGTCCAGGTTGTCTTCCGATGCCGGCTGTTCAAAAAAGACGGCTGCTCCCGCATCCTCCGGAACGGGGAAGGTGAAGGCATTCGATCGCTCCATGCTTCGAATCATCTGCAGGGAATGACCGTCGAAAAATTCGATCGCATCCGGGCAGATGGAAGATTGCATTGATTTCATGGATTCCTTGATCCTGAAAACAAACTCGAAGGCCCGGTCGCTGGAGTCAAAAAAGGAAATCCCGGCGAGCATCAACGGAGGTTTACGGTTCAGCCGGACTTCGACTTCCGTGATGATTCCCAATGTCCCTTCAGAACCGATGAACAGGTCGATCAGGTCGAGAGGCTCTTCCATATGATAGCCGGCGACATTTTTAATCGCCGGCGAACGGTATCCCGGAAAGTCAAATGCCACCGGGCCGGACCGCGTCTCAATGACGGAGTTCGGATCGCCGAATAAAAGGTGTCCTCCCCTCTTGATTTCGAGAAGTGTTCCGTCCGAAAGCATCACGCGGAGGCCCGTGACATGTCGCCGCGTCGCACCGTACCGGAAGGAACGGGAACCTGATGCATTGGTGGCTACCGTTCCGCCCAGATGTGCACTCTGTTCCGTCGGATCCGGAGCATAGAACCACAGATGCGATTCTTTCAGAAATTCCCTCGATGCCGAGATTTCCGCATCTCCCCCGGCGAAAGGCAGATACCCCCTGTCGAGGCATTCCCGGAACCGGGCCAGCGTCATTCCGGGCTCGGTCCTGATCCGCCAGTCTTTCTCTTCCTCCGTCCAACTTGCGCCGAGCACGCGGTCCATCCGCTCGAGGGACAGGAGAAATCCTCCGAGCGGAACCGCGCCACCGACAATACCGGTGCGTCCGGCTGAAAGGGTCAGGTGCGATTTTTTTTCATGAACCAGCTCGATCACATGCTGGATCTGGTTTTCCGAATGGGCGAACCAGAGCGACTCCGCATGACCGCCTTGCAGCCTGGATTCATCCTTCAGGTGAGACGAATAGGATTCGGCGATTTCCGCGTGCGGCACCGTCTGAAGGGCGGGCAGGTCCCCGGGATCGGATCGCGGCAGGGAGTATGGTATGACCGTCATCGCGGGATCTCCAGGGAATCGGATGGCATGGCGCGGGCGTCAGAAACGCGTGAAATGGGAAGAACGGATGCTTGAGGTCACGCGGCGGATTCGTTCTTGATTTCTTTCAGACGGTCGACGATGAAGCCGGTTTCTCCCTTGCCGTCGTTCCGGTTCTTGATCAATTCCTTCACCGTGTCCATGGCGAGCTTCAAGGAATCCAGGACATGGCTGGAAACCGGGATTTCCTTGGAGAGAAGTGCGGTCAACAACCCGTCCATGCCCAGCAGCAACTGTCCGATTTCATCGAAACCGAACATCTGGGCGGATGAGAGGACCAGTTTCGACGCCTGATGGGCGTCGAGAAGAGCCCTGCGGTTTTCCGGTGTGCGGTACAGGATCAGGATGGCCCTGTCGAACCGGTTCAAATCGCCTTTGACTTCATCCTCGAAGATCTGATAAAAGAGCTGGGTGGTCTTGGTCACCGCCTTCGCAGGCTTGGTCTGAATGGACAATTCGTTCCCGGACGCGAGAATGGCATCCTTGATGTCGAAGATGCTTTTCTCCGCGAGCAGTGACTGCGGTTTTTCCTGCATATATTTTTTTTCGATCGGATAGATGCTGTCCGGCAGCGTCGCCGCCTTGTCCGTCTCGGCCTTCTTTACTTCCGGTTCCGCCGTACTCACGAGGCCCGTGATGATGCAGGTCACCCGAATGGTGTGCGCCAGATGCCGGTGAAGGGTGACTCCCCAGATGATCCTGGCTCCCGGATCGAGCTGCTGCGCGATGAACCGGACGATTTGACGGGTTTCCTTGACCGTCATCTGATGACCGCCTGCCACATGGATCAGGGCGCTCTGCGCACCCCGGATGTCGAGATTCATCATGGGATGAGTGATCGCCCTTTTTGCCGCCTCCTCCGCGCGGTTCTCCGAATTGCTCTCCCCCATACCGATCACCGCGTTCGGCCCGTCCCTGAGTATCATGCTGATGTCGGCAAAGTCCAGGTTGATCAGTCCGCAATGGAACACGAGGCTGGCGATGCCGGAGAGGGCGTTGATGATGATTTCATCGCCTTTTTTCAATGCATCCTGAAAAGGCAGATCCGGGAAGAGGTCGGCCAGATTGTCGTTTTTAAGAACAATGACGGAGTCTGCGAATTTTTTCAGCTTGTCAAGCCCGAGTTGGGCGTTTTCCCAGCGGATGACGCCTTCCTCCGAGAACGGCATGGTGACGATCGCCACTGTGAGCGTGCCCATCTCCCTGGCGATTTTCGCGATGACCGGTATGGACCCTGTGCCGGTTCCTCCGCCCAGCCCGCAGGTGAGGAAAAGGAGGTCCGTCCCATCGATGGCTGCTGCAAGCTCATCGTGGCTCTCTTCCGCCGCACGTTCCCCGATTTCCGGATCGCTGCCCGCGCCGAGACCTCCGGTCAGGTTTTTTCCGATGAGTATTTTTTGGTCGGCACGGATATTTAAAAGATCCTGTGCATCGGTGTTGACTCCGACGGTCTGGACCTCCTTGAAATGGGCTTTATCCAACCGGTCGACGGTCTTGTTGCCCCCGCCGCCTGCACCCATGATTTTGATGACCGTGCTGTAGGCGACGATGGGAGGAGAGGAGCTTTTCATTTCACTGGGAAGCGATGGAGTCATAATTATCGGACCGTAATTGTTCTTGAATCAGGTTTCGCAGGGCATGGATTTCAAACGGCTTCTCGATCAGCATCTCCGCCTGTGAAAGATCCATATTTTTCACAGCCGCTTCGGAACCGAAGGCGGTCATTACGATGACTTTGGTGTTGGGATAATGGTTTTTGACATTGTGAAGAAGTTGGGAACCGTCCATCTCCGGCATCCGGACATCCGTCAGGATCAGATCCACGGTATGCTTGGAAAGCAATTCAAGGGCTCCTTTCCCTGAATTGGTGCAAAGGACATTGAAAACGGAGTTGTTCCTCGACAATCCCCTGGCGATGGACCAGGTGAGATCTTCTTCATCATCGACGATTAAAATGGTCTTTTGCATGAGCATAGAGATCCACGCTTGATAAATTTTTGGTCTGTCACTGAGATTTGCAAATAATGTACCAAGCAGAATCGAGCATGCGGGGATCAGAATAAAGCAGTATTATTTATTGTTTTTTTTAAGTTTAAGTAAAGCGGATTTCATGCATCATCGCCAGGATGAATCCATTCCTTTCATTGCGAAATCCATTATCTGTCTCCGGGTGGCCGAATACAAGGCATGGCGATTATTCGTAAAGTTTCAATTTTTCGCGAAGCGTGGAACGGGAGATGTCGAGCACCTTGGCGGCCTGCGATTTGTTCCCGTCCACCCGCTTCAAAACTTCCAGAATATGCCGTTTTTCCATTTCCCCGAGGGAAATTTTCCCGAGAAAGTCATTCGAGGCGGCTGGTTCGGTTTCCTTCTTAAGCTCAATGGGAAGATGGTCGGGCTTCAGGATGTTTTCCTGGCAGAGAATGACGCCGCGTTCCATGACATTTTTAAGTTCGCGCACATTCCCGGGCCAGGCATACCCAAGCAGCAGTTCCTCGGTCTCCGATCCAAGCCTGTGGATGTTTCGGTGGAATTCGCGGTTGAATTGCTCCAGGAAGAGTTTTGACAGGAGCAGGATATCTTCCGGCCTTTCCCGAAGCGGCGGCAGGATGATTTCCATCACTTTCAACCGGTAGTACAGATCATCCCGGAATTCCTTGTTCCGTACCATTTCCGCCAGATTCGTGTTCGTAGCGGCAATCACCCGTACATCGATTTTGATGTCCGAAGTGCCCCCGATCCGTCTGAAGGTCTGGTTCTCGATGACGCGCAGAATTTTCGGCTGAAGATTGAGCCGCATGCTGGAAATTTCGTCCAGGAAAAGGGTTCCCCCGTCGGCGAGCTCAAAGAGGCCCTTTTTCATTGCCTTTGCATCCGTGAAGGCGCCCTTCTCATGTCCAAACAATTCGCTTTCAAGGAGATTTTCCGGGATGGCTGCGCAGTTGAGCTTGACGAACGGCTGGATGGACCTTGCGCTGCATTCATAGACGGCATTCGCCACCAGTTCCTTTCCGGTCCCGCTTTCCCCCTGTATCAGGATGGATGTCCGGGGTGTTTCTGCAACGATTTGGATCAGTTGGCGGACCTTTTTGATGCCTTCGCTCTCTCCGTAAATGGCTTGGATGGGCTTGGATCCGTCCTGGGTGAGCTTCAGACGGGCCACTTCGCGCCTGAGCTGATGGGTTTCCAGTGCGTTTCTCAGCAACTGCCGGAGCTCGTCCAATTCGAACGGCTTCATCAGGTAATAGTACGCCCCCATTTTCA
>Ga0233423_10001155_pt1 | contig 13373 bp, 12 predicted proteins | sample Watercolumn_Mata_FD_180713 | JGI IMG/M metagenome (GOLD analysis project Ga0233423, IMG submission 180713) | Freshwater microbial communities from Lake Matano, South Sulawesi, Indonesia - Watercolumn_Matano_2014_112_MG | ecosystem: Environmental > Aquatic > Freshwater > Lake | place: Indonesia... | reverse complement strand
CGAAAATTTGCCAGACCCAAACAAAATCGTCAACCTCGACGAACGGCGCGATGTGCAGTTTGGCACAGCGCGCACCGTCCGGCATCCTCTTGAGATAGTCAATGATTTCGCTCTTGCCCGCCGCTGGACGACCAATAAGGATAATGACTGGAAAGGTGTCTGGCATAATCGGAGTCAATCAGTGATAGTGATTGGTCAACTAGTTGACTAGTCACTAATTGACGAATTACTTGATGTTACTGTCCCGGCGGTACGATTTCAATCACCGCGCGCGGCGCCTTCGCGCCGCTGAGTTTTCTTTGCCAATTAAGCAGCACAAACAGCAAGCCATATTTCTTGCCAATCAGTTTTTCCGCCCGCGCGGCTTCTTCCCCTAGCAAAAAGCGCGCCTGCGCTTCAACCGATGCGCCCAACGGCGTGCCACGCGCGTCGCTCGGTCCCACCTGGACGCGTGGATTGTTGCGGATCCGTTTCACTTTACCGGATGTGCCCAGCGTGTACATCACCAGCCGATTGCCGTCCAGTGCAAACCAGACCGGCGTCTTGACCCCGACACCGGTCTTGCGAAAGGTGACGAGATTCATGTATTGATGCGCTTGTATGGCGGCAAAGTAGTGGGGAGAATTGGTTTAATTTTGGATTGTCATAGATGCAACTCGCGTGGACAATGCAATCAAACGTAGTCGAATGCTGCCAGTATTAGTAGGTGCCTTAACGGGCTAGACTGCCCCCCTACCTATGGGGGTTTTCTTTTTCACAATTCCCTCAAGAAACCACCCTGTTTGCCACATTCGTAGAGTTCCTTTGATTCCGGATTGCCTTCAGTTGTTTCTTCCCTACCCCTCGTTCTTTCCCTCCAATACCTTCTCCACACTCGGAAACTGCGCCATATCCGTGTGCGGCAAGAACAGCGCCGCCATAAACTGATCGTTGAACGCGTTATCCGCTGCGAGTTCCAGGTACGTCATCTTCTTCGCAATCGCGGCAATTTCGTCGCGCGCGTCGTGACGCAGCAGCGCCATGTACGCGCCGCGCGCCGCAGTGTTGCCCAAAAAGTGGAAACGGTCCCAGGGCAGGTCCGGCAACAAGCCGATCTCGATGGCTTTTTCGATGTTAAGGTACTGCCCAAACGAGCCGCCGATCAACATCTGCTCGACATCTTTCAACGTCATCCCAACACTGTGCGCGAGCATCACGTACCCCGCGTAGATTGCGGCTTTGGCGCGCAGGAGATTGTCTACGTCCGGTTTCGTGATGACAATATCCTCGCCCGTGTCGCTTTCGGCTGCCCATGCAATTACGTACTCTGCGCCGTGCTCGCCCTGCCGCACGCGCGGCGTCGGCAGCGTGAGGTTGATACTCCCGGCTTTGTCGGTCACGCCGGTGATGAACATTTCGCCGATGAGACTGATCAAGCCGGAGCCGCACAGCCCGCGCGGTTTACCGCCGCCGATCACACGGTACGTCGGCTCGAAGGTTTTGGTGTTGATGTACACTTCTTCGATCGCACCGGTCGTCGCGCGCATACCGTGATACACCCCCGCGCCTTCAAACGCCGGACCCGCACTGCACGCACAGCTCACCAGCCACTCGCGCGTCCCCAGCACCATTTCGCCGTTCGTGCCGATGTCGAGGAATAGTGTTACCTTGTCTGTGTCGTGTGTGCCGGACGAAAGCACGCCCGCCGTAATGTCCGCGCCCATGAAACTCGCGACGCCGGGCAAGCAATCCACTGGCGCTTGCGGATGGATGTTCAAGTTCAGTTCGTTTGCCAGCACCGTCGGCGGATGATTGATCGTCGTGATATATGGCGTCAGGCGGATTGGCTCCGGCGGCAAGCCGAGCAAGATGTGGATCATCGTGTTGTTGCCGACCAGCGTCATTTTGCAGATCTCGCGCGGCTTGATCTTGCGGCGCAGAGTCGTGCGCTCGACGAGTTTGTTGATCGTCTGCGCGACGAGCGATTGCAGCTCGACCAAGCCATTCCCTTTCGCCGCAAAGACGATGCGGGAGATCACATCCTCGCCGCGCTTGATCTGTCCATTGTAATCGGCGGCGGTCTCGACGACTTGTCCGGTGAACAAATCCACAAGGTACACTGTGACCGTCGTCGTGCCGATGTCCACTGCCGCGCCGTAGAGCGACAGCGTTTGATCGCCGGGTAGAACATCCACGATGCGTGGGTGATCCCTGCCGCGATCAAGCACCACCGTGACACGCCATTCCGCCTCGCGCAGAGTCTGCGCGAGCGTTCGCAACACCGAGAGCGGCGCGATGATGCCGCGAATGTCGCAGCATCTCGACAATTCGCGTTGGAGCCGTGCGAGATCGTCGGTGTTATCGGCAAGCGTCGGCGGCTCGATTTCGAGAAAGTATTTGGCGACAGTTTGATGGACGCGCCAATCGTATTCGAACGGAACGCTGACTTTGGCGGCGGTCTTTTCGGTCGTGAGGTGTCGCGTGATCTCTTCTTGCGGCGGCACGAGGATTTCGAGATCGCCTTCGACAACTGTTTGACACGCCAGCGCGTAGCCCGCTTTCAAATCGTCTGCGCTCAGCCGCATTGTCGAACGTCGCCGCGCGTTCCCGCTTTCGACGACGACCGCGCAGCGACCGCAGCGACCCTGCCCGCCGCAGGGAACGTTGATGTCAATTCCCGCCGCCGTTGCCGCGTCCGAAATCAACGCGCCGTACGGAATCTCGACGGTTCTGTCGGCTGGCTTGAAATGAACTTTCTGGGTAGGGATAGTAGACCTCAGATAGCAGTAGACAGTAGTCAGTAGTCAGACCGCTTCGTCTGACTACTGACCCCTGACTACTGTCTACTGAAAGGATGCTTCAATCGCACGCATCACACTACGCGTCGCTTCATCTTCGCGCTGCGCCCACGCGGCGCGGCGCGCGCGGGTGCGGTCAACGATCAGCCGCATCGCCGCGCGCGCGTCCACGTGTTCGGGACATACATTCACACAGCGCGGATCGGCGCACTCGACGCAGCGCGTTGCGCCGACCAGGATGCGTTGCAATTCGCCGAGGTTTGTGACGTCCATTTCGGGCTTTCTAGAATAGACAAGGAAACAGGCAGACAAGTCACACCTTGTCTACTTGTCTACTTTCCTACGGCTTGATTTTCATATACGCAGGCAAATCCACCGCTTCGCGCGGACCGACGTCAATCTGCCAGCCAGGCAGCGCTTCTTCGACTTCGCCGAGCAACACGGACACTGCGCCCGGCAATACGACACGTTTGCGGCTCACTTTGGATTCGACATTCGTCGTCTTGACCGCTTTCGCAATCCGGTCGGCGTCGAATTTACCTGCTGCCCACGCAGTCAACACACTCATCCCTTCCGCGTCGGCGACAAGTAGCCACGCCGGCAAGCCCGCGCCCTCGACTTCGTTCGACACCGAGAAGTAGGTAATCGAAAAGTTGGTCGTGACGAGAATCGGCGATTCGGGTTTGGGTGCGTTAATCTCGTATAGTCCGGGCTTCACCTGGATCGGTTTCTGCGGATCAGTGTAAATGTTCTGGCGCAGAACGAGGAGCGCGTACGCGCGCGCTGGCGTAAAGTGATCAAGCACGATGAACCCGGCGTACTTGCCAATTTGCTGCGCGGCGAGCACGGGTTCTTCATCCGGCGACGCAACCCCTTCGCCAGGGAAGGTGATGACGGGATAGCCGAGCGGACGGAAGTTCTTTTTGACCGCCAGGCGGCGAATCTGGGTCGCCAGTGTCAGTGTGCCGAGGAAATCGCGTGCACCTGGATCAAGCACAATGTCTTCCACTCCGGCGGCTTTGACTTGATCGGCAAGGTTCGCGGTGGCTTCGAGCCCATCGCCCTTGACCGCGAGCGGCGCCTTGAATTTCTTCGCGACTTCGACCAGCTTTTGCCAGTTCGACGCGTCGGCGGCGTAGAGCAGCGGCACCGCGCCTTTGGCTTTCGCCATTGCGGCTTCGAACGCCGCCGGATCTTTCGCGATCAGAATCAGCGGGAAATCGCTCGCGCCGCGCACGGCTTCGACCGCTGCGGCGAACTTGTTCGCGTCACCGGACGCATTCTCAATCGCGACCCCGTTGAGTTGCAGTTTGATGCCGACGTAGTCCACGCTGAACGCGTTCATCTCTTTCGCCTTGGCCGCAACGTCGGCATCGGTGTCCTTGACGCGCACGAAAATCGGCGCGGGATTGTAGAACGTTTTCTCGTGGCGGAACAAGACGATTTCGTTGCCTGCCACCGCTTTGCGTCCATCGGTCGAAAGCGTAATCAGCCGAATCGGCGGCTGCGACGCGGCTTCGAGCTGCTGCTTGGATGCTTCACTGACGTACGGGCACGCCTTGAGTTCCGCCTGCTTCGCGGCGAGTTTCATCGCGAACGCGAGACACGTTGGAAATCCGCATTCCTTACAGTTCGTTTGGGGGAGCAGTTTATAAATCTGTAATCCGGTGAGTGCCATTTGTTTCCTCCTGGATTAGTGCGATAGTGCGTTTAGTGCGCTAGTGCGTTAGTGAGATCGTTCAACTACACTTGCCCTGGCGGGAACGCAAGTGCCAGGGTTGCACTATTAAACGCCTTTCTTTTCGAGTTTCATCAGTTCCGATTCGAGCAATTGCGCATGCACTTCTTCCTCTCGCATAAATCGCTCGAAGATTTTTTTGAGTTGGGGTTCCTCGGCGAGGTTCATCGCCATCGCGTATTTCATTTTTGCGCCGTGTTCGTCGGCGATCATCATTTTGAAGAACGTTTCCCAACTAGTTTTTGTGTCCATTCGTCCTCCTGGTTCAAAAGTCAGTAATCAGTAATCAGTAGCCAGAAAAACCATCTAACGACTGGCTACGGTCTGCTGGCGACTGCGGTCATACCGCTTTGACCTCTTTTACTTTCGGAAAGAGATCGCGCACCGTGCTTTCGATGACGCGGTGCAAGGTCCAGGGCATCAGAGGACACCCCTCGCACGCGCCGCCGAGGTGCACGACGACGGTCTCGCCGTCATAGGAGACGAGTTCCACTTTGCCGTTGTGATAGATTTCGGCGTAGTGGCTGATCGTTTGAATCGTCTCAGTCATTCGTTCGTATTCGTTTGGTGTTGCCATTCAAAAACCTTTCGTAGGGAGCGCGGCATTCGGAGCGACGTTTCGTCCAACCATACGTCAGCCAACTATTTTGTTGCAGGGTGCGGGTGAGCGCAGTCATACCATTGCAAATGACAAATGAGCAAATGACAAAGCGGAAAATCAGTCACACTTGCCCCGGCGGTAACCCAAGTGCCAGGGTTTGGCATTGCTAATTTGTCATTTCTTCATTTGCTCATCAATTGGGCGATCATTTCCTTGACCCGCTTGACCGCTTCCGGGTGGCGCATCACGAGAACGTTCGCGCCAGTCTCGACGAGCGCGGCCGCCGTGAGGGTTTCCCAATGAATCGCACGCTCTTTCCAGTCGCCCCACAGCGCCGGCACGTCGGCACCCACCTTCGATTCCTTCACGCGCCACGCCTCTTCGCCGGGCGTGACAAGCATCGGCTGCTGCGTCATACCGTCGCCTTGCAGCGCGGCGAGGCGCAGGCGCTCCATCACCGAGTAACCGTACTCGATGCCGTAGCCGAGCGCGCCGGTCGTCGGATCCATCAGGACGCGTTCGAGCGGCAAGCCCATGTCGTGAATCAAGATCACCAATTGCTTGGCAAGATTGACATCCATCGGCGTGCGCGAATTGACGAGGTGGTCGTTCGCCATCGCCGCGGCGACAATCGTACGATAATTCTTGTCCTCCGCGACGCCAAGCACGATCTTTTCGCCCTTGGCTTCCTCCGCGACCGGCACGAGCAACTCATTGTCGAGATCGGCTTGACCGGGGCCAAAAACTATCAGGGGCAAGCCAGTCGCATTCAAAACATCGCGGGTTACCTTTTTCGCGTTCGCGGCTGTGTTGGGCTTGCCGTCGGCAAGCGTGGCGTTGAGTTTCAGCAAAACTACATCCGCCCCGGCGGCTTCGGCGGCTTTAGCCCATCGGGCAGGGTCGTCGGCGACCTCTTTCCACGCTTCCATCAGCACCGGCGACCAATCGCCCGGCTTGCGATCTTGCACCTCGATGGCAACCACAGGCGGATACGGGATCGCGCCTTCAAAGTGCATGAACGGCAGCGCGGCGTCACCGCCGATCGTGACCGCCTTGGCGCGCGTGCCGCCCTGATCCTTGGTCGCGCCGATCGTGATTTCACGCACTTTGCCGCCATACTTTTCCTTTGGAATTTCGACTGTCACTGGCATTACTTCCTCCATTAGTCAATTAGTGATTAGTTAATCAGTCAATCAAGCGCCGCGTTGACCAATTGACCGCCTGACTGGTTGACTCTAACCCGGTTGATCAAACGCAACGAGCAGAAACAAAAACACGCCAACTCCCATCAACGCCAGTACGCCCTCTTGCGGCGCGGGCGTGAGATACCGAATCAACAACGCGGCGACAAGAATCACGATGGACCCGCCCAGCAGCAAGTTGGTCGTGCGCTGGCTAAAGTGTTTCTCAGGTGATTGCGTCATCATACTTTCCAAAGACCCGGCGACAAGGTGACCGGGTGACCAGGAGAAGTTGTCTCACCTGGTCACCTGGTCACCCGGTCACCTTGTCATTTTTTCTGCGCGACCGGCTTCTTCACCGGCATCTCCGGTTTCTCCGGCGGCAGTCCCGCCATTGCGCGCACGATGGCGCGCATGGTGATCGACGCGCTCGGGCGCGAAGGCCCCGGATGTTCGTGCATGATGAAAACCTGATGCACCTGTTCGTCCATCATCATGTGTGCGGCGGCAATTGCCGCTGTATCCGGAGTGATACTCACGATCCGTTCCGTCATCACTTCCTTCGCCGTGAGCAATTCCCAATTGCGCGGAAACGCTTTGACCAGGTCGGTTTGCGAGACGACGCCGCACGCGCCGTACTCGTCCATCACGATGACGGCATCCGCGCCTTCGCGCGCCATGATCTTGGCGACTTCATCCAAGCGCGTGTCCGTTTCGCAAGTCGGCACGCCGATCTTCATCAGGTCGCGTACGAGTTTTGGCATGGTGAACCTCGTGGAAGGGTAGACAAGTAGGCAGAGAAACAAGTAGGCAAGTAACCTTGTTTCCCTGTTTACCTGTCTACTCCCCTTACATCAACGGATCCATCGTCAACGCCGGATGATTTTTCGATTCCAAGTACGCGACGAGGTCGGGCACTTCGGTACAGATCGTCTCGTCTGCGATCTGGTCGAGCAGGTCAGGCGCGCCAGCGAACTCGGCGGCTTTTTTCAGTTCTTCCGGCATCGTTTGCTTCAAAACGGACGACATCCAAACGATGCGCTTGAACCCGCCATCCGAGAAGAGAAACTTTTTCGAGGTGAGATAGTACTTGCCGACGCCCATAATGCCCGGCGTCTGCAAGCCGCCGCCCGCCATGCCCGCGAGCGTGCTGAACGTCATCCCGGCGGGCGATACTGAAGTATCTTCGCGCGACAGAACCATCACGCCGTTCGCTTCCGGAATGACCATGACGATGCACTCAAAGCAACCACACGCGGTCATCGGATTTTCCATGATCGAGTACATCGAGACATTTTCGACTTGCTGGTGCGAGTTCTGGTAGACGAAATCCACGGGACCTTTCCAATAGCCCTTGATCGGATCGATCACTGGACCTTTCGGAATCGGTTGATTGGGTCCAGTTGGATTGATCTGGAAACTCGCTTTGCAGTCCAGCCAGGAGTACGCGCCGCACAAGCCCACGCGTTCCGGCGAAACGACGCACACGTGATTCGGCGCGAAGGATTGGCACAGCGTGCAGGAATAGAATTCGTCCGCCTGCTCGTCCACCATATTGGCGAGCCGCACGTTGCGCTTGCCGTACGCATCGCGCGCGACTTGGAGCATCGTGTTCACGTCGGCGGGATTGGTGTAAATCGTGACCTGAATCTTATCCACGATCGCGCCAAAGTCGGCGTGATAGCGCGCGTGCAAAATCTTGCCGAGATCGCCCAGCCGGAAACCCTTGTCGTATGCGGCTTTGCTGATGCGGATCCAAGTAATATCGCGCTGACCAACGTGTTGGATGCCGGACGCGCCATTGACAAAGTGGTGAATCTGGCGTTCGAGCACCGGTTCGAAATCCTCCTGCATCTTGCGTCCAGCCACTTCGGCGACGATGCCAATGTCCATATGCCCGCCCTCTTCCAATTGATCCAGATCGGGACCAAGCACAGTCACTTTGCCGTCTTCGACTTTTTCCATCGGCAGCGAGTAGAGATACTCGAACGCCCGCGAATACTTGCCGCCGGACTCGAAGCGCAAATCGGCTTTGCGAACCACCTCGCCTTCAAATGCCGAGCCGTACGGCACCGGGATCGGCACTTCGGTCATCTTGATCTTGACGCCGCGCACTTCAATGCAGCGCTGCACCAACTTTTCCGCGCGTTCCAAATCGTCTTTGCCGGGAATTTCGTTGAACGGCATCGAGATGACGTGCTCGTATTGCGTGACACCGGTCGGATGAATTTCCGGGACCACCGTATCGGCAATCGCAGGAAAGCCATAGGAGATTGCGCCGGCGGCGGCGGCGTATTTCAGATCATCCACTTCGCCGAGCGCGAGGACGAATGCAAAGACGCGGAACTTGTTGTACAGCAAAATCTCGCGCGCCTGCCCGCCCTTCATCCCGCCAAAAGTCAGCGCGGAGCGCGTCGCAAAGCCGAGCGCGTAGATCGCCGAGAGCGTGTCGGTGCCGAATGGGACGATGTAGGTGTCGTACCCCATTTCGACGCCCTCCTCCTGCAATTGATGGATGATCGAGCGACCATTCACATTGCCGGCGAGGAAGATGAGGATGTTGCGGCGCTGCAGTTCGCGGATGATTTTCACCGCGACCTCGTTCGATTTTGCGCAGCCGACAATCGCGGCAAAGCCGGGCATACGCCCGTCCACGAGTTGGATGCCCCACGACCGCAATTGAATATCGTCAATCGGTCCGTTCAGGTAGCCGCCGCCGTTGCCGCTTTCGCTTTTCTGCGTCAGTTGAAAGCCCGGAAATTTTTCTGGCTGATCGCCGTACAAAAAGCGCAAACTCTGGATCGCTTCGGTTGCCAGCAACGTGGCAATGCCCGCGTCGAGCGTCTCGCCCAGGTACGGCGTCCAGCGCGCTTGGGCAGGCGCGGGATGCAAGTACGATTTGATCTGCTCGACCACCGGCACCAGATCGCCGACGGTTTCCACTTTGCGTCCGGTCAAACCCAGGATCGTCGGCAGAAAATACGCCGTATTCGGAAATCCGAGTTTGGCGTCCGCACCTTTTTCTTGTAATGCTTTTTGTAACAAGGCGTCCGCCTCGCGCGCCGAGTTGGTCGCGCCCCGGATGGCGGATGTAGCGATGTATCGTGACATTCTTCCTCCTTCATGTTTGAAGATTGGAGGTTGGAAGTTGGGGGTTGTGGTCCAGTGTCCAATCTCTAATCTCTAGTTTCAGAATTCTTCGTGCTTGCGCCCCAGGGAGAAAATCAAGATGACGACGTCGTGCGTTTCGCCGTCGGGCATCATGAAATAATCCGGATAGGTCGCGCGCTGCTCAAATCCCAGGGCTTTGAACGCACTGATTACCTTGACCTGATCGGCGACAATTTCGGCGACGAGCTGCTGGATGCCGCATTTGCGCGCAACATCAATCAGGGCGCGCAGCATCGCCGTCCCCAAGCCGCGCCGCCGGAATTCTTTCGACAGAAAAACGCGCACGTCTGCGACATGGCGCCCGGGTCCGCCGCGAAAGTGCAGCGTGGTATCGCCGACGAGGCGGTCGTTGACGACGGCGACGAGCGGCAGGACGCGTTTGTGATCTACATTCTCCGCCCACGCGCCGACCACTTCGCGATTCCGCACGTCGTTGCGCATCAATTTATAGTCGTCGGGTCCAATCGGCTCGAAGAGCGCAACCAACGCGTTCTTGTCATCCCGCGTGAGCGGACGGATCAGGACGCGCGTTCCATCCGCTAGCGTCACAATCTGCCGATACTTGGTGATTTGATCTAGCATAAGGCGCTCCGCTAAATTTAGGATTTCTGATTCAAGATTTCACATTGAACCACGCGCGGGCAACGTAGTCTCCAAAATCATAAATCCTAAATCTGAAATCTTAAATCCGTCTACGATTTGCCGACCGATCCGTGCTTGGCTTGGAAATCCGCCGCGCTCAGCGCGAACCAATCACGATTCTTCGCCGCGAACGGTTTCCACTCGGCTTTCAAATCCGATTCCGGGAAAATCGCGGCGACGGGACATTCCGGCACGCACGCGCCGCAGTCAATACATTCGTCCGGGTTGATGTAGAGTTGCTGCACCGGTTCGTACAGCGCTTCATCTTTTTTCGGATGAATGCAATCCACCGGGCAGACATTCACACAAGCGGTGTCTTTGGTGTTAATGCAGGGTTGCGCAATTACATAAGCCATTTGAGTTCCTCCTTATTTCAGGTTTCAGAATTGTGGTATTCGCTTGATCCTAACGGTTGGCGTTACCCGCGTGTGGGCGGGCGTGGACTCTGCTTGGGAGCAGAAAAAACTCGAAGCCAGAAAAATGCTTGAAAATGCCGCAGAATCCCACACGTCGGGTGCACGCTTTGTTGGGCACGGTTTGAGGCAGAGCATATACTGAAGCAACATACGCTTGTCCATAATCTATTGTGGATAGTAATAGGCGATGAACCTTTCGAGCAGGTACGACACTGGCAAGGTTCTTTCTTTTTGTATTCCCAATGTGATTTTGGCTGATTCTTTGTACAACTTGTCTGCTATTATTGCGAATTCGGACAAATTGTTTTGTTGCGCAATCTCTTTGATATTGTACAGCACATGACACGCATCGATTCGGTTTTGATTCTCGGAATAAAACTGCTGCATTTCAAATAGCAAATTACAGATTTCACGGGGTTTCAATGTTTTTCCATTATTTTGTATTGCTGAGAGTAATTCTTTGACATGCAGAAGAAATTTCTGTTCTTTTTCACCGATTATTGGATAAAGAATCAAACTTGTTCCACAAAAACGGCAATGCCACCATCGCCCTTCGCCAAACATGGTATCAACTTCTTTTTCTTCGGCTTCATAAGAAGTGAATTCTTTTTTACATTTACTACACCACAATCGATTTGCCTTCATAAGACTTGCTGACCCTTATGATTCATATAGGTGCCCAACTACGTCTTATGCGGAAACAATTCCGCATAAGACCCCGCTGGGGGATGTTATACAGAACTTTTCCGTATAAGCCGCTTGAAGGTTCTCTACATTCGCCACAAAGAGCGGGACACATCCTCGTGTCTCCGCTCCGCGTTGGGGCGAGTCCTTCGACTCCGCAACAACCCTTCGACTTCACTCAGGGTGTCGCTCCGCTCAGGATGCTCGCCCCAACGCGTTACATTTTTTACTCCGCCGCCACCGGCATTCCGTACAACGCGTTCACGCGTTCTTGAAGCGGCTGCTTCAGCAGTTCGCGCATGCGCCAATCGCCGGACTTGCCGAATTTGTTCGGATCGTACGGCGGGAGTTTGAGCGCGGCGCGCTTGGCGTCAATGTGCGCGAGCGAACGCCGGACGATTTCCATCGGGTCGGGCACGAACTCCATCTTGCCGCCGACGATCTTTTCCCAGCCCTCGCTCATAATCTTCGTCACTTGCTCGCTGTTCTCGACCGGCGAGTTGACACCGAACAAAACATAGACGCCCGACGCGGCAAAGTACGCGCCAATCGCCAACGCCTTTTCGCTCATCCATTCCGGCGCGATACCGACGCCGGGAATGTCGCTGATGTCGTCGCCAAGTCCGCCCTCGCTCGCCATTTCGGTCAGCACGGTGAGGATGCGCGTGTTGTCCACGCACGAGCCCATATGCAAGACCGGCGGGATACCGATCGCTTCGCACACTTCGCGCAAGCCCGGACCCGCGTATTCCATCGCCGCTTCGCCGAGGAGTAAACCGAATTTCGCATTCGCGAGCGCGCCGCAGCCGGTTTGCACGACCAAAATATCGTTCTTCAAAAACTCTTTGACGATTTCGTTGTGATCTTTGTCCTGCGTCACGCGCGGATTGTTGCAGCCGACGACTCCGGCGACGCCGCGCAAGCGCCCCGTCATTACCGCATCGTTCAACGGGCGGAACGAGCCGCGCAGCACGCCGCCCATCATATACCGGACGTACTCGTGCGAAAAGCCGGGGACGAGATCGGCGAGGTGGGTTGGGATTTCGGCTTGCTTGCGATTCGGATAATTCTCAATTGCGGTGCGGACGATTTGGCGCGCGATGTCGAGCGCGTGATGCTCGTCGAATTCCATATGCGTCGCGCCGGTGATCATCACTTTGGGCGAGGTGGTGATAATCTTGGTGTGGAACTTGGACGATAGATCGGTGATGGCTTGCATAATGCACTGCACATCCACGACCATCGCTTCGACCGCGCCGGTAATGATCGCGAGTTCCTGGTTCAGATCGTTGCCCGCGCTCGGAATACCCTGGCGCATCAACGTTTCGTTCGACGTGCAGCAAACGCCGCAGAGGGCGATGCCTTTTGCGCCTTTCGACTTGGCGTACTCGATGAGTTCCGGTTCGTTCACGACGCGCACGATCATTTCCGAAAGCGTCGGCTCGTGTCCGTGGATGACGATATTCACTTCGTCGTTCTTCAACACGCCGAGATTTACTTTCGTCACGAGCGGCGACGGCGTGCCGAACAAAATATCGGAGATGTCGGTCGCCATCATCGAACCGCCCCAACCGTCCGCTAGCGCAGTGCGGAGCGAACCGAGCATCAGGTGATCCGCGTCCTGATCGTCGCCCATATGCGTGCGATGGAGCGTGTCCACGACTTCGCGATCCACGCCGCGCGGCAAAATGCCGAGTTGCTGCCAGATTTCCTGGCGTTTCTTCGGCGCGCGCTGGGTGTAGGTGAGCGTTCCTTTTTGCCGCGCCATATCCGCGATCGCGAGCGCGGCGATCTCTCCGGCGATCTGCTCCGGTTTTTTGCCGTCGGTCTTGACGCCGAAATAACCGGCGACGACGTTGAGTTTGGCGAGATCGCGCAGTTCGTACCCTTGCGCCGCGCCTTCCGCGACCGCTTGCAGCGTAAAAATGAGATCGCGACCGTGATCGCTGTGCGCGGCAGTCCCGGCGGCGATGTGCCGCGCCATATTGCGTGCGGCGACCGTCGCGCGGGTCGCGCCGCACACCCCGACCGGATCGGGATTGGCTTTGGTCGGCACGAGACGGCACGGTCCCATATTGCAGATCTGACAGCACGCGCCGGATTCGCCAATCGGGCAAGCTGCCATCTTGGCGGCGCGGCTGAACGCAGTCGAATATCCTTGCG
>Ga0233423_10001153_pt1 | contig 13388 bp, 12 predicted proteins | sample Watercolumn_Mata_FD_180713 | JGI IMG/M metagenome (GOLD analysis project Ga0233423, IMG submission 180713) | Freshwater microbial communities from Lake Matano, South Sulawesi, Indonesia - Watercolumn_Matano_2014_112_MG | ecosystem: Environmental > Aquatic > Freshwater > Lake | place: Indonesia... | reverse complement strand
TCCTGAGCGTCAAACCTATACCGGTACGTGGATTTCTTCGAGGATTCTTTCAATAAGTTGAGCATGGCTGACCCGATTGTCCCTGACCTTGGGGATGACTCTGTGACCTAGCACGTAGGGTGCCAAAAGTTTGACGTCGTCCGGTTTGACATAATGCCTGCCATCGACGAGCGCCGCAGCCTGCGCTGCTCTCATCAAAAGCTGCGATCCACGCGGACTGACGCCCAAGACTATGGAGGGGTGCTTTCTGGTAGCACCAGTGATGGCAACTATATAATTTTTGATCGATTGATCGACGACGATCGTTTTGACCACCTGGCGGGCTTCGAGCACCTCGCGCTCTGTCAGGACGGCATCGACGTTAAATGAACCTTCGGAAAGACTCTTGTCGAGGATCTCCACCTCTTGAGCCGGCTTGGGATAACCGAGCGACAGTGAGATCATAAAACGGTCGAGCTGGGCCTCTGGCAGAGGGAAGGTACCGTGATATTCGATCGGGTTTTCTGTAGCTATGACAAAAAAGAGATCAGGCAATCGACGAGTGGCACCGTCTGTAGTGACCTGGTTTTCTTCCATGGCTTCGAGTAGGCTGGATTGAGTGCGAGGCGTCGCTCGGTTGATTTCGTCGGCGAGCAGGATATTGGTAAACAAAGGGCCTGGCATAAACTTAAATGTGCCTTCTTTGGCTTCGAAGACACTGACGCCCGAGATATCCGAAGGCAAAAGGTCAGGAGTACACTGAATGCGCTTAAACTTGGCGTGCACGCTCATCGCCAGGGTCTTTGCCATCAGCGTCTTGCCGACACCGGGCACATCCTCGATCAAGGCATGACCGCCGGCCAAAAAGGCAATGACGCAGAGTCTGGTTGCATGCTGCTGCCCTACGAGGACTCCGTTGATATTGTCGACTAGCGACCTGATTTTGGGCGTCAATGCCATGACGCTGTCATGCACCTGCGGCGCGCTGCTCGTCGTCAGCCTGGTCTCCGACATATCTTCCATATTGATTTACTTCTAACTCCGCTCATCATTCCGGATTTGTAGGTTTTATTCTCTCAATTTTCATCTAAATAATAAAGCTCGTTAACTTTGCTGATCGTCAAATTGCCCTTGCCAACCCCCCGATGCTAGACTCTAGTCTCGCTGTATATATTCTAAAAGGGCACCAGATCGATGGCTTTGACATTTCAGCAGGTTATCCACACCCTCAATGACTTTTGGGGTCGCCAGGGATGCGCCGTGATGCAGGCCTTTGATCTCGAAAAGGGTGCCTCCACCATGAGCCCCGGCACTTTTTTACGTGTCCTCGGTCCCGAACCATGGAATATGGCTTGCGCAGATCCCTGTCGCCGTCCAACCGATGGTCGCTATGGCGAAAATCCCAATCGTTTGCAGCACTATTTTCAATATCAGGTTATCCTCAAGCCGAGCCCAGACAATGTGCAGGAGCTTTATCTCGAGAGCCTCAAAGAGCTCGGTATCGATCCTTTGCAACACGACATCCGCTTTGTCGAAGACAACTGGGAGTCCCCGACCCTTGGTGCATGGGGCGTTGGCTGGGAAGTCTGGCTCAACGGTCTAGAAATCACCCAATTTACTTATTTTCAACAGGCAGGTGGTCTCGAAGTTAGACCAGTAGCAGCTGAAATAACCTATGGCATCGAACGTCTTTCGATGTACTTGCAAAATGTAGATCGTGTCTATGATCTCAAATGGAACGACAATATCACCTATGGCGAGCTCTATCACTTTAACGAAGTGCAGCAGTCGACATACAACTTTGAAAAGAGCAACCCGGAAATGCTTCAGACTCTTTTCAATCTTGCCAACGAAGAAGCCAAGAGATTGCTCGACGAAAAACTCGTACTGCCTGCCTACGAACAAATACTCAAGTGCTCGCATTCATTCAATATGCTCGATGCCCGAGGGGTACTTGGCAGGGACGAACGGATGGCCAATATCCTCAAGATCCGCAAGCTAGCAGAGCGCGTGGCTCGTGGCTATCTAGAGCAGCGCATTGAGATGGGTTTCCCATTGATCAAAGACGACACACGCGAGACTCTGGTGCAGCAATATCGCGACAAGTATCTGACCGTCAAAAAATAAGATATATAGGCTGGGATCTCAAACTGGCTCTATAGGGCTATATCCGTAGCAATCTAATTTGCACGACCGACTAAAATCGGTTAGAAATGGGTACATAACATGTAAGTTTTTTGTTATCCATTTTCAGGCAATCTATTGCATTCGAGGAAGCCCTTGCAAAATAAGCCCTCATCTCCAAAGAGCATCGTGTGCATTTCGAGCGCCTCTGCCCTCTTGGCGGGCAGTATCTTGATGTCGCTCACGCAACCAGGTCTCGCCCTCAATCTGAGCAGAGCGTCGGTTTCGACTCCGGGAGTCGGTCTGCACAAGCACGGCACGGGTTTTACTACTCTAGGCAAAAAGCGCAAGGCCACTGGATCTCACTTGGTCACTCCCATTATCAAACCTGGTGCTTTTACCAGACTGCCAGATAGGCAAAAAACTCTGCACAAGATCGACAAGCAGATCAAAAACAAACCGATCAAAAAGCAGCCGACCAATAGCAAGCCTGCGCAGTTTTACAACGTAAAAAACACGACTGGTCGCCAATTAGCTCCAGGAGTCACATACAAAGTCATCAAAAACAAGATGCGCATCAACTTGATTGACATAGACATGTCCAGATCTCCCGTACAGATGCGTCCGATCATACCGTCCTACAATTTTGGCTCACTCAAGGATGTGCGCGATCATTCGCGCGACTCAGGAGCAATCGCTGCCATCAATGCCAACTACTTTAAAAAAGACGGAGTACCGCTCGGCACCGTGATGATCGACGGCGAATGGGTATCCGGACCTCTTTACGATCGTGTGGCCCTTGGTTTCACCCGTGGTGGCTATGCTCGTATCGCTCGCCTCGGATTGCATGGAGTCTTGCATACGTCTATACCTGGTCACGAGACCATCTGGATCAACAATATCAATCAGCCGAGGCGTACCGGATCGCGCTGCATCCTCTACACGCGTCGCTGGGGAGCAAAAGTATCACTGCCCTACGATGGCACACTAATAGCCATTGATGCTCAAGGCCGAGTAGTGGACAAGGCACTCAAGCAAATAGCCATACCCTATGGCGGCATGGTGGTGGCTGACTCCAAACGCTCGGCGATAGGTGCTCTCTCAGTTGGCGACCAGGTCAAAGCCACCTGGCAGACCACTCCAGGCAATTGGCAAAACATCCACCAGGCGATTTCGGGCGGTCCCATCCTGATCCAAAACGGCAAGATCGCCTTTGACCTCAAGTCCGAGCATTTTCCTAGCAATTGGACCGGATCGCAGATCACACGCCGCACTGCATGCGGTATCACTGCCGACGACCACCTTTTGATGGCTACATTCGAAGGCCCCCACACTTTATACGATGTTGCCAAATTTTTTGTGTCGCAAAACTGCATCGAAGCCATGAACCTCGACGGAGGGGGCTCCACCACCATGGTCGTGGAGGGCAACACCGTCACAGCCAATGCCAGCGCTGCGCAAAGACATGTAGCAGTGGCCCTGGGAGTGTTTAAGGCCGAGCGTGCTCAAGCCCTGGCCGAGCAAAACGCCAGCACCTACAAACCACAAGGAGACGGCGACAGTCTTTCAGCATTTGATGCTGCCACCAACGAAGTAGCAGCACTCTCCGACAAGGCCGGAGTCATCGATACCGAGCCACTATCTGGCGCAGACTGTCAAGTCGTAGACTCTGGCAAGGGTCTAAGCAGCCCAGATTTGATCTCTCAAAGCCTAAAAGCCGAGTCTCCACAAAAAGACAGCCCCAAGCTTTCGCCCAAACGGCTTTTCAAGGGCCTATTCAACCGGCAGTAAGTTTTTTAAAATAGGCGAGACTATCTCACAGGAGACCTGCTTTGCCTGAAAAGCTCGCTATCGGCGTTGATCTTGGCGGTACCAAGATACTGGCATCACTTGTCAATCTCGACAATGGGCGCATCATCGTCTCTGCCAAAAAAAAGACTCGCACAGTTGAAAATGGGCTGGACCTGGTTAAACGCATCATCGCCACCATCGAAGAATGCATGGAAGCTGCCGATATCGGCGATAAAAAGCTACAAGGTATAGGCATCGGGGCAGCAGGCATGGTCGATCGAGAAAGAGGCATCTTGCTTGCTGCTGCCAACCTAGGCGCCAACGATGTGCCACTCAAGGCCCCCATCGAAGAGCGCTTTGGTCTCAAGGTCACATTGGGCAATGACGTCGAAGTAGCCACTATCGGCGAGCAAAACTTTGGCGCGGGCAGAGACTGCAAGCATTTTGTCTGCATCTTTGTGGGCACCGGCATAGGTTCCGGCCTAGTTGTAGACGGCAAGATCCAGCGTGGATTTACAGGTACGGCCGGAGAGATCGGTCACATCCCTGTCATTCCTGACGGCCGCCCTTGCGGCTGCGGTGGCTTTGGCTGCCTGGAGGCCTACTCGTCACGCACTGCGATTGCACGCAATATATTGTTTGATCTCAGTCGCGGATTTGACTCTGTGCTGCGAGATCGTATCGATCAGGACAAGGGTATCTTGAGGTCAAAGGCTATATCCCAAGCTATCGAAGCACAGGACATGGTCACGATCAGATCGATCGAGACTGCCGCTTACTATATGGGCATCGGCCTGAGCACCGTGATCAATTTTGTCAATCCTCAACGCATCATTCTTGGTGGCGGCCTGATCGAAGCAATACCCGATTATATAAACCGTGCCATGGAAGAAGCAAAACGCAGGGCTCTCAAAATCCCTGGACGCAAAACAGAAATAGTGAGAGCCGAACTGGGCGATTATGCAGGATCAATTGGCGCAGCCTTATTGACGCGCTAGCAAAACCATCGAGCAAAAACCTGATTACCTGCGCTCTATATTGGGCATGATGCATGGAGCATGTCCCTTTAGCGAGACTTTGAGCGATGGCATCAAAATTCGAAAATCATTCAAACCAGTCGGACGCCCACAAGGCCGGCGAAAAGAGTGGCTTTCCCGTGACTTATGATATTGACGGCATTCACAAGCCGCCACTCAATAAGATGGAGTACGACATCAACAAAAAGGCCGTTTGTCTCGATGGCCCCAAGTTACCGGATCTCAAGCTCAATCCTTCGGTGGATAGTAATGAGCATTACCAAAAAATCGCCAAAGACGCTGCGAGCTTTATCGCCATCAACGGCAATTTTAATATCGCCATGCGACACTCTCTCAAGGACGCCAACGAAAACGACAAATTGACAGGCAATGGCAAGGGACACAAGACCGTCGACGAATTGCTCAAATACATCAATAAAGATCTGTGCGGGACTTATTTTTCGGTGATCAGGCAAAATGACAAGATCACTCTGCTCGACTCTCGGGACAATCAAAACATAAAGCACGACGCCAAAGGCAATGCCAAGTTGACGCCGCGCTTCTCATGGTCGCTCAATAAGGAGCCCTACGCCTATTGAGGTGGTACGGGCCCGGGTATGGGCATACCCTGAGCATCGTGTTTTTGCTCGTAGATATTGCGGCTGAGCCTGTCTTGCTGCCGATCCAGCTTGTAGCGCTCTTGCATGGTCAAGCCGTCGGCACGCATTTGGGCTTCGCGTGCATCAAGGCGTGACTGTTGGTTGGACAGGCGAGCGGCCTCCTGAGGAGTGAGCTGGCCAGACTGGATGCCGTTATAGATCCGGTTTTGCTGGTTGGCCTGGGTTTTGTTGATGTCAAACAATGAATTAGCCGGATTGGGGCCTGGACCAGGAACAGGGCCGTGACCAAGACCAGGAGCAGGAGCAGGAGAAAAATTGAATCCCTGTGCGTCATGCTTTTGGTTATGGATGTTTTGGCTCAGGCGGTTTTGCTGTCTCTCCAACTTATATCGCTCTGCCGGAGTGAGACCGCCCTGTCTGAGTCTGGCCTCTCTCTGATTGAGGGCATATTGCTGCCGCTCAAGTCTTGCTGCCTCACGAGGGTTGAGAGAGCCATTGGCGACTCCATTGTAGATGCGGTCTTGCTGGCGCTCCTGTCTGGCATTGACTCCATATTTGTAAGCCTCCGCCGGACTAATCCCTCCAGCGACTGCGGATGCTACCAGTAGCATCAAGGCTGTGGCTTTTATGTAACGCATAAATATCGCCTCAAAGTGAATGACTGAATGATTTTTGAGACGAAGCTGATTGAAAGAAAGTTCAATGCTACAAATGAGTTTTACTTAAGGCTCAAGATTCTCTGTTTCGTCTTCTTGCAAATTATCTCTGAGACTTACCTTGCATGTGGCCACGGCATGGTGTTCGACCGACACAACCTCAAACAGCAGATCGTCGATCTCGAGGATATCGCCTACTTGCGCGGCTCTCTGCAATTTTTCCTGAATGATACCGTTGACGGTGCTGACATGTTCGTGTGATATATGCACGCCAAACATCTGATTGAGAGTATCGACACGCGTCATGCCCGTAAGCACCCTGTCACGACTCTCTTGACCATCAGCACCGGGCATATCCACGACTTGATCGGCAGTGATTACCTCACTAAAAAGATCCGCCAGAGTAAGTATGCCCGAAGTGCCACCAAACTCATCAATGATCACGACCATTTGGATGCCCTCCTGCTTGATAGTCGCAAATACGCCATCAAGCGAGGTAGTTTCAGGCACGAAGGGCACTTTGTGCAAATACTTGTCTGTCAGAGGCTCCCGGGCATTGAGTAGATAAAGCACATCTTTGACGTGGATATATCCCACTATTTCATCCAGAGTCTCCTGATATACAGGATAACGTGTGTGCAAGCTGGCCGAGACACACTCACGCAATTCTTGAGTTTCTGCTCCCAGAGGCAAGGCATGTATATGCGTACGCGGGATCATGATGTCGTGCGCAGACAGCCTGCTAAAATCCACCAGCTCACGCACCACATCTTTTGTATGCGGATCGAGAAAGCCAGCGGCCTCGCTATCTTTAACCAATAACTGGATCTCGTCTACCGTATAGCCCTCAAAGCTCACCGTGCCGCGGCGCATGCCAAACAAAGACAGCACCGCATTTGATATGGCATTGAGCGTGCGCACTATCGGATACGCGACAAACAATGCTAGAGTCATCGGCAAGATGACAGCCATTGCTGCATAGACCGAAAATTTGAGGGCCAAAGCCTTTGGTATCATCTCCCCAAATACAATGTGCATATAGGTCAAACTGCCGATAGCGGCAATGCCCGAAACCGAATGCACTAATGCCGGTGGCAGCTCCAGATGCATCAACTGAGCCAGATGCACGAGCCATTGAGCAATGGCATGCTCGCCAAACATACCCAGGCCTAGACTGGCTATGGTGATACCGACCTGCGAAGTAGCCACGTATCTATCCTGTTTGATTGGATTGGTGATTACATCATGGACGCGGCGGGCAAAAAAGCGCAGATGAGCCGGTTGCTGATCCAGTGTGGCGCGTGGAGCAGAGATCAGGGCAAATTCGGAGCAAACGCACACAGCATTGAGAGCGATCAAGCCGCACAAAGTACTGGCTGTCTGCATAACGCTCTGCATGGTGATCGGTTCAGCCTGCATCGCCCTGTCCTTTTGTAGCCACGCTTATTTTTTGCACCCGGGCCGCCAGCACGGTGCGATGATCCGCTTGCTCGATCTCGATCGACATCTCGCCTATCACAAGGACAGAGCCGACCTCAGGTACGTGACCGAGATGATCGACGATGAGGCCGCTGATAGTATTGCGTTCGCTTTCGATCTCGATGTCTAAGAGCTCTTCGACTCTCGTCAATTTGGTGTAACCCATAAACCTGATGCTGCCGTCGGCCTGAGGCTCGGCTCCCATTGGCTTTTGAAACTCGTCGGCGACCTCGCCAAAAAGCGCCGACATGACGTCATCCATGGAGATGACACCACGGGTGCCACCAAATTCATCGGTTATGAGAGCTATTTGTCGCTTGTGTGCTTTAAATTGTTCGAGCAGTTTGTCTATGGTGAGATTTGGGGGGACTATCATGATCTTGCGCACCAGAGAATCAAAATCTAGTTGCGTCTCTTCATCTCTAGCCATGGCGCAAGCTGCCAGCAATTGCTTGACGTGGAGATAACCGACAATATCATCGATATTGTCCTCCATCACGAGTATGCGAGTATATGGGCAATGAGAGGCAATCTCTATGGCTTGAGCAGCAGAGAGGTCTTTTTTGATCGCAAAGAGTAAAGGCCTTGGAGTCATCAGTTCGGACACCGTGGTGCTATACAGATCGAGCGCCTTTTCCAGCCTTTCCTGCTCTATTTCTTTGATCAGGCCCGACTCCACGCCTTCAGACAAAATGTACTTGATCTCACGCGCCGAATGCACGTGCTGGTGGGGCGAGTGCGAAAGTCCGAGCAAATGCAGCACGGCCATGGCACTACCATTGAGAAAAAAGACGAAAGGCTTGAGGATCATAGCCGCAAACCGTACTGGGGCGAGGCAAGACAAGGCGATGCGCTCGGTCTTTTGCAAGGCCATGCCTTTAGGAACAAGCTCACCAAAGATGATCTGTAATGTAGTAAGACAGCCCAGGGTGGCAAAAGACGTGATCGTCAGGGTAGAAAGATCAGCACCAGTGGTGGCGGCAATGAAACGAGCAATATGCGGCGAGAGATTTTCGTCAGCGTAAGCGCCAAGCACAAGACTTGAGAGAGTTATGGCCACCTGGCAGCTGGCGATGAGGTTGTCGAGTTTAGCAGGATCATCAAGGATCTTTTTGAGCTCGATAGCCTGTTTGTCGCCTTTGAGCACGAGTTGATCGACTGCCGTTCGCCTGATGCTCACAGAGGCAAACTCGGCAGCAACGAACAGGGCGTTGATACTAATCAAGAGCAAGATTATAAAGATCGATTCAGCCAGCATGCAAAAGATATCTTAGCCGACTTTGCTTGTACCAAGATTTCAACTATTGCCAAACCAGTCGCTAGTAAAGCTGTTGCTCCTAGCATCCGCAATCTTGTCGATCTGGGCCGACTGATTGTCGGCTTTTTTGCTCAAAGCATCATCGATCTCACTCGCGTCATCGGCCCCTTTTGCCTGGACAAACTGCCTGAGTGGAGCCTGCCGATCAAAGTCCAGCGAGCCATCGATGACTAAAGGATTGTTGCCGTCGATCTGAGCAAGGGTCTTGTTGATGCCATCTGCATTTGCTTTTGGCTGGGCTATATCTCGGCCACCAGCTTGAGCGAGGTGCATCCACTCGGAGGCCAGAGGATTGTCGCCACCTGCATCCTCGCGAGGAAATATCTCATGCTTGTCTTGATTGTCAGAACGCGAACTCACTGATCTCATGCCTCGGTAACCAAGGATAAGATACCCGCAAAAAGCCCGTGCCAACCGCTATTTAGCTTATAGTCAGTTTATCTTTGAGGACCTTGTACATGTCGGCAAGGTTTTGCAGGTTACGTTTTTCGGTGACAGCCACCGATTGGATGGCGGCATTTAAACTCTCGATGACCAAAGAAGCAGACTGGTGAGCACTTTGAGCTGCTGTATCATTTTTGTCTGACTGCATCTGCATATATGTAACTTTTTGCCTCCCCGCGCTCAAGTCATTAATAAAGCTGTATTCAGATGCTACAAAAGCTTACGTGACAAAGACGTGAGTCTTTCGCTCGGCCAATCTGGCCTCTATCTTCTTCATTGTCGTCTCTTTCTCAAAACACCAGGCTGGCGCAATAATCTCGTCTTGCGAGCCCTCTGCGACCAGACGCATGATGACGGTTTCTTTGGGCACCATTGCCAGGGCATCACAGACTAGATCGACATAATAATCCTCGTCCAGTACAGGCAGGGTGCCGGCTTTGTAGTCAAACTCCATCGGGGTGCCCTTATATATGCACAACTGGTGAAACTTGATGGCATCGAGTCCTAGAGGTGCAACCTGACGAACCGTCTCGAGCATGTCCTCTCGACTTTCTCCAGGCAAGCCAAAGATGAGATGTGTCGCCAATCTCAAACCACGAGCCTTGGCTCTCTCCACGCAATCAAAAAACTCGCCGGCTGTATGTCCTCTGTTGATGGCCGCAAGAGTCCGATCATGCACAGTCTGCACTCCGACCTCTAAAAAGAGAAAGGTCTTTTTATCGTATTGGGCCAAGAGATCCAGGATATTGTCCGGCAGGCTATCAGGCCTCGTACCTATGCATAAACCCACCACATCCGGATGATCGAGGGCTGTGTCATAAAGCTCTTTGAGCACGCCCTCTGGAGCGTAGGTATTGGTGAAAGCCTGAAAATATGCAAGAAATTTTTTGGCCTTGAACCTTTTGCGGATCCTGGCAATACCCGTCTCGAGCTGTTCTTTGATATTTAAAGCGCTTTTAATAGTAGGCGCACCGGAGCCTCTCTCGTCACAAAAAGTACATCCACCAAATGCTCTTGTGCCGTCGCGATTGGGACAGGTAAAACCAGCGTCGAGTGGCACCCTGTAGACTCTCTCACCAAAGCGGTCGCGGAGATAATTGTTAAAGGTGCGGTAATGCTCGGACATAGCTCGATTTTTCTCGTGTAGTGGTATGGCTGTGAGGGGCGCCCTAGTCAAGTGGCGTATTTTACTATGTTTTGGCCCTGGATCAGCTGATGTTTCGGGTTGTGTCCCAAGGTTTTGATCGCCGGTTGACACCGTCCTGATTGGTTTGGTAACTTTGTTTGCACGCCTGAGGCTTCGGCCTCGCAGACTATGCCCCCATCGTCTAGAGGCCTAGGACACCTCCCTTTCACGGAGGTAACGGGGATTCGAATTCCCCTGGGGGTAGATTTTCAATTGAAGCCTAGCTCTCAATCACCACAATCCCAATCCCATCGCCTGGGCGCATTGCTGCAAGGCGCGAGGATCCTAAAAGAAGAAGAGTTGATGCACGCCATCGAGCTCTCCGGCGAGACCGGATTGCCCCTAGGACGTGTTTTTGTCATGTGCGGCTATATCAGCGACCGGCAGTTAGAGTCTGCCGTCAAGGCACAGTCTATGGTCAAGGGCGGCATCATCACATTTGAGCAAGCTACTCAGGCCCTGAGCAGGCAAGATCGCGACGGTAGTGATTTTGATGATTGCCTGGCCGAGATCGGCATCAACCAGGAGGAGCATCTCCCGACGGCTCGCCTGGGAGAGCTATTGGTCGAGTCAGAGATCATCACCAAGGGCCAATTACAAGATGCGCTCAAGACGAGCCAGGAGACTGGACTCCCTCTCGGTCGCATCCTGGTGCTTACCAACGCCATAAGCGAAGAAACCCTTTCAGCAGCCCTCACAGCGCAGGTTTTGGTACGAGATACAAAGATCTCTCGCGATCAGGCCTTGCAAGCCCTCAAGTCTTCGCGATTTCGCCGAGTCAATATCGAGGTCTCCCTCATGGACCTCGGCTTTTATCGCCCACCGCCGCGCCAAAGAGTCAAGATCGGAGAGCTCCTTGTGTTGTCAGGCCTGGTCAACGAGCCGGATCTGATGACAGCTCTAGAGATGGGTCTGATCCAGGAAAAACCAGTCGGCCAGATGCTGGTCGATGGCGGCTTTATCTCCAAGCGCATCCTCGACTCGGCTCTCAAGCTGCAAGAGATAGTCGCCAGTCATTCGCTCTCAGCACTCAAGGCCGCCGAGGCCCTGCGTCAGGTCTCGGATCGCAATATCTCACTAGCTCGCGCTATTTCTGAGCTAGATCTCGATCATCCAGAGGGCAAGGAGAGAGTGCGTCTGGGCGAAATGCTCAAGGCATCGGGGATAGTCAATGATCAGGATATAAAGAGAGCTCTGCGCGATGCTCGCCGCAATTCGGCCTTGCTTGGCAAGATCCTGCTTGTGACTGGGGTAATCGATGACGGCACCTTGCATGGTGCATTGCGGGCCCTCAACCTGGTACGCGACGACAAACTGACCATGGAACAAGCAATCATTGCTCTCAACCACTCTCGAAAAAACGCAATGACATTTGACGAAGCCATTACCGAACTAAAATGGACCAGCCAGGCATGAGCGAAGACAAGCAGGAAAACAAGTCCGGCAAGATCATCATCGGCGTGATCGTTGCCGGTGCCCTTTACATTGCTCTTTCACCAGTCATCACTGCGATGACACCTCCTAGGGCCAGGCAAGCAGCGCTCGAAGACCGCATCCGCACGGATGGCAAATACGAAAACATCGAAAACCCTCAGCATTTTGGCTTTGGCAGCAGCAAAGAGACCAAGAGCCAGACTAGCAACTCAGGCCTTGCCACTGTCAACCAACTACTCGCCAAAAATGATCCGGATAGCGCTAATCCAGCCACCATCGCTCAAGATGCGCTCAAGATCTCAAACAATGACACCAAGCACTTTACTCGCCACAATCAAGCCGATGTCGATGCCATCGACGAGCATAGTTACGAAAACACTCTTGCTCGCATCAACGAGCTTGACGCGGTCGGCAAAAACAAAGAAGGCCTAGCACTGGCACAAAAATCAATGGCCATGATGGCAGAAAAGCCTCCGCAGGACACAAACTATGTTTTGATGACCGCATTGATCGGAGCACGCATGGCTAAGGCTCAAACTGATCGTCAGGCCTGCCTCGCTATGTGCCGTGCAGCAATCCCGGCATCGCACCGCCTCCAAAACAAGCATATCGAGCTCATCGACCCGCTTTATCTCTGGGCAAATGATACCGAGATAGACCTCGAAGCCCTAACCGGCAAAGCAAAAGCCTTTGAATCCAGCCTGGACAAAAAAGACTATGCGGCTTTGCCTGCACTTGCCAAGCAGATGAGCATCATGACGGCAAAACTGCCCGCAGATAGTTTTTGCCGCACGCACACGGCAATATTTGAGGCTTTGAGTCTAGCCACGGCTCAAGACAAATCTCGAGCCATCGCAGCTCTAAAGACCCTTCAAAACAAGCTCATCGTCCAGGGCGATATCAGTCAAGCCAATGCTTGCCAGAGACTGGCCTCAGACCTTGCTGGCAATTGAGACCTGATTGCTTTTTACGGTCCCACCCATGGTGACCACAAATACCCCCGAACCTGCGATCAGCAGAGCGCCCAGGCAGGTCGTGAGCGTTGGTATCTTGTCAAACATTATCATGTCGATAATGGCAGCCCATATCAACGAGGTGTAACCTAGCGGTGCCACCATAGATGCTGGCGCACGATGATAAGCCTCGGTCATACAGATCTGCGCTAATCCGCCTATGACGCCGACACCTAGCAATATCAAGGCATCATGAGCATCCGGCATGACAAAGTGAAATGGCATGGTCAAAAGTCCGGCCAGAGAGCAGGCCAGCATAAAATACACGACTATAGTGATGCTCTTTTCGGTCTGGCCCATCTTGCGCAACTCGATTGCAACAAGGGAG
>Ga0233423_10001152_pt1 | contig 13398 bp, 9 predicted proteins | sample Watercolumn_Mata_FD_180713 | JGI IMG/M metagenome (GOLD analysis project Ga0233423, IMG submission 180713) | Freshwater microbial communities from Lake Matano, South Sulawesi, Indonesia - Watercolumn_Matano_2014_112_MG | ecosystem: Environmental > Aquatic > Freshwater > Lake | place: Indonesia... | reverse complement strand
CTATCTCTACCCCATCCGCAATATTATTTTCCCCCTCAATTATTTGACCGTATTGATACCAAATCGCTGGTATGTGCAATTAGGCCGCGATACCTTTGTGCGCGGTGGGAGCTGGGTCTATGACTGGTATCTGCCGATATTGCTGTCCCTGGGTGCGATCTTGTTTTTTAATATCGCGCGCAAAAATCTCAACAAAATGCAGATCAAGGTGTAGGTGGGCATGGTGACTGCATTAGATAAAAGAGCAAAGCGCAAGCGGTCGATGTGGAGTCATCTCATCGATGAGAGACTGCGGGCACTGATCGTCAAGGAGACTGTGCAAATCCTGCGAGATAAGCAGCAATTGTTTTTGTTGACTTTTCCGCCGATCGTGCAGGTGTGCCTGTATGGTTGCGCCCTCAGTCCGGATGTGCAAAATCTACGCCTTGGTGTGGTCGATGAATGCAAAAGCTACAAGAGCCGGGAATTGGTGTCGGCTCTGGTCGAAAACCGCGTCTTTAAAATTGCGCCGATCAAAGAAAACACTCAGACTCTCGATAGCAGGCGGTCTTTGATGCAATCGATCGAGCGGGGGCGGATCGATGCCGGGGTGGTGATACCACCGGATTTTGACAGGCTCATCAGTCAGCAGAAACCTGCCGGGGTGCAATTGATCATCGACGCGGTTGATGCCAATACAGCGGGGATCGCGCAAGGATACAGCACCCAGATGCTGTCGGCATATAGCAGGACGCTGGGGCAAGTGGCTGCGCCGCCCCCAGCAGTGGCACCGGATATCACCTATGTGTACAACCCGGGGCTGGTGTCCAGCTGGTTTTTTATCCCTGGCGTGCTGGGGCTGGTGATGACGATCACAGGCACTCTGGTGTCTTCAGTCACTCTGGTTAAGGAAAAGGACTCGGGCACCCTCGAGCAACTTTTGATGACACCTGCGGAGTCTTGGGAAATATTGACGGCCAAGATCATACCCCTGCTGGTGATGCTCAATGGCACGGTGATCCTGGCTTTGAGCCTCGGACTTCTGGTGTTTCAGTTGCCGTTCAGAGGCAATTTTTTTACTTATATGTTTGTCTCCAATATCTTTATTTTTGTGGTGATCTCAATTGGCATTATTTTGGCGACTATCTCCAAAAATCAGCGGCAGGCTATTTTGACGTCGTTTTTCTTTAATATCCCACTGATCCAGTTGTCGGGCAGTCTTTCGCCAATCGAGAGCATGCCTCAGTTTTTTGTCTATCTGACCTATCTCAACCCGCTGCGGTATTACATACAGTGCATCCGCAATATTTTGCTCAAGGGCGTGGGTCTGGAGGTAATGTGGCGTGACGTGTCGATTTTGCTGCTTTTTGCAGTGGTCTTTCTTTCTTTTAGTGCTTCGCGTTTTAGGAAACAACTAGGATGAATATGTATCTGAGATTGGCTGGCCGATTGGCTTTGACGATGGCGGTGCTGCAGTTGGGTGCGGGGCAGGCGATTGCAGCTGATGATGAAAGAGCGGTCGGTGCGCGTCAAGCGGATTTTGATCAGCATTTAAAAAATATCAAGTCGTTTAAAAAGGCCATGCCGCCAATGGCGTCGACGGGGGCAGCGCCGGATGCTGCAGAGGCGACATTGAGCGGGGATCAAAGTGCCCAGGCGCAGGATGGGCCGTCAAAGGCTATCACGACCATGGCTAATACGCCCGATGGGCAGGTGATCGAGACGCCGCGTCCGCCATTGCAGTCTTTGATCCAGTTTAATCATTTTCTCGATCCTTTTACGCTGGATGCGACGGCGACGCGCACTATCACCTTGCGAGATGCGCTGTTTACGGGGCTGGAGCGCAATCTGGATTTGGCGATCGCCAGGACCAATACAAAGCAAAAGCAGTTTTCGTATTATTCGGCTTTAGGTAATTTTTTGCCTGATCCGACGCTGGGATTCTCAGAGTATTTTTCGAGCGGCAGGGTCGGACTGCCCTTCAATGTGTTGGGCTCGGCGGCTACGGGGGGTAGCGGCGCCTTTGCCGGGCGTGCCAATCGTGACACAACTATCAGGGTCAATCGCCCTTTCGAAGTGATGCATGCAGGAGCGCAGTTTTATGCGTACCGAGGCGGTAGCGTGCTTTTTGGGTCTTTGCAGGCGCGCAATAATTATCGTGCAGCCAAGCATCAAGAGATGGCCAATCTCAGCGATACACTGATGACCGTTACGCAAAACTATTACAATCTCAAGCTGGCAGAGGCTTTGCTGCAGATCAGGATCGATGCGGTGCGGACCAGCGAGGAGCAGCTCAAACGCAATCGTGATCGTTATGGGTCGGGCCTGGCGACCAATCTAGAAGTCTTGCAGTCCAAGACGCAGTTGGCGCGGGATAGACAGGCGCTGATCGATCAGCAGGCCAACAGGCGCAATGCCTCTTTGACCCTGGCCGAGAGTCTCAATCTGCCCCTTGGCGAAGATGTGGTGCCACAGGATCTAGCGGTGCGCAAAGTGCGCTTGATCAGTCCATCGATGACTGTAGGACAGCTTTTGACGGTGGCGATCGATAATCGGCCGGAGCTAAAGCAGTATGAGGAGCTCAGGTTGGCTGCGCGCAAGGCTGTCATTGTGGCGGCGGCCAATTTGCAGCCTTCGGTGGCTTTGAGCGGTAATGCTTATGGCATCGGCCCGCCGAGCAATGTAGAGTTGTTGGGTGTGTTTGCGGTCAATATTAATTGGCGGTTGCGTGGTTTTGGCGTGGTCGATTCGATGGATATGGCCAATGCAAAATGGCAGGCGCGGCAGGCATCGCTGCAGGCGCAAAAACAGCTGCAGATGGTGTGTCGGCAGGTGAGAAACAGCTATGTGCAGATGCTCGATCGGGAGCGAAATGTAGAAGAGGCCGGGGTGGAAGTTGTATCGGCGCTGGAGGAGTTGCGCCTTGCGGAGTTGCGTAAGGCGAGCGGACTTGGGCTAAATCTCGATATCATCGCAGCGCAGCGCGATTATACCCAAGCGCGGGTCAGCCAGGCGCAGGCCGTGATAAATTACAATATCGCGCAGGCGCAATTGTTGCGAGACCTGGGCGTTATCTCGACTGATGCTCTGACGTCGGGTAAATTGCTGACGGCTCAGGCTGTGGGTGGTGTGAATAAGTCTAAGTGATTTTGTTGATTTTCTCACCGGTCTGCTCCTTTCTTTCTGGGTTGGACAGAGTATGTGCATTTTCTCCCAGAGTAAAAAATAGCCTTTTTGTCTAAATTACCAACCAAAAATATTTTTTTGCGTCCGTAAATGCTTTATTGACGGACAGGTAGTTTAAAGCGTTTTTCGTTTGGTCGGCTCGAAAGGCATGGAGCGCAAGGGATTACCGGGAGTTTGAAAAATAGAAATATTTGCAACGCGAGGGTGAAGCAGCTGCCAAGCTGATAACATTGTTGCATTTGTCACACGGAGCGAGCTATGAGCCTCAAAAGACTGACTGTTGCTGTTGCCATTGCGATGGCTGCATCCAATTTGTGCGCTGGGGGCGCGTATGCTGCAGATGCAGACAATGTCCTGGATGCCGATGCGATGCCGGAGATCAAGTTCGAGTTAGAAAAACAGCCATTTTCCGAGTATCAAGGCGGGCGCTCGCATGAAGCTACTGTCAAAAATTTTCCGATCTCCAAGGGGATCGCAGGTGTGTCGATGTTTCTCAAGCCTGGTGGTCTGCGCGAGCTGCACTGGCACGCCAATGCAGCCGAATGGGCCTATATCATCAAAGGCCATTGTCGCATCACTGTGATCGATCCTGAAGGCCGCTCGGAGATCAAGGACTTTGGGCCGGGCGATGTCTGGTATTTTCCGCGGGGGCACGGACACTCGATTCAGGGCATAGGCAATGAAGAATGCCATTTTATATTGGCGTTCGATAATGGTGCTTTTTCAGAGTATGCGACGTTTTCAGTAAGCGATTGGATCGCTCAAACGCCAAAAGAGACCCTGGCGAAAAATTTTGGTATGCCTGAGGCGGTGTTTTCGCAGTTTCCTAAAAAAGAAGTCTATATCAGCCAGGGACCAGTGCCAGGGCCGCTGCCAGCGGATCTGCCTGCTGGGTCAAGCAATCCACCGCCTCTGACGCACAAGTTTAGCCTTGGCGCGCAGCCTGTCTATACCGAATCCAATGGTTCTTTCAACCTGGTGAGCCAGAAAGAGTTTCCCATCTCCAGTACCATGTCTGGTGCCATTCTCAAGATGCGACCCAATAGTATGAGAGAGCTGCATTGGCATCCCAACAGCGATGAGTGGCAGTATTATATCTCTGGTCGCGCGCGTTTGACGGTGTTTGGATCGAAAGGTCGCAAGATCACGCGTGAGTTTGGGCCTGGAGATGTGGGCTATGTGCCCATGGGCTATGGTCATTATATTGAAACCATTGGCGACACCGAGTGCGAATTGCTTGCTGTTTTCAACAGCGGCAAATATGAGGAGATCTCGCTCAATAAGTGGTTCTCTACTACTCCAAAAGATTTGATGCAGACCAACTTTGGACTGTCGCCTGAGGTGATTAAAGATCTGGGCAAGTCGCCGTTTCTTTTTAATTCCAGTAAATAAGGGCTTGGTTTATAGCGCAGCCGTTTGGTGGGCTTAGCTTATGGATGATGGCTTTGCTGCAGCGATTAGATTGATCGAGACCAAGTGCCAAAGCCTGGCATTTAGCCAGATGATTTGAGCCCATTGTGTAGCGAGTTTTTTGCGTTTTGTGGATGCCTTGTGCAACGCGGTGATGAGCAAGAGTGCGCGCTGCAAATGAAGAAAATGGCTGACAATTTGAGAAGTTCAAAGCGGATGACTTTTTGGTGGGATTAAACTCCTACACATAGCGTACAATTGCAACGCACGTCGGGATCTGGAGAGTAAGGATGAGGAGCATATCTCAAGCTGCCGCAATAGCTGCATTATTGGCCACCACTGCAATGCTTTCGTGCAATTTCACCCTGGCAGCTGAGAGCGATAAATCAATGCAATCCGCCAATTTTGAGGACGAAGTCAAAGAGATAGTAGGTAAATGCCTCCCTGGAGCCATTTTTGAGACTGTGACTATCTCTCTACCTTTCGATCCGGCCACCTCTCCTTTAAAAGCAATAAGAGCGCGATACGAAAGACTGACAGGGCCAAACGATCCCTATGATTATGCGGTATTGCAGGAGGTTTATCCGGCATTTACTGAGTTTGCCCAATCTATAAAAAAGCATGAGAGTTTTGACAATAATGATTTTGGTTCATTTTTTGATCTGCTTCAGGCCCCGCAACTCAAGGCTAAAGGTTTGAGTGATGCTGAGATCGAGCGTTTTCGCAAGTTTGGATTATTTTGGGCGCGCATGGAGCCCTTGATGGAGAGACAGCGAAAGGGGCGAGCCTTTTTTACTGTCGATATCCCAGATATATTTAAGAGTGATGAGGATCTTGATGCTTTTATCGCTAAGATCAAAGAACAGTTTCCCAAAGCTGCTGAGCAACTTGCCGCCAAAGCGCAGGAGCATCAAGCCGTCGCCGTAATCAAGCAATCTAGGGACCCTCGCAGATTAGGCGATCTCGAAGGCGAACTCGCACTGCATGGTCTTAAAATAATCGATAGAAGCTCCAGTAGCCAAAAGTATCATTTTGATACTGAGCAAGAGGCTGAGTCTTTTTTTAAAGACAATAATATCGAAAAATCGCAAATTATCAGTACATTTGATAATGAAGCAGCTGTCGATGCGACCATCGAATGGCCGGCACAAGCGAGTACCAGCGCTAGAATGCTAGGTCTCGACAATGATTATTTGTTATTGTCGCATTTGATTCCTAGATCACTAGTAAAGCAAGTGGGGCCAAAGCATTATCAAATCACCACTCCAGCTTATGTTGGAGCTATTGTGCATCGTAGCTATTTGTTGATTGCTAAAGACCCTCAGGGCGCAGTCTCGGCAGCAAACGATCCTGCTGCGCTTTTGATCCGCATGCAAACTGATGGCGCCAATTACAATGTCACAAATGAAATGATTGCAGACAAAGTGAGGACCTGGGATAAACTGTATGGGGTCAAAGTGACCAAGGCCTCCAGGGACGCTTTTACAGTGCAGTTTAGTCGATTGCCGGACGATCTCAGCCCGCTCTGCAGCGAGTTTTATATGCTATGCGGCGAAATGCTACAGCAAGGAGACGAAGAAGAACAGGCCGCGGAGATGCGCAAGATGGCTGCCACCTTGCGCAAGACCAAAGAAATGTCCTTTTGGTGGGATTAGCGCGACCAGGCGTCGTCCGGCTCTAGCTCTCTAAATCGATCCATCGCCTTTTTGGCGCTCGCCTCATCGCCTTTCAAACGCCAGTATTCGGCCATTCGCAGATGTGCTCTGCCATAATCGGGATTGCTGGCCAGTGTCTTGTCCAGCAAAGCCTTTGCCTCATCGATTTTTTTATTATGTATATAGATCGATGCCAGTGCACTGGTTGCGTTCAAAAATTTTGGATCTCTCTGTAGGCAGCTAGCCATCAGGGCTTCGGCCTTGTCCCATTGATTGTCAAACTCGATATAATCTAGCGCTCGGCGATAATCTTTTTGTATTTCTGCATCAATCTCATGGTCGGGTAAAGCGGTCCGCAGCAGCAATTGAGATCGCGCAACGCTCTTGGGGTCCTGATTGGCAGCGACGATGCGTGAGGCTTCTTGCCGGGCTTCATTGATAAAACCATAGTCGCGCAGTCTCACTGGAGTCATCAGCTCCGACGGCACTTTGGTCTCGGCCTTAAATGCCGCATCCGGTCTAAAATACACGAGAGCAAAACCATCCGTGAATGGTTGAGCTTTTGCATAGATGGGAGGCAATTTAAAATTGCCGGATTTATCTATAAAACCCCAATCTTTGCCGTTTTCAGTTGCTGGTGCAAGACCGTTGCCAAATTGGCGGGCATCTTTAAAGCGTGCCGGGATTACTATTTTGCTGGTTTGATCTATGTAGCCGATGCGTGGTTCGCCTTTTTCGTTTTTCGCTTCGTAAGGGATGAGTCCCTCCGACGGAACACCAAGCCAATCATATTGGCAGGGGATGACGAGTTTTCCGGTCTTGTCTATGACACCGTATTTGCTACCGACACTGATCGCTGCCAGGCCGTCATTAAAAAGTGTGGCGTGATTGAAAAAATCTTCTGCCTTTGCTCCCTGAGGTCTCTCGAGCACTGCCTTGCCGTTGGCATCGTAATAGACGTATTTGACATATGATAGGGTTTTGTCTTCGGGGTTGGACAGATGCATCTGCAATTGCATCATAAAATCCTCATCCTTGCGCAGCGTCAGGCCTTCGCTGGTGCCGATCAAATTTTCACCTTGCGGCACTTGCTCTTCTGGTCTCGATTCTTTTTGCGGAGATTCGGTGATGGTGCCGTCTTTGTGCAAGTCTGCGACGATCTTGAAGGTCGAGCGCCCTGAGTCGCTGGGTATTTGGACTATGGTGGCAGCTGTGCCGTCGACAAAGCTGTGTGCGATCTCAAAGTCGTAAGGGAAATGCCTCTTGCCCGAAGGATCTATGTATCCAAACTCAAAATCAGTGGGAATTGGATATCTAAAATTGCGTGCGACCTCATAAAACCACATTTGCATGTCGGCGATGGGCTTGATCATGGCATAGCCATTGTCTTTGGTTGGCGGTTTTTGTGGTGGGGTCATGTGGCTCTGGGTCTTAGTATTGGCGGCAGCGGCGAGGCTAACCGTTGTGGAGATGGTTAGAGTGAAAGCAATGATGGAGCTTGTAAGGGGCATGTCGGGCCTGTGGTTGGTGCGATATAGATTAGCGGATTTGGTTGGTAATTTAGACAAATTAGCGATTTTCGCCTCGCCCCCAAATTAATAAAAGCCATAACGTGAATCACTGCCCCTTCCCGGCACAACCACCTCCACTTCCAAAGAATGCCTTACAATTACAACGCATGTCAGGTTTTTGGGAGTAAGGATGAGGTACACAGCGCAAGGCATCTCAATGGTCACGTTATTGGCCATCTCTGCAACACTTTCGTGCAATTTCACCCTGGCAGCTGATAGCGAGAAATCTATGCAAACTGAAAAATTTTATGACGATGTCAAAAAGATCGTCGAAAAAAATCTGCCCGGTGCCCAATTTGAAGCTGTGACTATATCTATGCCTTTCGACCGAGCTACTTCGCCTTTAAAGGCTATAAAAGCCAGGTACGAACGACTGATAGAAGCAAATAAGCCTTATGACTATATGGCATTGCAAGCCACTTATCCGGCCTTCACTGAGTTGGCCAAATCAATGAAAAAAAATGAGAGCTTCGTTAACAGGGATTACGGCTCGTTTTTTGATCAAATGCAGACATCGAAACTCAAGGCTGAAGGTTTGAGTGATGCCGAAATCGCTCGTTTGCGCAAATTTGGATTATTTTGGGCCCGGATGGAGCCCTTGGTGCAGGCAGAGAGAAAGGGCAAAGCGTTTTTTTCCATCAGTACTCCAGACACATTTAAGAGTGATGCGGATCTCGATGCTTATATTGCATTGATAAAAGAGATGTTTCCCAAAGCTGCCGAGCAACTCGATGCCAAGGCCCAAAAGTATCAAGCCATCGTAGTCATCAAGCAATCAAGCAATTTAAGCAGATTAGAAAATCTTGAAAGCGACCTTGTAATGCATGGTTTTAAGTTAATCGATCAAGAATCCAGTTCTCAGCAATATCGCTTTGATACGGAGGAAGAGGCAATTGCCTATTTCGAAGAAAATCAGATCGAAAAATCCAAATTTTTGAGTAGTTTCAATCAAGAACCGGCGGCAAGCGTTACTTTAGAGTGGCCAATTCCAGTAAGCAAAGATCCGAGTGTTTTGGCAAATTACATGCTGTTGGCGCATTTAACACCCAAATCCATCGTCAAGCAGGTCGACGCCAATCATTATCAGATCACTACGCCTGCTTATGTTAGAGCTAGTGTCGAAAGGACTTATCTGTTGATTGCCAGAGATCCACAGGGCCCAGTTTCGGCCGCAAGCGATCCTGCTGAACTCTTGATTCGCATACAAACCGATGGCACCAATTACGGTGTCACTAATGAAATGGTTGCAGAGAAGGTGCGCGCCTGGGATAAATTGTATGGAGTCAAAGTGACCAAGGCTTCGAGAGATTCATTTACTCTGCTGTTTAGTCGATTGCCCGACGACCTTAGCCCGCTTTGCAGCGAGTTTTTTATGTTATGTGGAAACTTGCTAGAGCATGGCGACGAAGAGGAGCATGCCGTAGCGATGCGCAAGACGGCTGCGACTTTGCGCAAGACCCAGAAAATGGTTTTTTGGTGGGATTAGCCTCACCTGGGGTCGTCAGGCTCTGACTCTCGATATTTATCCATAGCTTCCTTGGCGCTGGCTTCGTCGCCTTTCAACTTCCAATACTCAGCCATTCTCAGGTGCGCTCGGCCATAATCGGGATTGCTAGCCAGTGTTTTGTCCAGTAAGGCTTTTGCCTCATCGATTTTTTGCTTGTGCATATAAATCAATGCGAGTGGACTGGTTGCGTTTAAAAATTTTGGATCTCTCTGCAGACAGCTAGCCATTAAAGTCTCGGCTTTGTCCCAATCGTTGTCGAGTTCGATATAGTCGAGGGCGCGGCGATAATCTTTTTGTATTTCTGCATCGATCTCGTGATCGGGGAGCGCAGTGCGCAATAGCAACTGCGCTCGGGCAACACTCTTGGGGTCACGATTGGCTGCAACGACACACAAGGCTTCGCGTCTGGCTTCGTTGATCAGGCCTAAGTCACGATATCTCACTGGAGACATAAGCTCGGAGGGCAATGTAGTTTCAGCCTCAAACTTGGCGTCCGGCTTGAAATATACAAGAGCAAAACCATCTTTGAACGGTTGGGCTTTCGCATAAATGGGAGGTAGTATGAAATTACCAGTTTTGTCTATAAATCCCCAATCCCTGCCATTTTCAGTTGCTGGTGCGAGATCATTACCAAATTCGCGAGCGTCTTTGAAGCGAGCAGGGATGATCACTTTGCCAGTTTGATCAATGTATCCAACACGTGGCTCGCCGTTTTGGGAGGTGGCCTCAAAGGGGATCAACCCTTGCGACAATGTGCCTAGCCAGTCATATTGACAGGGTATGATGAGTTTGCCGGTCTTGTCTATCAGACCGTATTTGCTACCCATACCTATGGTGGCGAGACCATTGTTAAAGAGAGTCGCATGGTTGAAAGATTCGTCGGCTTTAGCTCCAATAGGTTTTTCTAAAATTGTCTTGGTCTTTTCGTCGGTATAAGCGTAACTTACAAAAGAAAGATTTTTGTTTTCAGGGTGGGCCATCCTCATCTGCCACTGCCTCATAAAATCGTCATTTTTACGCAGTGTCATTCCTTCGCTGGTGCCTATCAGACCCTCATCCTGATTGACTTGCTCTTGTGGTTTGAGGTTGCTTTTGGGAGATTCGGTGATGGAGCCGTCTTTATGTAGGTCGGCAAGGATTTTAAATGTGGAGCGGCCTGAACTGCTGGAGATTTCTATTACAGCTGCAGCCTTGCCATCGACAAAACTGTGCGCGATTTCAAAATTGTAGGGAAATTGCCGCTTTCCCGACGGATCGATATATCCAAATTGAAAATCTGTCGGTATTGGATATCTATAATTGCGTGCTGCCTCATAAAACCACATCTGCATGTCGGCGACTGGATGGATCATGGCATAGCCATTGTTGTTGGCTGATGGCTTTGGTGATGGTGTCATGTGGCTCTTAGCCTTGATGGGTGAGTGAGTTGCGGAGTAGCTGGTCTTTTTGGATTTTGCTGGGGGGAAATGTTTTGAGGTGGCCGCAGCGGCACTCAAAGTAATGGTAGTGGAGATGGTCAGGGTGAAAGCGATGGTAATTCTTATGGAGGGCATGTTGGGCCTGCTGTTGGTGCAATATAGATTAGCTGATTTGGTTTTGTGAAGTCAGGCTTAGCCTAAAAAAGCGCAATTTTAATTGTCGGCAGCCCACCAACATTAAAAACCGTGAGAAATTTCGGTGATTTCCTGCCAGCGGATAATCCATTGTGCCGCAATGATACCGGGAGTTTGTGAGAAATTGCAGGAGTTTGCAGGTGCCGCCAACCAGGCGTCTCCGGGGACGGAAACTGCAACATGTGTTAGAAATATTGGCAAAAGCAGGGATTTGCTAGATGGCTCAAAACAAACAGATAGGCTCTCGCGACAAGCCCGTTGCCTCATAAAAAATCGTACCGAAAATCTTACCGCTCCCGCCCCGGCAGTAATTTCGCATAATTTCTCACAAAACACCCCACCAATCTACTACACTATGTACTATTAAAAGCCAAAAAAAAGGGACCGGAAATAAATCCGGTCCCCATTTTTGCAAACAGTGCAAAGCAGCCTAGTTGCAGATCTCCCGCAGACGAGGCATCTTCAACGAGCCGGAGACCATCAGCTCGCCGATCATCGCCTCGATGATGTCGGCATTTTGCGTGATGATGTCTTCGGCCCGCTGCATCGCCGACGCAACGAGTCGCTGCGGCAGATCCGCATCGCTTGCCCGCCAGTCGATGTTTTGCCGGTCGGCCAGATCTTCGGCGATGCGACGCGCCTTTTCGAGCTCCCGCACCGCGCTCGTCGAGCCCGTCGCCTGCATCTCGGCCACATGCCCCGCGACCGACATCAGGAGCTCCTGCTCGAGCTCGGGCGTCGTCTTGAGCAGATCGCAACGTGCGATCCGCCCATACTGCACGTAGCCAAAACCCTGCGTGTGCTGCGAGATCGAAACCGAATGGATCGTCGGAGCACCCTGCCCGCGCAGATCTGTGATGGTCGCGACGGCAGCGAGACGAGCGATGGCAGTCTTTTCGGCGTGATTGATGGTCATGAGATTACTCCTGCTTTTCTAACAAGGAAACGAAACGAGACGAAATCGAAGATCAAGCATCCACTGGCACACCGGCCTCCGCAAAGATCGCATGCGCAAACTCGCGAAAACCCGGATAGTCCTGCACCTGATCGCCTCCGACCCGCAGGCCGAAAGCCACCTCCCGAATACGCATGCCACTGCGCACCGGCTTGATGTAGAGCTTGAGGCCCGCATCGTTGAGCCTCACCTCCTTGCTATTGCCCCAGCCGTCCTGTGCATCGGCGACCATGCGCTTGACGCTGAGAAGCACTTCGTCGCAGTCGTACGACTTGCCCTCGATCTTGGAGCGCCAGCCCTTGTCGAATCGCGCAAAAAAGGCCGCCATCGGCGCCGTCCAGCCGTCTTTTTCAAAGGCCTGCTCCGAGGTGGCGACGCCATCGACAAGCTGAAAGAGCGCGCTCTCCAGCTTTTCGATCGCTTCCAGCTCGATGCAGCCCTGGCACGGAGCACTGCCATGCTCACGCAGGATGCGATCGTTGACGGTCAGCTTGTGACCCTGCATCCAGGCGTAAGGCCACGACTTGCCTTCCCAGACATTGGGCCGCCGCAGCAGCTCGTCCGGCTCGGACTCGGTCGAGTAGTTCATGATGTGGTTGCAGCGAGTGATCATCGAACGGCGACCTTCATGATCGACGCCGGTAAAGCTCGGCAGCGTACCGCACATGGGGCAGTGACCGTCGGCCTGGGTCATGCGGCGTTCGACTTCGGCATCGCAAAAGTACATCGGCTTGTGGCCGCGCACGAAAGCGATCGAACGATCGAAGAGCCGGTGATCCTCGGCGGTCTTGCAGAGACCCGAGACTCGCATGTGATGCAGGATCACGATCGGGTCGTCGATGGCGCAGGAGTGGCGGTTGGCGACGCGGTGCGGATAGTAGCCGTCGTCCTGCGCGAGCGAGGTGGCCAGGTCGATAAAGTCGGCGATGTCGGCGGGCACTGTGAGGTGCTCGTTTTGTCCCCTGGCTGCGATGCCCATGGTGGAGCGCCAGTCGAAATTGATTTCGCGATCGGTCATGACATATTTCTCCGGTTTTTCCAGATTGCACAAGACTCCGACACCATAGTCAGCGAGAGATGCAGGCGAACCACCATAAAGTCCAAAATCTGCAGACGTAAATGCGGCCCCCGTCGAAAGATCGATTGATCTCGCAAAAAGGCTGCAGGATGTCGCATTTTGTCTTAGGCGGTCTTTGTATCTCTATGTCTATGAAATGTAGAAGTACTATGACCCTAATACTTTTCATGACCACATAACAAAGACCAAAGATGAAATCTGCAGCCATCCGCGCCATACGAGCTGCGCAAACCTTGCAATTTCACCCTTATCTGCCACACCACAACTAGCGCAGATTAGCTAGCTCTCATTTTGCCTGCCGAGCCGCCAGGTTTAATACTCACATGGGCATCCATCTCAATATCGGTCGCAAGATCCTCATCGCCGTTTCTCTGCCTCTGGCATTAAACGTCGGCCTTTTCTTTCTCCAGCAAAATCAGCTCAGCGCCCTCGAAAAGTCGCACA
>Ga0233423_10001151_pt1 | contig 13400 bp, 16 predicted proteins | sample Watercolumn_Mata_FD_180713 | JGI IMG/M metagenome (GOLD analysis project Ga0233423, IMG submission 180713) | Freshwater microbial communities from Lake Matano, South Sulawesi, Indonesia - Watercolumn_Matano_2014_112_MG | ecosystem: Environmental > Aquatic > Freshwater > Lake | place: Indonesia... | reverse complement strand
CGAAGTTGACTATTTTACAGTAAAAGAAAACTCAAAGTTTCACGTTTTTGATGCGGAAGAGGTTATAAAGATCATTGAAGACGCAACTACGCTAATAAACTCAAAAGCATCTCAGGCTGGGCAGATGGACGATCAAAAAGTAGTTTTTAAGCTGAAAGAAGCAAATGTAACGATTGGCGAAATTGAGATGAGAAATGATAGCAAGACTCATTACAGAGAAATAAAATTTTGGATGGATCGCGAAAAAACACTGGCTCTCCTAAAAAAGAAAATAAATGTCTTAAGAAGAAAGTCTGATAGAATTATCGCATACGGAAAAGCCGCAAGTAGATTCAAGTTATAGATTTTTCTTAGGGGGACAATAAATTATTATCTCATGCGACTCTTTCACGTGATTTCCGTTCCCATTCTTTCTGTTTAAACCAATCCTTGTTTCTCCCTGACCCATTGTGTATTGCCAACTTGGAAAAAATTGCTGGAAATCTTTATAGTATCTTCTAATTGTTGGACAGTTATTATACGAAAGAATAAAGCCGCCTTTGTGATTTGTTAATAAATCTCTTAGAATTTCGTGAGGAAAACCGTTATGGTGAACGGGAATGTTTCTCATGGGATAAATTCCCCTGAACATCTGCGAATCTTTCCCGAGGTAATAAGGCGGGTCGCAATATAGGAAATCGTTAGGATGATTTTTGATCACTTCCTGAAAATCTGCGCATTCCACTTTCAGATTTTTCGGTTCAAAGTCCCGGATATTCTCTATCATTCTTTTATATCTTTTGTCATCTAAATAAATTTCAGATGACCAACCCATAAATCCTGGACCGTAGGACAAATTGAAATTATAAACATAATAGACGGCTAACGTTAGGGAATCTAGCTTGATTTTTTTCTTCCATACATCATTTAAGATTAGGCGTATTTTTTCAAAAGTGGTTTTATTTGGTTTTAATTTTTTCAATTTCTTGTAAAGCAACCCTGGTTTTTCTATTTGAAATTTCCAATAATTACATAGAATATTAAAAATATCATACCCAATAACCTCAAGGCCTAATTCTTTACTCATCGCTATTTCAATTGAACCGCCACCGAAGAATGGAGAGACAACCCTCTTTATATGATTTGGCAATAACTCGATGACGTGTCCTACTGCCAAAGTCTTGCCCCCAGCATATCTAATTGGCGAAAGGGCAACCCTTTTATATTTATTTTGGCTATTAGGATTAGAACTTTTTATACGATCTAGAAATATCTTTTTATTGAAAGCTAGAGAATTATCCTGGATTCCATTTTCTAAATTTCTTATAATCTTGACCACGATACCCCGTATCTCAACTTCTTTGCAGAAAATAGGTAACATTTCTTGATTTGCTGGTTGCAGTCTGACACGGCCCTTTTCCTTATAGATTTTTTTGAGGGTTGCTTCATTATTGTCAACAATTGCAACTACGGTTTGACCGTTGTCTGCTGTTTCCTGTTTCCGAATAACCACAACATCACCATCAAAGATTCCATCATCAATCATACTTTCCCCTTGAACACGTAGGGCAAAATAATTGCCAAACTTGCCAATTTCACTCGTTGCAACCATGACTGTTTCACTGGGATTTTCTATCGCTTCTAGGGGTTGACCTGCCGTTATCACTCCAAGAATAGAAATTTCTTTTAGTCCCGAGCGAGTTTTTTCGACCAATTCAATACTTCTTGCTCCATAACCACTCTTTATAATAAATCCTTTTTCAATAAGTTCTTCAATATGTTCAGAAATAGTAGATAAGGCTTTCAAGCGCAAGTGTTTTTTTATTTCCTCAAATGTGGGGGAGATGCCGTGCTTGCGGACATATTTTTTTATGAAGTCGTAAATCTGTTTTTGTCTTTTTGTAAGTGTTGCCATTGACAGGTAATTTTCATTTGTTATATTTATATTATACCCGAACATTACCCGAAGGTCAAAATAAAAGTTATCCACAGTCAAATAATCAAGAGAGGAGGTGAAAAAAATGTCTAGGAAATTAAAACTAACTTGGAGAGGATACTACGAATATTCCAGTCAAAATGTTGATAAATATGTTCCTGGGAGCCCAGGCGTATACAAAATTAGCTTTCTGCAAACAGATAATACTCTCAAAGTCAGATATGTTGGCCAAGCAGTTGATCTTTGTAAACGTTTGAAAGAGCACCTAAATCTTAATAGTGAAGAGAATGAATGTCTCACAGAAAGGCTAAAAAAGTATCATGCGGAGTTTTCTTTTGCGATAGTAGTTGACCAGGAAAATAGAAATGGTTCGGAGCGCGCATTATATAACCATTATAAGCCGACATGCAACGATCCTGATGCAATACCAAATGGACCGAATATTGAAATTAATCCGAAATAAACAAGCGTGTTGTTACAGATTTTTCGCCCAAATTGGCAGAAGGGGATGAGGATGAAAAACAGTAAAACAGCGCGAAGTTTTCCCAGCCCTCAAGGGCTGGTTTTTGTTTGGTAGGAATGTATAATTATGATATGGCAATATCAAGCAAAAATATTTTGTTTTTAATCCAAAAAGCAATTCCAATTTTAGATGAATGTGGCATTCCTTTCTGGCTTGGAAGAGGTGTATTAAGAAATTTCTATATTAATAATGAAATCGGAGAAGAAAATTCAGATGTAGATTTCCATGTTTGGGATAGAGATAAGAAAATTTTAACAAAAGCCTTCGCTCCTATTTTTGAAAAAGAGGGATATAAAAAAGATGACCCGTCATATAAACTTGCTTTTCGTAAACCAGACAAAAATCCTGAATATTATCTCGAATTTATGTATCTATTTTGCGATAAAGAAAACCCAAATATCATTTATCACGAGAGAGTAGGTGACAATAAGAGATATTGTCCGAAAATATGTTTTTCTGCTCAAATAAGAAAATTTATCGAGATTAAAAGAAATAAAATTAGAGTTCCTGCTTTTACCGAACAATATCTAAGAGGAGCATATGGAGAAAATTGGATCAAAAATGATAAAAGCGATAAAGAAACTAAAAGTTCGCCTGAAATGTTTAAAGAATTTAACAGATTCCAATTAAGTTGCAAGTGTGAATAACCGCTCCTAAAGTTGGATTTTAGGAATAAATCATTCAGGGAAAAAACCAACCCGCCCGCCGACGCAAAAAATCCCGCCACATTAGATTAGAATCTTCCCCCCTCAGCATTTTTCCACGGCCGTATGATTATGCTAATAAAACTTCGCTAAGGTTGAACCTTAGCAGGGAGAGATTCAAGTTTAAAAGGACAGGCATAGCGCCCATCCTGTTTTAAGTGTTTTTTAGCTTAATAATTCCGGGAGTCTCCGACGAGTACGAATTTTCCTGCAAAACGCGTCGGCTCACGGTTAGCTCTCAACAGCCAAATCCTTTTAACTTTGTCAGCCACCTCATATTCCTGATCAATGATCCCGTAATGATCCAGGAAATAGTTTAGTTTAGCCGACACACGGATACATCCCTTGGAGTCCACATATCCCAGCCGTGGCTCCCCTTGATCAGGATCGGTGGCATGCATAAGGAGTCTGATGTTTATAAGGTACCCGTTTTTCCAAGTTTTTTGCCAGCCGAAGTCCCATACACGGCTACCCGCTGCGCCTAGGCCCCTCCAGCCCTTCGAATTTTTCGTGCCTTTCGCGCGATAGCCCATGATAGACGCGGTGTTTTTCAAAAAGCCAACCGGCGTCTCGTAAAAACCGGGGCGATCTGGGTTTCCGGTTGATACTTTATCTGTGCCCAGAACCTCGACTTTTCTTAGGATCGAATCCCAGAAGCAGACCATTCCCACTTGTTGCCTAGGGTTACGGTCGACATAGAAAAAGCATTGAGAGTACTGGAATTCAGGGTTTGCAAGAATTTGTGATTGGCAATGTTCCGCCGTTGAGATCAAGTACGACTCCGGAAGCTGCAATTTTCCAACCTTCGCTTCAAAGGCCCTTTTGATTAAAGCAATCTCGGGCCGCAAACTGGAGGTTTTGACTGCCAGCTCTTCAGCACCGGCGACGGCGAACAAAATAAATGAGGCTGCGATAATAGCAATCCAAATATTGCGTTCCATAGGTCCTACCCCCCCTTTTTTAAAAAGTGCTGCTCAAGTATTTTTTTATTTCGATATAGATTATCAAATAAGTTCCAATTTGTCCAGACAAACCAACTTGCCATTTCCCAAAATCCGATGTTGGGAAATAACCGGGCTGGTTTTTGTTTATATATAAAGGTATAATTAGAAAAAGATTAATAAAATGGCGCGGGTTTTTGGGGAAAAAAGTAAAATTATGAAACAAAAATTTGCTACAAAGGAGACGAAAGATTTATATAATTCACTCAAGGAAAAGGGCATAAAATCAATCCTTGAATTTTGGGATGGGCACAAACACATTGATATATGTATTCCTGATGCCAAAATGTATATTGAGGTTGATGGACTACCGCATTATACGAGCCCTCGGCAAATCCTTGCCGATTTCAATCGCGATTATTATTCCACTCATAGCAAATTCAGCACTATCCATATTCCCAATTTGATTCTCGAGAAATACTTAAATAAAGTTTCTGCAGCTATTGTTAAAGTCGTTGAAAAAAGAAAAGGCAGAATCTAACCACTTCTCAACATTCAATATTTAGGAAGTAAATAATATTCAGGAAAGAACCAACCCGCCCGCTGATGGAAAAAATCCCGCGGGTTAAAGAGTAAAAGAATAATTGAAATCAAAATTTATGAATTCCATTGAACACTATCCAGAAGAAGTAAAAAAGATTGGCGAATTGCATGAGAATTATGCGGCTGAACAAGCCAGTATGATCTGGCAGGTAGATAAATTATCTAAAATCGCAAGTAGGTCCAAGTGAAAGCCTTGAAGAAGTGAAAAGAAGGTATTTACGAAAGTACATTGATATTTTGGAATCATCGGCTGTTCAGCCACTGAATAAAAGAGAGAAACACAGATCTCTTACGCCTGAACAAAAACTGGCGCTGATAAAACGCGCGATCTATATGAACGAAATTCTTCCTAAAAAGAAAAGAGGTGAAGAAATTAGGAAAATTCACTAACCGTTCCTAAAGCTTAGCTTTGGGAATAAAAGTGAAATTTTCGTATATTTGTAATTGATTCGTAATTCGTAGAGAATGATGACCTTCCACATCCTCACAATTTTTCCCGAAATTTTTAACTCTTATTTTTCCGAGAGTATTGTTTCGCGTGCCCAAAAGAGCGGAAAAGTGAAGATAGAAATTCACGATCTGCGGGACTACACGACCGGTAAACATAAAACGGTTGATGATACACCATACGGAGGAGGTCCTGGCATGGTCATGAAAATCGAGCCAATCTTCAATTGTCTAAAATTTTTAAAATCGAAAATAAAGAAGTCTAGAATTATTCTATTCTCTGCGAAAGGAAAAAAATATACTCAAGCTGACGCAAGAAGGCTGGCAAAATACGATAATTTGATTCTGATCTGCGGGCGGTATGAAGGAGTGGATGAGCGAGTGGCGAAGCATTTGGCCGATGAAGAAATTTCGATCGGCGATTACGTTCTCACAGGCGGAGAAATTCCAGCGATGGTAGTGGTGGATTCGGTGGCAAGGATCATCCCTGGAGTATTGGGAAATGAAGAATCAGCAGAAAAAGAATCTTTTTCACGCGCTGGTTATCTTGAGCATCCCCAATACACGAAACCGGCGGAGTTTCGGGGATGGAAAGTACCGGGGGTATTGTTATCCGGCGACCACAAAAAAGTTGAAGAATGGAGGAGAAAAAGTTCAAAAATCAAATATCAAAGTTCAAAATGACAGTGTAAAGTGTAAAATTTTGAATTTTTATTTGTCATTTGATTTTTGTTAGGCTTTCGCTTGTAGCGAAAGGGATGGCGTGGCCTATTTGCATTTTGCGTTTATTTAATGAAATCAAATCAAAAGTCTGACCAAATTCTCACCATCACCACCTTTGCTCTCATAGTTTTCGGCCTGGTGATGATTTCCTCGGCGGGAGTGGCGATTTCCCAGCATCGTTTTGGCGACGGCTACTATTTTTTCAAGCACCAGCTTTTCTACGGGGTCCTGCCGGGGCTTTTTCTCATGTTCATTGCCCAAAAAATTGACTATCATTTCTGGCGGCGGATCGCTTTTCTTTTATTCGCGATTAATCTTTTTCTGCTTGTTCTCGTTTTTATTCCGGGGCTAGGGCTCAAGTTTCAGGGAGCTAGTCGCTGGATAAAGCTTGGCCCATTTTCTTTCCAGCCTACCGAGATGCTCAAATTCACCCTGGTTTTATATCTGGCCGCTTGGCTTGAAAGCAAAAAAGATCTCAAAAGGGACCTTTTTGAGGGCTTTATTCCTTTCTTGGCAATTCTAGGGATCGTGGGGTTTCTCATCATCAAGCAACCGGACATGGGAACTTTGGGGATTATTGTCATAGTGGCAATGGTAATGTATTTCCTCTCCGGCGCAAGAACCAGCCACATTGCCATAATGATCAGCGCAGGCTTGGTAGCTTTTTTGGCTCTTGTGAAATTCGAGTCCTACCGAATGAACCGACTTTTGGTTTTTTTGCATCCCGAACTCGACCCGCGGGGAATTGGCTATCAAATCAATCAAGCGCTTCTAGCGATTGGCTCGGGCGGGATTTTTGGCCTTGGGCTGGGGCACAGCCGGCAAAAATTCAATTATCTTCCCGAACCGGTTGGGGATTCAATCTTTGCCATAATTTGCGAAGAAATCGGGCTCATTGGAGCAGTGGTGCTTGTTCTTCTTTTTGTCATTTTTGCCATGCGGGGATTCAAAATTGCCAAAAACGCGCCGGACGCGTTTGGAAAATCAGTGGCGGGGGGAATCACTGCCTGGATAATTTTTCAAGCGCTAGTGAATGTCTCGGCGATCAGCGGGCTCATTCCCCTCACTGGCGTTACTTTGCCTTTTATCAGTTATGGCGGAACCTCAATTATTTTCTCTATGATTGGGGTGGGGATACTGTTGAATATTTCGAAGAAATGTGGGAAAATATAGAAAATGAAAAATGCAAATATCAAAATTCAAAAGGACAGTTTAAAATGCAAAATTTGTTTAATATAAAATCAATTTTTTGCATTTATTCATTTTAAAATTTACATTGTCATTTTTCATTTTGATTTTTAAATTTTGAATTAATTTTGTGCGTATTGTATTGACTGGTGGCGGAACAGGGGGGCATTTGTTTCCCATTCTTGCCGTGGTGCGGGAAATCAGGAAACAAACAGGAGGCAAAGAAGACGCCGAACTTTTGTTTTTGGGTCCGGATGGCGAGCTGGAAGAGGAAGTGATGGAAAAAGAATTTATTCCCACCAAAAGAATCTTATGCGGAAAACTTCGCCGTTATTTTTCGCCGCTTAACATTTTGGATTTTTTCAAAATTCCTGTCGGAATAGTCCAGTCGCTTTGGTATCTCTTAGCGTTCATGCCGGACGTGGTTTTTGCTAAAGGCGGATATGCCAGCGTTCCGGTTGTCACGGCGGCATGGCTATACCGCATACCGGTTGTGATTCACGAATCAGATGTCACGCCGGGACTGGCTAATCAGATTATGTCAAGAATGGCTCGTCGAATTGCCGTTTCTTTTCCCGGTTCGGAAAAATTTTTTTCAGAAAGAAAAGTGGTACTTTCCGGAAATCCGATCCGGACTGAGCTCACGGAAGGAAGCAAAGAAGAAGCGCTGAAAATATTTTCCTTGAGTGCGGAAAGAAAAACCATCTTAGTAATTGGCGGAAGCCAAGGAGCAAGAGCCATCAATCATGCCATAGTCGGCATCCTCCCAAAAATTCTCAAGAAATGGCAATTGATCCACGTGACAGGAAAAAATGAATATGAGGGCGTTTTGCGCGAAGCCGGGAAACTTGGCATAAAAGCCGGACGGGGCGGATATCATCCCTATCCCTTTTTGCGCGAGGAGCTTTCTCATGCTTTTTCCTCGGCGGACTTGGTAGTGAGTCGGGCTGGTGCCAATGCGCTCACGGAAATCGCAGCCAATGCTAAGCCGGCCATCATTATTCCCATCACCAGCTCGGCCAACAATCACCAAGAGCAAAACGCTTTTGCATTTTCGCAAGCTGGGGCAGCTGTTGTTCTGGAACAAAATAATCTGGGAGAAAATATTTTATTCGGAGAAATAGAGCGGACAATCGAAAGCAAAGAGCTGTGTTTTGAGTTGGGCGAAAGAATAAAAAAGTTTTATAACTCCCAAGCGGTGGAAATCATCGCGAAAGAAATATTGAAATTTACAAATTAGTAAGAATGTAAATTTTAAAGCTCGCGAGAAAATGAATTTCTCGGGTAGGCTACTCGCCGGCAAAGCCGGACGGACTCACACAATACTCTCAAAATTCATTTTCTCGCTTGAATGCAAATTTTCGTATATTCGTATTTGATTCATAGTTTGTAGAGAATTCATGAAAAAAAAGAAAATCGGCTTGGCTTTGGGCGGAGGCACGATGCGGGGCATGACACACATCGGGGTAATGGAAGTCCTTAAGGAAAACAAAGTCCCGATTGACGTTCTAGTAGGCTGTTCGAGCGGCAGTCTCACTGCAGCGGCTTATGCGTGTGACAGGCTTGGGGAGCTGAAACAGTTTGCACTTTCGACCAGAAAAAAAGACGGGAAAAGACTTCTTGATTTCAATGTCAAAGGAAGCAGTCTCATTAAGGGAAAGGTCTTTAGATCTCTTTTTGATTTTATTACGCTTCATAAAAACTTCGAGGATCTTGGTTATCCCAGCCTTGCTTTTGTTGCCTCTGATCCTCTTCGGGCAGAGACAGTAACAATCAACGAAGGAAGCATATCGGAAGGTCTTGAAATGACCATGGGGGTCCCCGGACTTTTTCCTCCCAAAAAATACAAAGGAAGACTTGTCGTTGACGGTGGCGCGACAATGATTGTGCCGACCCAAACAGCCTATGATCTTGGAGCGGATTTTGTGATTGGCGTGGACGTGAGTGTCAATCGCAGTGTCCCAGTTCGCCTTGTTGGAGATATCCGGTCTCTTCTCAAAGAAAGCGGATTATATAAGATTGCTTCTCCAATTTTCAAGTTGCAAGAGAAAATACACCACATAGACGAAAAAAAATTTTTAGGGAAAGCAAAAAAGTTTATGCAAAAAATAAAGTTGCTTGACAGTTATGACAAAGAATACCTGAATTTTATAGAGGTATATTTGCTGGGTTTAAGAATGACGAGCGCTGATTATAAGAAGGGTCTCTTTAGGGAAGCTGATTGTGACGTTTCGATCAAGCCAGATGTGCTGCATGTGAAAAGAAGAGACGTGACGAGGATGAGAGAGCTTATTAAACGGGGAAGAAAGGCGGCCAGGGAAGCATTGCCGAAAATAAAAAAGGCGCTTGATATTTGACACTTAACCCCCCTTGATCATTTTGAGCTCCAATACTTTTTTTCCAATTGCTCACAGTCTCTTTTGAGAATTCTGTTCAAATACCACCACTTGACCCAGAAGAGAAAAGTATTCACATAACCATTCTTCTCGTATCTGTCTAAGGAGAAAGACCAGGCTTTTGAATAGCGGATGTATTTGTATCTTGCTCCTCCATATCTCCTGGCGCGAATGAAAAAATCATAAATTTCCCCGACATTGGTACCCGGATCGAAAAAAATATTTTTCTTTTTTACAAGGTCGGAATGGCAGAAAATAAGCTGGCTGATTCCTTTAATTATTCCCGACCAGCGCAGAAAGTTTTTCAATCCGACAACAAAATGAGCTTTCCAGCTGTCAATATTCGGATAGGCCGTCGCTGCTCCAATTATTTCTTTTTCGACGATTTCGTTTATCTTGGTCAGAGTTCCTTCTGATATTCGGACATCAGCGTCCATGAATACGAGTATTTCCCCTGTAGCCGATTCCGCTCCGGAATTTCTTGCCCGACTAAGACCTTTTTCCTTAAGAATTACAATCTTGTCAGCGAGGGGTTGAGCAAGTGGAATGGTTTTGTCTATGCAGCCATTTACTGAGACAATGATTTCCAAATCGGGGTATTCTTTGAATTTAAGATTCCGGAGATGTTCAAGGGTTTCTCGAATCCTTTTTTCTTCGTTATAGGCAGGAACAATAATGGATATTTTTCTTTGTTCGCGAGTCATTCGCATTAGACATTAGAGAAACTTTGCTTTAAAGTTAAAATATCTCAAGAATAAAAGCAATATGGATCTGCGGAAAATTAGAAAAATGTATTTTATAGGAATCAAGGGCAGCGGCATGGTTGCGCTGGTTGAGATATTGCATCGCCAAGGGTATGAAATAATAGGCTCTGACACGGCGGAGAAATTTTTCACTGATGAAATCCTGAAAAAAAAGCTATTCGTGAAATTCCACGAGGGATTTGACGACGACCACATCACGGGTGACATTGATCTGGTTGTCTACTCAACAGCTTACAATGAAAAAAACAACGAAGAATTCAAGGCTGCCAGATTCAAGAGCTTGCCGATGATTTCCTATCCGGAACTTTTAGGGCTTCTCTTCAACCGCAAATACGGCATTGCTGTCTGCGGAACACATGGAAAAACGACCATCACGGCGATGCTCGCCGAAATTTTCAGGACTTCCAATCTTGACCCGACAGCCGTTGTTGGCTCGCAAGTGAAGCAGTGGCGAAGCTCGGCTCTCGTCGGCCGAAGCGAATTTATGATTATCGAAGCCGACGAATATCAGGGGAAATTCCAATACTACAATCCACAAGCGATGATCCTTACCAATGTTGACTGGGATCACCCGGATTTTTTTCTGACCTATAAGGAATACAAGAAGACTTTCGCCGATTTTGTCCAAAAAATTCCCCGCCATGGGTTTTTGGTTGTTTGCGGCGACCGGAGCGACACGCTGGAAATCGCGGAGAGCGCGAAGTGCAACGTTTTGAAGTACGGCTTCGGGCCGGACAACGATTTCAAAATAAAGAGCCACGAGCTGAAAAACGGAAAGCAGGCTTTTGAACTCTGGAGTGGCGACAAAAATCTGGGGGAATTTGAGCTGGAGCTTCCCGGACGCCACAACGTGCTGAACGCCGCGGGCGCGCTTGCGATGAGCTACAAGTTCAACGCGGACATGGAAAAAGCAAAAGAGGCCCTCGCGAGTTTTGAAGGCACTTCGAGGCGCTTTGAATACATTGGAAAAAGAAACGGAGCAATTCTCATCGACGATTATGGCCATCATCCGGAAGAACTGAAAGCCACCCTCAAGGCCGCCCGGGAATTTTTTCCCAAACGCCGAATCTGGTGCGTTTTTCATCCGCATACATTCACTCGCACCAAAGCCTTGCTTTCCGAATTTGCCCAAAGTTTTGAAAATGCCGACCGGGTGATTGTTCTTGACATATATGGCTCGGTCCGTGAGACGCAGGGCGGCGTGCATTCGCGGGATCTCGTGGAGCTGGCCAAAAAATATCACCGAAACGTCGAATATATTCCCACCATTTCCGAAGCAATTGAATATTTAAAAGACGAGATAAATCGCGAAGACCTCGTCATTGCCATGGGTGCCGGCGACGTCTGGAAAGTCGCGGAGGGATTAAAGGAATAATGTGCATTTATATAAAACTAAGCTATGGACAGGAGAGAGATAAAATTTTCTAGGAGTTTTTCAACTGAGAGAAAAAATGCCATTGAGTTAGAAGAGGAAGTGCTAGCGAGAATTGAGGAAGTAAGAGAAGGTGGCTGTATTGTCGGCGAAGGAAAGACGGCTAAAGTTTTTATTTGCGAAAAAGATCCTTGGGCGTGTTATAAAATCGTTAGTAAGCCATACTGTCCAAGGCTTAGTGTCGATCAGGAAATGAAATTCATGGACGAAGTAACTCAATTGGAAATTAGAATTCCGTTGCCCTTATTTTGCATAAATTACGAAGGCATGGAAACGTTAGTAATGGAAAGAATAAATGGCCATACGATCCGAGAAATTATTAAAGAGAGACTAGATTTACCTAAAGATTTTAACTTAGTAAGTTTTTTTCAAGAGCTTAAAGGGTTTATGGAAAAAATACACAATAATAGAATATATCATCGTGATTTTCATGAGGGAAACATAATGATAGACGAGAACGGAAGGCCGTGGATAATAGATTTTGGAGATGCCTGCTATGCTTTCGATGAAGAAGAAGCTTATTCCTCGTCTTTTATCAATCCAAATACAAGGAGAACGGAAACGATGAAATATACATCTGATAATAATAATCTCGCCGCGGTGCAGATTAGCTTAAGAAAATATATCTTTAGTAGGCAAAAAAATATTTGACATTACTAAGGAGATGAGTATAATACTCTTACTCAAAATTTATGCGAAAGGAGGGGGGCCGTCATGATTGTCATGTCGGAGGCCCTAAAAAGGGCTGTGCTTCAGGCTGTAATAGAAATGTTGCGGCATGGCGAAACCTCGCGGGTGGTGCCGGGTTTTCCCTCGACGAGGGTATCTTTCGCCAAGCCCAACGGAAATGTTTTCTCCGTTTTGCAGGGAAAAGATTTACCCGGCGCAGGCGTTAGGGCGGACCAGGAAGTTTTTGTTTTTCAGGAGGGATAATTTATGATTATAAAACAAACTGAATGGTCTTTCACCCTACGTTCTACGTTTTTATCAATCCATCAAGCCGACTCTATCCCAGTCGGCTTTTTTCTTTGGGCGGGGACTTGACAAAACTGCTCATTTCGAATATTATCGAAATGAGGCTATGTTTCGGATGGTGAAAATCGAATTGAGAGAGTCACTGATTGCCGTAATATGCCTTACATAAGTCATTATTTAACCAAATGACCAAAAAAGAAGCCATTTGGCGCGAGATTTTGCGCCGGGCGATAGAGGATAATCAAATCGAATTCACCCAAAAAGAACTGGCGGAAAAATTCCACGTATCCACCAGCACAGTTTTCAACGCGCTCAAAAATCTTCGCGAAACGGGTGCCGTGGAAGTGAGCGGGCGAAATTTTTCCGTTCGAGACACGGAGAAATTTCTTTACCTTTTCGCGACGAAAAAGAATTTCAAAAAAAATATCGCCTACAAAACCAGCGTCGCGGCGAGCGCGCCTGAAATAGAAGGAAAAATGCCGGGCGGGGCGATTTTCACCGCCTATAGCGCTTTCGTGAAAAAATACAAAGACGCGCCGGCTGATTACGACAAAGTCTATGTTTACGCGGATGAAAAAACTTTGGCGGAGATCAAAGAACGCTTTCCAAAAAAAAGAGGTCGTGAAAATCTGTTTGTTTTGAAAATGGATCCCGTAATCCGGAATTCCTTGGAGTTGACTTCGGACATCGAAATTTTTTACGATCTTTGGAATCTCGAGGACTGGTATGCCAAAGATTTTTTAGAAGCGCTCAAACAAAAGATTTTTAAATTCTCATAAAAAATGCAAT
>Ga0233423_10001150_pt1 | contig 13408 bp, 11 predicted proteins | sample Watercolumn_Mata_FD_180713 | JGI IMG/M metagenome (GOLD analysis project Ga0233423, IMG submission 180713) | Freshwater microbial communities from Lake Matano, South Sulawesi, Indonesia - Watercolumn_Matano_2014_112_MG | ecosystem: Environmental > Aquatic > Freshwater > Lake | place: Indonesia... | reverse complement strand
GGTCCCACCACTTGGGCAATGCGCGCGCCTTTTGCCTTGGCCGGGGTTTTGTCAATACTGTTGATTTATTTTTTAGTCAAAGAAATCCGAGGCAAGTCCTGGGCGCTGGTCGCTTCTTTGCTGTCGGCCATTTCTGCTTATTTGGTTTGGATCAACCGTATCAGTTATGGCGAGAGCTTGGTGATAGTGTTCACTTTATTGGGTTGGTGGTTTTTGGTCCGGTATTTGAAATATCAGGCAAGTTGGGACATTATTTTGTTTGGCGCCAGTATCGGTTTGGCGCTGTCCGCCAAATACACGGCCATGTTTGCTTTTCCGGCAGTTTTTTTCTATTTGTTGTTCTGGCACCGCTCGGCTTTTAAAAATAAAAAATTTTGGCTGGGTTTTTTGACCATGATGGTGGTTTTATTACCGGTGATTTTTTACAATTTAATGGTTTTTAAAACCCGCGGGCATTTTGACGCCACCTTAAGCCACATTTTCGGCTTAAGGCCCGATGATTTCGCGATTATCAAAAACCGCACCACCAGCTTTAGTTGGAGTAACATCGGCGCCGAAATTCAGGCCTTGTTTGTTTCCTCCGCCCTACCCTTGGTTTGGTTGAAAATTGCCGCCGTCGTTTACTTATTGATTAAATTATTTAAGCGCCAGGCGCGTGAACTGGAAAAAATCGTTTTGGTTAATGTTTTTTTTATCGCCGCGATGTTTTTGTTTATGGGTCCGGCCGCTCGATATTTATCCATCATTGAGCCGTATCTGCTGATTGGACTAAGCGTTTTAATTGTTGATTTTTGGCTCTGGTCGGCTCGGGGCAATGATTATGCGGCTAAATTGTTTTTTGGCGGTCTAGTGTCTTTGGTGGTGGCCTGGGAACTTGTTTTTTGCGTTAACACCAATTTGATTTTTCCGCCTTGGGGCCAGTCAAGTTATTTTTACGCGCCGCACCACTTGACTGGCCGCGGTTGGAACAAATTGGAGCATTTGATTCAAAAAGAAATTTTTCCCGACCTGCCTGAAATTCGGAGCATTAAAACCACCGAAGATTTTAAAATCGATTTGGTCGGTTCCACTGTTTATCCTTTAATTATTTTTGACGACCGGATCGATTGGTTTGGCGAGATTTGGTATCTTAACAAATATTTGGTTTTTTACGAATTACCGGTTTTTTCTATTTCTCATCTTTTGTCTTTTCTGCCCAAAGACGCCAGTTTGCTTCCATATTTAAAATCAGTTGGCTTTGACGATTTTTGGTTTATTTTGGCGGTCGGCAACGGAGTGCTTAATGACAAAACCGCTACTGATGCTGCGTTTACCCAGTCCATGCTGGGCATCGCCGGATATCTGGAGAGTTCCGGTTTTCAGCCGCAGATTATCATGGATTATCAGGGAGAGGCCGCTTTCAAAGTTTATCATTTTCAATAGTTTTATGGCCGAAAAAACCGCTGTTATTATCGGCGCTGGCCCGGCCGGGCTCACCGCCGCCTATGAACTGCTCGCTAGAACCGATATCAAGCCACTGGTCTTGGAACAATCGGAGCAAATCGGCGGCTTGTCGCAAACCGCTGTCTTTGACGGTTATCGTTTGGACATTGGCCCGCATCGTTTTTTTTCCAAATCAGAGAGGGTAGTTGATTGGTGGCTGGATAAATTACCGTTATTAAAAGAGGGAGCGACGGAGCCAGCGGCGATGTTAACAGTCCAACGGCAGAGCCGGATTTACTTTTTAAGAAAATTTTTTACTTATCCTTTGGATGTTTTGGATGTGGTGCTTAGATTGCCGCCGCTTAGAACTATTAAAATTATTGTTAGTTATTTTAAAAGCGCCCTATGGCCGATCAGGCCGGAAAAGAGCTTTGAAGATTTTTTTATTAACCGTTTTGGCCGTCAGCTATATGCCACTTTTTTTGAGGATTACACCCGGAAATTATGGGGCGTGGCGCCGAAAAATATTGCCGCCAGCTGGGGCGCGCAGCGAATTAAGGGCTTGTCAATCATTCGCCTGGTTCAGGATTTTTTGCGGCGTCGCTTGAAGATTTTTCAAGCCGCTAGACAAGTTGAGACCTCGCTGATTGAAGAATTTTTTTATCCCCAGTATGGTGCCGGACAACTGTGGCAGCGAGTGGCTGACCGAATTATTGAACTGGGCGGCCAGATTAAAACTGGCCAACGAGTTGTTGATTTGCGAGTGAATGGCAATCTGATAAAAAATATCGGCGCAGTGGATTCAGCGTCGGGTCAGAAGCAGAACTATCAAGCTGATTATGTTTTTTCCACCATGCCGCTTCAAGATTTAATTCCGGCTATTAGTGGTCAATTGCCGCCGGTCAATGTCTTGGAAGTGGCGCGCGGTTTGGTTTATCGCGACCTGATCAATGTGGGACTGGTGGTTAAAAAACTTCTGGTCGGCGCTAATGGCGTTTTAATTAAAGATAATTGGATTTATTTGCAAGAACCAGGCATTAAAGCCGGCCGATTGCAGATTGCCAACAATATGAGCCCCTATCTTTTGGCTGACAATTCTAAAGTGCTGTTGGGGGTGGAATATTTCTGCAATGAGAATGATGAGTTATGGAATCTGACCGATGAGCAACTGAAGGTTTTGGCAATTAGTGAATTGTCAAAGATTGGTTTGATTGATGATAAAGATTTGGTCATCGCCAATATTCAAAGGGCCAAGAAGGCCTATCCAGCTTATTTCGGATCTTACCAGCGTTTGCCGGAGGTGGTCGCTTATTTAAACGGTTTGGATAATTTATTTCCCATCGGCCGCAATGGCATGCACAAGTATAATAACCAAGACCACTCCATGTTGACGGCTATGGCCGCAGTTGATAAGATTATTTCCGGCCAGAGCGATAAAAGTTCGCTGTGGCAAATTAACACCGAAGCCGATTATCATGAAAGCAGATAAAATTAAAATATTAATTGCCACCTGCATCTATCCGCCGGATATCGGCGGTCCGGCCACTATGTTGCCGGCCCTAAGCGCCGCTTTAAGGGAGCGCGGTTTTGAAGTAAAAATAATCACTTATTCCAGTATCACCAGTCAGCCAAATGATCGTGGACAAGTTTATCGTTTAATCAAAGACCGCTGGTTCAGCCGGCCGTTTTATTTTTTGAAATTATTACAATTGTCTTTTGGGGCGCAAGTTATTTATGTGATGGATGTTTATAGCGTCGGCTATTTTGCTTATGTGGTCAGCAAGTTGACTGGCAAAAAATACGTGGTGCGCTTTGTCGGCGACAGCGCCTGGGAAACCGCGGTTGGCAATGGTTGGACCAGCGATTATATTGTTGATTTTCAGGAAAAAACTTATGATGCCAAAATCGAAAAATTGAAAACCAGAAGAAAAACTATTTTGCTTGGCGCCGCCAAAGTGGTGGTGGTGAGTAAATTTATCGGTTCAATTGCCGAAAAAATTGGCGTCAGTAAAGATAAAATAGAACTAATTTATAATTCAGTTGATTTTATTGACCAGCAGTCTGACAAACGGTTGGTGGCTGAAATCAGACGGCAATACGGTCAGGAGGCTAAAATTATCGTTACGGCCTGCCGTTTGACTGTTTGGAAGGGCGTGGACGGCATCATCAGAATTTTGCCGGAATTAACCCGGCGGCTGGGAAAGGTGAATTTTTTGGTTTTAGGGGAAGGGCCGGCTTTGGTTGATTTTAAAAATTTAGCCCAAAAATTGGCAGTGGAGACGTCGGTTCACTTTTTGGGCAAGATCGACCATCGGCAAATTTTGGATTATTTTCGGGCCGCCGATTTATTTATTTTAAACACCAATTATGAGGCTTTGTCGCATACCTTGTTGGAAGTGATGACAGTCGGCGCGCCGATTGTGGCTACTAATATCGGCGGCAATCCCGAAGTTATTGAGCATCAATCCAACGGTTTACTCGTGGATTACAACAACCAAGCCGAATTACTGGCCGCTACGGAAAAAATTTTAACTGGTAAAAATTTAGCCAAGGATTTTTCGATTAATGCCAAAATAAAATTGCCACAATTCAGCTGGTCGCTATTGGTAGAAAAAACCGCGGCGCTTTTTAATCAGCTTGTCTCATGAGCAAAATCATTTTAATCAACCCGCCTTTTAATGTCGTCAAAGAAAATTACGACAGCTCACTGTCGGTGGGTTTATTAAGTATTGCTTCGTATCTGGCCGGCCAAGGGCTGGCGCCTAAAATTATTGACGGCGCCCGACAATTAGATTATTGGGAGTTGATTAAATCGGAAATCGGCGACTGCGCTTACGTTGGAATTTCTGTCATGACCACGCAGGTGCCGGCGGCTTTAGCCATCAGCCGATTGATAAAAGAAATCCAGCCGACTTGTCGGATAATTTGGGGCGGCGCTCATCCCACTTTTTTTCCCGAGTCAACTGCCAGCCATCCTTTAGTTGATGCGGTTGGCGTAGGCGAAGGCGAGTTGACTTTCAGCGAGGTAGTTCGTGGCCGGCCTTGGACGGAGATCGCCGGCCTAGTTTACAAAAAAGATGGCCGGATTATTATCAATCCACCGCGCCAGCTGCATGACCCGTTGGCCATGCCGTTGTTTAATTGGAATCTGGTGCCCCGAGACGTTTTAGAAAATCTTTATTTGATTCCTTCGCTGACTTCCCGCGGTTGCCCGCATCGCTGCACTTTTTGCATCAACGCCATTTTGTGCAACCGTTGGCGGGCGCGTTCGGCCGAACAGGTTTTGGAAGACTTGGCGGTAATCAAGAGCCAGTCTTATTTTGCCGGCAAAAAATTAAGATTTTGGGATGAAAATTTTTTTGTCGATATCGGCCGCGCCCAAAAAATAATCAGCGGCATGATCAGCCAGAATTTGGTGTTGCCCTGGGAGACGACGGTTCGCGCCGATTATCTGTCGGCCGGCAAAATCGACGACGAATTCTTAGCGCAACTGCGGCGTTCTGGCTGCTATTTATTGTCTTTTGGCGCCGAATCCGGCAGTCCTTTGATTTTATCCAAAATTAAGAAAGACATTTTGCCCGAGCAAATTGTAAATTCCGCCCAAATGTGTTTACGGCACGACATTATTCCGCAATATTCTTTTATGATTGGTCTACCCGGAGAAAGCCGGGCCGATATGATGTTGACGCTGAAGTTGATAGACGATTTAATTCGATTGGGTGATAAGGTGCAGATTTTAGGGCCGCAGGCCTTCCGTCCCTATCCGGGTTCGGAATTGTATCAGGAATGCCTGGCCGCCGGTTGGCGCGAACCGCAGACTCTGGAGGCCTGGGCCGAGCTAATCAGCAATGAATTGAATTATTTAGCGGTTAAAAATTTTTCCTGGGTCAAAGACAAGAATTTTGTGGAGTCAATGGAGGCCTATGTTCGCTTTGGTGCGCACGGCATTTCTAGCGCCCTGGGTTCCAGCGTCAAAGCGCAAAAATTACTGAAATTGATTTTTATTCTCATTTGTCAGTTGCGGTGGCGGCTTAAATTTTTTGCCTGGCCGATAGAGTTTAAGCTGGCCAAAAAATTTGTCACCAGATAAAATTTATTTAATTGTCATCAAATAAACGTATGGAGAGGTTGCCCTATAATATTCTCACTATTTCCTGGGACCAGACCCTGGCTATGACGAGTCCTGCTTTTGGCGACGCGCCGGAGCGCCACATTCAATATGGCCGGCAGGTTAACCACCTTTTTTCCATTACTTATTCCAAAAAAAATTTAAACTTGCGGGATAAAAAACTGTCGGACAATGTTTTTGTCTACCCGACGAATTCCAGCCATCCTTTGTTATTTATTTTCAAAGCCAAGAAAATCGCCCAAAGAATTTGCCAGGAAAATAAAATTGATTTGGTTCTCACTCAAGATCCTTTTTTAACGGGGCTAGTCGGCGTCTGGATCAAAAAAAAGTTTGGTTGCAAGTTGCTGGTTCATTACCATGGCGATTTTTGGCATAATTCCCATTGGCTTAAAGAGCATTGGTATAACTTCATCTTTAATTTTTGGCAGCGCTTGGTACTGAAGCGGGCCGACGCTCTACGGGTGATGAGCCAAGGCCAAAGGGAAAAATTTATCCAAACTGGCTGGTCCCAGCAAAGAATTAGAGTTATTTCCACGCCAGTTGATCTAGAAAAATTTTTAAGCTTAAAAGTTGAAGATAGCGGACAAAAAACTGTTTTGCATATTGGCCGAGATGATCAAGTCAAGGATTATGACACCCTAGTAAAAGCATTTGGTCTTGTAAAAAATAAATTTTCCAGCGTAGAATTTTGGCAATTAGGCGCTGCTGGTGAATTAGAGCAAGCCATAAAAAATAATAATTTTACTGATATAAAAGTTTTAGGTCTCAAACCGGCCAGCCAATTAATTGATTTTTATCAGTCAGCCAATATCATCGTATTGTCTTCCACTTCTGAGAGTTTTGGCAAGGTGTTGGTAGAGGCCAACGCCTGCGCTAAGCCAGTAGTTTCTACTGCCACCACTGGAGCCACAGAGATTATTCAAGATGGCGTTAATGGATATTTGGTGCCGATAAAAGATTATCAGGCCTTGGCCGATAGGATAATTTATTTATTAGAACATCCAGATCAAGCCAAAGCGATGGGCGAGCGGGGGAGACAGTTAATGAAAGAAAAATTTGGCAATAACACAGAAAAAATTATAAAATTTTGGCAAGACATCATAACTAATAATTGGTAATACCTTATGAAAATCGGCATGGTGATTCCGGCTTACAAAGAAGAACAGCACATTGAAAATGTGGTTAAGGGCGTAAAAAATGTTCCGCTTATTAATGTTGTTTATGTGGTAGATGATGGCTCAAAAGACAGGACAGCAGAGCTGGCCGCTGCCTCTGGTGCTATAGTGGTTAAGCACGAAACAAATTTGGGCGTTGGCGCGGCTATCAGAGACGGCTTTATTCGCGCCAAGGAAGACGGCATGGAAATAATCGCTGTCATGGGCGGCGATGATCAGGATCCGCCCGAGCAAATCCCTCGCGTGGTTCAGCCGATCATTGACGAGGGTTATGATTTGGTGCAGGGTTCTCGCTGGCTTAAGGGCGGGGAGGTGGTCAATATCCCTGTGTTTCGCCGCATCACCACCAAGGCCTATGCTATTTTTATCCGTCTGTTCACCGGCTTTCCTTTTACCGACGGCACTAATGGCTTTCGCGCTCTAAGAGCTTCTATTTTGGATAATATTGATTTCAAACAAAAATGGCTGGAGCATTATGAGCTAGAACCATACCTTCTATATCAGGCGGTCAAACAAAAAATGAAAGTCAAGGAAGTGCCGGTAACCAAGCGTTATTTTATAGAAAAGGGTTACACCAAGATGATTCCTCTTCGCGATTGGTGGCGGATTTCTAAGCCCATAATTTATCTCAAATTTGGCATAAAAAAATAACGGGATTAAACCCGTTATTTTGGTTTAATATAACCCAATTTAGCCAAATATTATATTTTAATGTTGACAAATTTTTACTAGTATGATATAAATATATATTAGTTCTTTCAAAACAAAAAGTGGTCATAACTAAAAGTTATTTAATATTAGATGATTTTTAGCTATGGCTACTACTGTGGTGGTCCACTGGCAAAACTTCGTGAAAGGAAGAAGTAAGAGGAGATGACGCCGATGAGTACATCGACCCCATCAACAGAAACCAAAACAGAAGTGACAGAAAAGAGGATAGTGGTGGCGGTAACCGTGAACCGAGTCGACCGCACCCGCACTCCGCAACAGGTACTGGATGCCACCAAGCGGCGCCAGTACACGAACTCGGACGTGGTGGCCACCATGCCATCGGGCGGCACAGGCATTTCGGAAAACGTCACCATCGAGTTCTTCAAGCTTGGCAAATACGCCAGCGACGACGAGGTGGCTAAGGCGCTTGAGGAACGCGGTCTGGTGCCCGATCCCTACGCCCAGGCCGCAGTCAACGAAGCTGACCCATCCTTGGCCGACGAGTATCCCAATGGCACCCATTGGAAGGATAAAGATGGCAACTGGTGTTGCGCCGCCTTCTACCGCGATGGCGGTGGGCGCATCGTGTACGTCAGCCGCAACGACGACGACTGGGATGACATCTGGTGGTTCGGCGGCGTCCGCAAGTAAAGCACTTGGACCCTTTGCCGCTTAGGACTCAATGTCCTTATGTCCCTTGAATTACACCCGAATATCCGGCGGGTAAATGAAGATCGGATAGGCTTGTTTTCAATCAGAGGAGGATGACGCCATGTCACAGAACATGACCCCATCGCAGACAGCAGTACTTGAAGTAATGACCGATGGCCAGATCGACAAACTCACGGACAATATCCGTGCAACCCTTCGCAAGACCCGAGGACGGTTTTCGGCGGCCAACGTCCAGCAGGCACTGGAGCGTGGCCGACTGGACGCCAAGGTCACAACCGCCGTGGAAATGGCAGTCCAACAGGCTATCGCCGAAGCGAGCGACATCATTATTTGTATCGTGCCCAGGCTCGACCGCACCCGCACCCCGCAACAGGTATTGGATGCCACCAAGCGGCGCCAGTACACGGACTCGGACGTGGTAACCACCATGCCATCGGGCGGCACAGGTATTTCGGAAAACGTCACCGTCGAGTTTTTCAAGCTCGGCAAGAACGTCAGCGACAATAAACTAGCCAAAGCGTATGAGAAACACGGCCTGGTGCCCGATCCCTACGCCCAAGCGGCAGTCAACGAAGCTGACCCGGCCTTTGCCGATGAACACCCCAATGGCACCCACTGGAAGGATAAAGACGGCAACTGGTGTTTCGCCACCTTCGACCGCAGCGATGGCGAGCGCAACGTGGGCGTCAGCCGCTTTGACGTCGGCTGGGGTGGCGGCTGGTGGTTCGGCGGCGTCCGCAAGTAGAGCACTTAGACTCTTTGCCGTTTAGGACTCAATGTCCTTATGTCCCTTGGCCCAATACCCCCGTATTAACTTTCTAAAACAAGGAGAGAGAATGCGGGGCATTTTTTATCCCCAAAAATGTGGTAAAATATCATTGGATAGTAAACGACACAGTCTGCGGTTACGGCTGCAGGCGGTTGAACTCTGAAATAACGGGTAAGCCGGAATAATTGGCAATACGTTGCCGTTAGTGTGTTTTCCGTTATTTGAAAAATAAAAATACTTGGCGCAACGCATTGGCGGATTTAAAAATCCCAAATAAGATACAGCCGCAAAAAGACTTTTTTAGTAAAAATATTTTTATCTCTCCAGCGCCCTGGCCGGCACCCCAACCACCGTGGCGCCAGCTGGCACATCTTTGGTTACCACCGCTCCGGCGCCAATTACTGCCTTCTCGCCGATAGTCACTCCGCCCATAATAATCGCGCCGCTGCCGATAGATGATCCTTTTTTCACCAGCACCGGACTTAACTGCCAGGTTTTATTCAGAGTTTTTTCCATGGTCGGTTTTTTATCATTGATAAACACCACACCATGACCGACGAAAACCTCGTCTTCAATCGTCACTCCCTCGCAAATAAAGGTATGCGATTGAATGCGGCATCTTTTGCCGATCTTAGCGCCCCGCTGAATCTCAACAAAGGTACCTATTAGTGTTTCATCGCCGATTTCGCATTCGTATAGATTGACAAAATCAAAAATTTTTACTTTCTGTCCGATTTTTACTTCACGGACAGTTTTTTTTGGCTCATTAATATTGAGCGTGGTTTTTTCTCCCTCCATAGTGATTAGATATTTATTGATTGAGAATTATTATCCAAAGATTTTTGAATCGCTTCCAGTATTTTCACTACGGCTAATCCGTTTTCACCATCACTAATCGGCCTTTGCCCGGTTGTTAAACAATCAATAAAATGACTAAATTCTTCTTTGAGCGGCTCTTTATTGATATTGGCGATAGCCGGAATGGAAATCTCATTGGAATTGAGAATTATCTGGTATTCGCCAAAATTCGCGTCCGTCGCTTTTTTAACCACATCTATATTTTTATTGAAAATTTTTATTTTTTCCGACGGATTGACATCGTCAAACAAAATCATTTTTTTGTCACCGACAATAGTGACATCTCTCATTTTTATCGGATCAATCCAGCTTAAGATGATATTGGCAATGATGTTATTGGAAAATTTAATACTGGCCGAGACCACATCATAAAGCCCGCTGGGCAAGAAGCTTTCTCCAGAAGCCACCACCGATATCGGAGTTTCATTTATAAAATTTAGTGCCATCACCACATCGTGCGGCGCTAGATCCCACAGCACATTTACATCCTGGCGGATTGGACCCAAATTTCTTCTTTGGAAATGCAAATGACGTAATTGGCCAATTTCTTTATTAATTATTAGCTCTTTAATGTATCTTACCGCTGGATTAAATAAAAATATATGTCCAACCATCAGTGTCAATCCTCGCTCATCGGCTATATTTATGAGCTCTCGCGCTTCCCAAGATGTGTAGCAAAGCGGCTTTTCCACCAGCACGTGTTTGCCGGCCAGTAAGCAATTTTTGGCTATCTCAAAGTGCGTCTTGGTTGGCGTGACAATCACCACAGCTTTGACTTCTGGGTCAGCTAGGATGTCTTGATAATTTAAGGTGGCGACGGTTTGCGGGTATTTTTCTTTTATCTTGGTTAAATTTTCGGCTTTAGTATCGGCGCAATATTTCAGCTCGCAATCAGTGGATTCTTTGATTGTTCTGGCAAAATTCGGTCCCCAGTAGCCATATCCAATAAGTCCCAATTTAATTTTTTGATCTCTGCCGTCATTATCAATTGATGATCCTTGGTTATTTAGAATGTTAATGGCTGGTTGAAAAAATTGTTTGATCAAATTCACCACGATGTCTATTTGTTCTTCGTTTAATTCGGCAAACATTGGCAATGACAATATTTCTTGTGATAGTTGCTCGGTAATAGGGAAGTCTTCTGGTCTTCGATTCAAGTGTTTGTAAGCGCCCAAGGAGTAAAGCGGTACTGGGTAATGAATGCCGGTCTGAACGCCATGATCGCTCAAATATTTTAGCAAAGCGTCGCGTTTTTTGGTGCGGACAACATATAAATGAAAAACTGAAGGATTGGCCCAATCTATTGATGGCAATATTAGGTCGCCAACGCCAGTCAGCTTTTCGTTGTATAACTTGGCATGGCCGAGTCGCTGATTGTTCCAGTCCGGCAGGTACTTTAATTTTACTCTCAAAATCGCGGCCTGCAAGGTGTCTAGTCGGCTGTTGTAGCCCAAAGTGTCGTGGTAGTACTTTTTTGGCGAGCCGTAGTTTCTTAACATTTTTAATTTTTCCGCCAGCGCCTCATCGTTGGTTACAATCGCTCCGCCATCGCCATAAGCGCCTAAATTTTTTCCGGGATAAAAAGAAAAACAGCCGATTATTCCAAAAGAGCCAACTTTTTTATTTTTCCAGGTGGCGCCATGCGCCTGGCAAGCGTCTTCCACCACTTGCAGATTATATTTTTGGGCCAGAGTTATTAGTTTGTCCATATCCATCGGCCGGCCGTAAAGATGCACAGGAATGATCGCTTTGGTTTTGGCGGTGATTTTTTCCTCTATTTTGTTTAGGTCTAAGTTGAAATTTTCGGGATCAGCATCAACCAAAATTGGTGTGGCGCCAGTGTAAGACACGGCCAAAGCCGTGGCCACAAAAGTATTGGCTGGAATTATCACTTCATCACCGCTGCCGATTTCTAGCGCCCGCAAAGCCAAATGCAGGGCATCGGTGCCGGAGGCCACTCCTAAGCAGTATTTGACTTGACAAAACTGGGCGAATTCTTCTTCAAACTTGGCCACCGGATCGCCCAAAATAAAGTTTGTCTGGTCAAGCACTTGATTTACGGCTTCCCCAATTTCGTTTTTTATTGTTTGATATTGAGCTTTCAAATCAACAAAAGGTATCATAAGCTATATTTTTGTTAAGATTTAGATGATAATTCTGTTTTTTTCTCTTAGCGTTATTATTGAATTTATTGGTAATTATTGCTAAGATAAATGGGTTAAACAGTCTTGGTTTTAACTTTCATATTTTACGATAAAATTGATTTTTATTCAAGTAGGCAAAGTTTATTTATTTTTTAATTTATATTTTTGCTAAATTTAGCAAAATTTAAGCATAACTTATGATAAAAATAGGGGGGATAACCAAAAAAGACACAATTCGTATTTTTTGCAGCCCTTTGTTTTTTTTAACCGTTTTGGCGGTCATTAATCTGCTCATTGCTTTATTTTTTGTCCGTTATCCCTTACAGCTCAACGGCGATGCGCCGTCATATTTGGCCGCTATGCAATTAATCAGCGGTCAAGATTATGATCATGCTATTTATGGCGATCAGACCGAAGTGATGTTAAAAACCAGAGTTCTGACTACGCCCCTAATGCTTTACGCTTCGCTAGCCGCTGGCTATTTAGTCGGCAGTGAATACGGCGGGATGTTCTTAATCAACTTGGTTTTTTATTTTTTAATAATTATTGTTTTTTATAAATTGGTTTGTGCTGTTTATGAAAATCGCCTGGTCGCCACGCTGGCCACGATTTTGTTTTTTACCAATTATTGCCTGATAAATTATGGCACGACTTATCGCACCGACTTGGGTGGCTGGTTTTTCTTTCTGCTGGCGGCTTACTTCGCGATAAAATACTTCAAAGATTCTGCCAATTCAAAATTTTATTTTTTCTCAATTTTAGCTTCCTCAATTGGCATTCTTTTTAAGGAGTGCGGCGCTTTGGGATTAGTGGTGCTAGTGATTCTAATTTTATTTTTGCCCCTACCCAGCGGTGCCAAGTTTAAGAAAATTTTTGGCGCCGTTGCTTTGTTTTTTATTCTGCCGCTATTTTATCAGTTTTATTTCTATTGGCAGTTTCATTTTTCTTATTTAGATCGTTATCTACTGGCAGTCAATGTCACCGCCAGCGAAATAAAATCAGAATCGGGATTTAGTTTGTCTTTACTGATAAAAGTTTTGAGCTGGCTGTTTTCTTTTGGCTGGCTGATTTTTTTCTGGGGCCTGTATCAGGAATACAAAAATTTGAATTGGCAGCGCTTAAAAATATTTTTGGCGCTACTGCCGGCTTCATTGTCTTTTGTTGTTTGGCCGGCGCTCACTCAGCGATTGGCTTTTGTCTTGGTGCCGCTGCTGGCGATGATTAGCGGTTTTGGTTTATCACAGTTAAAACGCAAATATCTAATGGCGGTACTGCTACTGTTATATATTTTTATCAACTACTGGATTAGAAATTTGTCAATTCCGGATTTACTGCATCTTATCAATATTTAATTTATGTTGGATTTGGTTTTAATCAACCCTTCGCTATTTAAGAAAGAAACCAATATTTGGCAGAAGATAGATTCTTGTTTGCCTTCTCTTGGCTTGGCGTCACTGGCGGCTTATTCGCGTCAGCAAGGATTCCAAGTAAGGATTATAGACGCGCAAGCTTTGAAAATATCCGTAGA
>Ga0233423_10001149_pt1 | contig 13408 bp, 16 predicted proteins | sample Watercolumn_Mata_FD_180713 | JGI IMG/M metagenome (GOLD analysis project Ga0233423, IMG submission 180713) | Freshwater microbial communities from Lake Matano, South Sulawesi, Indonesia - Watercolumn_Matano_2014_112_MG | ecosystem: Environmental > Aquatic > Freshwater > Lake | place: Indonesia... | reverse complement strand
AGGGGCAGGGGCAGGGCCGCGCCCACCATGGGGATGTCTTCCCAGCGCTGGTGTTTGGGGCAGATGATGGCCGGGCCCTGGGCCGGCAGATATTCCAAGCCCCGAACCTTAAGGCCATAGAGCCGACCGAGGGTCTGGCGCGTCAGCCAGCGCCCCAAACGATAAAACCCGGGCGAAAAAGAACGGCTCATGGGAGTGGTTAAATGCTGAAGGAAGAATTTGGGGGGAGGCCAAGGGGCCGCCCCCCTAATTCCTCCCCAATTCCTTCTCAAACCTCTTTGGTTTAAAATATCAGAGATGGATTTTAGGTGTCAATCGGCTTAAAGGGCAAGAAGGAGGGGCCATGATTTATCTCGACTACAACGCTACCACCCCCATAGCCCCGGAAGTGCTGCGGGCCATGCAGCCTTATCTAACCGGGGAGTTCGGCAATCCCAGCAGCGACTATGCCTTGGGGGGGCGCGCCCGGGAGGCGGTGGCCCTGGCCCGGGGCCAGGTGGCCGCCCTGCTGGGATGCCGACCGGAGGAAGTGGTCTTCACCAGCGGGGCCACCGAAGCCAACAACACCGTCCTCAAAGGGGTGGCCCAGCATTTCCGAGCGGGACAGATAATTACCGCGGCCACGGAGCATCCTTCGGTGCTGGCCCCTTGTCGTTTCCTGCAGTCCCAGGGGTTTGAGGTCACCTTTCTGCCCGTGGATGGCACCGGCCTGCTGGACCCGGCCCAGGTGCGCCGGGCCTTGTCGTCCAAAACCATCTTGATCAGCGTCATGCACGCCAACAACGAGACCGGCGCGCTCCAGCCCCTGGCCGAGATGGGCGCGGTGGCCCAGGAAGCCGGAGTGTGGTTCCACACCGACGCGGCGCAAAGTGTGGGCAAGATGCCGGTGGCGGTGGACCAACTTAAGGTGGACTTTCTCACCCTGGCGGGCCACAAGATTTACGCCCCCAAAGGGGTGGGGGCCTTGTATGTGCGGGCCGGGCTGGCCTTCAGCCCCTTGCTGCACGGCGCGGCCCAGGAAGGAGGCCGCCGGGCCGGCACCGAAAACGTGCCTTACCTCGCGGCCCTGGGGGAGGCCTGCCGCCTGGCCCAGGAGCGCCTGGCCGCGGACCAGGGGCATCTTAACAGCCTGCGGGACCTGCTGCATGAACGCCTCAAAGCCGGGTTTCCGGACCTTGTTTTGAACGGCCCGGTCAAGGCGCGGCTTCCCAATACCCTCAATGTGTCTTTCCCGGGGTTGTCGGGCGCGGCCATTCTGGCGGGAATTCCGGAACTGGCGGCCTCGCTGGGGGCCGCCTGCCACGGCGGCCAGGAAACCCTCTCCCCGGTGTTGGCCGCCATGCAGACGCCGGCCGAGATTGCCCGGGGCGCGGTGCGCCTGAGCGTGGGGCGGCCCACCACTGTCGCCGAAGTGGAACAGGCCGCCACCCTGCTCCTGGAGCAGGTGCGGGCTTTAGGAAAATGAGGAGTTTTGGGGGAGATTGTAAGTGGACCTCAGGCCCCTGGCTCTCCCCCCAACAACCAATTCTAAACATGATCCCTGATTCCTGGCCCCAAAATTATCAGGAAGCGGTGGCGTGGCAGGAGGTCTTGCGCCGGCAGGTGGAGCTTGTGCCTCTGTGCCGGCCACCGCGCCTGGTGGCCGGGGCCGACGCCATCTGCGACCGGGAAGATCGGCGCATCTTTGGGGCCATGGTCGTCTATAGTTTTCCGGAACTGGAGCTTATGGAAGAGGTGGGGGTGGCCGGGGTCTGTCCTTTTCCCTACCGCACCGGGTTGCTTAGTTTTCGGGAGGTTCCCATCCTGGAGGCCGCGTTTAAGCAGCTTAAAAGGCGGCCGGAGGTAATTTTGGTGGACGGTCAGGGGATTGCCCACCCCCGGGGCCTGGGGCTGGCCTCACATCTGGGGTTGGTGCTGCAGGTGCCCACCATCGGCGTGGCCAAAAGTCGGCTTGTCGGCACCGGAGCCGAACCGGATTGGGAAGCCGGAGCCGCCAGCCCCCTGATTTGGCAGGGAAGGGTGGTAGGGCTGATACTGCGCACCCAGAGCGGCAAAAAGCCGCTCTATCTTTCCTGCGGGCACCGCATCACTTTGGCGGAATGTCGGCAGATTACGCTGGATTGTGTTAGACGTTATCGGCTGCCGGTGCCCTTGCGCCAGGCAGACATAGTAAGCCGGCGCCTGAGGGCGGCAACTTCAGGCTAGGCGGGAAAACCGAACGGGTAGGGCAATCAGGTAAGGTTGTCGAATAGCCGGTCCCAATAGATGGGACAAACCGGGTTCTGCCAGTTAGCGCAGCGCTCTATCCTGGAGTCCCATTCCCACCAGAGGCAATTCTCACACACTCCCTTGATTTCGCCATTCAGGCAGATTACCCCCACATCCCCCAAATCTACCATATGGCCTCGATCCTGGTAACAATCCTTTATAGATTCCCAACTATCTTGACTCCAAATAGACCAAAACTAGATAAATGTCAATTTTTTTTACATCCTGCCGGTCGGGGCCTGGGAATTGGCTGCATAACCACACTACATCCAGGGAAGGTTTAGAAGAATTCGCTTTTGACAAAAATCAGGGGTTGGGCCTGGGGGTGGAGGACCTTGGCGTCCAGCACCTCGCCGATAAAGAGGGTATGGTCTCCGGCTGGGAAGGTGTCCACCAGTTTCAGCTCCAGAAAAGCGTAGGCCTGAGGCAGAATGGGGGCGCCGGTGACCCCGGTGAGGTAATCGAGACCGGCAAATTTGTCCACCTTGCGGCCGCTTTTGTAACCGAAACGCTTCCCCAAATCCACTTGCTCGCTGGTGAGCACATTGATGGCGAAGACGCCGCTCTCTTTGATGAGGTCGTGGGAATAACGGGGCGGGGCGATGGACACCATGACCAAAAGAGGGCTGAAGGACACCTGGGAGACCCAGGCCGCGGTCATGCCGTTGACCCGGTCGCCCAAGCGGGTGGTGACCACATAAACCCCCTGCACCAGGGACGAAAAGACGATTTCGGCCACTTTCATGGCAGTCCTCCTGTGTTAGTCTTGGGGAAGGGACTAAGGGCCGCAGGCCCTTACCCCCTCCCCCCAAACCATCTCCTCAAGCCCCGGCCGCGCCGGCGCGTTCGGCCTCGGGCGGCTGGTGTTTGGCCTCCTCTGCCGCGGTCCAGTCCGGGCAGACCCAGAACCTCCCTACCCCCTGGTGGCAGTGTTCGCAGAAACCTTTGTATTTGTAGGACCAATAGCGGCAGGTATGACAGACTTTCAGCGGACGTTCTCCCTTCTTGGTGGGCATGGCCAATGTTAAATTTCTTCGGCCTTAAGGTCAAGTCGGAAATGGTCGAAGCCCTGGCCGGAAATGTCTTCAGCCTCGGTGGCCGTGAGCAGCAGGACCTTTTCTCCCGCCACAATTTCCCCCAGGGAAAGCGGGGGGGGCAGGTGGGCCTGGGTGAAGGCCGGCGTCAGGGTGGCGGCCTTTTCGGGGGAGGTGGTAAAGAGCAACTGGTAGTCTTCGCCGCCCTGCAAAGCCAGCTTCAGGGGGTCCAGGCCCAGGTGAGGGGCCACCGTCTTTACCCGGGGGGAAACGGGCACGGTGGCCGCGGGGATTCTGGCCCCCACCCCGCTGGCCCGGCAGATATGAAAAAGGTCCGTGGCCACGCCGTCAGAGAGGTCGATGAGGGCCGTGGCCATTCTCCTTTGGGCCAGGAGGCGTCCGGCCTGGAGTTGGGGCCGGGGGGCCAGCTGGGCCTGAGTAAGGGCCGCCTTTAAGTCCGGCTCAATCTCTAAACCGCGTTTAAGGACCTCCAGGCCCGCGGCCGCTTCCCCCAGAGGCGCGGTGACATAAATCAGGTCCCCCACCCGAGCCCCGGCGCGTCGGAGCATCTGGGCCGCGGGCACCACCCCGGTGAGGGCCACGGTTATGGAAATGCCGGCAGGAGAGGCCACGGTGTCCCCGCCGATGACCGCCACCCCGTACTCCCGGGCGGCCTGGGCCAGCCCGGCGGCAAATTCCAGGGCCCCATTTGGATCCCGGCCTTTGGGCCACCCGAGGGACAGCAAGGCGTAGCGGGGTTCGCCGCCCATGGCGGCGAGGTCGCTTAAATTCACCGCCAGAGACTTCCAGCCCAACTGGAACAGGGAGGTGTAGGCCAGATCAAAGTGGACTCCCTCCATCAGGGTGTCCACAGTTAAGAGGAGATTATTTTTGCGATTAAGGGCGATGGCGGCGCAGTCGTCGCCGATCCCCAGGATTACTTCGGCCGGGGCCGGCCCGAAGCGTTGGCTCAGCGCCTCGATGAGCGCTATCTCTCCGCTGAGTAATGGACCTTTGGTTTTCATAAGGGTTATGGTTTGTGGGGGAGGGGGCTAAGGGACGCAGGCAGTTATCAGTAATCAGTAGTCAGCAGCCAGATGAGTATTTTCACTGACAACTGACAACTGGCTACTGATTCTAACCCTGGTCCTCCCCTCAAATCAATGATTCACTCCCGGCTCCGCAACTTGGTAAGCAGTCTGAGGATTTCGATATAGAGCCAGATGAGGGTGACCATCAGGCCAAAGGCCGCATACCATTCCATAAATTTGGGCGCGCCGGCTGCGGCCCCTTGTTCCACCAGGTCAAAGTCCAGCACCAGGTTTAAGGCGGCGATGATGACTACGAACACACTGAAACCGATGCCCACCAGACCGCTTTGGTGGATCAAGGGAATTTGCACCCCAAAAAAACCGAGAATAATGGTGGCCAGGTAGATCAGGAGGATGCCGCCGGTGGCCGCCACCACCCCGGCTTTGAAATTCTCGGTGGCCCGGATCAGCCTGGTCTTGTAAGCCAGCAGCAGGGCCAGGAAAGTGCCGAAGGTGAGGGCCACCGCCTGGATGACGATCCCCTGGAACTGGGCTTCCGCCAGCGCGGACAGGCCGCCGAGAACCAGGCCCTCCAACAGGGCATAAATGGGGGCGGTCACCCCGGCCCAGGTTTTCTTGAAGATGGTGATCAGGCCCACAATAAAGCCGGCGATGGCCCCCACCGCCAACCAGGGGACCACGACGTTGGGGTTCATGGTCTGATAAAAAAGGTTCCAGACCCAGGTGGCGGTGAGGACGACGCACAATAAAAGCACCAGCGTCTTGTTCACGGTCCCCTGGATGGACATGGCGTCGGCCGCGGCGATGCGGCCAAAGCCGGTAAAGGTGCTGGAACTCAAGGCCGGGTTAGCCGTTTCCATGATTTTCCCTCCGTGTGGGTGGCGGGTATGAGCCTTTTGCCCCTCTAGTGTATCACTGTCGCCGGCGTCTAAGAAACAAAAAGGGGAGGCCGGGCTTATCCTTGGTTAACCCTTGGTTATCCCAGGATATTGGTTTCAAGGTCCCCGGCTCCGGCTTTTGAGGGCCGCCTTGCTATTTACGGGCTGGCTAGGTAGAATAGTCTCATGAGAATTCCTTTCGGCTTCTTTCTGTGCCTGTTTCTGTGCCTGGTGGCCGCCAAATTCATCCTCAAGGTCTTGGCAGTGGACGGCAGAGGTTATCTGCTGGGGCTGACGGCGCTGCTCGCTGTCAATGTTTACGTCATTGACCTGTTGACCGCGCGGGTGCGGCGCTTCAGTGCCGGCGGCCCCCAAGCAGTCCCGAGCCTCCGGCAAACCGCCGGTGGAGAGGACCCCTCCGCCAACTTACCCCCATCCGGGGTCTAGTCTGACCTGAGTTCCTGCAGCCATCTCCGCCCTCCCCAGTTTAAAACCAGGAGGTCCCCAAGGATTTTTCTCTTGGGCTTAAGGGCTTAGAGATTTTCGCTTTGCCTTGTCCCCCGCAGCGTTTTTTTCCTTGACACAGATTTTCCTTGACGCTAAATTTCCGAATGTTCTAATATTCACAATCCACCTTCTAGCCATAAGAAGTGCTCGATATGAAGCTGGCGGACCTCCTCTCCCAAAAAAAAGCTGCCATTCTGGAAAGGTGGCTCCACCTGCTCCTGGACAGTTATCCAGCAGAAACTTCCGGATTTCTCAAAAAAGAAAAGGACCCCTTCAACAATCCCCTGGCCTTTCGCCTTTCCCAGGGGCTTAAGGGCGTTTATGAGTCCCTGCTTCAAGACACGGCCAGAGACCAGATTTTAGCCTCGCTGGACGATGTCATCAGCATCAAGGCCCTGCAAAATTTCTCTCCTTCCCAGGCCGTGGCCTTTATCTTTTTGCTCAAACCGGTCATCCGCGAGGCCTTGGCCCCGGAGCTTAAAGAAGCCCAGCTTGCCGACGAGTGCCTGGAAGTGGAGTCCCGCATCGACGGGCTGGCCCTGCTGTGCTTTGAGGTGTATATGCAACGCCGGGAAAAGCTTTGCGAACTCCGGATTAACGAAGTGAAAAACCAGGTAAGCGGGTTAATGCGCCGAACCGGTCTAACCTTGGAAACCCCGCAGCAGTAAGCGGCGGTCAATGGTTAACCTGAAACGAGGTGACAGTAAATGACGGACTTTTTCAAGCTTCATTTCTTTGTGCCCCTTGCCGCCGTCCTGGGGCTAGTGGTGATTGCCTATGTGGGCGTGCAGGCAAACTTGCAGCTCCTCTTCGGGGTCGTCGTCCCCTATATGGCCGTACTCATTTTCATTGAAGGGATGGTGTATCGCCTGATCCAATGGGCCCGGTCCCCGGTGCCGTTTAAGATCCCCACCACCGGCGCCCAGGGCAAGTCCCTGCCCTGGATCGAGAGGAACCTGGGAGAGAAACTGGACAACCCGGAAGACACGAAACACGTGGTGGGCCGGATGGCGCTGGAAGTGCTGGCTTTCCGGAGCCTCTTCCGCAACACCCGCACGGAAATGCGCAAAGACCCGGCTGACCCGGAAGGGGCGCGGCTGATCTACTGGTCTTATAAATGGCTCTGGTTGGGAGCCATAGCCTTCCACTACGCCTTTTTAGTGGTGATCATAAGGCATCTGCGGTTTTTCACCGAGCCGGTGCCGGGCTTTATCCACCTGCTGGACAATGTGGACGGCTTTTTTCAGTTCTTCGTGCCCGTGGTTTACATAAGCGGCGTGGTCCTGCTGGTGGCCGCGGGCTACCTGCTGTTAAGGAGACTCCTCCGTCCGGAGCTGCGCTACATCTCCCTGGCTGCGGACTACTTCCCCCTGTTCCTCATCTTGAGCATTGCCATCACCGGCATCCTCATGCGCTATTTTGTCAAGGTGGACATCGTGGCGGTGAAGGAACTGGCCTTAGGGCTGGCCACCCTTAAACCCAAGGTGGTCCCCGGCATCGGGGTGATCTTTTACATGCATCTCTTTTTGGTGTGCGTGCTCATCGCCTATTTCCCCTTCAGCAAACTGATGCACGCGCCCGGGGTGTTCTTGAGCCCCACCCGCAACATGCCCGGCAACAACCGCTGGGTCCTGCACGTCAATCCCTGGAACTATCCCGTCAAGTTCCATCACTACGACGAGTATGAAGACAGGTTTAGGGAGCCCATGATCGAGGCCGGCATCCCGGTCGAAAAGGAGCAATAAGTTTATGTCCAAAGGTCCGAAGCCAGCAGAGATACTTACGGGGATAAGTTACCAGCCGCCGCCGAAGGGCTGGATGGACGTCAAGCCCGACTTCCGACCGGGCACCTATTGCAACCTCGCCAGCCCCAAGTGGATGGAATGGATCGACTATCCCTTTCCGGCGAGCCGGTCGGTGGCCGAAGATAAGTGGGAGCTGCCGACAGATTGGAAAGAAATCGTCCTCCAGGGGATGGAAGACCGGCTCAGCCGCTTCCGCTCCCTGAAGCTTTTTTTTGACATCTGCGTGCGCTGCGGCGCTTGCGCCGACAAGTGCCACTTCTTTCTAGGCACCGGCGACCCCAAGAATATGCCGGTGCTTAGGGCCGAGCTCATGCGGTCGGTGTATAAACGGTATTTCAAGCCGGCCGGACGGCTTTTGGGGCAGGTGGCCGGGGCCCGGGACCTGACGGAAGACGTCATCAAGGAGTGGTTTTTCTATCTGCACCAGTGCACCATCTGCCGGCGCTGCTCTCTATTTTGCCCCTACGGCATCGACATGGCGGAGATGACCATCCTGGGCCGGGAGATGCTGTCTTCGGTGGGCCTGAGCATCGACTGGGCCCTGGCGTCCGTGGCCCAGTGCTACGACAAGGGCAGCCACATCGGCGCCACCCCCCAGGCCTTCAAGGACATGGTGGACTTCCTGGCCGAGGAAAACGAGCGTATCACCGGGATCACCACCCAGCCTTCCTATAACCGCAAGGGCGCCGAAGTCCTCTTCGTCATGCCCTCCGGCGACTACTTCGCGGACCCCGGCACTTTCACCATGATGGGCTACCTGCTGCTCTTCGAGTATATCGGCTTGGACTACACCCTGAGCACCTACGCGGCGGAAGGCGGCAACTTTGGCTGGTTCGAATCCCACGAGATGGGCAAAAGGCTCAACGCCAAGATCTACGCCGAGGCCAAGCGCTTGGGGGTGAAGTGGATCCTGGGGGGCGAATGCGGCCACATGTGGCGGATATGCAACCAGTACATGCCCACCTGGTGGGGGCCGGTGGACTTCCTGGAGGAGCCGGTTTCCCCCATCACCGGCACCCGCTTTGAGAACGCCAAGGTGCACAAGATGGTGCACATCTCGGAGTTCACCGCGGACCTGATCAAGCATGGCAAACTGAAGCTGGACCCCCAGCGCAACGCCCATATCAAGCTGACCTTTCATGACTCCTGCAACACTAGCCGGGGCATGGGGGTCTTCGAAGAGCCGCGCTACATCATCAAGAACGTCTTGCCCGAAGGCCACTTCGTGGAAATGCCCCCCAACACCATCCGGGAAAAGACTTTTTGCTGCGGCAGCTCCAGCGGCATCAACGCCAACGAGAACATGGAACTCCGGATGCAGGGCGGCCTGCCCCGGGCCAACGCGGTGCGCTATGTGTACGAAAAGTACGGAGTGAACCACCTGGGCTGCATCTGCGCCCTGGACCGGGCCACCTTGCCCACCCTGTTGGGCTACTGGGTCCCGGAGGTGGACGTCACGGGCATCACCGAGCTGGTGGGCAACGCCCTGGTCTTTGATGAGGAGATCGAGCGCACCACCGACCTGAGGGATCGCGACCTGGTGGGAGTGGCTGAAGCCGAGGAGGCTGAAGAAGCTGAGGAAGCTGCGGCAGCTGCGGCAGCTGCGGAGGAAGAAGAATAATATGGATGACAACTACAAAAACGAATTTGGGGTGTTTGCCGAACGCCCGAAGGTAGAGAAGAAGATATATGACGGCAAATATATCTTCCTGGGGCTGATCATCTTCTTCGCGGTGGTGACCTCTCCTTTGTGGCAGAATCTGGGGAAGGCCATTCCGGCGCCGGTGCCCAAACTCGATACCCCGGTTATCCAAAAACTGGCGGCCAAGGACCGAAAGTGCGTCGAGCCCACGGCGTTCATGCGGGCCAACCACATGCAGTTGTTGGACACCTGGCGCACTGAGGTGGTGCGGGGGGCCAAGCGCGACTTTGTCGGCCCCGGCGGCGTCAGATATACTGCCAGCCTCCAGAATACCTGTCTGGATTGTCACTCCAACAAGGCGCAGTTTTGCGATCAATGCCACAACTATGTCGCGGTAACCCCCACCTGTTGGGGTTGCCATCTCGATACCGGGCAGAAGCTGGCGGAGGCGAAGTGATGAGCATCGACAGAAGAGAATTTATCAGGATAGCCGGGCTCTCCACCTTATTGGGGCTGGGAGGCAAAACCGTTTGGGAATTGCTGGCCCCCGGCCAGGTGGAGGCGCAACTGATGCCTAAAGCCAACGCCCTGGCCGCCAAACGTTGGGCCATGGTGGTGGATATGCGAAAACTGGATGAGGCCACGGCCAAAAAGTGCGTCGACATCTGCCATAAGGTCCATAACGTGCCTGATTTTGCCAATGTTAAGGACCCCAAGCTGGCTGTTCCTCCGGCTGAAGCCAACCGCTGGCAGATTAAATGGATCTGGACCGAACATTATCACAATGCCTTTCCGGGCCAGGAACATGAATACGTCCAGGAGCGGGTTAAGGCCATGCCTTTCCTGTTGCTGTGCAACCAGTGTGAAAATCCTCCGTGCGTGCGGGTGTGTCCCACCCAGGCCACCTTCCGGCGGCCGGACGGCATCGTGCTAATGGACATGCACCGCTGCATCGGCTGCCGCTACTGCATGGCCGGCTGTCCCTACGGCTCCCGCAGCTTCAACTGGAGAGACCCCCGTCCCTTCATCAAGGAAGAAAATCCCGCCTATCCCACCCGCGAGAAAGGCGTGGTGGAAAAGTGCGATTTCTGCGCGGAGCGCCTGGCCAAAGGCCAGATGCCGGCCTGCGTGGAGGCGGCCGGCGGGGGCTTGACCTTTGGGGACCTGGGAGACGCCAAGTCCAAGGTGCGGGAAACTTTAAAGGCCAACTTTACCATTCGCCGTAAACCGGAGCTGGGTTCCAATCCGCAAGTCTATTATATCGTGTGAGGTTGTTATGCTGGAAAAAGCCTTGGTAGGAAGCAAAAGGTACTACATTTTGCTGGGAATCCTGGCGGCCATCTTCGGCGTCGGGTTCCTGCTGTACCTCAGGCAATTGACTTTTGGCCTGGGAATCACCGGCCTGGGCCGGGACGTGTCGTGGGGCTTTTATATCGCCCAGTTCACCTACCTGGTGGGTGTGGCCGCCTCGGCGGTGATGGTGGTCCTGCCTTATTACCTGCACAACTACAAAGCCTTTGGCCGGGTTACCATCCTGGGAGAGTTCCTGGCGGTGGCCGCGGTGTCCATGTGCTTGTTGTTTATCATCGTTGACTTAGGTCGGCCGGACCGCGCCCTCAACGTCTTGTTGTACCCCACCCCCAATTCCGTGCTGTTCTGGGATATGGTGGTGTTGAACGGCTATTTGCTGCTCAATATCTTCATCGGCTGGAATGTGCTGGAGGCGGAGCGCAACGAGGTGGCCCCGCCGGGGTGGATAAAACCGCTGATCTACATTTCCATCCCCTGGGCCGTCTCCATTCACACGGTGACCGCGTTCCTGTACGCCGGCCTACCGGGCCGGGGCTTCTGGCTCACCGCGGTGATGGCCCCCCGCTTTCTGTCTTCGGCGTTCTGTTCGGGGCCGGCTTTGCTGGTCCTGTTGTGCCTGCTGGTGAGGAAGTACACCAAATTCGACCCCGGCAAGGAGCAGATCCAGACCCTGGCCAAGATCATCACCTATGCCGTGATTATCAATATCTTCCTCTTCTTCTGCGAAATTTTCACCGTATTTTACAGCCAGATTCCGGAGCACATGCAGCACTTCATTTACCTGTTCTTCGGCCTGCACGGCCACGGCAAGTTGGTGCCGTTCATGTGGTTCTCCCTCCTGGGCATGATTGCTGCCGCGCTCTTGCTGGTGAACCCCAACAATCGCGCCGATGAGAAAAAGCTGGCCGTACTTTGCGGCATGGTAGTGGTCACTACCTGGATTGATAAAGGTATGGGGTTGATTAGCGGTGGTTTTGTCCCCAATCCCTTGGATAAAATCACCGAGTACTGGCCGACGGTGCCGGAGGCTTTTATCACCTTGGGGGTGTGGGCCGCCGGGTTCTTGATCCTCACTATTCTTTATAAGGTGGCGGTCTCCATCAAGGAAGAGATCAGGGCTTAGGATTGCCGGGCTTGCTTGCCTTAAGTGGCCCCGGGTTAAGCCCCAGGTTGGCGAAAATTTTAACGAGTCTGTCCAAGGAGGTAAAAGGTAATGGCCTGGCGGGTTGAAGTCGATGAAGACAAATGCACCGGCGATGAAGAATGCGTCAACGTCTGCCCCACCGGCGTCTTCGAGATGCAGGAAGGCAAGGCGGTGGTAGTGAATGAAGATGAGTGCCTGGGCTGCGAAAGTTGTATCGAAGTTTGCCCTTCCGGCGCGCTCACGGTAACGGAAATCTAAACTGACCTTTCCCTTTAATTAAAACGCCGGCCTGAGATCAGGTCGGCGTTTTTTTTCGGTTCAGTAGTAAAAAAGAGCTTTAAATTTCGGGTTACATCCTCAACGGATTTACCAGGTGGACCGGCACCGGGGAGTTGGCCATGACTTTTTTGGCCACGCTGCCGAATTCGGGGCTCCGCTGGTCAAGCTCATCATGGCCCCGGCCGTGGGTGGTCAGCACCAGCAGGTCCGCCTTTTCCTTTTTGACCATTTTTAGGATCTCGGCCGCGGCGTCGCCCTGTACCAGGCGGATTTCCACGTGGGGACAGGCCTTCAGGTCCTTATCGCACACGGTCTCCATCTGCTTTTTGGCATTTTTCATCTCCCAGTCATGAAAATGGTGCAAATGCTCCTTACTGGGGTAGCTGCCGTAGGCCGGGAAATAGTTCAGCAAATCCACCCCCACATAAAGCAGGATGACCTTGGCCTGGTATTTCTGGGCTAAGGATACCACCTGGGGGGCGGCCTTGAGAGAGTTCTTGGACAGGTCGGTGGGCCAAAGGATGGTGCGCACTTCCATCTGGGGACCTCCTTAACATTTCTAGAAAATTAAGGAGCCATCAAAACGATGTCAAGTACTAAGGCTGGTCGGCACGAGAGGATTTGAACCTCTGGCTGCTGAACCCTAGGCGGTCAGGGGTTTTTTATGAAAGGCCAGCACAATCACACTTCGCTGAAATTACTATCAAAAAGGTGTATAAGGATGATAATGAAACCGGCCTAAAAATGCCTCTATCAGGGGCTGAGTGGAGGGGTTGGCAAGCTATCGACAATTAAAATTCTGAGGTTATGCGAGGCAAAAATTAGTAAAAAATAGAAATCATCTTTCCCGCCTTGCATCATTTTCCATCTAACTGTTTGGGGAAAGGAGCCGCCTAATGGCAAGCTAGCTTAAGCGGTTAAGACAAATCCGAAGTAAAAAGCCATCGGTCGTTGTCCGGTGGGTTTAATATTCATGGATCACACCCTAGTGAACCGTCATATGGATTACTGTTTTTATTTTTTAAAGATAAAAGCTTTTTTTGGAAATATTAGTTAGAACTCAGGGGCAGGTTATTTAAACAAAATATTGGATAGAAAATAGGATTGCATAATGAAAATATAGGCCAAACGGTCTCCATTTTCTTCTGATTCCCCAGCGCGATGAGGAACTTTGCCTTCCGACTAAATCGTTGGCGAGTGCCCGCCAATGTTGGAGAAGGGCTATTATCGGGAGGGAAGAATATCCTAATATTTAGTTGGTTATTGAAAGATTGAGAAAATAATAACTAGCGTGGAGGTGGCCGCTACTATCCTAAGGTTGGCTGCAAAAGTTAAAATTCTTAGAAAACCTCAGCAATCTTTCCTTTTTAAAAAAAACTTTACAATAGAGCCTCTTGCAAAAATCATAAGGATTACCGGTCGGCATAAGGCAACGGCAAGGCCATGGGAGTCTTAAGTCAATGAAATCCTGCTATTCTGTCCTTTTTG
>Ga0233423_10001148_pt1 | contig 13410 bp, 12 predicted proteins | sample Watercolumn_Mata_FD_180713 | JGI IMG/M metagenome (GOLD analysis project Ga0233423, IMG submission 180713) | Freshwater microbial communities from Lake Matano, South Sulawesi, Indonesia - Watercolumn_Matano_2014_112_MG | ecosystem: Environmental > Aquatic > Freshwater > Lake | place: Indonesia... | reverse complement strand
CGCAGGCCTTAGCCACCAGGTCCGGGGCCTTGAGCACCGCCGTCCCCAAAATCAGGCGGTCGATGCCGAGGTTGATATAAAGATCCAGAGTCTCCAGGGTGCGCAGGCCGCCCCCCAACTGGATGGGGATGGTCAGGGCTTTACGCAGGCCCTTGATGGATTCCAGGTTTTGCGGCCGGGAGCTGAACGCGCCGTCCAGGTCCACCACGTGGAGCCACTGCGCGCCCAAGTCCTGCCATTTTAAGCCCATGGCCACCGGGTCGTCGCTGAAGACGGTTTCGTCTTCCTTCCTACCCTGGCGCAGCCGCACGCACTTGCCGCCCTTCAGGTCAATCGCGGGAAAAATCAGCATAATATAAAAATTTTAACCAAGAATGGGGTGCCTGACAATCCCCGGGGCGGGAAAAACCCAGATATCAGAAATCAACTTGAAATTGCGAGGCACTGACATAATAATAGCCCATACAAGGGAAGGGCATCTTGTAGAGATAATTTGGGGCTAAGTGGGTTTTAGGACCATTGATATGGAGGTAATAGTTATGTCCATAGGAGATTACATCCAAACAGGAATTATGCTTATTTTAGCAGCCACATTGATAGCGCTATTAGTACAAATGAGGACTCAAAACCATCTGCTCAAAGCACAAATTCTTGGGGATCGCCTTGAAATGTATTGGAAAACTTTTGAGCCCGTTACAGAGGAAGAAATTAGTGAATTTCATCTTTTGATAGATGATTACATGGATAAAGAAAAGTATGACAATTATTATAAGAATGAGCCTGAAGCTACACGAAAATATATAAGCCTATTGTCCTTATATGAATATTTGGCTTTTACCTATTCTCTTAAGAAGCTGAAACTTCCTGATCCAATGGGTTACAATTGGACTGAGCGTTGGGCTAAAGACTTACTCGAATATAAAGAATTTAGAGATGTCCATGAATATCATAAGGATTATTATCCTGAATTTGGGAAATTTATTGATAATACTCTAAAGGAGTAAAAATGAATTGGGACACCAAAAGCCATGAAAATCTTATGGAAGGGAAGGGTCTCGTACTATTATAAGCCCTGATAACGCCCCTTAATAGGAAACATTTTCAGAGAAAGAAGAATGCTCCCCTTCAATAAAAAACTCAAGCCTCTTGCCAGAGTGCTCAGAAAGAACATGACTGAGGCGGAGATAGCTCTGTGGGCCAGAATCAGAAGAAAGCAGTTAAAGGACAAGCAGTTCTACAGGCAGAAAAATATCGGCAATTATATCGTGGATTTTTACTGCCCGGCGGCAAAATTGATTATTGAACTGGATGGAGAGCAGCATTATACCGATGAGGGCCTGAAAAAAGATGAACTTAGGGATAGCTATCTCAAACGCCTGGGGTACAGGGTCTTGAGATTTTCCTCCTCGGAAGCGCTTACGAATCTCGATGGAGTTGTCGAAACGATATATGATTATTTGGAAGACTATGACGCTGCTCATGATCCAACTGATTAATTAAAAGCCAGCCGTTAAAGTCCCCCTTGGTAAAGGGGGATTTAGGGGGATTTTGGTTTGAATCCAGGCACATAAAATCCCCCCGGCCCCCTTTAGAAAAGGGGGAGATTTTTTCTGGGGCATCCTTTCGTGGCTGATTCAGGATGACGCCTGAACGAAGCCTCTGCGGAAAGTCTCCGTACTGCAATTCTGAGTGAGAGGAGCGACCAAGGAATCTCGTTTTTGGCTGCAAGACTTTTCCCAACTGTGCCGATGATCACAAGCAGATTGAAAATTATGGTCGCCTAAAAACCATATTCGCAACGAAGCTTCGTTCCATTCAGACTCATCTTCGATAGTTGTAAAAATTTGTTTTGGGTTGTCAATAGGTTAAGCCCCGCGGACAAAACTTTACCACTACACGCTGCTGCTGAGCGGGTCAGATTGCGGTCAGAATGATAGAAAAGGGACTTTCTCAGAGGCCTAAACGAGCAACTAGGCTGGCTGCAAGCCAGCCGTCAAAGTCCCCCTTTTTAAAGGGGGATTTAGGGGGATTTTGTTTTGAATCCGGGCACTTAAAATCCCCCCTAACCCCCCTTTAAAAAGGGGGGGACTAAATACAGACCTCCCGGTTTTAAAGGTTTTAATAGATTAACGGAGGCAAGTTAAAAGGCAGGAAGAAATTAATGAGCATTTATGCAGACGAATACCGCCGCAAGTTGATTACCCCGGAGCAGGCGGCCGTGAGGATCGGCCAGGGGGCCACTTTGGTGCACGGCATGGCCATCGGCGAGCCTCCGGCGTTGCTGGCGGCCATTGCCCAGCGGGTCCGGGTCGGGGACCTGGAGGACCTGAAGGTCTTTTCGCTGTTGCCGATGCAGCACGCGGCCAGGACCATCCTGGCGCCGCACCTGCTCGACAAAATTCATCCCTTCTGCTGGTTTCTCACCGCCTATGACCGGGATTTGGTCAAGAAGGGCTTAAATTACTTCGTGCCCAACGAATTCCATCAACTTCCCAGAATCATCCGGGATTTCATGGAAATCGACGTCACCGTCACCTGTGTCAGCCCCATGGACAAGGCCGGGTTTTTCAGCTTCGGCGTGGTGAACGACTACATCTCCACTGCAGCCCGGCACTGCAAGCAGCTTATCGTTGAGGTCAACCCCCACATGCCCCGGGTCTTTGGCGACGCCCTGCTGCACGTCTCGGAAGTGGACGCCATCGTGGAACACGCCGTGCCCCTCATGGAAGCCGTCCCCGCCAAGCCTAAGCCCGAAGCCGAGGCTATCGGCCGCCTCATCGCCGGGATGATCCCGGACGGCGCCACCATCCAGTTGGGCATCGGCGGCATTCCCAACGCGGTCTGCGAACATCTGGAAAACCACCAGGATCTGGGCATCCACACCGAACTCATGTGCCCCGGCATGGTGCACCTCATCAAGAAGGGCGCGGTCACCGGCAAGAAGAAGACCCTGCACCCCTTAAAGCACGTCTTCACCAACGCCATCGGCGATAAAGAGATGTACGAGTTCATGAACGACAACCCCAGCATGGAGTCCTACCCGGTCTCCTACACCAACGCGCCGGAGGTCATCGCCAAAAACGACCGCATGATCTCCATCAACTCCACCATCGAGGTGGACCTGCTGGGACAGTGCAACTCCGAGTACCTGGGGGGCACCGAATACAGCGGCACCGGCGGCCAATTGGACTACGTCCGGGGCGCGTTCAACGCCAGGGACGGCAAATCCATCATCGCCTTTTACGCCACGGCGCATTCCGGCGAGGTTTCCCGGGTGGTGCCCCGCTTCCAGGCCGGCACGGTGGTCACCACCCCGAGGATGGACACCCATTACCTGGCCACCGAATACGGGGTGGTGAACCTCAAAGGCAAATCCACCCGGGACCGGGCCCTGGACATCATCAGCCTGGCCCACCCCAAGTTTAGGGATGACTTGCTGAAAGAGGCGCAGAGCCTACGTTTGCTTTGATTTGAGTGGGTTGGTGGCTGCTGGAGGGAAGGGACACAGGAATGCAATCTGAGGGCGAAAAGGGAAAAAGGGAAAAGGGGGAAAAGGTTATCAGCAGAAGGGTTTTCTTTCCCCTTTTCGCCTTTTCCCCTTTTTCCCTTTTCCCCCCGCCCTCTCCCCACCGACCACAATCAGTCAGAGGTTAAGACATGTCCGACCTGGCTCGCTTATTAATGATCACCGGCGCGATCCTGCTGCTCCTCGGCCTGTTCTTATGGGTGGGGCCGAAAATCCCCTGGCTGGGGAAGCTCCCCGGGGACATTACCTATAAACGGGATGGCTTTACTTTTTATTTCCCCCTGGGGACCTGCATTCTTCTCAGTATCATCCTCACTTTGATACTTTACCTATTTCGTAAGTAACCGCATAAAATCCTGGGGTGAAAAGGGAAAGAGGGGAAAAGGGGAAGATACCGGGCCGCGGAGTTTTTTCCTTTTCCCCTCTTCACCTTTTCCCCATTTCCCCCATTTATTGCCGCTTCCTCTCCAACCCTCTTACATTACTTCCTCATAAGCAATCTCCCAAAACGCCCCATCTATGGTAAATCTCTTGCATAATATCCCTGAGGAAAATATACTGGAAAGGGCCGCCGGTCTCCAGCAGCGGCCGGGGTTGCGTTTGGCGCCGCGGTACCCAGAACCCCGGAGACCGGGAAGGAGAGCTGATGCCGGAATTGCGTAAAGACCCCATCATCGGTCGTTGGGTGATCATTTCCACGGAAAGGGGCAAGCGCCCTCACGACTTTGTGGTGGAGCCGGAAGTGAGCAAAGGCGGTTTCTGCCCCTTTGACCCGGGCAACGAACATACCACGCCGCCGGAGATCATGGCCTACCGGGAGCCGGGCACCGCGCCCAATTCCCCGGGCTGGCGGCTCCGGGTGGTGGGCAATAAGTTCCCGGCCCTGGTGATGGAGGGCCAGCTCAACCGCCAAGGGGAAGGCATGTTCGACAAGATGAACGGCATCGGCGCCCACGAGGTGATCATCGAAACTCCGGATCATCATGCCACCCTCACCACTGTGCCCGTGGAAGTTTTCATGGATGTGCTTTTCGCCTACCGGGACCGCCTCATCGCCCTGTCCCAGGACCCCCGGTTCAAGTACGTGGTGCTCTTTAAAAACTCGGGCCGGGCTGCGGGCGCGTCCCTGGAGCATACCCATAGCCAGCTCATCGGCCTGCCCATCGTGCCGGAGCTGGTCCAGGAGGAATTGGCCGGCTCCAAGTTTTATTACAATTACAAGGAGCGCTGCGTCTTTTGCGACATGATCCGCCAGGAACTACAGCAGGGAGTGCGGGTGCTGCTGGAAAACGATGAATTTCTGGCCATCTGCCCCTTCGCGCCCCGCTCGCCTTTTGAGGTCTGGATTCTTCCCAAAAACCATCGTTCCTCATATGCGGACCTGACCCCGGATTCCTGCCTTCTTTTGGCCCAGGTCTTCCAGGAGACTTTGCAGCGCCTGGAAAAGGTCATCGGCCAGGCCCCTTATAATTACATCCTCCACACCGCGCCCTTTCGGGAGCCGGAGCTCACTTACTATCACTGGCATTTCGAGATCATGCCCAAACTGACGCTCATGGCCGGTTTCGAGTGGGGCTCGGGCTTTTTCATCAATCCCACCCCGCCGGAGGACGCCGCCCAGTATCTTCGGGACGCTAAGCTCTAGCTCCCAGAAGGGAAAGTTATGCATATCCTGATGGTGACCCCGGAAGCCAATCCCTTCGCCCGCAGCGGCGGGTTGGCCGAAGGAATTAACGCCCTGTCCTGGGCCTTGGAACGATTGGGACATCAGGTAACCGTAATTCTGCCCTTATATCGCCAGGTGCGGGAATCAAACCTTCCCCTTTCCTTTACCGGGAAAACCCTGTCCATTCCCATTTCCTGGAAAACCATGCCCGCGGAAATCCACCAGGCCGAAACCGACTACGGTCTCACCTTTTATTTTATCGGCCAGGACGCCCTCTTCAACCGCGAAGGCCTCTACGGCACCGCCTACGGCGCGTTCGAAGACAACGCCGAACGCTTTATCTTTTTCAGCCGGGCGGTGGTGGAAATGATCGACGCCCTGGAGCTGGAGGGCGATATCTGCCATTGCCATGAATGGCAGACCGGCCTGGTGCCCGTCTATCTCCGCACCCTGTATGCCGACCGCCCCCGGTTTCAGAAACTGGCGGTGGTCTATACCGTCCACAATGTGGGTTACCAGGGGCTCTTTTCCTCCTTTGACCTGCCTTTGACCGGCCTGGGCTGGGAGCTTCTCTCCCCCAAGGGGCTGGAATTCTACGGCAAAATGAATTTAATGAAAGGCGGCCTGGTCTTTGCGGATCTGCTCAGCACGGTGAGCTCCAGATACCGGGAAGAGATTCTCACCCCGGAATACGGCTTCGGCCTGGAAGGGTTGTTCCAGGAAAGGGCCGGGGAGCTTTACGGCATCGTCGAGGGCGTGGATTATAACCGCTGGGATCCCGCCAAGGACCCTTATCTGCCGGCCTTTTTCAACCCGGATAACCTGGGGGGCAAGAAGGTTTGCAAGGCCGAGCTGATCCGCCGTTTCGGCCTGAATCTGCCGCTGGACCGCCCTCTCATCGGCCTGACCACCCGCTTTTTCGAACGCAAGGGCATCGATCTTTTGGAGAACACCCTGGACGACCTGATGCGGCTGGGAGTGGGCTTCATTCTCCAGGGCACCGGGGAGGAGCGCCACCAGTATCTTCTCCAGGAGATCAGCCAACGCCACTTCGGGCAGATGGGCCTGAATATCGGCTATACGGATGAGCTGGCCCACCAGATCATCGCCGGGGCCGATATCTTTCTCATGCCCTCCCGCTATGAGCCCTGCGGCCTCGATCAGCTTTACTGCCTGCGCTACGGCACCATTCCCGTGGTCCGGGCCACCGGAGGACTGGATGAAACCATCCAGGAATTTGACCCCGGAACCGGCCAGGGCAACGGGTTTAAGTTCACCGGCTATACCCCGGTGGAGCTTCTGGGCGCGGTGCAAAGGGCCCTGGCGGCTTACCAGGATCAGGCCGTCTGGCAGAGCCTGATGCGCAGCAATATGGCCCTGGATTTCTCCTGGGACACCGTGGCTCCCAAGTACGGGGAACTCTACCAGCGGGCCCGGGACAAACGGCTCGGCCTGGCAAAGGGATAAGTCTGCATGGCCACGGAGCGCATTGCCTTCCTGACCCAGATGGTGGAGGTATTCACCTCCACCGTCAGCTTCGGGGAACGCCTCAACAACCTGGTCCATCTTCTGGCCCGCTACCTGAAGGTGGACCTGGCCCTGTACTTCGGACTGGATAAGGCCAGGGAGACCCTGATTCTCAACCTCAGCAGCCAGGGGCCGGTGCCGCCGCATCTCCGGGTGGAATTCCCCCTGGGCCAGGGGTTGGTGGGGGAAGTGGCCAAAACCCGGAAATTCAAGACGGTGCAACGCGGCCAGCCCGGCGTGTTGGCCGCCAACCAGTCCCTGGAAAAGCTGCATCCCGCGTTCGTCACCCTGGCCGGGTTTCCGGTGGCCGACGATAATTTCTTTTACGGCGTCCTCCTGTTTGCGGACCGGTTGGAGCGCCACTTCACCTCCACCGAGCGCCAGAATACCCATTTGGCCAATCTGATGCTGGCCGGCACCCTGCGCCAGGCCCTTCTCCAGGAAGAAGCCAAAAAGCGGATCGCCGAACTCTCGGTCCTCTTCGAGGTGGGGAAAGCTTTGAGCTCCACCGTCGAGCTGGACGTGCTGCTGGAAAGGGTGGTCACCACCACCGCCAAGGTGATCAGCGCCCGGGGCGCGGCTCTGCAAATCATCGACGGGGTCACCAAGGAGGTGCGCATCTCCTCCCAATACGGGGAAATCCCCCTGAGCTGCCCCTCCCCCACCGCCATCCTGGCCACTCCGGTCAGTCCCGGGGAACTTCCCTTCTTGCAGGGCCAGGAGGCGAACGCCGCCGGTCAGATTCACTATTTTCTGGCAGTGCCCCTCACTTTTAAGGGCCAGCTCCAGGGAACCATCTGCGTTTACGATAAGTTTGCCGCCAACGGCGGCTACCTCTCTTTCGATCCGGAGAACCGCCAGCTCCTCTATACCATGGCCGGGCTGATCGTCAACGCCATTGAAAACGCCCTCACCTTTAAGCAGGTGGAGACCCTGGCGGAGAAAAACGAGCGCATGGTGCGCAATCTCACCGTCCTGCAAGTCATTTCCCGGGCCCTGTTGACCACCGTCCAGGAAGAAAGGCTCCAGGAGATCATCCTCCAGGGCCTTACCCTGGAACAGGGTTTGGGGTTCGACCGGGCGGTGGTGCTCCTGGTGGATGAAGCCAACCAGACGCTCGAAGGCATTAAAGGCGCGCAGCGTTCCCCCGAACTCAAAAATATCCCTCTCTTTGAGGCGCTGCTGTCGCCGTTGGCCGCGGAAGTGAAGATGGAGGACTGGCAGATTCCCCTGCGCTCCGACCAGGGGCCCCTGGCCCTGACCGTGCTCCAAAAGCGGCCCTATCATATTCATGGAGTTTCCGTCGAGGCGTTAACCAGGGCTTTGCCGCCGGAATTTTCCGCACCGGAATTCTTTGTGGTCCCCCTCATGGCCAAAGACCGGACCACCGGCGTCATCATGGTGGATAACGGAGCCTCCGGCCGTCCCCTGGAGGAGGAGCCGCTGCACGTCTTGCAGATGTTTTCCACCCATGCCGGGTTGGTGGTGGAGAACGCCCACCTCTATTCCACCATCGAGGCCAACAACCGGGAATTGCTGCTTATCCGGGAAAGGATGCTGGAGTCCGACCGCCTCGCGGCCTTGAGCAGCCTGGCCTCCGGCATGGCCCACGAAATCCGCAACCCCCTGGTTTCCATCGGCGGCTTTGCCCGGCGCATCGCCAAGATGGTGGATGAAAAATCCCCCTTGCGGGGCTATGTGGAGGTAATCCAGGAGGAAGTCACCCGGCTGGAAAAGCTGCTCCGGGAAATCCTGGATTTCACCGGGGAAAACTTGAGTTTTTACGGCGACCACGACCTGAACAAACTGCTGGAGGACACCCTGCTGTTAGTGCAGCGGGATCTGGACGCCTGCAAGATTAAAGTGGTCAAGGATTTTTCCGATTTGCCCCGCCTCCATTGCGACGACCGGCAGATCAAGCAGGTCTTCTACAACCTGTTTCAAAACGCCCTCCAGGCCATGCACCAGGGAGGCGTACTTAATATCCGCACTTATACCCTGGAAAGGGAAGACGGCTTATATGAGGCCGCGGCCATTACCGACACCGGCGGGGGTATCCCGCTGGAAGTCTTACACAATATCTTTAATCCCTTTTTCTCCACTAAAGACTACGGCACCGGCCTGGGTCTGGCCATTGCCCAGCGCATCGTTTCCCGCCATTACGGGCAGGTGGAAGTGAACAACGAGCTGGGCAAAGGGGTGACCTTCATCGTCTCCCTGCCGGTGGCTAAATACTGTCTGGTGAAAGACCCTGGCCACGGCGCGGCCCAGGCCAGCACGCTGAAGGCTCCCAAAGGAGGAGGACGATGAAGAAAATCCTGGTGGCAGACGACGAAATGAGCATTCGCCTCCTTTATAGCGAAGAACTGAAGGAAGAAGGCTACGAAGTCTACCTGGCCGCCAACGGCAGAGAAGCCCTGGACATTGTGGCCAAGGTGCCCCTGGACCTGGTCATCCTGGATATCAAGATGCCGGAGATGGACGGCATTGAGGCCTTAAGGCAGATCAAGGAAAAACAGCCGGACCTGCCGGTGCTGCTTAGCACCGCCTACGGGGAATACCGGCAGGACTTCGCCACCTGGGCTTCGGATGAATACCTGGTCAAATCCTCGGACCTTGATGATTTGAAGGCCGCGGTCAAACGCTACTTGAAAGATTGAGTTTCCAAAGGTGGGGCATGAATAAACTCAAAGGTTTGCTTCTGCTGCTGCTGGGCGCGCTGCTGGTGGATTTTGCCCTGGAGAACGCCGTTGCCGGCCCGCAACTCAAGCTGTTTCACTTCGAATTGGGAAGACTGCCCGTCTATCTGCTGGTTTACGGCAGCTTAATCTTCGGCTTTTTCTGCGGTTGGCTGGCCTTTGCCCTCAAGGCCAGAAGGCAGAAACAGGCCGCAGCGGCCCAGGAAAAGCCGGAAGCCCCGCAGGCTGCCCAGGAGCAGGTCTTGTAAGACCGTTTTCCGTTTTGCGTTTTGCGTTTTTCGTTGGAAGAACTTGTAGGTGCGAACCTGTGTTTGCTACGAAGGCATCAGGGCGAACACAAGGTTTGCCCCTACGGCACATCCCCCTTCCGGCGTCACCGGTTCCGGGCCTCTATCATCTCCTTCACCGCCTTGGGGTCCGCCAGGCCGAACCAGAACAACCCCGGACCGCCGGACTTGTCCCGGATGAGCAGGTTGCCCACCCTGAGCAGGGTCTGGCTCAGCCCCCGGCGCACCAGCACTTCCCCCAGGTTTTCCCAAGGAATCTCCTCCCGCCTGTCGCCCCAGCGCCAAACCTTGCTCACCCCCCGGGAGGTCACCTGGTACTCCTGCCCCCAACGCATATAGACCACCGCGGCCAGGATGATCAGCCCCAAAACGATGCCCGCCCAAACGGGCAGCCCCACCTGGGGATTGATGCTGGGCCCGAAAAAGCAGATGGCCATGGCCAAGTAGTGCAGGAAAAAGGCCCGGCCGCAGGGCCGGAATACCTGGGTCGATGGGGTGTCTTTGGTTTCTTTTTCAGTCATATCTAATTTCCCGAGTATATTATTTCATAAATAAGGTGATGTTAACCCCCACCGCCCCCGACCCTCTTCCCCCGTAAAGCGGGGGGAGAGGGGGAGTCCGTTCCCGGGTCTTTTGATGGAAGCGATAAGCCTACTAAATCATTATAAATTTTATTCCCTCAAATGGGTTAGTTATTTTCCATAAATTTGTATCTTATGGATTTGCCAATTTTTTCCCTCTCCCCCCTGGGGGGGAGAGGGCAGGGTGAGGGGGGGATGGCCATGGCATTGCCTTGCAACCTCTTTACCCCTCGGACAAGCGCTCGATGATCCCGGGAATTACCGCCGCGGCCACCCGGCGCAGCACTCCGCCGCCCAACACCACCTGGAGCGGAATCCCCAGGGCATCCGCCAGGGAAACCAGCAGGCCGCAGCTCTCGAAGTAATCCGCCTCGGTCAGGCCAAGAGACGCAAGTTCATCCGCGTGGGAGTTGAAACCAAAATACCAGACCAACAGGTCCGGCCGGAATTCCCGCACCAGGGACAGGCGGCCCTGCAGCTTCTCCAGGTATTGCCGCGGCCCCATTGGACCTGAAGGCGGCCAGACGTTGACCTCCACTGCCAGGCCGTCCACCGAGCAATAGTTGCTCCGGCAGAAGCAGATATGCAGGACGTCTTTATCCAGGAGTTGCAGGGTGCCGCCGGCGTGGTTGGCGTCGGTGTCGATAATGGCAAAACGCCGGGCCGGGGTGACCTCCCGCACGTGGGTGAGAGCGATGACCACGTCATTAAAGCAGGAGGAGTCCCAAAATTCCCGGCTCCCCGCGTGGTGGCCGCCGGCGCCGGTGAAGCAGAATGCCCGGTCCAGTTCCCTACGGGCCAGGGCTTCCATGGCTGCCACCACCCCGCCCACGGATTCATACGCGCTGCGGCATTCGTCCTCCAAATCCACCATGGCCACCATCTCCCGGGGATGCACTTTGAGGATCATCTCCCGGGTGGCCCGGGGACAATCAAAGAGGCGGACGTTGGGCTTTTGCAGCACCTCCTCCAGGGCCCCGGGGAAATCCTGGAGGCGTCCCCGCAGGGTCAGATAACCCTGGGTCTTGAAAGCCGGGTGGTAGAAGACGCCCACTTGTTTCATGGTGGTGCCTGGTTCCGAAAAGATTGATCTCACGCAAAGACGCCAAGGCGCTATTAGTACCGTTTTTCGTTTTCCGTTTTTCGTTTTGCGTTAAAATACCCATGATTTCGATAAATTACATCCAACACATAAACTCCTTCCCAAATTTCAGCTTGGGAGCGGGATTGAATGCGAAGCTCAGGCTTCGCTTCCCCCAGTTTTACCCTGGGACCTCGCGGCATTGTGGAGCATTCGCCTCCTCTTATCAAGACCTTCCACCTAATATTCAGTTACCGGTGTGCAAAAAATTCGGGGAATTCAGGAAAATTCCGGGGGAAAAGCTGGCGGGCGGCCCCGGTTTATTGATAATAATTATCTTTTCACGAAAAACGCAAAACGAAAAACGCAAAACGGGAAACGGTCTTTAAAAATGGGAGAACAGGACACTCCCTCCTTCTGGGGGCAGACGCTGGGGCTGACCTGGCCTTTCTGGGTGGCCAACATCATGGAGATGATCGAACGCCTCGCCTATTACGGCGTGCGGGTGGTCATCCCCATCTATATCGCCCAGGCCGACGAGATCGGCGGCCTGCATTTCAGCCAGGGCGACAAGGGGGTCATCTTCCTCTGGTGGGCCATGGTGCAGTCGTCGCTGCCCATCGTCACCGGCGGCTTCGCCGACCGCTACGGCTACAAAAAGCAGATCGTGCTGGCCATCTTTTTAAAGGTCCTGGGCTACCTGCTGATGGCCAGCCAGCGCACCTTCTGGCCTTTTTTCACCGGCTGCCTGTTCCTGGCCGCGGGCACCGCGGTCTTCAAGCCGCCCATTCAGGGCACTTTCGTCAAAACCCTGACCCATCAAACCTCCGGGGTGGGCTGGGGGGTCTTCTACATGGTGATCAACGTCGGCGCCTTTCTGGGCCCGCCCCTGGCCCATTTTCTCCACGGGTATTCCTGGCCCGTGGTCTTTTACGGCTGCGCCGCTCTGGTCAGCCTGAACCTGCTGTGGCTGTTCAGCTACCGGGAAGTGGAATCAGGGGGCGATAAATCAGGCGGCGTCTGGCGGGTGTTGCAGGAGACGGCCCGGGAGATTCTGAACCCCCGGCTGCTTGTCTTTATTGCCATTATTTCCGTATTTTGGGCGGTGCTGGAGCAGCTCTGGGACATGTTGCCCAATTTCATCGTCGATTGGACCGACAGTTCCTCGTTGGCCGGGCATCTGCCGGATTTCATGCTGTCCCGGAATCTCTCCCGGGGGCCGCAGATCGCCCAGGAATGGATCATCAACCTCAATCCCTTTCTCATCATCTTTCTGGTCGCGCCGCTGTCCTGGTACTTCAACCGGGTGATGCGCCGGCTCACTTCCATCTTTTTCGGCTTTATTTTCGTCACTATCGGGATTTATCTGGTGGGCTCCAGCATGTCCATTTACGTTTGTCTGGCGGGCCTTGTCTGTTTCACCGGCGGGGAGATGATGTGTTCGCCGAAGATGCGGGAGTACCTGGCGGTGATCGCGCCCCCGGGCAAAAAGGCGCTTTATATGGGCTACGCCAGCATCCCTTATGCCTTCGGCTGGGGCTACGGTTCCTATCTGGGGGGGAAGCTCTATGAACGCGCCGGCGAAAAGGCGAATCTGGCGCTCAAGTACCTGTCCGAAGTGCTCCAGGTCCAGGACCTGCCGCACCGTTCCCAGGCCTTTGCCAGATTGACGGAGATGCTGGGACAGACGCCGGCGGAGGTGACCCGGCTCTTGTGGGATAAGTACGATCCCAGTTGGGTCTGGATGCCCTTTGCCATCGCCGGAATTTTAGCCTCCATCGCCATGTTTGTCTTTATCCGCGTTGCCGTGCGCTGGCATGATGTTAACGCTTGAAAAGAAAGTTCAAGGTTCAAAGTTATGCAGGGTGCATTCCACGCACCTGAGATGGCGGGCGAGAGCGCCCGCCCCTTAATCTGTGGAGGCTGAAAAGCCTGTGCTACAGTTCATAATCATTCAGCTCTTCAGAAGGTTATGAATTGTGGGCAAGTTAAACGATCCCAGAGCGCATTCTCCAAGAACTTTGAACTTTGAACCTTGAACTT
>Ga0233423_10001147_pt1 | contig 13417 bp, 17 predicted proteins | sample Watercolumn_Mata_FD_180713 | JGI IMG/M metagenome (GOLD analysis project Ga0233423, IMG submission 180713) | Freshwater microbial communities from Lake Matano, South Sulawesi, Indonesia - Watercolumn_Matano_2014_112_MG | ecosystem: Environmental > Aquatic > Freshwater > Lake | place: Indonesia... | reverse complement strand
TTTTTTTTCCACCGCTGACCAAACGGATGTGGTCGGTTTAACTACAAATCAAAGTGGAAAAATTATTTTAGATCCTTTCCCCGATCAGGAAATTTCTTCGCAAATAACCAATATTTCTTTTTCCCCAAAATCCGGCGAAACAGGAACCGTTTACGAAGTAAAGATGAGCTTACCGCTAACCGCTAACCGCTTAATGCTTCGTCTTGGAATGACCGGCGACGCGCAGTTTATTACCAAAGAACTGCCCAACGTCTTGGCCGTCCCCACAAAATTTGTTAAGACGGATAAAGAGGGTTTGAAATATGTCTGGCTTAAAGACGGAAAAAATAAGAAAAAATGGGTGGTAACTTTAGGAGACACTTTAGACAGTCAGGTCGAAATAAAATCCGGGTTAGAAGAAGGCAATATAATTAGCGAGTAATCAAGTAACCCAGTAACCAAATAAAAGTGACCATCAGTAACTTAAGTTACTCGAGTTACTAATTTTATTTTTATTGGGTCACTGTGTTACTGGTTTTATTGAGTTACTCGCTTGCTCATGATAACTCTCAATAATGTTTCCAAAATCTACCAAATTGACCCTGAAACAAAATTCGCCGCGCTGGAAGATGTTAGTTTAACCATTAAAGACGGTGAATTCTGCTCTATTGTTGGCCCTTCAGGGTCAGGAAAATCCACCTTGATGCACATTATTGGTTTACTAGATTTACCCACTTCGGGAACCGTAAAAATAAACGATCTGGATGTTTCCAAAGTTTCGGATAACCGCCTTTCGGCTCTGCGCAACGAATTTATCGGTTTTGTTTTTCAACAATTTAATTTGCTTCCCAAACTTACGGTTTTAGAAAACATTTTGTTGCCATCAATTTACGCGCGCCGAAAATTGGACTACGATCCCCTTTCCCATGCCAAGTACTTACTAGAAAGGTTTGGCATCCCCGAAAAGGAAAAATCATTCCCTAATAAACTTTCCGGCGGCCAGCAGCAACGGGTCGCCATTGCCCGGTCGCTGATTATGAAACCAAAATTAGTTTTGGCTGATGAACCAACAGGAAATTTGGATACTAAAACCGGTGACGAAATTATGAAGTTATTGGCAGAACTTAATAAAGGAGAAAAAATTACGATCGCTATCGTCACCCACGAGCCAGATGTAGCCGCCAAAACGAAAAGAATGATTAAAATTAGAGATGGTAAAATTGAAAAGTAACCAAATAACACAGTCACCAAGTGACCAAATAAAAGTAACTTAAGTTACTTTAGTAACTAGCTTTATTTTTATTGAGTTACTGGGTTACTGGCTTTATTAATGCCATATTTTAACTTTATTTTTAAATCTGCCCTATTTGACTTTTCCCGAAATAAAGGGCGGACTTTTTTGACGTCTCTGGGTATTTTAATTGGTGTTTTAGCGGTAGTTTTGTTAACAGCTTTTGGTTTGGGACTTAAAAAGTATATTCAAAACCAATTTGAAAGTTTAGGGACAAATTTAATCTATGTCTTACCGGGCGGAGCTTTTAACGAGGGAGGGTTTAACGCTGATTCTACTTTTGAGTCAACATTTGACACCAGAGATGTTAAAAACCTTTCTCGGTTGAAATCCGCCAAACTGGTTGTTCCTGCCTTCCAAAAAAACGGAACGGCAAAAGGAGGGTCAGAATCAAAATATACTTCCGTTATTTTAGCCACCGCAGATGTGTTTGAAGTTTTAAATCTTAAACCCATCTTTGGAGAGCTTTTCACCAAAACCGAAGTTGACAAAAAAACTAAAACGGCTGTTATTGGCCCAAAACTGGCGGAAAAACTTTTCGAAACAGCTCAAAACGCCGTCGGTAAAACAATCAATTTATTTGATATAAACTTTAAAATCCATGGGGTTTTGGAGTCAAAAGGAGGGGGAGCTTTAGGCGGACCTTCGTTTGACAATTATGTCTACATTCCCTACACTTCCGCCCCCAGTCTTAATCCCAACAATAAATTTCTCTCAATTTATGTGCAAGCTCAAAACCGCGACGCCATTTCTTTGACAAAAGAAGAGGTCACAACCGAGCTTTTGAAACGCTATAAAAAAGATGATTTTTCCGTGGTGGAATCAACAGAAATCCTTAACGCCATAAGCTCCATTTTTAATATTCTCAACATTATCTTGGTCGCTATTGCCGCCATTTCTTTGTTGGTGGGGGGAATTGGAATTATGAATATCATGTATGTGACCGTCACGGAAAGAATTAAAGAAATTGGAATAAGAAGAAGTGTGGGGGCCACAAAAGTGGATATTCTTTCGCAATTTTTGGTGGAGTCAATAATCCTGTCATTGTTTGGAGGGTTGGCGGGATTAACTTTAGCTTTTTTAATAACTTTGGGAATTCAAAGTTTATTCCCCGCTTACATTGACACTACTTCCGTAATTTTAGCGTTAGGGGTATCTTCTGGCATTGGCATTCTCTTTGGCGTTTTGCCAGCCCGCAAAGCCGCCGCTTTATCCCCCATTGAAGCGATCCGGTACGAATAAATCTTTCGTAAATTTCCCTCGTAAATTTTCCTCAATAATTTCTCTCAAAAACTCTAATTTAGCTAGGATGTTACTTAATGCGATCGTTGTACGCAACCTACCACTTGACTTTTCTAAGATTCATGCTAAAATAAATTAACAATTTAATTAAAAGCGTTAAGTGGAGTCACGATCCACAAGCTGAGAGTCAAAATACTCTACGGAAAGGTTGGACCGTAAAAATACAACCGACTGGTGTCGCAAAAACGCGGAGCCTGATAAAAGCTATATTAAACCAGCAGGGCTGGTTTTTTTGATGGTTATGGCTTCTTTTCTCTCCCCTTTTGCGCCTCCAGAAAAATTTGGTGGCGGAAGTCCAGCGGTTGAGACGCTTGGCTGTGAACCAAGTTTTGGCGGGTTCAACTCCCGTCCGTCACCCATATGAAAAAAGAATTGGATCAAATTGGTAATGAGGTTCAAGCCGCCATTAATAGAAAGGCGGAGATAATTTATTGGCTGAATAAAAAGAAAATTGATTATCCTAAAAATTTATCAGGTGCAGAATTAATGGCAAGCCTAAAAGCAAAAAGATCAGACAATTATGGTGTCAGTAGAACTTTCACGGCCTATGCCAGATATTGGGACGATCTGTCCAAGGCTGAAGATGATCTTCAGGAACTCGGCCAACAATACTGCGGAGAAACCGCCGGTTGGGCAGCGATGATTTTGGGTATTTTAACTTTTTTTGATAAAGCCAGAGATCAAAACCCTGATTTAACACAACTCAGAACAAATGTTTCCTCTGCCAGTGGATGCCGAAACCTTGATTACTTTGTCTTTATCTGCCCCGCTATAAATATCACCTCCGACGGCACTGGCTATTATATTTATCCTAACCCCGAAAGAACTGCTATTTACACTAACCGAGGTAATTTTTATAAACAATTGGCATCTTGGCTAAAATACGCCGGAGCAATCCCCAATTTGCTCGTTTTTATTGGCGATACTGACGACACTGATTACATTTACCCTGCCATCGGCAATCCCAAGGATTTCGACTGGGCAGAAAGAGACAAAATGATCCAAAAAATGAAAACAAATACTATCCAATTGGTAACCAAAAAAATCCAGGCTGAAAACATGGTGCTAAGCTGGTTTCTAGATATGCCTCCCAAACCATCAGAAATTGCTATTTTTCAACCGGACATTTCTTTGTCAGAAGAATTCAGAATTTCAGAATTATTCTCCGCCGAAAATTTCTACGGCAGGATGACTCGGCCTAATCAAACACAAATCACTACCATGGCAAACCTAAAAGTTGATACTTACGGACGCCAAGGGCAAGCCATAAAAACTCGTTATAGCCCCTGTTTTGGAATTCAAATGGAAACCCCTTCCCTTCTAAGGTCAGAGATGCTAAACACTTTAAACGGTAATCAGCCCATACCCTTTATTTATCCATATATTTTTAAACCATGAATCTGCTCTGTTTTACTTGCTCAACCATAAATCCAATAGAGATGTTTTCGAGAAAACCGGAAAATTATGTGGCTCTTTCCCCTATTGGCAATAATCTCGAAGCTGATTTGCCAACGCTAAAAAAGTATTTAGTGGGGTTGAAAAAACAAAAAATTGATTTTACGCTAAGTATTATCATTGGTAACACTGACCCCTATTACATCTATACTTTGAGTGGTAAAACTTGTTCGTTCTACTCTAAGAAACAATTTTTTAATAAATTTGGTGCTAGGTGGACTACCTATAAGTCTAATTTTGAAAAGTGGCTGAAGACTAGACTGAAAATTGACAATCTAAAAATTGTTAGTTGGTACGAATTTGAAAAGAGTAAGGGTAACCTTTTTGAAAAAATGTTTAATAAGTATCTAAAAATTATTGATAAATATTTTAGTCAGGATAAGTTCGCTTGGGAACGAAACAAAATGAAACAAAACTTTGGTTTCGGAAAATATTTTGACAGTTTACCCATGCCAACCGACAAAATTCTTAACCAGTGGGTTAAAAGAAAATTTACGGAGTACATGGTTCAAGGTCTTTGGCTCTATGAAAATTTTCCCAACGCAATCCTCCTGCAGAATGAAAAACCCACCATGCTTCGCTATGAAATGTACCAACCGCTTATTAGGGAAATATATAACAGCGAACTTAAAAATTCGTTTATCTTTGGAATTGATAATGCAGGCTACGTATAATAAATGCTATGATAAAAACCATGTCCGCAAATAATTACATTTCAAAATACCAAGAAGGAAACATCGTGGAATACGGAATCCAATTTACCGGAAAAAAGCAATGTAAACTAAAAGAGCGGCAATCAAAGACAACGAAAAAGCAATAGCGGCGTTAGCGTTTACATCTATTAAGTCAACTTTTTTTTTCATATGAGAGATTGTTTTAAAATAACGGCTAAGACCAAAGAAATGGTAGCTAAAATGACATCTGTTGTCAAGACAATAATTTTCTTGTTACGGCTGGCCCAAGTAAAGTTTGGGGAAATTAATATTGCCCCAACCCAACCGGCAGACAAGTTTATCAATAAATCTGCAAGAGCATTCACTATAGTTGCATTTGCAATCACAAATTTAGAATAATCAATATTGAAATATATGTCAAACAAAATTCTTGAACCTAGAACTCTTCCCGGTTTCCGAGACTTTCTGCCGGCGGAGGCAAAAAAACGTCAGTGGCTAAAAAATAAATTGGCCCAAATTTGCGAGTTGTGGGGTTATGACCTCATGGAAACCCCCACTTTGGAAACTCTGGAAATTTTCACTGGTCAAATTGGTGATGACGAAAAATTGTTTTTTAAATTTAAAGACCCGGGCGGGCGGGATGTGGCTTTAAGATATGATCAAACTGTCCCCACGGTTCGCGCCGTTACCCAATATCAAAACCAAATTACTAAACCCTTCAAACGTTATCAAATCCAATCAGCTTTTCGCGCCGAAAAACCCCAAAAAAGCCGTTACCGCGAATTTGTCCAGTGCGACGCGGATATTTACGGCGACCCTTCCCCTCTTGCCGACGCCGAAACCATTGCTCTTTCGCTAGACATCTACCGTCGGTTAGGTTTCAAACAGGTCAAAGTTTTAATTAGCGACCGGTCTTTGCTAAAAGATTTTCCTTACGAAGCCATTGTAGCCATCGATAAAATCAAAAAAATAGGCGAAGAAGGGGTTGTCAAAGAAATGGAAACCAAAGGAATTGATCTATCCGACGCATATGCGTTAGTTAGGTCAATTAAAAAATTAAAACCCAATGAAACGATTAAAATTATTTTTGATTATTTAAAAAGTCTGGGATTTGCCGCTAATTGGTACGAATTTGACCCCACGATTGCTCGCTCGTTTGCTTATTCCCAAGGGCCAATTTGGGAAATAGTTATTCCGGGCTACACTGCCGGATCGGTTCTTGGTGGGGAAAGATATGACAAACTTTTTAAACAATTGTTTGGTTACGAATATTTTGGGACCGGTTTTGGCTTGGGCTTTGACCGCACTTTAGAGGCCGCTGATCAATTTGGGCTAATCCCCACCAAAAAAACTAGTTCTCAAGTCCTAGTTACCATTTTTAATGCGGACACTTTTACGCGGTCGTTGGAAACTGTCCGCAAACTGCGAGACCTAAATCTCAACTCCGAAATTTTCCCCGACCCCACCGCTAAGCTGGATAAACAACTTAAATACGCCGACCAGAAAGGTGTCCCCTTTGCCGTAATCATTGGCCCGGATGAGGCCAAAAATAATTTAGTCACCCTAAAAAACCTCTTCACAAAAGAACAAATAACGGCTACACTGGAAGTGTGCATAAAATCAATTACCCAATTTTAGCCCTAATAGTCGCCAACATTATTTGGGGGGCTACCTCCCCCATTATTAAATATTCTTTGGGCAACATTCCCCCGTTTTCTTTGGCTTTTTTAAGATTTTTAATTGCCTCCCTTATTCTTTATTTTTTTGTTCATAAAAAAATTGCTTACTCTGATTTAAAAAATAAATGGCTTTGGCTTTACGCTCTGGCCGGCATTACTTTTAATATTGCCTTTTTCTTTTTGGCTTTGCAAAGAACTACCGCGATCGAGGCCACTATTATTGCCTCTTTTGCCCCCATTATGACTTTGATTGGCGCCAGTATTTATTTGCGAGAAAGGCTGACTAAAAACGCGATCGCCGGAGTTTCTCTAGCGCTGATTGGGGCTGTGGTCATTATTTTTGAACCGCTCATTTTCCAAGGATTTACCGGCGCGGTTTTGGGAAATTTCTTAATGCTCCTTGCTACTTTTTTTGCGGTTATAGCTACCATTGCTGGCCGAAAATTTTTGACTCCCGCAAATGCCGCCGGCTCTACTTTTTGGGCGTGTTTAATTGGCACGGTAACTTTTCTACCTCTAATGAGTTATGAATTTATACAAAATCCGTTTTGGTTTGGAGAATTAAATTCTAAGGGCTATTTGGGAATAATTTATGGAGGAATTTTTTCCAGTCTGATCGCTTACTCTTTTTACAATTGGGCGTTATCAAAATTACAGGCGTACAAAACCTCGGTTTTTGTTTATATTGACCCCGTGGCCGCCATCTTAATTGCTATTCCTTTGCTTGGAGAAAAAATTACTATCCCCTTTCTAGTTGGCTCCGCCCTTGTTTTTTTAGGCATCCTAATTGCCGAAAAACGGGTTCATTACCACCCATTACACAAATTGCTGAATTCTAATTCCTAATTTTAGAAGTTAGAAATTAGTAATTAGAAATTTGAGGTAGTGACTATAGACAGATTTTTTAGTATAATTAGATTAATGAAACAAGGAATCCACCCTCAATATTATCCTGATGCGCAAGTGGTTTGCGCTTGCGGGAATGTGTTCACGACTGGCTCCACCAAACAACAAATCCGGGTGGAGTTGTGTTCCAAGTGCCACCCTTTCTATACCGGCCAGCAAAAATTTGTAGACACAGTGGGGAAAATTGAAAAATTTCAGGCTAAACAAAAAACCGCCGCGACCAAACAGGCCGTGGTAAAACAAAAGAAACAACAAAAAGCAGATGAAGACAACCGCCCAAAGACTTTACGCGAAATGCTCGAGCAAGCACGCTAACACTAACACTTGCAATATAGATTTCTATCTACAGTAGACTAGTGCTAGTTCATGGTAGACGTGGTTCATAGTAGAATAAGAACATGTTCAACTTTGAAAAATTGATTGTCTACCAAGAATCCTTAAATTTTTCCCACAAAATCTATAAAATCACAGCAGACTGGCCAAAAAATGAGATGTTTGGATTAACCAACCAAATTAGACGGGCGTCGGTTTCTATTGCCTTAAACATTGCCGAAGGTTCAAGCCGTACGAAAAAAGATTTTGCCCATTTTTTGGATTTGTCCCGAGGATCATGTTACGAAGTGGTGGCTATATTGGCCATTGCCCACAAAAACAGCTACATCAATGAAAAACAATATAAAAATTTGTATGACAACTGTTCATATTTATCTCGCATGATTAGCGCGCTTAAAAAATCTTTGCATGAATAACCAAATTCCTAGTTATCTTAAAAATCAAATTGAGGAATTAGATAAAAAAATTTCTGAAGCAAGACAACTGGCTCTTGACCCTGTTTTCACAGATATGGCTAACGAGGATGTAAAAAAATTTGAAGAGGAAAAACAAATTTTGTTGTCCTCGTCCACAATGAACAATGAACCTCGTTCTACTATGAACTCTTACGATAACCGTAATCTCTTTCTCGAAATCCGCGGCGCCGCTGGCGGCGAAGAAGCCAAGCTTTGGGGCCAAGATTTGCTAAATATGTATGTTAAATACGCCCAAACTCAAGGCTGGAAAGCCTGCCCCGAAGGCCCGCTTACCATAAAAATTACGGGCCGAGGGGTCTATGGAAAATTAAAATTTGAATCTGGCGTCCACCGTGTTCAACGCGTCCCGGTAACTGAATCTTCAGGAAGGGTCCACACTTCTACCGCCACCGTCGCGGTCATGCCCGAGCTTGATGATATTGATGTCAATATTAATCCCGTGGATTTAGAATGGGATTTTTTTCGCGGCGGGGGTCATGGCGGGCAAAATGTGAATAAAGTCTCTTCCGCGGTTCGCCTAACTCACAAACCAACCGGAACAATTGTTACCTGTACCGAAGAACGGGATCAAAGCAAAAATAGAGCTAAAGCCGAGAAAAAATTGCGGGAAATTTTGTGGGAAAAAGAAGAGGAAAAAAGGTCTAGTGAACTTACGGCTAACCGGCGCGCCCAAATTGGCACCGGCATGAGAAATGAAAAAATTCGCACTTACAATTTTTTGCAAGACAGAATTACCGATCATAGGCTAGACAAAGACTTCCACAATATCCAAAAAATCATGGGGGGAAATTTAGGGGAAATTATTCGTAACTTGCAAGCAAAATACTCAAGCTAATTTAGTCCAAATTTTTCCGCAAACCCAAGCATCTTTAAAATTTCCCAAAACTCTTTTATTTGTCCATCAGATAACTTGGCCGCTTGGGCACACGTCCTGTCCTTTAAAGCAGCTGCCATTTCTTGAGTAAACCCCGCTCTATCAAATCCCCATGTCCTTGCTGTTAAATCTTCCACTGCCGCTACCGTTATTTGTGCTCTCAACTGCAACGCCAGAGAAACCACTCCGGGGATGGCAAAGACAGAAGACGATTCCCTGGGAACGTCCACAGGCAAAGGAACAATCCTAGCGGGCTCTTCTCGTAAATGAGTAAGCCCACCAAACGGATCCCATAAATAGGTCGTAACCTCCCTTGGAAAAACAACTATCCGTACCGCACTTATGGTACACACTTCCTGACGGCAGGTTGACATTAAACTAAGCGGTCTGTCGCTTCCACTGTGCATACTTAACAAGCCAAATCGACAAATTGTCAAGCAATGGTTTACTCTGGAGAAAGTCGTACAACGTGGATCTAGTCTTCCCACCAAGTCAACATCAACATCCCTCGGCCCCACCTTTATTTCTGGGCTTAGTTCAGCCAAGGTTGCACTCCCACGAAAAACCAAAAAGGACCCTTGGTCATCAAGCATTGTTTGGGCTTGAGCCCAATCTCGGGAGTTAACCCCCGCCCGGGCTAAAAACGCCCGCAGATCAGCAAAGGGTTTTAAGTCCGGGTGACCTTTTTCAGGTTGAATCATATTAGCTTACTAACTTATACCCTCTCCCTCTCGCAGTGAGAATTTTGAAATTTTTATTTTTTGTTTTTTTACGTACCCGGCTTAAAATTTGAGAAATTGCCCAGTCAGAAAAGCACTCTTCATAATCTTTCCCCCACACAGCCTCGGCAATTTCTTCTCTAGCCACCACCCGATCAGGATTTTTTACCAAAAACCGCACAACGTTTTCTTCTTGAGCCGTTAGCCCGTTAAAAACCTCTGTCTTTTTTTCTTCGACCCAGGGGTTTATATAAGTTAAAATTTGAGGATAATCAGCGCCTAACGGCCCGTTGATAGCCAGTTTTAACTCATTTCTAGATTTTTGGGTCAATCCTTCCCAAAAAAGCATTATCCAGTCACGAATCTGAGAATTATCTAAAATTTGCGGCAAAGTTTCCTTGGCTTGATTTTCATTGGCAATTTGTACCCCCAGCCGGTGGCAAGAACTGATCCCGCCAAATAGTTTTATCAGTAAATCTAGCTTCTCTTTTGCAGGTTTAATGTTTAAAAAGTAACAGTACCGCTTTAGTGAATAGTCCGTTTCTTTGGCAGTCAAAATCGGATTATAGAAAATATTATGGCCACAAATCCGTTGGCACAAAACTCCCAAAGGAAAGCTTTCCTTCTCCAAAATTGCCGGACAGCCAATAAACAGAAATGATATTTTTTCTACAGGAGTCGACCTTTTAATACTCCAAAGTGCTTCAACCACGTTGGCGATCATAGGGTCAGACACACTCAATTTTTCTAAATTATCAATAATGATCAAAATCCTCGATTTAGAAACTAAGTTCTCGGCTCGCTCTTTCAGTTTTTTAAGTAAAATAAAAGGGTCGGTCAATAGGGTTTCTCTACTCTGATTCTCCCCTTCCATTTGATTCAAAATACTTTTGATAAAAGCCGTCACTTGGTTCCCAATCAGTTCCTCATGCGCCACAAAAGTCACTTTCAGATTTTTCTTTATGAGCCTATTTCTTAAGTTTGGCGTTGCTAATAAATAGCGAATAAAACTCACTCGCCCGCTTCCTGGCACGCCTAAAAAAGCAGCCGATTGCCCATTGTTTATGGCGGCAAAAACAGGCTTAAGCCGACTAATTAGGCATTTTTCCGGTATTGGCGCCTCAAATTTATCCTTCATTCTACCTCAATTATTCCACTATAAGCCCTTCTTGTCAACTCTGGTCAAATTCCGTTATATTACTTCCCTTTCTGTCAAGCAGTTACATTTTCCTAAAGTAATATTCGCCTATGGCATTTCAAATAACCGACGAAGAACGTACTCAAATAATTAAAAGATTAAATGACCGTGACTCACAGTTGGGGCCACAAGAGGTAATAACTTTAGTTAAGCGACTGCATGGTTTAGAACCGCATGAAACTTATGAAAGCGATTCTGCCCAGAAAGCGTTAACTGATAGTATTTGGCAGCGTATCGCCCACCAAGAAGGAAGACCACACGTTTCTCGTGAAGGAGAACCGCGTCATATCTAATCAATCTACTATGTAACCGTTTTCTCCAAACGCTTCATCAAAACCCAAAATCATTTTAGTTTTATAGGCGTCGGCAAAAGCCATTACTATGCAGTCACTAAAACTCACTCCTTTTCTCTGTTTCTCAAATTTTACCAAAGCTAATTGACGAATTTCTATGGTAGTTTCCAAAAACACATGATTTTGCCCCTCAAGAATATTTTTGGCTGTAACAACGGCCGGATCTTTTCCAATTTTTTTCCAGATTGTATTGATTGTTTCCGCAAAAACTTCCGCCGGAATTATCAGATCAAAAGACTCCTGATATTGTTGGGAAATTTTTTGAGCCTTCTCATGGTTAGAGTCACTGTCAATGGCCAAAGAAAACAAAAAACTGGAATCAATTACCGCTATCATTTATTTATCCCCATACAAATAGTCATCGTGGTTTATGGACAAATCGTTAGGGGCATCTTTACCCTTATACGCGTGCTTTGCAATTCTCATCAAAGAGTCACGTACTGTTTCCCTCTTACCAAGATCGTTTTTAATTCCCTGATTAACATATTTACGGATCAAGGCAGCAGTAGGAACGCTCATCTGCCGTGCCAAGAGCTGCGCCTGGATATAAGCATTGTCATCAAGATAAACCTGCGTTCTAGTCATATGTTATATGTATAACATATATCCTCTCCCCTGTCAATCCCCAAAAGGTTGCCGAATGACAGCACAATGACAGGGTTCAACCCTGTCATTTCTAGAATATTATAGGAGCTGCTCCCGACGAAGATGAAGAATATCGAAAACGTTGTTTAGAAATGGCTAATAGACTTCTTACTGGCTAGCTTCAGTTAAAGTCGCCTTTACGGTTTTTGTGTCTTCCCCCCTATAAACTGTCAACTCCACCACCTGTCCCGGTTTATAAGAAGAAATAATTTTAGCCAAGCCTCCGTCGGCATCCCGAACATTTTTGCCGTCAATTTTGGTGATAATATCTTCCTCTTGAATCCCGGCTTTTTCGGCCGGCGAACCGGAAACTACCGACTGCACATACGCCCCTTCGGGCACTTCGTTTAGAACAGACAATTGGCGAGTAATCATCCGGTACTCTACCCCAAGGTAAGCCTTTTCCCGGTCAAAACCTCCATTTCCCTCAAATTCCCCCATGGCCGTTTTAAGAAGATTAATTGGCAAAGCAAAACCAATATTTTGCCCGTCAGCCGCCACCGCCACATTGACCCCAATCACTTGACCGGAAGAATTTAAAAGCGGTCCGCCAGAATTTCCCGGGTTAATAGCCGCGGAAGTTTGGATAATATTATCTAGCTTTTCTGAACCCTGATAAAAAGACCCGGCGGTGATACTTCGCCCAATCCCGGAAACTACGCCCGTTGTGACTGTGGACCGAAATTCCCCCAACGCCGTCCCGATGGCAATGGCCATTTGCCCTACTTGTAATTTATCACTGTCCCCCAATTCTACGGTAGCCAAACCCGAGGTGTTAATTTTAAGAATGGCTAAATCATTACTGGGGTCGCGGTAAATTTTAACAGCGTCAAAAGTTTTATTATCCGCTGTAATCACCCGGTATTTGGCGTTGGTATCTGCCACCACATGTTTATTGGTCACAATTAGCCCATCACTTTTTACCACAAACCCTGATCCAATATCTTGTTTTACTTCCTTGCTCCCCTGTTGACGCGGAGAAAAACCGCCAAACCCCCACGGATCAAAATTCCAATCTATAACTGGTTGATTTTTAGTGATGCCAACCGTCACCACGGCTGGAGTAACTTTTTTAACCACATTAACCACAACTGACTCTTCCGAAACAACCTTGATCTGAATATTGTCAGAGGTAACGGTCGGAAGTTTCAACGCGGGCAACTTCCACTTTTCTAATTTAACGCCCCAAACCCCCGAACCAATAATTAAAAGAATTATTATTAAAATCACGGAAAACCACACTAATATTTTCTTTCGTCTCTGCATACTTCTTAATTCATAATTCATAATTCTTACCTAAGTAATTTTATTGCCCCGTTAAGTTGCAAATCTGCAGAATCAGTACTACTGTTGCTATCAATTTTAACATCCGGCGTCAATCCTGCGCCATTTATCCAAACATCATTTCTTAACAGCCACTTAGCTACCGTGACATGAAGACCAGCCCCTCCGGCAAAATCTTGAGTTTCTTGGACACTGCCTTTGCCAAAAGTAGTTTCGCCCACAATCTTGCCTCGTCCGGCAACTTGTAAA
>Ga0233423_10001146_pt1 | contig 13419 bp, 17 predicted proteins | sample Watercolumn_Mata_FD_180713 | JGI IMG/M metagenome (GOLD analysis project Ga0233423, IMG submission 180713) | Freshwater microbial communities from Lake Matano, South Sulawesi, Indonesia - Watercolumn_Matano_2014_112_MG | ecosystem: Environmental > Aquatic > Freshwater > Lake | place: Indonesia... | reverse complement strand
TGCTTTTATATCGAAGTTTTTATCGAATCCTCTTACCAAGGTTGTTATTTTGCCATATCTGCGAGCTACAGTTGAGATAGTTATTTTTTGCTCGCCTTTTGCGATTTCTTCAAATACCTTTGTATCGCTGGGCAATCCTAATAGAGGGTCTGTGTCCATATTACTTCTTATTCAACACCTCCTTGTCTGAGATATTAAACATAATTAGTCTTGCTATTGCCTTTTTAATCTCTTTTGTTTTAGCTCCTGCCCTATTTGCGGCGACATTAGACTTTATCAACTCCAGCTTGAGCTCCTTGAATTTTTCTTCTCTTGCTTTTTTATCCATTTTTTTTATATCGCTGAATCTAAGCAGAGCCATCTTTTACCTCCCTAGATTTTCTTTTTGATTTTTTGCTTTCACTTTTCTCTTTTTCTGTTTTATCTTCTGCAGGTTGCGGAGAAGGATTTGCGTTCAATTTGGCCTTACTGACTAATTGGGATTCTATAGTAATTTTATCATGAATATGAGCTGTTGGCGGAAGAATGCTAACTTTGATTCCAACAACTCCGGGGAGTGTTTTTGCTTGGGAAATTGCACGATCGACTACTCTCGCAGGGTCGCCAGTCTTTTTTAGATAGCCTTGCGCGAATCTCCAACTTCTTGCTCTCTCACTGGGAAGCCTACCTGACAAAACTATCTCTGCCCCTAGAGCTCCTTGGCTTATAATTTGTTGAAGCATTTTATAAGCTATTACCTTGAATTTTAATGGCCCATCTCTTTCTAAAGAAAGAGCAATTTCGTCTGCAACAAGTTTTGCATCAAACAGAGGGTCCTTAATCTCTCTTATTTCTACATGAGGATTATCAAAATGAAATTTTTTCTTTATTACTCTTGTCAGCTCTTCTATTTTTTCTCCCCTTCGGCCTATCACAAGCCCGGGTTTGCTAGTTGACACAATTATTTTTTCTCCTACCGGCGTGTATTCTATGTTAACATCGCTGATTCTGCCTTTGCCGAAAGCTTTTTTTATATAATCTTTGACACCTAATTCTTCTTTCTTAAAATTTACAAATTTTTTCTCTTCCATTTTATTTTTTTTCTCCTTTCATTTCTTGTTTTTCTGCTTTGTTTTGAGTATTAAACTCTCTTACTTTTAATAAAACATTTGTTCTTTTGAATCTTGCTCCGCCGCGTTTTTGAGGGCGGGAAGCCCAGTTAGCTGACGCAAAATAAATCTTTGTTTTTTCGAGCTCAAGACTGTTGTTAATTGCATTGCCTTTCAATGCTTTTAAGATATAGATAAACTGCTTAGATGCGTTGACGGGATACCTCCCAGACATCATTCCGTCATCATGCCTGTGTGGTATTTCTCCTTTGAATGGGATAGGTCTTCTTAATTTTATTACTTCTTGTAATTCTGAGAGCGCTTTATCTATTGATTTATTTTTTATAAAACTGCAAATATACATGCAATGTTTTTTTGAAGCATGCAAGTTCAGGCCTTTTGCAATCGCTTCTTCTTTCTTCACTTTAACTGTTTCTTTTTTTACAGGTTTTGCTTCTTCTTTTTCCGATTTGTCTTCAGTTTTATGCTGGGGGTGTGTTGAAGAGGATGATTGGGGTTGAGGTGTTTGAGGTTGTGAAGAAGATGATGTTGAAGAAAGATTAGAAGAAGGAGAGGTAGGCTGAGAAGTTATTTTGAAATTGTCTGTAAGAGAGTTAGTTGTTGTCTTGGCTTGTTCTCTCTTAGCATCCTTATTATCTGCGGTTTTGTTGCTCAACTGAGCTGCTTTTGCTTTTTTTGGCGTATATTGTTTTTCCATTTTATTTAGCCTCGGCAGACGAGCTCTTAGTCGCGCCTATCCCGGGATCGCCGTGGATTACTCGTTGCCTAGTTAATGAAAATTCTCCCAATCTGTGCCCCAGCATTTGAGGCAACACTCTTACTTCATTAAAGTTTTTACCATTGTGAACTTGAATAGACATTCCAATAAGTCTGGGAACTATAATCATGTCGCGATTGTGTGTTTTTATTTTCTTATTTTGTGTGATCTTTATTTCACATTGTCTTACAAATTTTTCTATAGCGTCGAAGTTTCTAAGAACCGTCCTTCTGTTTCGAGAAGGCAAGTATTTGGCAAACTCTCTAACGTCGAGTTTCTTCAAATCTTCAATTCCTATCCCCCGGTACAAACGTTCTTTTATTTTGACTACTGTTTCATCTGTCATTTTATTTCTTTTCCCTCCCCGTTCTTCTTGGTCTGATATGGCCAACACGAGCTCCAGCCGGAGCATTTCTCTTAGCAATCTTAGACTTGATTCTTTTCCCTCTTCCAGAACCAAATGGGTGGTCTATAGCGTTCATTTTAACAGCTGATGTTCTTGGCCATAATTTGTTTCTTGCTTTCATTTTATAGAACTTTTTGCCTGCTTTTATAAATGGCTTGAGTATTCTGCCTTCGCCGGCGATTGTGCCTAAAGAAACTCTGCAATCTCCGCTGAGGATTACTTCTTTTTTGTTTGACATTAGAGCTACAAATTTGTTATTTTCCAAAGATTTTATCAAAATAGCACTCCCTCCCGCAACACGAACCATTTTTCCACCGTCACCAGGATTTAATTCTAAGTTGTAAATTTTTGATCCTGTTGGCACTGATTTTAACATCAAAATATTGCCCTCTTTAATTTCGCTGCCTCCAATCTTTATCTTCTGCCCGGTAAATGCCCCATTAAATGCTGCATTGTAAAATATTTCGTTGTTTACTTTTAATTTTAATAAGGGGGCACTGTGGGCTGGCGAGTGAATAATATTGATTATTTCAGCTTCTCCTTCTTGCATGGGATATTTTATCTTGTATCTAAACGCCTGTTTTCTTACTCTATAGGTTAAGCTTCCATGTCCTCTTGCTTGTGAGATTATTCTTTTGCCCATTTTATATTACTCCTAGTTTATTTGCGATATCTATTGCAGGATTTAATTTATTTAACTTGACGTAGGCATATTTTAGATTTCCTTGAATATGTGTCCGAACTTTAGAAACTTTAACTTTGAAAACACTTTCTACTTCTTTTTTTATTTCTGTTTTGGTGGCTCTTCTTTCAGTTTCAAATAAAAGTGTGTTGTCTATTTCAATCATTTTCACTGCTTTTTCAGAGGTTATTGGTTTAAGCAGCATTTTTTAATTCCTCCAGAGACTTTTTAGTGTAAAGAGCTAATCTTCCTAATGGGTAAAGATCTGCCATTTTTATTTCGTTTGCTGATTTAATATCTAAAGTGCTGCATTTTATTTTTTCGTCTTTTCCTGTAATAACCAAAAGTCCGGCATTGGACTTGTACCTTCTTCCCCTGCTCTTTCCCCTTCCCGGCCTAACAACCCTGTTTTTTTCGATTAATCTATAAGATTCCCCGAATATTTTTTTTAAGAGAAAGTGTATTTCTTTAGTTTTGTTTGGCAATGACTCTAAGACTATTGGCAATAAGACTGGAATTTTGCTTAGGCTAGCATATCTCTTGAGAACAGCTTCTTTGCTCGCAGTCGCTGCAAAAGCAGAAGCAAACGCTATTTTTGATTCTTTTTTATTCATCTTCCTTGGAGAATAAATTCCCCGGGGAGGATGAGCGCGCCTTCCGCCTCTCGTATTTGCAACTTCAGCGCCTATCCACATAAATTGAGTCCCTCTTCTCCACATTGTTTTTCTTGGAACTCTGGATATTCCTTTGCCGTAGGCTGTTCTCCATTTATGCCTAATGTGCCGAATTCTTCCTGAAGCAGAATGTCTTTTTCCAGATTCTGGATTACTAGAATACGGCTGCTTTATCTTGTATTTCTCAACTTCAAAATATTTTAGAGCAATGTCTTCTCTTATCTGAGCAGAAAACACCGGCGGCAACTCTATATCTGACTTTTGGTCTCCTTTAAAGTCGTATAGTTTTGTTTTCATATTACTATCTCCATAAATTCATACTTCTTTTTTGATTGAGCCTTTGTTGGCCTAAAAGAAGATGTAATTAATATTTGACGCTTCGAAGGCCCTTGAACACTTCCCTTTACTATTATATAGTTGGATTTAATTTTGCCGTAGTTCTTAAATCCTGAAATTGGATTGATATCTTTTTCTGCAATAGCGTTTTGATTGATAACCTTCAGGTTGTAATGAACTCGAGAAAACATACCTAATTGCCCGGCCATGGGTGTCCTGAAAGTAACTCTCGCTGGATGCCACGGCGCAAGACTGCCGGGGCGCCTAACTCCTTTCTCAGTTTTATGCTGTTTGAGAGTTATTCCAAATCTTTTTACTGGGCCGACCAAACCTTTTCCAGTTGTCAACCCCCGCACATCAATTAATTCCGGATTGAAAGAATTTCTTATAGAAATTTCTTTTCCGATTAGGCTTTTTACAAAATCCAATTTGTTATCTGCAGAAAATGCAATTTCTGCTAGATCTGGGGTTTTTTTAAGGGAAGTTTGTTTAGACAAAGAATAAACAATTAACCTAATGTCATCATACTCTTTAGATAACTGAGAATCGAAAGGTTGAATTTGCTCCGGGAGCTTGACGAGTTTCTTGAGTTCTTTGTCATTGGAGATTACCACGTCTTTGACTACTTTGCCTTGTTTGTAAAATCTCACTGAAAAGATTTTCATGTTTGGAGCTTCGAGAATTGTAACTGGAACGGCTATTTTTTTACCTTTGGTTGAAGAATCGGGCGTGTTGTCTTTTACTACAGCTGTAGCCATTCCTACTTTATACGTGATAAAACCGAGAAGACCTTTGCCTTTTACTGGAGCCCAGTTAACACTGGGAATGATACTTTCTGCTCTTTTACGAGGCCAGAACTGCAAACTTCCTGAACGCGGATTTGATAACTTTGCCATCTATTGTGTTATTTGTATATTTCATTTTAGACGCAACTCAATCTTTATCATGTGTGAACTTAAGCTTATCAGGCTTCGTTCGATTAGATTCTGATATTTTGACCTATTTTGGGTATTTAAAGCTTGCTAATGTGCTCGTGCTTGTTGGGCCCTAATAAAGTAAAGCTTTTGAAAATTTTGCGTTCGGTTTCAGAGTAGGACGCCGACGCCAGGAATTGAACCTGGATATCCCGAAGGAAACCTGCTCTCAAGGCAGGCGGAGTACCATTGTCCCACGTCGGCTTAAATATCAATCTTTCATCTAACTTATAAAGTTTTATAATCTGCTAAGCAGCCACTTGACTACAACATAAAGGTTTAAAAACACTATTTCCAAATAACTTTATCGCGAGAACTACATATCTCTGCTATAGATTCTATGAGCAGAGGCCATAATGTAGGAGATAAGATATGGAATTAAAAGAAGCACTTTTGGAATTAAGAAATTGCAAGAAGAGAAATTTTCAGCAAGGGATAGATTTAATTATTAATTTGAAAGGCTTAGATTTGAGAAAAGATAACATCTCAGCGATTATTACAATCCCCCACATTGTAAAAGAAAAAAAGATATGCGGATTCTTGACTAAAAGAAATGATTTTGTTAAAACAGTTAGCCCTCTAGATTTTCCGAAATATAAAGACAAAAATGCCCTTAAGAATTTAGTAAAAGAATATGACTTTTTTATATCTAATATTTCTTTAATGCCCTCTGTTGCAACAACTTTTGGTAAAGCTTTAGGCCCTTCTGGGAAAATGCCTTCACCGCAATTAGGCGTGTTGTCTAATGAAGATGAAGCTTCTATAAAGGCCCTGATAAATAAAATATCTCATTCTATAAAAGTCAGGCTTAAAGAACCCAGCTTTAAAGTTGCCGTTGGAAAAGAAAATATGCTGGATGAAGAAATAATCTCAAATGCGCTTGCGGTTTACCAGGGATTAATCAATGTATTGCCCACTAAAAGAGATAATGTAAAATCAGTTATGCTTAAATTTACTATGACTAAACCTTTAAAGGTGGAGATTAAATAATGACTAAAATAAAAGCAGAGCCTAAAAAAGCTAATGAAAAGAAGGTTCCAGAATACAAAATAAAACTTGTAAAAGAGCTTGCAGATAAGATCAAAGCTAGCAGAACTGTTTTAATTGCGTCTACAAAGTATTTGCCAAGCGCGCACTTTCATTCCATTAAAAAGAATCTCCGGGGGAAGGCTGAAATAAAGATCACAAAAAAGTCTATAATTCTGCGGGCATTAGAGCAAGCAAATTTAGAAAGGTCAGAAGCTCTAAAACAAAATATTGCCTCAGATGTAGCGATATTTCTATCAGATCTCGATGCTTTTGAATTATCAGCTCTTCTTAGTGAAAATCAAAGCCCTGCAAAAGCTAAGCCTGGCGATTTAGCTTTAGAAGACATCAATGTAGAGACTGGACCAACAGATCTGCTTCCCGGTCCGGCGATTTCAGAATTGTCTTCGGTGGGATTAAAAGTTGCGGTTGAAGGCGGAAAGCTTGCTATAAAGCAACCTGCAACAATTGTAAAAAAAGGAGAAGTTATCAAAGAGAATGTCGCGAGCGTTATGGCTAAACTAAATATAATGCCAATGAAAGTTGGATTTGAACCTATTGCAGCTTATGACTCCAAATCGTCTAATGTTTATATTGGAATAAAAATAGATAAAAAAGAAACACTTGAGAATTTGAGAGTATCAATTGGAAAAGCACTATGCCTCGCCGTTAGCATTAAATATCCGTGCAGAGAAACTATCTTTTATTTCTTACTCAAAGCAAGCAAAGAAGAAAAATCAATTGAAAATCTAATTAATAAACCTGCTTCTCTTCAACCGCAACTTAATGATACAATCGCAAAGGAGGGCGCATAATGGAATATATATACGGTGCTTTGCTATTGCACAAACTTGGCCAACCGGTTTCAGAAGAAAACTTGAAGAGAGTAATTTCTGCAGCAGGCGTTCAAGTGGATGAAGCAAAAGTCAAAACTCTTATTGCAGCTATTCAAGGGGTTGACCTTACAGCAGAACTAGCTAATGCAAGCAATATCGCTACTGCTCCGGCTGCGGCATCACCTGTAAACGAAGAAAAAAAGAAAGAAGAAGAAAAACCTTCTGAGTCAGCTGCGGGCCTTGCATCATTGTTTGGATAAGGCGTTATTAACTATTACCCGCCCCCGATATATGCAAAGCCGCCAGTTTAGCTAGCTTTAGCGATTTAGAATTTTTCAAACTCATTTAATTTGTTCTTTTTAGCAGATAGCAGATCTAACAAATCCAACACGAGTAACTTTTAAATATACTTCTGGTGAAAGAATAACTTCAGCTGTTCCCCCGCTGATTTTCTTTTTTACTTGTAATGTGAGTTTAAGACCCCCTTCTGGTGCGTTCTTAGGAACATTTAGTATTATTGGGGCCTTTGCTTTTTTGTCTCCTGGAGAGACGGCCCATTTCCCTTCAGACAAAACTATCCAACTTTTAATCGTGTTTTGAGATAATGTGCTTGTTGTTGGAAAATAATTATCTAATTTGATAGTGTACTCTGCTCCTTCTGGTGCATCGAAGCTGCACCAAATATAATTTCTTGCGCCAGGAACAATCGAAGCTTCTCCGCTTTCCCCTATGCAAACCACTTCATCTCCTTTTTCTTCAAAATATTTTTCTAATTCTGAAGAAGCTTTTTTTCCTGTTTCTTCAGTTAAACTAATGGCGCTGCACATAACTGCTCTGACCAATACCATCCCTAAAATCAGCATTGTTACACCGAGAACAATGATAATAATCGTTCCAAGAGAGAGCTCTATTGCTGCTTTCCTCTTTTTTATCATTATAATGAAGAAGCACTTGCTTTTATAAAGATTTTGGATTTTCTGACTTGAGTGTTATACAAAAAGAGGAATCCAAAAGGTATTATCTATAGATGGGAGTGGGGGGAATCGAACCCCCGACACCACGAGCTTCAGTCGTGTGCTCTCCCACTGAGCTACACTCCCATTCAAACATGAAAAGTTTCTCACTTTTAAATGTTTTCAACTTTTATCTTTTCAAGTCACTTAAGGCAGCAAATGATAAGCTTCCAAAACAATTTGTTCTGTTGTCTTAAATGATATGCAACTGTCAGTAATTGAGATCCCCTGTTCAGGCTTTGTGCCAGGCACAAATTTCTGATTGCCTTCTAGAAGATTTGATTCGAGCATTGCGCCGACGATATAATTATGGCTATTTCTCATCTGATCGACAACATGGCGCAAAACATCCGGCTGATATCGATAGTCTTTTCCAGAGTTGCCATGACTGCAGTCAATAACGATTGAGCCTCTTACTTTTTTAGCCAATAAAGACTCGTGTGCTCTTCTGACACTTACTGCATCGTAATTTGGAGTTCTTCCTCCCCTTAATACCAGATGCCCATATAGATTTCCCCGAGTATGAACCACACAAACTCTCCCCTCTTGATCTTGACCAAGAAAATGATGGGGGCGGCAGATATATGAAATTCCACTAATGGGTTTTTCTATATCTCCTTCTTCTGTATTTTTTAATCCGACTGGTGCTGAAAGCCCTGAAGCCATATCTTTATGAATTTGCGACGCGATAGTGCGTGCGCCAATTGAGGAATAAGTTATTAAGTCTGAATAATATGGGGGAATTAAAGGATCTAGAGCTTCAGTCGCAGCTGGAATTCCAGTTTCGGCTAAGAAAAGAAGAAATTCTCTTGCCAATGATACTCCCTTTTCTATGTTGTATGTTTCATTTAAGTCAGGATCATTCAACAAACCTTTCCAATCTGGACCTGTTCTTGGTTTCTCAAAATATGCACGAATAACGATAGATATCTTATCTTGCACTTTATCAGCCAAACTTTTTAATCTAACTGCGTATTCTCTTGCTTCTTGTATGTCGTGGATTGAACAAGGTCCAATAATAAAGATCTTTCTTGTATCGGTTCCATCAAGAATGTTTTCAATTGTTTTTCTCCACCTAAGAACTCTTTCTTCTAAAGCAGAATTTATTGGCAGTTTTGCCTTAAGTTGCCTCGGAGTTATGAGGGGCGCGCAGGATTGTATATTTAGGTTATAAGTTTGCATTGTAAAGTGTTCAGAATTTAGTTAGAAAAATTCACGTTACTTTAGCAGTAGCTAAAGTAAAAGTTCCAATAAAATAGGGAATTTGATAATTCTAATTTCTGCATACTTTATTAGGAAAGAGAGATTATTTAAACTTTTTCTTTGTTAAGAGAACTGCATACAAAAAGAGCTATAACTTGCGCAGTTCTCTGTCTGGAAAACTGCTTTTTTGAGTGCTACAAGTAACGCAGTATTCATAACTTGACAATTTGATGAACAAAACCGCAAGGCTTAAATACTCGTTGCGCCAATAAATCTTTAACGAGGTTCTAAGTTCTTATGAATTCGAACGAACAGAATATAAGTGAAAACATATTAAAATCGAATACAAGTTTAGTTGGAATTGTCTGTAAAGATGGTGTTGTAATCGGCGCCGATAGAAGAGGCACCGTGGGCACGATAATCTTCGGTAAGAATGAGAAGAAGATTGTTAAAGTTAATGAGTATATAGCTGTTGCTGGAACAGGAGTTGCTTCTGATATAGAATTGAATCAGAGAGTTTTGGCTGCAGAACTGAAATTAAAAGAATTAAAAACAAAAATAAGACCAACTGTAAAAGAAGCAGCAAACCTCTTTGGAATGATGGCTTACCGAAATATAAGAACCCCTTCTATGATTATGAATGTTGTAGGCATGCTTGTCGGGGGGGTTAATGAAGATGATAAATGTGAGCTTTATACAATTGAACCAGCTGGCGGCGTTTATGAAGTAAGAGATTATGATGCAAACTTCTCATCGGGGATGCCTTACATTCTCGGCTTGCTTGAAAGAACTTATAAAAAAGACATAACAGTTAAAGAAGGTGTCGAGCTTGCAAAAGAGTGCATAAAGGCTTCTACACAAAGAGATGTTGGTTCCGGCAATGGAATAGATGTGTTCAGCATAACAAAAGATGGAATCAAGCACATAGTTTCTGAAGAAATTGTTGCAGAATATAAATAAAATTTAATTTACAGATGGGCGACATTTTAAAAAGTATTAAGGATGAACTACCCATAGTTATAACTGACGCGGAATTCGAAGGAGCTAATATAATTCTTTATACCGAAGATAAAGACTTTTTTAAGAATGGCGAAGCAAAAATCAAAGAGGTAGTTGATAAAGTAAAAAAAAGAATAGAGCTGAGAGCTGAGAAAACAATTCTTGCTTCTGAAACTGACACTGACAAAACAATTCGTGCTCTAGCTCCCGAAGAGGCAGAGATAACTAATATCGTATTTGATATTCAAAGAAGCTCTCTGATAATTGAAGCAAAAAAACCGGGATTGGTAATTGGAAAGCAGGGCTCTATACTTAATGATATAAAAAAGGCTACAATGTGGTCTCCTTCTGTTAGAAGAAGCCCGATAATTCCTAGCAAGATAACTGAGAAAATTAGGTCTGTTTTATATACAAATAATATATATCGGAGAAAGTTTCTTAATGAAATTGGAAAAAAGATTTACAACGAATGGGACCCTGAAAAGAAAGATATCTGGGCTAGAATAACTTATCTAGGAGGAGGCCGCCAGGTTGGGCGTTCCTGTCTTTTATTACAGACTCCAAATTCCAAAATTCTATTAGACTGCGGAATAAACCCTGCTTTAGATGATACTGACCCTGAGAAATTTCCTTACTTAAATGTGCCAGAAGTAGGGGACATAAATTCAATAAATGCAATAATCCTCTCTCATGCTCACTTAGACCATTCGGGATTAATTCCGTATTTGTTTCGAATGGGATATCGCGGCCCGGTATATATGACAGAGCCAACACGGGATATTGCCGCACTTCTTGCTTTGGATTTTGTGGGGGTTGCATACAAACAGGCTGCTTCCCCGTTATATAAAGCAGGAGACATAAAAGAAATGGTGCGGCACTCCGTTATCCTTGATTATGGTGAAGTAACTGATATTACCCCAGATATTCGAATAACTTTATACAATGCAGGACATGTTTTAGGGTCATCTCAGGTGCATATTAACATTGGCAATGGTTTGCATAATCTTGTATACGGCGGCGATATGAAATATGCAAAAACCCGCTTATTAGACCCTGCAATAAATCATTTTCCGAGGGTTGAAACTTTAGTTATTGAATCAACTTATGGCTCAAAAGAGGACATACTGCCCCCAAGACAAGAAACAGAAAGGAAGTTTATTGAAATGGCAAAAGAGGTAATCGCGAAAAAGGGGAAAATACTATTGCCAGAATTAGGACTAGGTCATGCCCAAGAAACTCTTTTAAGAGTTGAAGAAGCAGTTCGTACTGGAGAACTGCCAGCTATTCCAGTATACATAGATGGCATGGTTTGGGATATTAATGCAATTCATACGGCGTATCCAGACTTTCTGAGTGCATCTGTAAAGACTCAGATATTCCAAGATAATAATCCATTTACTTCAGAAATTTTTAAGAGAGTCGGCAGCCCTTTAGAAAGGAAAGAGGTTTTAGAAGGGGGGCCGTGCATTATAATTGCAACTTCTGGAATGCTGGTTGGCGGAGCTTCTGTTGAGTATCTAATGAATCTGGCAGATAATCCCAATAATATGATTGCGTTTGGGTGTTATCAAGCCATCGGGTCTTTAGGAAGACAGATACAAGACGGCAATAAAGAGATAAGCATGGGTAAAGATTATAATAATGAAAAAATAAGTGTAAAGATGAGAGTAGAGACTTTGGTTGGATTGTCTGCGCATTCAGGAAGAAATGAGCTCATGCAGTATATCAGCAGGATGAATCCTAAACCAAAAAAAATAATTATAAATCACGGAGAAGTTTCGAAATGCTTAGATTTAGCATCAAGCATCTATAAGCAAAATCGTGTTGAAACAATAGTCCCGAAAAATCTCGAGACAGTTAGGCTTAAGTGAATGATAGTTACAGTCTTATTCTAGAGTAAATCTCGCCGCATACTTGGATGAGAATTACAACGGATCAGATTTTCTAGCAGAGCCTGAGATTGCTCATGCGCATTTCCCAATATAATCTCTCCCCTAAAAGATTCAGGCAGATATTTTCTTGGAAATGAAGCACTAACTAAATTGCAAAGTCTTGGGTCACCTATCTGGGCGAGAGTTAATTCATATACTCTTCTAATTTGGTCAGAAGGCAGGGATAATACCCAGAAAGAATTATTAGATATTACTACATATCTTGAAAACCCATTTCCATCAAGCCAAGGTTTTAATTCTTCTCCAAAATTCGCTGTGCTCGCAGAATACACAATATGCCCTAATTCCTTACTCACTTCTAGCAAACGTTTAAGGTATATTTAAAGATTTAGGTATAGTGAAAGACGTATATAATTGAACAAAATAGTATGTCTTTCCCTTGATAGTCAACGACTTTCTGTTCAAATATTAAAGTCCTCGACTATAAATAGCTGCTATTTTCCGTTAACATTAGCATTTGCGCCATTTTTTATAGAAAGCTCTAAAATGCTAGACATTGAATTTGTAAAGAAAGGAGAGTTAAACCAAACCCCTATTTCTTCTTCTGAGCTTTCAGGTGTTATAATAAACAAAGATTCTTTTTTGTCAGCGATGAAAAATCTCGCATTGGAGTCAATGTGTTTGGCTTTGAGATTAAATTTATTGCTTATTCTCTTTACATGCTCATGTTCTCCTGATAAGGCAACTTTAAGTTTTACATTATTTTTGTTCAACTTATCGATAGCAGAGGAGATTATTCTGGATTTATCTTCGAAATCAGATACAGTGGTGCATATCATAAATTCATCTTTTGAATTGTCTAACAAATCCCTCAATTTTGCGAGCACGTTTGGCCTGCCTTTTAAAGAACCAGCTATATCATGAGATTTTATCGGAGAAATCCCGGTATTGTGCAACTGCTCTAACTCAGCATATTCTTGGGTTCCTTTCAGAGAAACTAAAGATTTTACTCTTTCGTTTGCATCTTGCTGAATATTTGATTTCATCTTTTCTATAATTTCTGTTGGCTTAACAGAGATATATTTAACAGGCTTTCCCACTTTTATTATCGCAAATCCCCTTTTCTCTAAGGATTCTAGAACATCATAGGTTCTGCTTCTTGGAACACCTGATATCTCAGCTACTTCTCTGGCTGAAGCTACACCCTTAGACAAAAGAGCTAACCAGACCTTAGTTTCATAAATGTTCAAATTAAAATATTCCTTTATTTTCTTAACAAGCTCAGGCTTTATTATCATGTTATAGTGATAAAATACTAGTATTTAAATGTTTCTGTTGTTGTAACTAGCAAATGACACTTGGAAAGATTTATATAGGGGGGCGCCACGGCTGTTTCATTCTGAATAAATCATGGCCTTACTCGCGACTAATTTTGCAAACAAAAGATAAATCGCCTGACATTTCATACAAAAATCTAACCTAATAGATTATTTATCGGTTTAAAAGGTCTAA
>Ga0233423_10001145_pt1 | contig 13420 bp, 17 predicted proteins | sample Watercolumn_Mata_FD_180713 | JGI IMG/M metagenome (GOLD analysis project Ga0233423, IMG submission 180713) | Freshwater microbial communities from Lake Matano, South Sulawesi, Indonesia - Watercolumn_Matano_2014_112_MG | ecosystem: Environmental > Aquatic > Freshwater > Lake | place: Indonesia... | reverse complement strand
AAAGACTCACATCCCTATGACCGGCTGGCCCACCGATCAGGTATATGCGGAGATGAAGAACCAGCTGGAATCAAGTAAGGCAGTCCTCGTAATAGTGCTTGATGAGATTGATAAGCTGGTGAAGAAGAGTGGTGACGACACACTGTACAACCTGACCAGGATCAACTCGGATCTCAAGAACTCGAAGGTGAGCATTATCGGGATCTCCAATGACTTAAGCTTCAAGGACTTCCTCGACCCCCGCGTCCTCTCCTCGCTCTCAGAGGAAGAGCTCGTCTTTCCGCCCTACAATGCCCCGCAGCTCGTGGATATCCTTGCCCAGCGTGCCGATACTGCTTTTATTCCGGGAGCGGTATCGGACGGGGTCATCCCGCTCTGCGCTGCGCTGGCCGCACAGGAGCACGGGGATGCCCGGCGGGCGCTCGACCTGCTCAGGATCTCTGGCGAGCTTGCGGACCGCGACGAATCCGACAAGGTATCCGAGGAGCATGTCAGGCAGGCGCAGGCAAAGATCGAAACCGACAGTATGATCGAGTGCATCGCGACACTGCCCACCCAGAGCAAACTGATCCTGTACTCCATGCTGATCCTGGAACAGTTGGGGTATAACATCTTCACGAGCGGGGAGGTATCCCGCATTTACCAGGACATAGCCCCTACAATTGAGCTCGATGTCCTGACCCACCGGCGCATAACTGACCTCATCTCGGAGCTGAACATGCTCGGTGTTATCAACACCCGCGTCGTGAGCAAGGGGCGGTACGGCAGGACCAAGGAGATGTGGTTTGACTCCAACACGGGCAAGATCCGCGAGGTGGTGCAGAAAGACCCGCGGCTGAACGGGCTCAAAGACCTTGATCTCAAGCAGATGGAATCCAAATGGACAAAGACATGGTTCAGGTGACAGACTATGGATGAATCCGACCTCCAGATCCTCCGTATCATTGAAGAGAACAGCCGGCTCTCTCCTGAAGAGATCGCGACAATGACAACCCTGGGTGCCGGCGACGTCCGTGCACGGATCCGGGCCCTTGAAGACGCCCACATAATCCGGCGGTACACCACAGCGATCAACTGGGAGAAGGCAGGCAACAGTGAGGTCGCAGCCATCATCGAGCTCAAGGTGAGCCCGGAACGGGATTTCGGATACGACCGGATCGCCGAACGGCTCTCGCGCTTCAGCCAGGTCAGGACACTCCGCCTGATCACCGGGACCTACGACCTCCAGCTCATAGTCACCGGCAGGAATATGCAGGAGGTCTCCAGGTTCGTCTCGGAGCATATCGCCCCCATGGACCGGATCAGGGAGACGGCGACGCACATCATCATGAAATCCTACAAGGAGAACGGGAATACGTTCTTCGAGCAGCAGGAGACCGAGCGCCTGCCATTCTCGTTCTAGGGTGCGGTATGAGAGATCCAGTATCAGAACGTGCGCAGGCCATCCCCCCGTCAGGGATTCGGAAATTCTTCGACCTCGCGCTGACCATGGAAGGCGTCATCTCGCTCGGCGTCGGGGAGCCGGACTTCTCGACGCCCTGGAACATCTGCGAGTCCTCCATCTACTCTATCGAACAGGGTGCAACCTCCTACACCTCGAACCGGGGGCTGCAGTCCCTGCGGGAGGCTCTCTCCCGCGACCTCTCATGGCGGTACCGGCTCACGTATAACCCGGACAAGGAGATTGTCATAACCAGTGGTGTTTCCGAAGCCCTTGACATCGCGATCCGGGCGATCACCGATCCCGGGGACGAGGTGATAGTTGCCCAGCCAAGTTACGTCTCCTATGCGCCCTGCGTGACGCTTGCAGGCGGCATCCCGGTGCCTGTGGAGTGCAGGGAAGAGGACAAGTTCAAGCTCAACCCTGACTCTCTTGCGGAGAAGATCAACAGGAAAACAAAAGCGCTCATGATCAATTTCCCGAACAACCCGACCGGTGCGGTGATGAGGAAGGAGGATCTTGAACCGATAGCCGATCTGGTCATCGATAACGACCTCATCCTCATCAGCGACGAAGTCTATGCTGAGCTTACCTACGAAGGGAAGCACACGGCATCGGCAACCGTGGGCGACCTCTGGGAACGGACGATCACCCTCAACGGTTTCTCCAAGGCCTATGCGATGACCGGCTGGCGCATCGGGTACCTCTGCGCCCCGCAGGCGATCTGCGATGCGGCGCTCAAGATACACCAGTACGTGATGCTCTGCGCACCTGCGATGGGGCAGGTTGCGGCGATCGAAGCGCTCAGGTCGGCCGAGGATGACAAGAACAAGATGGTGGAAGAGTACCGGCTCCGGCGCAACATGTTTGTCGCGGGCCTGAACCGTATCGGTCTTGCCTGCCATATCCCGGAAGGGGCGTTCTACGCTTTCCCCTCCGTAAAGAAAACAGGGCTCTCCGACACTGAGTTTGCAGAACGCCTTCTAACAGAGCACCGGGTCGCCGTTGTCCCGGGGAGCGTGCTTGGCGAAGGAGGGAAGGATCACCTGCGTTGCGCTTACGCGGTCTCGCGAAAGGCCCTTTCAGAAGCTCTGGAGCGGATGGAGACGTTCATTGACAGTCTGTGAACGAAACGGGCGACGGCCCCAAAGCCCCTCATCCTGCACCGGCGCGCCCTCGTGATTTTACGGAAAGAACCTCTGATGAAATGGCGCCTGCCGGTGCAGGGTCCGGCTTCTGTCGGCGGATAATTTATACCCCGCTTCAACATACATTACTTGAATCTCAATGAGCTGTACGATAATCGTTGGGGGTTTTTTTGGTGATGAGGGGAAGGGGAAGATCGTTGCCCACATCGCACATGCGGACAAACCCGTAATCATCTCGCGCGGGGGAGTCGGCCCGAATGCCGGCCACACGGTCAAGGTCGGGGATAAGGAATATGGCGTCAGGATGGTCCCGTCCGGTTTTGTGTATCCTGATGCAAAGCTCTGTATCGGGAGCGGTGTGCTGGTAGACCCCCGGGTCCTCAAGTCAGAGGTCGAGAGGCTGGGCGTGAAAGGCAGGGTCTTTGTCGACCTGCGATGCGGGATCATCACCGAGGATCACATCGCCCGCGACAAGGGGAGTTCCCATCTGGCAAAGAAGATCGGCAGCACCGGTTCCGGGTGCGGGCCGGCCAATTCCGACAGGGTCATGCGCCTCTCCCCGCAGGCAAAGGATGTCCCGGAGCTGAAGGAATACCTGCTGGACGTGCCAAAAGCAATAGACGATGCGCTTAGACAGGATGAAACCGTCCTTCTTGAGGGGACACAGGGCTTTGGAATCTCGCTCTATTACGGGACATACCCCTTCGTGACCAGCAAGGATACCTCCGCATCCCAGATTGCTGCGGATAACGGTGTCGGGCCCACCAAGATCGATGACGTAATCGTGGTTTTCAAGGCATATCCCACCAGGGTCGGCGAAGGCCCGTTCTCAACCGAGATGCCGGCCGAGAAATCAGATGCCATGGGAATCCAGGAGTTCGGCACCGTTACCCACCGCAAACGCCGGATCGGCGGCTGGGACGGGAATATGGCACGGTACTCGGCAATGATCAACGGCTGCACCCAGGCGGCAATCACCGGCATCGACCGGGTCGACAAGTCCTGTTACGGCGTGACGGAGTTCGGAAAGCTCTCGAAGAAAGCGAAGGACTTCCTGCAACAGGCCGAGGATGACATCGGCTGTCCGATAGCCCTTATCTCCACCGGCCCCGAACTCTCCCAGATCATTGACATACGGGATGATTCGAAATGAGGCGGAAGATCCTCGATATCCTCTGCTGCCCGGTCTGCAAGGGGGATCTTACCCTCTCCGTTGCGGAAGAGAACGAGAAGGAGATCGTGGAAGGGGCCATCCGCTGTGCTGCATGCGGGGTCGATTACCCGATCCATGAGGGCATCCCCAACCTGCTCCCCCAGAACTCCTGTGAATAAAGGCCGGAAGGTTCATGTTCCAGTTGTCTGTTGCCGCGATCCTTCAGGGGGATGATGCGGATGACAGCGTTTTTGACCTCTATCTCAACAGGACCGGCATCAACTCCATCGAGGCGCCCCGGGCGCCGGTCCGGGTCAGGATCGGGGGCACTCTCCGTCTGCGGTTCATGAACCGGGGTTCGCCGATTCACATTACCATCTCCTCCTCCAATATCGGGACATTCTCTCCCTTTTTCCATGAGAACCTCTATATTGTCGATGAAACGCTGCTCACAATCCCTATCCGCAACGACTCGCATGAGGGTTTTTTTGATATCGATATCGTAAGCGGTTACGGTGTGGTGAAGAACTCGTTCAGGGTCGAGGTTTATGCAAAAAAGATCCCCGTACCGGTAAAAAGGGTGGCTGAACCGCCTCTCCAGCCCGTTGCCCATGGCCGGCCGCACCCCCTGATGATCTCGATGGGGATTGCGCTGATCCTCTATTCTGCGTGGCTCTTTTTAAAGATCGATATCCTCAATACGGCCTCGTTCCTTGTACTCATCATCGGGGCAGTCTATACATGGTACCGCCAGGGCTCGCACTAGCAACGCCGCCCCTTGTGCTCGCTGCCGCGCTCGCCATCGATCGACTGGTCGGCGATCCGCACTCCCGGATCCACCCGGTCGCGCTCATCGGAAGGTTCATCGGTCTCTGGGGCAGGCCGTCATGCTACCCATCCTCTCTCCAGCGTGCGGCAGGGGTATTCTTCTGGATCTGCACAGTTCTTCTCTTTACCCTCCCGTTTGTCCTCTTCTCCCTGCTTGCCCCCTGGTACCTGTACCTGCTCTGCGCCCCGCTCCTGCTGAAGTGCTGTTTTGCATGGCGCTCCCTAGAGGAGCATGCATATGCTGTTGCGGAGGCGGTGAACCGTGGTCTTGAGCCGGGGCGGGAGGCAGTAAGGATGCTGGTCTCACGCAATACCGCCGCGCTGGATGAAGAACATATCCTCTCAGCTGCCTATGAGTCCCTTACCGAGAACATAACCGACAGTATCGTCTCGCCGTTCCTGTTCTACGGGATACTGGGGCTCTTCGGTGCGGCACTCTACCGGGCAGCAAACACGATGGATGCCATGCTCGGGTACCGGGACGAGCGAGAACTTCTCGGCTGGTGTTCCGCCCGGATGGATGATATCCTCAATTATATACCGGCCCGCGTGACCTTACTATGCCTTCTCACCTATTTTGCAGCACAGGGTCGCTTCTCCAATGCTGTCACAATTTTACGGCGTGATGGCAGGAACCGGCCGGGGTATAATGGAGGTATCGTGATGGCAGCGATGGCAGGGGGGGTTGGCATCCGGTTCGAGAAGCCTGGTGTTTACACGATCGGAGATCCCGAACATGCCCTTAAGGAAGCGGGGCCGGCAGTTATCAAGGCTGTCCGCTGGGTTACATTGATGGCAGCCGTTCTAGCGGCAATCCTTGCATGTACTACACTCTTTTTATTGGGATCATGGATCAATAATATAGGCATATGATAAAGAGGCAGAGGGAAAAGCAGCGGGTGAAGAAGCAGCCTGGTAGCCACGAGGTCCGGCGTCTTGATCTTGGAGAGCTGAGGTTTGGCACCGAGCTTCTCAAGCGCGGCTTTGCATCCATGCAGAAGGGGGGCGTGATCATGGATGTCGTCAATGCGGAGCAGGCATTGATCGCCGAGGAGGCCGGGGCAGTCGCCGTTATGTCGCTGGAACGGGTGCCATCCGATATCCGGAAGGCCGGCGGTGTTGCCCGTATGGCAGATCCTGAGCGGGTTCTTGAGATCATTGATGCGGTATCTATTCCGGTCATGGGTAAGGTAAGGATCGGGCATACGGTCGAGGCACAGGTGCTTGAAGTGCTCGGTGTGGACATGATCGACGAGAGCGAAGTCCTGACCCCCGCGGACGAACAATTCCATATCGATAAGAGGCAGTTTACGATACCCTTTGTCTGTGGCGCACGCGATCTCGGGGAGGCTCTCCGAAGGATCCATGAGGGCGCTGCAATGATCCGGACAAAGGGGGAGGCCGGGACCGGTAATGTTGTCGAAGCAGTCCGGCATATGCGGGCGATTATGGGGTCGATCCGTGCTCTGAAGGGGATGGACCGGCCGGAACTGACCGATTACGCAAGGGATATCGAGGCACCGGCCGAGCTCGTGATCGAATGTGCGGAACGTGGCAGGCTGCCGGTCGTTAACTTCTCTGCCGGGGGTATTGCGACTCCCTCAGACGCGGCACTCATGATGCAGCTGGGTGCCGACGGGGTTTTTGTCGGCTCGGGCATCTTCAAATCCTCAAATCCGCAAAAGATGGCAAAAGCAATCGTGGAGGCGGTCAACCACTTCGACGACCCGAAGGTGATTGCGAAGGTGAGCAAGGGCCTTGGCGAAGCGATGCCAGGCCTTGACGTCCACAAGCTCTCTGAGGACGAGGTGCTCCAGTACCGTGGGCGCTAGAATCGGCGTCCTTGCCCTGCAGGGCAACGTCAGCGAACATATCAGTGCATTTGAACAGGCCCTCAGGCAGAGAGGGCACGATACCTATACTGTTTTTCCGGTAAAACGCCCAAAAGAGATCGCCTCCTGCGATGCGGTGGCTATCCCCGGGGGAGAGTCCACGACCATCTCACGGCTGATTGAAAAAAACCAGCTCTACGAACCCATTCGCAGTTTTTCCGGAGGAATTTTTGCGACCTGTGCAGGCATGGTTCTCATGGCACACAAGGTTGACGATCCGCGGGTGCATCCCCTCGGCCTGATCGAGATAACAGTTGACCGGAATGCGTTCGGGCGGCAGAAAGAGTCTTTCGAGTGCGAGCTTGACCTTGACGGTGTTGACGGAGGCCCGTTCCATGCGATATTCATCCGGGCCCCGGTTGCATCCGGTGCCGGTGCCGGAGCGCATGTGCTCGCCCGGCTTCCCCAGGGGATTGTTGCAGTCGAACAGGGGAGACACATGGCGCTTGCATTCCACCCGGAACTCTCCCAAGACACGCGGCTCCACGAGCGGTTCCTTGAGCGTCTGGGCCTGTAGCGGTCCCTTTTATTGATAACACTTATCTGCATCCCGGCATCATCTTCCCGTATGGCAGGAAAGAGGAAGGCGGGGAAGAAATCTCGTAAAAAGCCGGATACACCGCCCTCCAGTGATCTCCTCATGCAGACACTTTCTGATGCTCTTCTAGAACAGGAAGATTTCATCATCACATTTGAAACCACGGACGAGGGCGACTGTGTCATGCATGTCATGACGGGGGAGCTGATAACGCCCTGTATGCTGGGAACCCTCTCAAACAGGTGCGAGCTGCCTGAGCAGGAGAGGAACCGGCATCAGGTGCTTAAAAAGTAATGATGAATAAATCATCTTTTAAGATTTTTTGCATGGAAATTGGAACTTGCCTGCAAACGCCTATATCTGATTCAAATGATACCAGCGGATGCTGTTATCCATTATTCCCTCTTGCTATCCGGAACGGAGTTTTTTTCAGCCGGTACTTTTTCTGATGGCTGGGAGAACACCCGCATCGTTTTCCGATCCGGGGATACGAGACCCACATCCCCCTTCAGGCTGATGGCATTTTTCGGGCATGATTCCTCGCACTGGGCGCACCGCAGGCACCGGTCGAGATGGAACAGGGGTTTTTGTTTGCGGAACCTGTCCTTGCCGAGTGGTCTTTTCTCCGGGTCATCCACCATCTCGATTGCCTGTGCCGGGCAGACCCGGGAGCAGAGCCCGCACCCGATGCAGGCCTCGTTGTCGTGGACGATCACCCCGCGGTAATGCTCCGGCAGCGCCCATTTCTCCTTCGGGTAGAGCACCGTGAATGGTTTTCTCATGAGGTGCTGGGTCAGAAGCGAGAACATCACCCCGGGTCTCGTCATCACGTCTCACCGCCCGATAAATCCTGCGTACACCATGACAATGAAGAGCTGGAAGAGCCCACCCATTGCGAGGTATTTCCACGAGAAATCCAGCATCTGATCGATCCGCAGCCGCGCAAAAAGGGTCCGGATCATGGCGAGGAGGAAAACAATGACCAGCGCCTTTGCAAGGTAGAGCAAGAAGTTGAAAAACGGCGTCCAGTCCATGCCTGACCAGACAAATGTCTGGTCGCCGAGAACAAACCCGCCCAGGAAGATTGCGGCAAGGAGCGACGCTCCGACCACCAGGCCGATATCCTCAGTCATCCGCATTACCGCAAGTTTCTTCCCTGAATATTCCGTGAACACTCCGCCGACGATCTCCGTCTCCGCGTGCGGTATGTCGAACGGCGGGCGTTCCAGCTTCGCTTCGAGCGCGACGAGCGCAACGGCAAACCCCGGCAGGAGCACAAGCATGGAGGCCGGGTGCACGGCAAGGTAGTCCATGATACCGGTCACGCTCCAGGAACCGGCGAGCATGCCGGGGGCAAGGCAGGTGAGGATAAACGGGACCTCGTAACCGAATAGCATGGTGGCGGCGCGGAATCCGCCGACGAGGGGGTAAAGGCTGGCGGACGACCATCCGATGACAAAAAAGGAGAGGGGGAGGATGCTGAAGAGGTACAGGGTCACGACAAGATCCCCGGGCAGGGGTAGGATGGCACTGGTGCCCCAGACAGGGATGAAGACGACCGAGGTCATGACCGAGGCAAAGGCAATGAGCGGCATGTACTGGAAGAGGAGCCTGTCGACATTTGTCGGGATGATGTCTTCCTTCCCCATCAGTTTTATGAGGTCGGCAAACGGCTGGAATATTGGTGGGCCGACGCGGTTCTGGAGGCGGGCGTATACCCTCCTGTCCACCCACTCGCAGAACAGCCCGAAACAGAGAAGGAAGAGAAAACCCGGGAAGATCAGGAGATACGCAGCTGCCTCAAGAATACCGGTCATACGGCGCCCTTCCCCTGTCTGCCCCGCCGCCTCAGAGCGTCGAAGGTTGTCTCCGTCACGGTCCCCCGTGCAGAATCGGTGACCGTAATCCGTGCAGAACAGCTCATGCAGGGATCGATCGCATACACCACGATCGGGACATCGGCGATGCATATCCCCTTGAGCAGCTCAGTCGCAACAACCCAGTTGCCAAAGGTGGGTGACCGGATTTTGATCCTGTCCGGCATGGTGCCCCCGCTGCTCCGGACATAGTGGATCAGTTCGCCCCGCGGTGCCTCATACCTGCAGATTGCCTCCCCTTCCGGCACCTTTAGCGGCGCCTTCACCCTAATCTCCCCGCCGGGGATTTCGTCCAGCACCTGCCGGCACATCCTGATGCTCTGGAGTATCTCCAGCGCCTTGACATACGTCCTTGCCCAGACATCGCCGCTGTCATGCGTCACGACCTCGAAATCGAGATCAGGATACGCCGCGTACGGGTCGTCAGCCCGTGCATCGATCCTCACATTCGAGGCGCGGGTCGTGGGCCCGACAGCGCAGAGCCGCCGTGCCATCTCGGTGGGGAGGAACGCGATGCCCCTCGTCCGCTTGAGGAACGTCTCCTCCTCCGCGATGACATGGAGGTAATACTTCGTCCTCTCCTCCAGAAAGTCAAAATCCTCCTTAAACCGGGGGAAATCCCCTGGCGAGAGATCCCTCCTCACCCCTCCGAAGGTGTTCATAGCATAGTGGATACGGTTGCCGGTGATCCGCTCGAGCATATCATTGATCCGCTCCCGGTCCTTCCATGAATACATGAGAAGGGTATCCCATCCGAGCTCGTGACCGGTGACCCCGATCCAGAGGAGATGGCTCTGGATCCGCTCGAGCTCTCCGATGAAGGACCGGATATACTGTGCCCTCTCTGGTACTTCGATGCCCATGATCTCCTCGACAGCAGCGCAATAGCAGGTCGTGTGGCTGTGGGAGCAGATCCCGCACACCCGTTCAATAAGGTAGATGTTCTGGAGGAACGTCCGTTGTTCCGCCGCTTTCTCAATCCCGCGGTGGTTGTACGAGACAATGATGTCGGCATATTCCACGATCTCGCCGTCAACGCAGAGATCGAGACGCATGGACTCCTTGAACGCCGGGTGCTGCGGCCCGAAGGGGATGATGATCTTCTTGTTGTTCTCCTTCTCCGCCATCGCTCACTTCACCTCGTAGTCCTTCCGGAGCGGGTACACGCCCAATGGAAATTCGTCCGAGAGCAGGATCCTCCGGGGATCAGGGATATTTTCGACCTGGATGCCGAACATTCCCTGGATCTCCCTCTCGTAGGAGAGCGCGCCGGGAAAGATGGTCGTTATGGTCGGTATGACCGGTATGGCGCGGGGAATCTCGATTCTCACCGTGATCAGGTTGTTCTCCCACCAGAGGTGGTACAGGAGCTCAAACATGCCGCGTTCGATCTTGTCCATGCAGGTGATTGTCGTGACATGGGTGACACCTGCCCCGTGAAGCCCCCTCAGCACGTCATGCAGGCGGTCAGCCGTGCTGTAAACCGTGATCCGCCGCTCGCGGGGGATGGTTACCCCAATGCCCGGGAACATGTCCCGGATCAGCCCTGCGACCTGTTCGCTCATCATCCGGATTCCCCTCCTTTCGGTTCGGTTACGTCCGGAACGCTGCCGGCACCTGGAATTTTGCCAATCAGCTGTATAACTCCGTCGATAATCTCGCTCGGCCGCGGGGGGCATCCCCCCACGTACATATCGACCGGGATGGTGGTATCAATCCCGCCTCTTACATTGTAGCAGCCGTGATACACTCCCCCTGAACAGGCACAGACACCAACAGCAAGTACAAATTTCGGGTCCGCCATCTGGTCGTAAACCCGTCTCAGCCGTTCCTGAGTCTGGAGGGTCACGGGACCGGTGACGACGAGAACATCTGAGTGCCTCGGGCTTGCCTTGAGAAGGAGCCCGAACCGTTCCACGTCAAAGCGGGGGGTCAGGGCAGCGATTACCTCGATATCGCAGGCATTGCACCCGCCGGTATTGAAATGGCAGATCCACGGGGATTTTGTCCGTGCCCATGTCATGAGATCCATGTGCTCACCGTGCAATTAGGACTGCAATACTGGAGATGATCAGCCCCAGGTACAGCGCCGGGAGGAGAGACGGGGCGATCCCGAATGCCGTACAGGTAATGAGCGCTCCGACGTGGAGGATTGTGAAGAGGTATGCAAACTGGTAGAAGTTGTAATTCGGCCTGAGCCTTGTGAGCGGAGCTATCTCCCCGCAGGCATAGGACGTGCACTTCGCGCCCGTGTCCCTGAGGGCCGGGGCGAGCGCGGTTCCCGTGATATAGACCAGCGCACCCACCCCGAGGTAGACCGTAAAGACCGCGAAAGGGTTGAGGAGGAGGTGGGGAGCCATTCGAAGCACCGGATGATAGTTTCCGTGACTATATAAAGATCAGGTTTGTTTCATCATTACACCGGCCCGAACAGGGATGCGATGTATGCTGCGGCAGGCGATACGAGCGCGAGCCCCGCCTGCGGGGCGATTCCGAGAATGACAACGACGACGGCAGTCATCGCGATGACCAGCTGAATGAGAAGCGGGACCGGCCGCATACCCTTTGCCTTCCTGCCGCTTCCTTCAGAGAAAACGATAGTGTTGATGGCGGGAAGGTAGTAACCAAAGGAAATGACAATGTTTGCGAGCATGACAAAGACAAGGAGCATTCCCGCCACCCCCGAAGCAATCCCCGCACGGCAGATGAACAGTTCGCTGACAAACCCTGTCATCGGCGGCATCCCGTTCAGTGCGAGCATACAGAGAACAAACGGGATCCCGAGTGCCGGCACGGCTCGTCCGATCCCCTCCATCTCGTCAATGTCCTTTGACCTCAGGGCATAGATGAAAGCCCCCGCACAGAGGAAGGCGCCGCCCTTCATGAACACATGCCCGAGGATATGGTAGAGCCCCCCGGTATACCCCAGCTCGGTCCCGGTCCCGTAAAGGCCAATGCCGAACGAGAACCCGAGCAGGATATATCCCATATGTGCAATACTGGAGCATGCAAGCATTTTTTTCAGGTCCCGCTGTTTCAGTGCGATAAGATTTCCCATGCACATGGTCAGGGCAGCAAACAGGGCAAGGGTGAGGCCGAGTGGGAACGATCCCCCGGCGCCGGACAGTGGCGCCATCGCCTTGATCATTGCAATAAGGCCGGCCTGGATAACGATCCCGGAGAGCATCGCGCTGACGCCGCTGGGCGCAAAACTGTGCGCATCCGGCAGCCACGTGTGGAGCGGGACGATCGCCGCTTTGACGCCAAAGCCTGCCACAATCAGTCCGCCCGAGATGAGAATGATACCCTGCGCGGGTGGGGGAGAGACGGACGAGAGTGCGGTGCCGATCCGGCTGATCTCCAGCGTCCCTGCAGACATGAAGACAAGTGAGATCCCGAAAAGCGCGGTCACCGATCCGGCAGCGCTCATGACCGCGTATTTCGTTGCCGCTTTCACCGGATCCCATGCACCGGAGTGGTAGGCGACGAGCGGGAAGGATGCGACCGACATCAGTTCAAAGAACACGTACATGTTGAAGATGTCCTGAGCCAGTCCGATCCCGATGACCCCTGCCGCCATGAGCAGGAGGAGAGCATAGTATTTCTCAGTTCCCGTCTCCTGCCCGAAGCAGCGGGCCGAGTAGAGACAGGCAGCGAGCAAAATCGAGGTCGCCGCACAGCCGATTAGGAGCGCGAGCGGGTCAAGTGCGAGCGTGATGCCGGAGGTCCCGAGAACGGCGGTCGGTACCGCTCCTCCTCCCAGGACACCGGGAACAGCGGATATGAACGCAATCAGTGCCGCGAGCGCAAAGAACGCCGCGATCCCGCCAATGTATCCAGGATCGCGCCACCGCAGGGCCCTGCCAAGGGCATAGGTTGCAAGGGCACCAGACAGGAGGAGGAACTCGGGCAGGACGACCCGGAACGCCTCGATGCCAATCATGCGACCACCTTGGTGCCCGGCACAGGCAATATGCCGGTAACACCCGGATCTCCCGGCCTTAATAGAGTGGTGCTGCCTGTAGCCGGTTCCGGAATGACTGCAGGGGGGACTGTGCGGGGATGCTGGAGACACTGCATTCCGGTTCTGCCAGGCACCATCAGATCCTCCCCCTGAACCCGGCGATCCGATCGGTCAGGATCCCACCGGTGAAACGGAAGATATTCACGATTAGCGTCAAAAGCACCGCGACAATCACAACGTCGATCAGGATCGCCGTCACCGCGAGGGCCTGTGCACCACCGGTGTTGTTCTGGTAATAGCCCGCCATGATAAAAGTCAGGATCACCGCTTTTCCCATGACCTCGATGCCGATGACGATCTTGATAAGGTTCCGCTGGGAAACGATGCAGAACACACCAAGGAGGAAGAGAGCCAGTGTGAGGAGGAAATAACCGGCCAGAAGCTCACTCATGGGGATCCTCCTCACGCAGGAGAACCACAACGGCAAACGACCCGGCAAGGATCAGCATCACCTGGCCGATGATATCAAAACCGCGATACTCCCAGAGAGCTGTATTGAAGGACAGGGTATTTTCCACA
>Ga0233423_10001142_pt1 | contig 13427 bp, 12 predicted proteins | sample Watercolumn_Mata_FD_180713 | JGI IMG/M metagenome (GOLD analysis project Ga0233423, IMG submission 180713) | Freshwater microbial communities from Lake Matano, South Sulawesi, Indonesia - Watercolumn_Matano_2014_112_MG | ecosystem: Environmental > Aquatic > Freshwater > Lake | place: Indonesia... | reverse complement strand
TCGTCGAGATGGGCGCGACAAGCATCTCAGCTAATGCTAATAGGTTTTGTGAGGCTCCTGAGGTGATTACGCCGCCACCCGCGACGATGACGGGTCTTTCGGCCTGGACAAGGAGCTTCACCGCCTTCTCGACCTGCAGTGAGTGCGGCTCGATGTTGGGCTTGTAGCCCCTCAGTCGGACGCCGTCGTCGAACTCGACGTCCTCCACCTCTGTCTGGGTGTCCTTAGGCAAGTCCACAAGCACTGGTCCAGGCCTGCCTGTTGAGGCTACGTAGAAGGCGGTCTTGACTATTCTGTGGACTTCCTTGGCGCTCGTTATCTGGAAGTTGCACTTCGTTATAGGCGTAGTCACGCCCACGATGTCGGTCTCCTGGAAGGCGTCCTTGCCTATGAACGCTCTGGGGACGTTGCCCGTGAACGCGACGATGGGCGACGAGTCCATGTAGGCGTTGGCTATGCCCGTGACGAGGTTCGTCGCTCCGGGTCCCGAAGTCGCCATGCATACGCCGACTCGTCCGCTTGCCCTTGCGTAGCCGTCGGCCGCGTGGGCTGCGCACTGCTCGTGTCTCATGAGTATGTGCCGTATTTCCTAGTCGTAGAGCACGTCGTAGATGGGCAGCACTGAGCCTCCGGGTATGCCGAAGATTGTTTCGACCTTCTGCTTCTTCAGGGACTCAATTAGGGCTTTGGCGCCTGACATTTTCACCATTCAAAATCCTTCCTAGTAACCTTTAGTTCACGGAATTTTCCAGTTCGGAAATCCACAGGGAAAACTGCACGGTTGAAATTTGGTTTGTTCAGAAAACTTATTGGGGTTCGGTCTGGAGAGTGCATTGGGAATCTCGTTTTAGCTGCGGAGGAGACGGTCCCTCCGTACCCGTGTATCCCTCACTTTTTGTTCCTCCAGAGGAAACGAAACCGAGTCTATTATCAACAGGATGCATATAAGCCTTTTGAACCCGCCGCACAGCACGAATATCTCAGTTTTATTCCGAAAACCGTCATTCGCTGGATACAGCGCTGTTGTTTGTTTTATTGTGGTTGTGGTTGCTCATTAGGACGTTCATGCCGTTCAGCATGGCTTCGACGCTCGCCATCACGATGTCGCTGTGTGCCCCCATCGCTGTTGCCGTCCTGTCGCCCTTCCGCAATCGTACTATAACCTCAACTAAAGCGTTCGTGCCGCCCGTGATCGCGTTCACGTGGTACTCGTCGAGTCTGATCGGCTCCACCGCGGAAACCGCCTTCCTGACGGCGTTCATCGCGGCGTCCACGGGACCATCACCCGTCGCAGCCTCAGTCAAAGCGTTGCCATTAAGGTTCAGCCTGACCGAAGCCGTCGGCGTGACCTTGTCTCCAGTTACGACGGTCAGCTCCTCGAGCTTTATGGCTCGTACACTCGGTAATCCCATGACGGACTCGGCGATTGCTTGAAGGTCGGAGTCGGTTACTCGCTTGCCCTTGTCGCCCACCGTCTTCACGCGCTGGAAAATCTCGTTCAACTGAACGTCGGTTGGGTTGATGCCGATCTCTTTAAGGACGGCTCCGATGCCCCGCGACCCCGCGAGCTTCCCAACAGCCAGCCTTCTGGTGCGTCCGACGGTTTCGGGCGGGATCGGCTCGTAAGTCAAGGGGTCTGCCAGTATGGCGTGGGTGTGGATTCCCGCCTCGTGGACGAACGCGTTTTCGCCGACGATGGCTTTGTTGGGCTGGACCGTGATTCCCGTGAGCCGCGAGAACATCAGGGAAGTGTCGTACAGCTTTTCGGGCTTCACTGATGTCCCGACGTTGTAGAGTAGCTTCAGCGAGACTATTACCTCTTCGAGCGCCGCGTTGCCCGCCCGTTCGCCCAGCCCGTTGACGGTGACGTGAGCTTCTTCCGCTCCTGCTTTTAGGGCGGCTATTGTGTTCGCGACGGCCATGCCGAAGTCGTCGTGGCAGTGCACGCCGAAGCGGACGTCGGGGAAGGCTTGCTTCAGCTCCGAATAGAAGGCTGTGGTCTTTTCTGGAGTCAGCACGCCCACCGTGTCGCAGGGGGTCATCCTGTCCATGCCCGCGGACGCGCCTGCTTCGATCATGGTTTTGAGGAAAGTCAGGTCTGCCCTGGTGGAGTCTTCGAGCCCCAGCTCGACGAGGAGCCCGCGCTTCTTCGCGTATTTGACCATGTCTCGGGTGAGCTTGACTACGTCTTCCCTCGTCTTCTTGAGCTTGCTCTGGATGTGCAGGTCGGAGGATGGTATGACGAGGAACACCGCGTCCGCCCCGCTCTTAGCGACAGCGTCCACGTCCCTCTTGACTCCTCGTGCGAAGCTGCAGACCTCGGCTTTGAGCCCCGCCTCGGCAATGGCTTTGATGGCTGCCTGTTCGCCTTCGCTGGCTCCCGCGAACCCCGCCTCGACGACGTCGACGCCCAAGCTGTCAAGCTGCCTGGCTAGGGCTAGCTTGTTCTCAGAAGTCAACGATGCGCCGGGGGTTTGTTCGCCGTCTCTCAGGGTCGTGTCAAAAACTCGGATTTTACTCGGGAAGCTTCCCGATAAAGCAATACCCCATTTTAAGTGCACCGAAACAAAAACCCATACGCAAGACGTATAAAAGCCTTTTGGTGCATCAGTCTATATAACAAAATTTTGATACTGGAATCGGATTTCTTGAACAGCGAGGAAAAGGTTTAAGTGTTGTCTGTTTTATCAAGTTTTGGGTTTTGGTTTTGAGAAGCGACACTGTTAAGCGCGGGCTGGAGCGGGCTCCTCACAGGGCGATCTGGAGGTGCCTCGGCGTCGGCGACGAAGACTTCGGCAAGCCGTTCGTAGCGGTAGCCAACAGCTTCACCGAAGCGGTCCCAGGCCACATGCACCTCAACAGGCTCGTTGAGCACGTCAAGGCGGGCGTCCAAGCCGCCGGCGGAGTGCCGTTCGAGTTCAACACCATCGCCGTCTGCGACGGACTCGCCATGGGACACGAGGGCATGAACTACTCCCTCCCATCAAGAGAGGTCATCGCGGACTCCGTGGAGGTCATGGCTCAGGCGCACAGGTTCGACGGTCTCGTATTGTTGACTAATTGTGACAAGATCACGCCCGGGATGATGATGGCGGCGGCGCGGCTCAACGTTCCGTCGATCGTCGTTACGGGCGGACCCATGCTCTCTGGATACTACAAGGGCAGAAAGGTCGACGTGACAGCGGTCTTCGAAGCCGTCGGCGAAGCCTCGGCGGGAAAAATCTCGGCGGAGGACCTCAAGCAGATCGAGGACCGAGCCTTCCCTGGATGCGGCTCCTGCAATGGCATGTACACCGCGAACACGATGGCGTGCGTAGCCGAGTCAATTGGAATGTCACTTCCGGGTTGTGCAACAGCGTTAGCTATCTCGTCTGAAAAATCAAGAATAGCCAAGAAGAGCGGCGAAAGAATCGTCTCGCTGATCAAGGAGGACGTGAAGCCCCTGGACGTCATGACTCGGGACGCGTTCGAGAACGCGATTACGGTGGACATGGCGCTCGGAGGCTCCACAAACACAGTCCTGCACCTCAAAGCCATAGCCAAAGAAGCTGGCTTGGACTTGCCCCTTGAAGTTTTCGACGAAATCTCGAGGAAGACGCCCCACCTCTGCGACATGAGACCAAGCGGACCGCACGACCTCGCCGAGCTCGACGCCGCGGGAGGAATCCCAATAGTCATGAAGATACTTGGTGGCAAGCTCCACTTGGACGCAGCAACCGTGAGCGGCAAGACAGTAAAGGAAAACGTGGAAGGCGCACCTCACTACGACGCTGAGGTGATTCGCCCAATAGACAATCCTGTCCACAAGGAGGGCGGGATAGCCGTGCTGCGGGGGAACTTGGCTCCGAACGGCGCGGTCGTTAAGTCGTCCGCTGTTCCCGAGGGTATGCTTGTCCATAAAGGTCCGGCGAGGGTCTTCGACTCCGAGGAGGACGCGATGAAGGCAATCCTCAAGAGACGGGTCAAAGCGGGGGACGTCGTCGTCATCCGCTACGAGGGACCCAAGGGCGGACCCGGAATGAGGGAAATGCTCTCCCCGACCTCCGCAATCGCAGGCATGGGACTCATCGAATCGGTCGCTTTAGTAACGGACGGCAGGTACTCCGGCGCGTCGAGAGGACTCTGCATAGGCCACGTTTCGCCCGAGGCGGCGGCAGGCGGACCCATAGCAGCTCTTAAGGAAGGCGACACGGTCCAGATCGACATTCCGAAGAGAACCCTGAACGTCGCCTTGAAGGACGAGGAGCTGAAGAGCCGTCTAGCCAAGCTAAAGCCCAAGCTGCCGAAGATTCAGACGGGTTACCTCAGGAGGTACTGGGCTCTCGTGCAGTCCGCGGACGACGGCGCGACGCTCAGGACTCCGTGAACGTCTAAGCTTTTAAACCCAAAACGAAGTTAACGAGGGGTTGAGGCGGATAACCGTTGAAGTACGACGTGACTCTGGCTCTGGCTGACAAGCCCGGCAACCTAGTGAGGGCTCTGGAGCCGATCGCCAAGAACGGGGGGAACATCATCTCGATCATCAACGAGCGGGGGAAGCCTTCCGAGGGCTTCGTGCCCGTGAGCCTCGTCCTCGACTTCCCGTCCAAGTGGAACCTGCGGAAGACGATCGACGACCTGAAGGCGATGGACGTGGCGATAATCAAGTCCGAAGAAATCATCGAAACAACCGCCATAACCTTAATTCTCATCGGCAAGATGGACCTGAAGAAGCTCATCGAGACAAGGTTCGAGAACACACGGATAACGGGGTTCGAGGTTTCCGCCCCAACCTCCAAGCAGGCGTGCGTGAAAATGGACCTCGAAGTCCCAACGGAGCTCGTGGACACGGTCCTCGGCGAGCTGAAACGAATCTCGAAGGAAGAAGACGCGATACTGATTTCGTCGGTTTAGGAGACGTGCACTGAAGGAATGAAGGCAATCATAGTCGGGTTCGGCTTCATGGGAAGGGACCTCGCAAGGGTAGTCCACGGGAAATCGGACGTCGTCGCCAAGCTTGACAAGGAGTTCAAGGTCGTCGGCGTCTCAAACAGCAAGGGATACGTCCTCGAAAAGAAGGGCTTGGACCTCGAGAAGCTGCTGAAGACCACATCGTTATCGGAATATGGAAAAGGCTACGTCGCTGAGGGCTCGTCGCTTGAGCTCATCGAAAAAAGCGGCGCGGACCTGATGGTCGAGGCTACGTTGACGCAGATTCGGGACGGAGAGCCAGGAGTCACATTCATAAAACAAGCGTTGAGCAGGGGAATCCACGTCGTCACGCCGAACAAGGGACCGCTTGTCGTCGCGTTCAACGAGCTGACATCTCTAGCTGAGAAGAACGGCTGCGAGTTCCTGTACGAGGCTACGGTTGCGGGGGCGGTTCCCGTGTTCTCCCTGGTCCGCGAGTGCCTGCAGGGCGACAGGGTCCAGCGGATTTCGGGGATTCTCAACGGGACGACTAACTACATCCTTTCGAAGATGTACTTCGAGGAGACCAGCTTCGAGCTCGCCCTTAAGGAGGCGCAGGAGCGGAAAATCTGCGAGCGGGACCCAACCTACGACGTGGACGGCATCGACGCCACCTGCAAGGTCGTCATACTGGCAAACGCCATCATGAAGAGGAACGTCAAATTCGACGACGTCTAACGGCTCGGAATACGCGGCGTCACCCAAGAAGCCGTCAGCCTAGCCAAGAAGGCGAACTACGCGATTAAGCTCGTCGGAACAATCGATGGGAACCTGCAGGTCGCCCCGAAACTCGTCCCAGTGAACCACCCGCTGTGCGTCCACGGCACCCTCAACGCCGTCCACCTCGAAACGGACCTGGCCAAGGAGATTACGCTAGTAGGTTACGGCGCGGGGAAAGAGTCGGTCTCAGCCGTCTTCAACGACGTGCTCACGATTCTGAAAAAGGCGAAACCAGCCGCATGATATAATTAGCAGATGGCTACGACACTCGGTCTTTGGGATTCGGGCGCCCCTGAAACCAGTAATCTTTCAACAGCCTCGGACGTGGCGTCCACCTCTATGGGTGCGGGAAACTTTCTGAGGACAACCTCTGGGTCCTTGAGCCCGTGCCCCGTGAGAACGCAGACAACCGTTTCGTACTTGTCAACGAGTCCTTTCTTGGCGAGCTTGATGAGCCCTGCGACTGAAGCCGCGCTTGCAGGCTCAACGAAGAGTCCCTCGAGCTGAGCTAAAAGCCTTTGGGCTTCGAGGATTTCGGCGTCGGAGACGGTTTCGACGAGTCCATTGGACTCTTTGACGGCGGCAACCGCTTTCTTCCAGTTAACAGGCGACCCTATCCTGATAGCCGTGGCGACCGTTTCGGGCTTCTCGACGAACTTGACTTCCTTCAAGCCCTTCCTCATAGAATCTGCTATGGGCGCAGCTCTCTCTGCCTGTATTCCGACCATCTGGGGAAGCCCGTCGGCTAAACCGAGCTCACGGAGTTCCTTGAAGCCCTTCCAGTAAGCGCTGATGTTACCCGCGTTCCCAACGGGCAGAACGAGCTTGTCCGGCACCTGACCGTCTAGCTGGTCGCGTATCTCGAAGACTGCAGTTTTTTGTCCCTCCAGACGGAATGGGTTAAGGGAGTTCAGCAGGTAGACGGGTCGCTTGAGGCACAGCTCCTGCACGATTTGGAGAGCCTGGTCAAAATTTCCTCTGATTTGTACGACCTTGGCTCCGTGGACGATGGCTTGGGTCAGTTTTCCGAAGGCGACCTTCCCCGACGGGATGAGGACCATGCACTCGAGCCCCGCCCTCGCCGCGTAAGCAGCCAGAGAAGCCGACGTGTTGCCCGTTGATGCGCACATGACCTTCCTCATCCTCAGCTCCACAGCCTTGGAGACGCCGACGGTCATCCCCCTGTCCTTAAAGGATCCGGTCGGGTTCTCGCCCTCGTTCTTCGCGAAAAAATTTTTTATGCCAATCATTTCGGAAAGCTTGGCGCAGCGGTTCAGGCTCGTTCCACCCTCTCCAAGGGTTACTATTTTCGTCTTGTCCTCGACTGGCAGCAGCTCCGCGTACTTCCACACTGATAGGCTGCGGTCCTTCCATTCTGATTCGATGTTTGGCGGTATTCTGGAGAAGTCGTATTTTACGGCGAGCAGGCCTCCGCACTTGTGACAGGTGTATATGACCATCTGCGGGTTGTACTCGGCTCCGCAGTCGATGCATTCAAGGTAGTACGAGTCAGCGTCCATGAAGCCTTTCTCCACAAACAACCATGCTTCGACTTTTTGTAAATATCATTGGAAGGCTTAAAATGTTATTCCCCCAGTCCATGAACCTCCGAAGATGCTGAAAACAGGTTTTTATTCACGAAGAGCCATTGGTTACCTTGTGACCCTTATGGAAAAACGGAGGTTGGGGAAAACTGGCCATTCCGTGTCCATCATTACTCTCGGTGGCTGCGGACCGGGCTACGTGAACCAGGAGGAGGCTGACAGGGCTGTTGAGCTCGCCATGAAGCACGGCGTCAACATGATAGACGTTGCCCCTGTCTACGGCGACGCTGAAGAGAGGCTTCGACCCTGGATCAGAAAATACAGGGACCAGTTCTTCCTTGCAGAGAAGACTGCGAAGAGGACGAAAAAGGACGCTTGGGGCCAGCTCCATAGTTCCCTCGAAAAACTGGGAACCGACCACTTCGACCTGTACCAGTTTCACGCGGTTGGAAATATTGACGAATTGAAACAGATATTCGGCAAAGGCGGCGCCATGGAAGCCTTCAGGGAAGCCAAGGAAACGGGGCTTACGAGGTTCATCGGCATAACGGGTCACGAGGACCTGAGGGTCCACGTCAGGGCTTTGGAGATGTTCGACTTCGACACGGTGCTTGCCCCAATCAACGTCGCGAGCATGGCGCACCCTCACCCGGCGAACGACTTCCGACCTCTGCTCAAGGCTACGAGGGAAAGGGACGTGGGAGTCATCGCCATCAAGTCCATCCTGAGGCGCAGGTGGGTCGGAGGCAAAACGTACAACACGTGGTACGAACCCGTCGACAATATAAACGAAGCGGAAACTGTTCTGAACTTCGTTCTGTCCCAGGAAGGCGTGACCACTTACTCGATGCCCTGCGACGTCAAGCTCTGGCCGACCGTGCTGGAGGCCGCGGAACGGTTCCGAAAAATCGGCGAACAAGAACAAAAGGAAACAGTCGAGTACGCTCAGAAGCACCTGTTCAAGCCTCTGTTTCCAGAGTGAACCTTAAGGCGAGAAATTGAATACGCCACAACGCAAATTTTACTAAAAAAGAGCGCGGACGAGTGAAATAATACCTATTGCTGCTAGAATGATTATGAGGCTTTCCAACAAGAACCTGAACGTGTTATTTGTCAGTAACTGAAGAATGTTTTCGGTGCTGGCAGGATAATAGGCGTATTCAGTCCACGTTGAGGGGTTGAACTCGTTGTCTGAGTAATCCCAGACTATTGCGTATCCTTTGTCGAGAAGCTCTTTGTTGACGTTCAGCAAGTGGGTCGAATTGTACCTCAAATATGCCACGCCGACCATTCTATTGTAGGTTGTTGAACCGTAGTCGTCAATGTCAATGTAGACTACCTTGTTTTCTATCAATGACTTAAGGTAGTCCCGAGTAGCTCCGTACGCGGTAAGGTTGTCGTCCGAATTGGGGGCTTCGATGTCGGCCAGCCTAATCCTTCTTTCCGGGAGGTCAAAAGTGTCCCCGTCCCACACCTTAGTGACGTTCGTGACAATGTCGATTTTCAATAATGAAAAAGAATAGACAAGAATGAGGACTAGCGAGACCACAACTGCAAACAGGAGAGAGAAGATAATTTTTTTCTTCATTCTGGGTCAATCTTCCATAATTCAAGTGTTACTTTTTGTACGGTTCATCATAGATAATAAGACGACTTAAAAGGAATTCCAAAGTAAGAATTAAGAAGCTTAAGGATAGCCTTAAGGATATGCCTCTTACGCCCTTTCACGTCGGTCCGGGGCTCTTCATCCCCCTGCTCTTCATGAACATTATCGATTTGCCCACGTTCCTGGTCGCCAGCGTCATACTAGACTTCGAGCCGCTCCTCGTTCTGTCTTTGTCTCTGCCGTACTCGCTTCATGGCTTTTTCCACTCCTTTCTAGGAGGCTCAGTTGTCGTCATCGTACTCATAATCGTCATGGCAAAAACTAGGAAACTCTTTTCACCGTTGATGTCGCCTTTCAAATTGGAGCAGAAATGGTCCGTCGCCACCATCGCGGTTGCCTCCTTCTTGGGCGTCTACCTCCACATCCTCCTTGACGCGATGATGCACTGGGACATGCAGCCCTTCTTCCCGTTCGCGGGGAACCCGCTTCTGGACCAAAGCTCCCTCTCTTGGCTGATGCCCGAAACCTTCTGCGTGTGGTGCTTCTTCGGAGCAGCGATGATGTACTCAATCAGGCTCGCTTCCCATACAAGGAAACCTCAGAAAAAGCCGCAGAAAAACAACCAAAAATCCTCTGTTGCTAATGGCTCATTGGTGTAGGTTGAAAAGCTTAGGCATTTATGCACGAATGGACGAACATCATAGGTGAAGCGGGTGCAACGGTTGAGCGTCCTCCAGTGCGTCAAGTGCGGAAACGCCGCTGAGCCCTATCCACCCAGGAACAGATGCCCGAAGTGCGGAGGACTGTACGAGTACAAAATCGACCTTAGCAGACCCCTCACCCTTGATTCCACGGCAAACTTCACTTTCTGGCGTTACCAGAACCTGCTGCCCGAAGTGAAGAACCAGGCAACGATGCACGAAGGCGGAACCCCACTTTATAGGGCTGAACGCCTAGCACGACAAATGGACATGTCTCAGCTTTTCCTGAAGGACGAAACCCGTAACCCGACAAACTCGTTCCGGGACAGGGGCGCGGCGCTCATGGTCTCGAACATCCTCGACCTCAACTACAAGGTGGCTGCGTGCGCGAGCAATGGAAACATGGGCGCGTCGCTGGCTGCCTACTGCGCGAAGTACGGGGTCGCCTGCCACCTTGTGATTCCGAAGCTCGTCGACATGGGGAAGCTGGCTCAGATGCTGGTTTACGACGCGGTGATTGAGGAGTTTGGCGAAACGGTTGACGAATCCATCGGGCGGGCGGAGAAAATCGCCCAAGAAACGGGCTGGTACCAAGCCACGGCTGAGCTGAATCCCCTCGTGTTGGAGGCGCAGAAGACCATAGCCTACGAGGTTGCTGAGCAGCACGGGGTTCCCGACTGGTTCGTAGTCTCCATGGGAAGCGGCGGAACACTATACTCGGCGTGGAAGGGGTTTAAGGAGCTACGTGAGCTCGGAAAAATAGATAGGATTCCCAGGTTCGTGGGCGTCCAGGCTGAGGGATGCTCGCCGATAATTGACGAGATTCAGGGGGTGAAGAGGAACTACCCGAAGCCGACGACGCAAGCAATCGGGCTACTCTTCGCAGAACCCGTCCACAAGGACCTGGCGAGTAAAGCCATCAAAGAGTCGAAGGGTACAGCGGTATCAATTTCGGACCAAGAAATTTTCGTGGCTGAACAGCAAATCGCCAAGCTCGAGGGGTTGTTCGCTGAGCCTGCGAGCTCGGGCACAATCGCGGCGCTGACTAAGCTAAGAGATAAAGGAGCCATCGGAAGGGACGAGTCCGCCGTCTGCCTGATTACCGGAAGCGGGCTGAAGGCTACGGACGTCCTGCAGGCTCTTTCGAAGAGACGGAAGTCCGCCATGGTCGGCGCTGAGTTCAGCACGAAGGAGAAGCTGCTACGAGCCCTAGACAGTCAGGACAGGTACGGCTACGAGCTGTGGAAGGAGCTCGGCAAGACGATGACCCGCTCCGCTATTTACCAGCATCTAAACGAGATGCACAGCCGGGGGCTGCTCTCCTCCCACGTGAAGAAGGGGAAACGGTACTTCGCAATCACCGAAAGGGGGAGAAGGGTGCTTAAAGCCATTGACGACGTGAAAACCCTACTTTAAGTTATACAGGTTACGAGCGTTGCGGTCCAGCACGTCAACAGCCAGCTCCTTGGCGAGCTCAGTGGTTATGTACCCGTCCTCGACCATCTCGGACAGAACCTTAGCCACCTGCAGCCTCACCATGGCGGACTTGGCGTAGCTCCACTCGACCACGTAGGCGTCGCTGAAGAACCCGTTCGACTTGTTCCGCGGCAGCATCTGAAGCCTCTCCCGCAGGAACTGCTTGATGAACGTCGGGTAGAAGGCGTACCACCAGTACCCCGAGACGTGGACGTTCGGGTAGTTCTTGGAAATCACGGCGAGCTGGTGCGAGAGCAGGGGGGTCGCCGTGACGACGTCGAATTTCAGCCCGCTGAACTCGCCGAACAACGGGCACAGAGTCGAAGCCGTGTAGCTCTCAGCCCCAGTGATGGCGTAGTCGGAAGGAGCCGCCCCAGCGACAGGCCTCTTCGCACCAAGCATGACCTGAAAGACGAGCCCTGACTCCTCAGCGCACTTCAAGGCTGTCCTGAAAGTGTATGACATGAGCGATTGTTTTTCCTTGGGAGATAATTTACCATCTTTCGTGAGGTTTTTATATGCTGTTGCAGCCTCTGAGTCAGTGGGGTTCGTGAAGGAGTCTTCGGGCTGGAAGCTCACAGTCGCAGCCACGCAGTCAGAGAACGTTTTGAAAATATGACCTAAAGAGTCAGAGAAATCGTCAATTGACTCTATGGAGTTACCAGTTACCTTCTCCAGACTCTCCACGCTGGCTTTGTTCAGGTTGCTGATTAACGGGTCGAGTCTGAGGGCGCCTGCGAAAAATTGTGAGTCGAACCGCAGCTTCGGCTCGTTGTACGTGATTGTCAGGAAGGTCTTTTCAATCTTCGCTTTTTCTCCTAAAATACGCTTGTACCTGTCAGGTTGCTTGGACCCTTTCTCGATGGCTTCGAGTAGCCCGTTAACGTTTTCCATGTTGATTTCATCGTAGCTGAAATCGTAAAGTTCTTTCAGCATCTTCGTGAAGTACCAGTACGTCGAGGTGTTCCTAATCAACGGCAGAAACGGCACCGCATTCCTCACGGCGTCCTCAACGGGCAGGTCGCGCGAAACGAGTTCAAGAGGCATTCCTGCTGACCTGAGCTCCGTGACGAGGTAGTGGTAGAACATGATGTCCCTCGGCGTCCGAGCGTGAGGGTGCGAGCCGTCGATGTGGGAGTGGATGTCCACCATCGGAACGGTGCCCACGAACTCTTTCAGCTCTTCGAAAACCCTTTTAGGCAAAATCCTGTTCTCCTTGTTTCTTTCTCGATATCTCTATTCTTTTCATAGGGCGATAAATCTATATGCGTCAGTTCCTAGAAGGACCACCTCTTTGTTGATGGTCTTAACCGATAAACTTTTATTGCGAATGGTTGGAATAGTCAAGTTATAACTAAACTATTTGAAGGATTAGCCATGACCCAGAAAAAACCCACTTCTCCACTTTCACTGGCGGTCACAGCCGTGTTCACGGCGTTCGTGTGCGTGGCGACGATGGTTTTTTCGATTTACGTGCCGTCGACCGAGGGCTTCTTCAACATCGGCGAGTCGATGGTCTTCCTCTCAGCCCTCCTGTTCGGCCCGTACGTCGGTGCCTTCGCGGGAGGCGTCGGCTCGATGCTTGCGGACATACTCTTGGGCTACTCGTACTACGCGCCTGCAACCTTAGTCATTAAAGCAAGCGAAGGGTTCGTCGTCGGCTTCCTGAAGAAGAACAATCCGCGGTTCCTGTCGCTGGCCCATTGGAAGCTGCTCACGCTGATTCTGGGGCTGGTCGCGGGTGGGGCGCTTTCGGCTGTCGGCGTCGTTTACTACAGTGGGGATATAGAGTTAACCCTAGGGTCGACAATTTATACACTTTCTATACCGCAGGCGCTGTGGGTAGTCCTCGGAGCCCTCGTAGCCCTCTTCATAGCCGTGATCGGATTCGCAGCTGAACCAGAGTTCGGCTGGACCGTCTTCTCCGTCGTGTGCGGTGGACTCGTTATGGTTCTGGGCTACTTCGTCTACCAGATGTTCCTCATCGGCTGGCTTTTTGGCATACAAGTTGTCGCGGTCGCTGAGGTGCCCTTCAACATCGGGCAGATGATAATAGGCGCCATGGTGGCTCTCCCCACCGCGAAGGTCGTTTGGCGGGCATTCCCCACACTGAAAAAGGCGCAAGCATAAATCCAGAGAGTAGTTCGAGCTGACGCTTTATACATCATCATGTTACATTATCATTTTTCTGTTAAAATGCTTTTTATTTCCGATTGTTTTTGTAACATATGAATAAAATGCACGAGCACTGCGGCGTGATCGGGGTCCTCTCGCTCGGTGAACACAACGTAGTTCCCATGCTCCTCTCGGGATTGGAGGCTCTCCAGCACCGCGGGCAGGAAACGTGGGGCATAGCCGTTCCGAAACAGCACTCCTTTAAATGGTTCGGCGTGGTTTCCCAGTCGGTCGGAGAGAAGCCCCAGACCATCA
>Ga0233423_10001141_pt1 | contig 13445 bp, 17 predicted proteins | sample Watercolumn_Mata_FD_180713 | JGI IMG/M metagenome (GOLD analysis project Ga0233423, IMG submission 180713) | Freshwater microbial communities from Lake Matano, South Sulawesi, Indonesia - Watercolumn_Matano_2014_112_MG | ecosystem: Environmental > Aquatic > Freshwater > Lake | place: Indonesia... | reverse complement strand
TGTATCTATTAAAAACAGGAAAAATGAATTTAAACCTTATTCAGCTTAACAGAGAACATTCTCTTGTTATACATTTGAAAAGAGCAGAAAACCTCAAAAAGATATATATTTCTGGGTTAGTTGAGCATTTGGAAGAGAATTTTCCTGGAAGCACAATAATTTTGTTTGGAAGTTATTCCAAAGGAGAGGATGTTTCTAAATCAGATATAGATATAGCCATAATTGGAAAAAAAGAGAAGCATTTAGACCTTTCAAATTTTGAGAAGTTTTTGAAAAAGGAGATTATAATTAATTTTTATTCAGAGATTAAAGGTTTAAGTAAAGAAATGAAAGAAAGTTTAAGTAATGGTATGGTTCTTTCAGGGAGTATGGAAATATGAAGGCATTAAGAACTTTTGACTTTTTTATAAAAGAGTATAAGAAGACTGAAAAGAAAATCAAGAAGGTGACCACAGGAAGAAAAGTGTAGTCACCCATTTTTACCTTTTGGGCATTAAATAGTCTCTTCGTTATATTCTTATTTATTAACTAAAAAGGCAGTAAAAACTACTTAATTTTTTACCTTTTGGGCAGTAACCCCCCCCTCTCAAAAAAGAAACACATCACACCGCCTCGCCTGACGGCTCGGCTCGAAAACATATAATTAATGCCATAGAAATAAATTCATTCTCTCACTGCGTTCGTTCATTCCTCTTACGATTGTGCTTCAGTTATTAATTATAAGAAAAAAAGGAAAGAAAAAACAGAAGACAAAACTTGCCACAGCCGAAAACATAGTGAGAGGCGTCTTATTTAGGATTAACACTTATTTTATGTTAACTAACTAAAAACATTCTTGAGTTAAAATCTCTTTTGCAAATCAGAAAGTTGTTTTTCAAGATAAACTGCAAGCTTTTCAGCTTCTTCTTTTGCAGTTATGTTTGGCTTCTTTGTTTCATTTTTTATAGCAAGATAAGAATCATATGCATTTTTAGTTCCAGAGAGGTTTGCAATAAGTCTTATGAATTCTTTATTTGAATAATCCTTATTTTTAATCATATTTTGAATAATGTAAAGGGTTCTTATTCTCAATATTAATGTATAAACCACCTTATTATCTATTCTTTTTCCCGCCTTATTCAAAATTCTTTTTATTAATTCTAATTTTTCTTTTGTTGTTTTTATATACCATTCAATATTTTTTTTTGTTACTTTTATCCTTAGGTTGCCCAAATATTTTTCATTAATTAATGCTCTTCCTTCTCTAATCATTTGCCCTATTGGAAACAAGTCATTTTCTAATTTTTGTTTTAGTAATTCTTCAGAAATAATTAGGATGTTATACATTCCTTCTTTAATTATTTCTCTATCAACATCATTAGTAATTATTAGGACGTCTATATCACTCTCTTCATTTTCTTCATTTCTTGCATAACTTCCTGCAAGATAAATTCCTATAATTGTTTTCAGGTCTAAATATTTTTTTGCAATATTCAAAACTTCTAAAAGCATTTTCTCAGGTGTTTTTTTAACTAATTCTACTCTTACTTCTTTGCTTAACCATGCTCTTGGAAGTATGACTGCTGAAGAGTTTCCTGCTCTTATTGCTTTTTTAATTTCTATTTCCATTTTATTCTTTTCTTTAAATTTTATTTATTTTTACTTAATTGTCTTCAAGATAATCTTCATCTTTTTCTATCTGTTTTTCAAACTTTTCATCTATTTCTTTTTGCCAATATTCTTTTGTAGTATCTTTTCTTCCTTTTTCAAATTTTATTTTATCTTCATGAATCCCAACTTGCTTTTTTGTTGATTTTATCCTTTTTTCTCTTACTTTCTTCATATGTTTTCTGTCGCCCATGTTATAATGTAAGTACATGTACTTACATATTTATATAGTTTTCGGTTCTTGGTTCTATCCTGCCTACACCTCTTCCTCTCAAAAAACAAACACAAAAAAAGGGGAAAGGGAAAATTAATTATCTCCAAAATTAGACAACGCTCCGCGACAGATCGCTTCGCTGTTTATGACTTGCTTCAGTTATTAATTATAAGAAAAAAAGGAAAGAAAAAACAGAAGACAAAACCTGCCACAGCCGAAAACATAGTGAGAAGAGAGGCATTACTTATTTTATATTAATTAAAAATCATTGTTCATCTTTATGATACAAATCTAACAGAATTAAATTATTTTGGTTCTTTTCAAACGCATATGAAAGGCGAAAGGAGCCAACATAAACTTCTCTTGTTCCTTTTCTTGCATATTTCATCGGCTTTCCTGTTTCTGGATCTTGAGTTATTTTAATAAGAAGTTTCTGAATTCTTTCAATCATCTCTTTGTCCTTAATTTTTGATAGTCTTTTTTTGAAATTTTCAGAATAAGTTACTTGGACCATGTTTTCATCTCTTTCAAGAAATCGTTAAATTCCATTTTTGTACATTTTCCAGATTCAATTTCTTTCCAAGCATCTTCTGTTCTTTTTGCAAATTTTAAATCTTCTTCGATATTTTTTTCAAAATTTTCCATCTTCTTTAAGATTATCTGATTTTCATTTCTAATTAGAATTATTTTATCTCCTTCGCTCAAATCTTCTCTCATTTCTTGGGGGATTACTACCTGCCCCTTTGAGCTCATTTTTGTTATGCTTATATTTACCATAAGTAAGATTAGTCTTACTTGTTTATAAATGTTTTGGTAGGTAATTGATCCACACCCCATCAAAAAATAAACACGCATAAAAATTGGAAAAGGAAATTAATTATTTATCAGCATACCTCTAATTTTATTCGTATTTTGAAATAATTCTATTCAAACAATCTTTGTCTGTTTCACTACAAACTGATATTTCTGTTTCAATAAGAGAAGATTTTTCTCTACAATCCTTATCAATATTATTAACTGCTTCTAATCTAGCAACCTCATCATATTGACATCCCATTTTGCATTCTCTACTTAATTCTTGTTTACCTTCTTCTATTACTAATGGGCATTGAGCTTGACATTTAAAATATTCAGTATCAATTTTATTCAGTTTAGCTATATTTTTATTGCAAGTATTTTGGAAAAAAAAGAAATATAGGGCTACTAGGCTAAGTATAATTATTAAAACAAAAATGAAGATTATCCATTTTTTCATATTTTAGGTAATTAAATGTTCTTTAAATAGTTATTCTCTTTTTATGTTCACAAGGATATTATTCCTCTTTCTTCTCCCTTGTAACTTCTTCAGGAACGCGATATTCTTCCCAACTTACTTTTTTATTTTTTATCGCGTCTTTTAGGGATTTTTCTTGTTTATTTAACTGCGACTTGCTGGATTTGACTTCTACAAATTTTACTTCAGAGATGTTTTTTTCATCCATGCCTTGAAAAACGAGAAAGTCAATTGGTTTTCCAATAAATCTACATTCTGTTGGGCTGTATGGAAAATCAGGAAGAAATGGGGAGAGTTGTTCTGAAAATTGTCCGCCTAAAACAGCTCTTGAACGCTGTATTGCTTCCTGCCTTATATCTGGAATCATCTTTTCATGCTGTTTTTTCTGAAACCATTTTCCTGTTTGAAAGCCGAGATAAAGAATTACCATCACAAGCGCAACAATAATAATTATTGAAAGAGTTTGCATTATTGTTGAAAGAGAGGGGGATTTTTATTGGTTTCTGTTATAAGTATTATCTCTCTTAAAAGGTAGTGAAAAAATTTCGCGTGTTTAAAGCTGGAAAGATAAATATAAAAGAAAATGAGAAAGAGCTTGTTAGAAGATGTGAAGAATGTAGAAAGAGGGTTGAAAATAATGGAAATGAATAATTATTTGTAAGGTTTTATCTTTTTTGAGAACGATAGACCCAATATAAACCAGAACCAAAAGCTGCAGATAAAGAAAGAGAATAAATAACCAATGGATTTGTCAAAACATTTTCTTGCCCAGTATTTGTAAAAAAATCTTTAGAAGAAGAATTTTCAGATTTAATATCTTGAGAATTTAAAGAAAGAGCCAAAACAAGAGCAGAAAGTGCTAGTTTTTTCATAAGATTAAAAGGTATTTAAGGTTTAAAAATAATGTTGTTTTTGAGGATATAAAGAAAAATGGCAAAGCAAAAAATTGAAAGATTTGAAGTTTTAGGAAAGGTTTTGTTTTGTAAAGAGGAAAGAGCGCTGATAATTGGAGATTTGCATTTGGGATTTGAAGAAGTTTTGAAAGAACAAGGATGGCACATACCAAAAGTGCAGATGAAAGAAACTTTGGAAGATTTTAAAATTGTTCTTGATAGGGCTACAGATAAAAAAAAGATAAAACTTTCTGAAATTATTTTATTGGGCGATATAAAACACTATTTTGCAGGGGTTTTACGCGCTGAATTCAGAGATTTCGGTTTAATAAGAAAATTATTTATGGAATATTTAGAGGAAGATGGAAAAATTATAATTGTTAAAGGAAATCATGATGCAATTATAGAACCAATTATCAATGTTTTTGAAAATGTTGACTTAAAAATGTTTTATTTAAAAAAAGATGTGCTTTTTGTTCATGGAGACCATAAAAGTTTGAACTTAAAATTAGAGAAAGAATTGAAAAATGAAAAATTGGATGGGCGGAGGACTTGGAATAAAATTAAACTAATTGTTGTTGGACATTTTCATCCAGCAATAACTTTGAAAGATAGGCAGAAGACAAAACAAGAGAATTACAAATGCTTTTTGTATGGAAAAAGCAAGGAGTTTGAAAAAAATATGCTTGTTGTTCCTTCATTTTTGCCTTTAATTGCTGGAACAGATGTTTCACAAAGAGACAGTAAGATGGAAAGCAGAATTCAAGTTGAAAATTTTGAAGTATTTGCTTTGGATGATGAAGGAAAGATGTATGATTTTGGGAAGGTTAAGAATTTGAGATAAAAGAGATTATTGTTGCTTCGCATAGATACTATTAGTAAAAATTAAATTAACTTGTAAAAATAACTAGCTTTCAATAAATATCCTACTCTCGCTTATCACCTTTTTTCATAGATATTATTTGATTTTTATCTCTCTAATTTATTAAAATAAATATATAAATCCCAAACTTCTTATGAAATTAAAAATCTTAAAAAGCCAAGTGCTACTTTCTAGTTTTTTGTTATTATTTTAAAGTTTCTTGTCTTAATTTTTTAGTTCTATTGCTTTTAAATAAACATGTAAGTTCAAAAGATATTTTGATATAGATTAATACTTAAATAGAAATTAGGTTTTATTTTTTTAATTATTAAAAAGGAGGTGACAAAGCAAGGAAAAATTGCAAAAAACAAAAAACAATGAAAATAAAAAAAGGTGAAAAAGAGAAAGATGAAGAATTAATTTCTGAATTAAAGGTAAGAATCATGGAATTAATAAGATATCAAGAACTACTTGTCATGAAGAATAGAAATTTGGAAGAAGAGATTGAAAGAAAACTGAAAAGGATACAGCAATTAGAAATGAATCTTGGATATCTAATGCGTGCTTAATTTTATTTTTTTATTTTATCTAATTCTTTAAAAATTAATAGAATTGAATTTTTGGCTTTTGGTTCTGCTGATTAGAACTTGATTGAGAATTTTGTATGGAAGATTGCGGTCTTTGAGAAGATTAAGGTAAAGATATTTTTTGAGCAGGGTGATTTCCTTCTGCTAATAATTTAGCTTTCATTGCTTTATATTCTGCTAACTTTCTATCATAATTTGCATCTGTAAAATTATCTCTTGGCATGACTATACTTTTAATTAGAGAGTATATAAATATTCCTATGTTTTTTGGAAAAATTGTTAAATTATTGTCCTAAAAATTTCAAAGCTTCATAAACTAAGAAAGCAGGCCATACTAAAGCTTTTAGAACTCCTAAAACACCCATCCAAAAACTACCTGCTGTTGAAATGTAATAAACTGCTGAGCCTATAAAACCTAAGCCATATACGCAACCAGAGCCTTTCATGCAGTTACATCCACAGCCGCACTTTTCATTTGAGCAGCATGCTTCTTTTGTTTTCTTCTTACTTGCCATGTTTTGTATAAGGAAAATGGGTTTTTAAAGGTTAAGAAAACGCCCTGTGTGCGTTTTAGTCTCGTAAATATAATTAGGAAATTGCCTCAACTGAAACGCCCAGACTCAGAATCGAACTGAGATATCCTTACGGAAACCTGCTTTCGAGGCAGGCGCAGTACCATTGTGCCATCTGGGCTTAATTTATTATGTAATACAAAATTAAAATGAAGGGATTATATAAAATTATCAATTAAAAAGGTATAAACAAATAATTAAAATGAAAAGATTTACTTCGATTTTTCTTTGTCTTGTTTTCCTAAACTTAATTTTGGAATTTGAATGTGATAAGGAAGATTAAATTCATCTTCTAATTCTAAGGCTTTTAAAGAACATTTCTGCATAATTAGATTTAAAATTATCATTTTTAAATCGTCTGAAAGCTTTTTGTCTTTCCATTGCTTTTCTATTTCTTCTAAGAATTCTTTTTCGCCTGTCAATGCAATTATTCCTTCTAATAGTATTGAACCTAGATTTTCATATTCTAAAGAAAAAGAAAATTTTACATTAATTGAAGAAAGAGAAAGAGCTTCTATATCTGATTTTTTTATTTCTTTTATATCTAAAGCTGATTTTAAAGAAATTTTGCCTTCTTTTTGATCTCTTTCTACATTTATCTTTGTGTAATTAAAGCCGATTAATCTTAATTCTTGTTTCATTTTATTTTGTTAAGTATTTAATAGGAAAGAATTATGCTAAGTCTTCTTCAGAAACAACAATAAAGTCGCCTATTGCAATTATGGAGTTATAAGGTGCTAGTGCTTCTTTATTTTCTGTTCTTTCTAAAGCAAGATTAGAAGTATAAGGTGTAAGATCTCTCATGACAAAGTGAATTAATTCACCTGTTTTTGCTTCAAAAGTCACGTCTTTTATAATCCCTAACTTTTTACCTTCTTTTGTAACTACTTGTTTCCCTATTATTGCTCTAAAAGGTTTTTTATCCATGAAGAAGAGAGAAAGGATTTATTTATAAATGTTTCTCTTCATTTTTGTATATATTCGGGAATATAGATTTTTTATTTATTCAAAAAAGTTATTATAAAAAAGAAACAAATTAAAGAAGAAATTAGGCCCTCCCCCTATTATTTCGTGTGGAAATTATTAATAATATAAAAATAAAAAAAGTTATTCGTTATTATTATATAATTATTTATTATTAATTTTCCTTTATAATTTGTAATTTGTCTTCGTATTTTTATATATAATATATATTATTATTTTTTATAGCTTCAATTTTATAAAAGTATATACTCTATTGTAGTATATTAAAATATATATTTTAAATTATAACATATTCAGTGATAATGTTTATTTTTTCTTTTTTGCATTAAAAAATTTCTTTTTGTTTTTATTATTTTATTCAAATCTGTATTTTTAAGATAAAATGAATAGAATTTCGTGTGGAAAAGAAATAAGGGGGTGAGAGTAGCAAAAGTTAATAAAAATACGATTTTATTACTTCCAAGTGAAATGATGGTTGGGCAAGGTTCATTTCGTGTACAACAATGTTTAAATATGGATTAAATTTTAAGGTTTATAGGGAAAAATGGGGAGCTTAAATACAATATTTGATTCTGCTATAAAAAATTCTATCTTTAAAAACAAAGAGGTTATGCAAGCAAATTATACTCCTGAAACAATTCCACATAGAGAGAAGCAGATAGAACATTTGGCAAGTATAATGGCTCCTGTTTTGAGGGGAGAGAAGTGTAGTAATGTTTTTTTATATGGAAAGACAGGAACTGGCAAAACTTTATCAATACAATTTGTAAGTAATGAATTAAAAAAGAAGGCAAAAGAAGTTGGAGCAGAGATAAGAATAGAATATCTTAATTGTAAATTAAAAAAAGTCGCAGATACAGAATATAGAATTCTTGCTGCTTTAATTGAACAAATGGGGGGAGAGATTGCTGAAACAGGACTTCCAACAGGGCAAGTTTATAATAAATTTGTAAATATGATTGATCAAAAAAAGCAAGTTGTGGTTTTAATATTCGATGAAATTGATCAAGCTGTTAAAAAAATAAATGATGGTTTTCTTTATAGCTTAACAAGATTAAATTCTGAATTAAGTAAGGCACAAATAAGTTTGATAGGAATTTCAAATGATGTAACCTTTTTAGAAAATATTGATCCAAGAGTAAAGTCTAGTTTGGGGGAAGAAGAAATTGTTTTTCCTCCTTATGATGCTTTGCAATTACAGGATATTCTAAATAAAAGAGGAGAACAAGCTTTTAAAGAAGGAGCTATTGAGGGAGGAGTTATAAGAAAGTGTGCTGCTTATGCTGCTAGAGAGCATGGAGATGCTAGAAGAGCATTAGATTTATTGAGAATTGCTGGAGAGTTAGCAGAAAGAGATGGAAAAGGAAAAGTTGAAGAAAAATATATAGATTCTGCTAATCAAAAAATGGAAAGAGACAAAATATTAGATATAATTGAAACAGGACCAAAACAATTTCAAATTGTTCTTTATTCTATAATTCAATTAACAAAAAAATTAAATAAAAGTCAAGAACAAAGAAAAGATTTTAACAACGATTTTACCAAATTTTTTACAGGAGATGTATACAATCATTATCAAGACATATGTTCAAAAGTAAAAATAGAAGTTTTAACACAAAGAAGGATTTCAGATATAATTGATGAATTAAACATGCTTGGTTTGATAAACACCTTAGTTATTTCAAAAGGAAGACATGGAAGAACTAGAGAAATCAAGTTAGTGATTCCTCAAAATTTAACAGAAAAAGTTGAAGCCTCTTTAATAGACTCTTTAGGATTATAATCAAAAATTCATTAAATTAATTGATTATAATGTGCAACAATAAAGAATATAAAAGATAAAGGCAAAACAAATTAGTTCAAAAATAGTTTGAAAAAATCTCACTGAGGCCAGATTAAACTCTTTTATAAGAGAAAAGGTCTTGGAGTTTGGGAAACATGGAAAAAACAATATTAAAAATTTGTCTAGAAAGGGGTTTTCTCTTAGATAAAGAGATGCTTGAATTATTTTCATCTTTAGACGAAGAAAGTGCTAAAAGTTTGTTAGAAAAATTAAAAGAAATAAAATTTCAGGAAAGAGTTATAACAAAAGCAAGTCTATCTAAAAATTATGAAAAAATAAGAAATGTTTTGGAAAATGGGAAGAACAAGACCATAATTGAAAAGTTTTTTATTAATATTGGTTATAAAAGAGAAGAAATAGAAGAAAAAGAAATTACTGTTGAAAAGAAAAAAGAAAGCAATAATGAAGAAAATGTTAAAATTTTATATGCTCCTCAATTGACTCCAAAAAAAGTAGAAGTTCAGGATTTTGTCAATCATTTTAGAGCGAGATACGAGCAAATAAAAGGGATTTTGATGGAAAGAGACCTTGATAGCTTGATTTCTTTAAGAAAAATTGGAGGAGGAAGAGAAAGCTATACTATCATTGTTGCAATTATTCAAAAAAGAGTTACTGCAAATAAAAATATAATGCTTGAAGTGGAAGACCCTACTGGAAAAACAAAAGTTTTGATTAATAGGAATAAAGAAGAGTTATTTAACAAGGCAAAAGATTTGTTATTAGATGATATTGTGGCTTTGAAAGTTAGTGGAAATTCTGAAATTTTATTTGCAAATGAATTATATTTCCCAGAAGCAGTTTTACAACAAAAGAAATTTGCAAAAGAAGAAGAAATTATTGCTTTTTCTTCGGATATGCATGTTGGAAGTACAATGTTTCTTGAAGAAAATGTTTTAAAATTTATCAGATGGTTGAATGGAGAAGAGGGAGACGAAAAGCAAAGAGAAATTGCAAGAAAAATAAAATATCTTTTTTTAGCAGGAGATAATATTGATGGTGTTGGAGTATATCCTGACCAAGAACAAAATTTAAAAATAAAAGAAATAAGGGCACAGTACAGAAAGTTAGCAGAAATTCTTTCTTTAATTAGAAAAGACATAAAAATAATTATGTGTCCTGGTCAGCATGATGGAGTAAGGGTTGCAGAGCCACAACCAATTGTAACAGAAGAAATAGCTCCTGATTTATATAATTTAAAAAATCTGATTTTGATTACAAATCCTTCTTTTGTTCAAATTAGAGATTTCAAAGTTTTAGTTTATCATGGTGCAAGTATGCACGAAGTTATTAATGAAATTGAAGAGTTAAGAACAAAATGGAAACACGATTCTCCTACAAAGGTTGTTAGAGAATTATTAAAAAGAAGACATTTAGCAACAACACACGGAAGTGTTACATATATTCCTGGAGAAAAAGAAGATCCATTAGTTATATCTCAAGTTCCAGACATTGTTTTGACAGGCGATTTGCACAAACCAGAAATTTCTACATATAATAACATCCTTCTTGTTTCTTCTTCATGCTGGCAATCAATAACTCCTTTTGAAGAAAAAGTAGGGAATCACCCCGATCCTTGTAAAGTCCCCCTATTTAATTTAAAGACGAGAGAAATAAAAATTTTGGATTTTTCAGATGAAAAGCAAGAAATGTTGGAAGAAGGAAAAAAGGCAGAAATAAAAATTGAAACATGTACAAATAAAGAAACGAACAACTGCAAGTTGCAAGAAGTTGTTGGAGAACAAAAAAATGAATGTAATTAAAAAGTTTTATTTGGCACATCCGCAACAAAGCAGACATAAAATGAGAGAGTGGGAAAAGAAAATTGAAGAAACCTTTTGTGTTGATTTAATAAATCCTTTTTATGATTGTGAAGGAAAAGAAAATTTTTCTATTAAAAAAATGGATGGTGGAGAGGTTAAAGAGGGAGAATATGAGACTTATGAAGGATATGAAAAAGCCATTGTAGATACAGATATAGAAAAGATAAGGGGAAGTGATGGAGTTATTGCAGTTATAGACGGAAGTTTAAGTTATGGTACAATACAAGAAATAGTTTATGCACGTCTCTTTAACAAAGATGTTTTTTTAATTGCTACTAATGGAAAACATTCACATCCATGGTTAAAGTATCATTCAACTAAATTATTTACTTCTTTTGAAGACTTTGAAAAAGAGGCAAAGGAAATATTTGATGGAAAGTGATTTATATTTTGACAATTTGGTTAAAAGCGTAAAAAAAGAATACCAAATTGCAGAAGGAGCAAGAGCAAAGAGAAGAGACCCTGTTGATAAAGTTGAGATTCCTCTTGCAATGTCTTTGGCGGAAAAAGTAGTTGGACTTATTTCAACAGTTTATCCTCAAATTGGTAATCAAAGTATATCTGATAGAATATTAGAATTAGAAAAAGAGCATGGGCAGTTAGATACTGCGGTTTCTTTTAAAATTGCAGAAGAAGTTGCAAAAGAAAAATATTGCAAGTTTGATTCTCAATTGCAAGCTATTGATGCAGGAATAAGGCTTGGTGCTGCGTATATTACCTTGGGTGTTGTTTCTTCGCCTATTGAAGGATATACTGGAATAAAGGCAAATAAAACAAGAAATGGGGAAGAATATATTGCAGCTTATTTTTCAGGACCAATTAGAAGTGCAGGAACAACAGCTTCTTGTATGATTTTAATGTTAATAGATTATTTAAGAGAAACATTTGGATATGCAAAATATGATGCAACAGAACAAGAAGTAAAAAGATATGTTACTGAAAATTATGATTATCATGAAAGAGTTTCAAATTTACAATATCTGCCTACTGAAGAAGAAATAATATTTCTGGCACAGAATCTTCCTATTCAAGTTGCAGGAGAACCTACAGAGCAAAAAGAAGTTTCTAATTATAAGGATTTGCCAAGAATTGAAACAAATTTTATTAGGGGGGGAATGTGTTTGTGTTTTTCAGAAGGACTTGCACAAAAAGCACAAAAAGCACTGAGATTATGGAGAGCAACACAAACAAAAGGATTTCAGATGACTGGTTGGGAATTTTTAGATAAATATATTGCAATTCATAAAAAAAGAGAAAAAGGAACAGCAGATGCAAGCCCTACTTATATTAAGGATTTAGTAGCAGGAAGACCAATATTTTCTCATCCTTCTCGTTCAGGAGGATTTAGATTTAGATACGGAAGATCAAGAGTAGCAGGATTTTCTGCAACCTCAATTCATCCTGCAACAATGGGAATTTCTAATAATTTTTTATCAACCGGGACGCAATTAAAAATTGAAAAGCCCACAAAAGGATGTGTAATAACTTCTTGTGATACTATTGACGGGCCAATTGTAAAATTTAAAAATGGAAATGTGAAAAAAATAGATGATTTTTTAGAAGCAAAGAAAGCTTACAAAGATGTTGAAGAGATTATTTATTTTGTGGATATACTTTTTCCTTTGTGAGATGTTATTAATAGAAATTATGAATTGTTAAAACCTGGATATGTAGAAGAGTGGTGGGTTTTAGAATTAAAGAAAAAGATGTTAGAAAAAGAAGAAGTTTTTGATGAAGCCTTGGAATTAGAATTAAAGAATTTAGGTTTTGAAAGAGCATTAGAGCTTTCTTTTAAGTATTCCCTTCCCCTTTATCCTAAATTTATTTATTATTGGACTCAAATTTCTAGTTTTGAATTTGTTATCTTGCTCGAATGGTTAAAATCCGGTATTTGGAGAGATAAATTTATTCTTCCCTATGAAAAATCCTTAAGAGAAAAAGTTAAGGAAGGAAAAAGAGCATTGGAACTTTTAGGGGTTGAACATGAAATTTTTTTAGATAATTTAATAATTGAAAATCCTGCATTTTTATTCAACCTCGGATTATTTGAAGAGTTTAAACAAAATAGAACTGAAGACTATCTGAATAAAATAAATTTAATGAATATAGAAGCTAAAGATAAAAGTGTTTTAGATGTTGTAAATTTATTTTCTCAGTTAAAAATTAAGGATAAAGCTGGAAGTTTTATTGGCGCCAGAATGGGAAGGCCTGAAAAAGCAAAATTAAGAAAATTAACAGGAAGTCCGAATGTTTTATTTCCTATTGGGGAGGAGGGAGGAAGATTTCGTTCTTTGAATACTGCTGTTGAAAAAGGAGTTATTCATTCTGATTTTCCTATTTATTCTTGTTTGAAATGTAAAAAAGAGACTATCAATAGAATTTGTGAAAATTGTGGTGAAGAAACAGAAAAGAGATGGTATTGTTCTGAATGTGGAAAAAATATCAATACTAAAGAGTGTGAAAAACATGGAGAGACTAAAAGTTTTGTATCTATGAATTTAGATAGTAAATATTATTTTGATATGGCTCTTAAGGGATTGGGATTAAATGCAGGCGAAGTTCCTGAATTAATTAAAGGTGTGAGGGGAACAAGTAGTGAAGACCATGATTTTGAATCAATGGAAAAAGGAATTTTGAGAGCAAAACATAATTTGTGCGTTAATAAAGATGGGACTATAAGATATGATGCAACAGAATTGCCTGTAACTCATTTTAAGCCAAAGGAGATTTCTGTTTCAATAGAAATCTCC
>Ga0233423_10001138_pt1 | contig 13478 bp, 12 predicted proteins | sample Watercolumn_Mata_FD_180713 | JGI IMG/M metagenome (GOLD analysis project Ga0233423, IMG submission 180713) | Freshwater microbial communities from Lake Matano, South Sulawesi, Indonesia - Watercolumn_Matano_2014_112_MG | ecosystem: Environmental > Aquatic > Freshwater > Lake | place: Indonesia... | reverse complement strand
CCTGCTGCACCAGCGACTGCAAAATAGTCTCTAATAACGCGAGGTGCTTCTGGAAACGCTCCGGAGAGCTTTCTTTCTGCGCCAATGCTAGCTCGACACAACCTTTACCCGATACAAATTGCCCGATTGTCATCATGATGATTTCGCTAGTGTCAGCGATACTCGCAGCAATATTGTCATTGCTTAAAAGCCGCTTGCAATCTTGCGGCATATTGGTGCGGACATAATTTAGACCGGGGATCTGGATCAACTCTGCAGCAGCAGCAGTCATGTTATCACTCATTTTGTAGCGCTCAGGCATCACCATTCTCATTGCACTTTCGATTAGCTTTGGTCTTTCCTTAAAACCGACCAAGTAAGACTTGGTCTGCATCTGAAAATCCTTGATCGACCGAAAATACACTCTGAGATAGATTTCGCAAAGATCATGATTTATCAACAAACACATCAAAGACAAATCACGACCATCCACTCTGCCCTTGATCTCAGCAAATTGAAGATAATCGTTAGGGATCTGATCCGGCCTCAATTGGCCGCCAGTCAAACTTAAGACCATCGGCGAACTAAATTGATCCGGTAACTCTTTGGTGATTAGCAAAGTACCATCCACCAACTTAGCAAAGCTAGACAGGATCTCTCTATTTGCAATCTTATCCAATGCCACGCGCCTCATCCAACTCTCGGACCAGCAGAGCAACTAGCTCGGCAGCGGGCAGGACACGACAGCGTGCAGCACCAGTACCAGCCCACTGAGCAGCATAATCATATTTGCCTTGCTTGACGGCAAGTGCATTTAATTGTTTTGCGGCATCATAAGCAAGCGGATAGACCGCTGGAGAGCTGTCGGAGGCCACACCATAGTCGATGAGCCGATTGCGCAGCCCACGAGCAGGCCTCCCCGATATCACATCAGTCAAAACTATATCGCTCGCATCCGCATGCGCCATCCGCGCGCGATGGTCGGCTGTAGCTGCTGACTCGGGGCATGCCACAAAGGCGGTACCCATCTGCACGGCGATAGCACCAACATCGAGAGCAGCGGCGATATCAGCACCAGTCATGATGGCACCAGCGGCAATTATTGGTATTTTTGCATGGCCAACAATTTGCTTGACCAAATCGATTGTCTCCAATTGTAGGTCCTCGCCATCAGGATCAAAAACGCCCCTGTGACCACCGGCCTGGATGCCCTGCGCAACTACGGCATCCATCCCGGCCTGTTGCGCAGCTTGAGCCTCGGCCTGGCTGGTTGCTGTAGCAATCAAATAGATCCCCACATCCTTGCAGGCGCGTATGAAATGATCGGGAGGAAGGCCAAAGTGAAATGAAATGATGGGTGGGCGAAGGTCGAGAAGCAAAGACTGCATGGGTGGGTCGGCAAGAAAAGATATGTAGATCTCGTGCAATACGCTTGGGGGGATACCTCCCAGCTCTGCAAAAAGCGGAGCTAAATGGGTTATCCATGCAGATTCGCGAGTGACATCACGAATGGCAGGTGCATGGCAAAATACATTAACATTAAAAGTGCCATCACTGGCTGCGCGCACTGCCTCTATCATATGCCTGGCATCATCTGTGGTGCTGGAGCCGACGCTGATCGAGCCAAGGCCGCCAGCATTGGTGACTGCTGCAGCTAGAGACGGGGTGGAGATACCTGCCATCGGCGCTTGGATGATTGGATAGCGCAGGTCAAATCTAGATAAAAGAGTCATTGATTACTCTTCGGCAGAGGCAGGCTGCCTGCTGTAGGATCAGCTCCCGGCTTAGGTTTGCGTGGTACAAGCGCTGCATCGGGTGGGACATCGTCGCCATTGCCAAAATAATAATCGGCAGTGTGCAGCACTTCGCTAAAAGCTGTTTTCTCTAGTTTTGCAATCTCTTTCGACTCCGTCCACCATTTATGCAAATAATAATTTGCAGTGTTTATCCGCCCCGTTGTGTATTCCTGCCTGGCAACGTCAAAATATGCCGCAGCCTGGATCTTGCCGGTAGACAATGCGACCATTCTCCATCTGCTCATTGGTGCCGTGATGTTGTACTCAGGATTGATAAAAGGTGCAAAATAAAAGGCAACGTTGCGCGGCGGATCGATCAGTTGCTGATTTTCGGATTGCAACATGGCCTTGTGCATTTGCCAGCCCATATGAAGTTGTACCTGGGCTTTCGTGATTTCGCCCATATAAAACAAATCGCATGCCTTGCGATAATTGCTGCTGATTGATATTAAATATCTGGCAAACCGCTGTGGATAGCTCTCACGCAATTGGGAGAGCAGCATATCAAATTCTGATATTTCCTTTTGCGGAGCTTCATTCTTTCCATCAAAATAAAACTGTGATTGCTTGGGAAGATGTGGGGGAGGCTGGACTGTACCAGAAATCAACGCAATCCAACACTCGCAGTCATGCCAGCAACTGATTTGATAAGACGCGGCTGTGACTTCTCCCATCTCATGATAATACTGGGCTTTGCGAAAGTGCTCGGCTCCTTGCAGGATCAACGCGTGCGACATGTCCGCATCAACCAAAATGCCTACCTCCCTACGCTCCACAATTATATGCCCCATTTTTGTCATCACCCACGTCGATTTGGGCATATCTATAGTTGAGGGGACACGTGTTGGATCAGGACGAAATGCACTTTTACATTTCAGAGGTCGATCTGCAAGGTCTAAATATTGACAAAGTCAGCCTGCATTTTCAGCGAAGCTGAGCAAGGCGCGAGTCTCATCGACGACACGTTCACAAAAGGCTCGATCTTGCACCAAATCCGATGGCGCTTTATCATGTCCGTTTTCGTCGTAGTAGATGCCGGAGCGATCACTGCGATTGATGATGATATCGGCGATCACACGACCTGCTCGCTCGGGAGTGCTCATGTGTTTGACAAAGGGTGCCATGATCGAAAACACGCGCAGTAACAAGATCAAAGCTGGATGTGCATCGCGCCCCAGGCCGGTAGCGGGAGTGACACCGGGTTCGATGGCATTGATGCTCAACCGTGGGTGCTCGTGAGCCAGCTGCAATGCGGTTGCTAAAGTGCATTGCTTGGTGGTTGCGTAAGCGTCATAGCCCGGCCGTGTTGAGCCACCTGCAAGCCATTCACCGCGCGCGCAGGCCTCAGCAGAGATATAGCGACCGCCTCTAAAACCCGCAGCGACTGCGGGCTTACGCAAAGGGTCCTCTACAGCGCTGGCTACAAAAAGCACGTTCGCACCGTCAGGCAAATGCGATATCAAAGCCTCGGTTAGGGTGAAAGGGCCGAGATGGTTGGTAGCATACGAGAGATCACAGCCTACCGAGTTGCGTCTGGGTCTCATCAAAAATATCCCCACATTATTGACGAGGCCACAGAGCCGGAGATCTAGAGCTACAATCTCCCGAGCTGCCCGGGAGCATTGATCCATTTCACCTAGATCGCAGACGATTGACACAGCCTTTCCACCGCGTTTTTCGATTGCTGCACGAGTCTTTTGCAATCTTCCGGCATCGCGCCCCACTAGTATTACCTTGCCGTGCTTGGCGAGTTCAAAGGCAGCGGCTCGGCCAATTCCTGATGTAGGGCCCGTTATTATGTAGGCTTTTTCTTTTTCAATCATCCCATTTCTCCAATAATTGTCTGGCTAGACAGTCATTTTTGCAACAAAAGAAATCAGGATATGAGTCGCCAGAGAGCTTCAAATCCTACTTTTGCATGCTCTTTTGCCTTTTTTGGGTCTTGTGCCATGTAGTCCATGGTTGCCTCGGCGATGCTATTCATGAGGCCTCCGACAAAAGGCATGGGGACTTTGCTCATGGATCCATTTGCGCGAATCTCTTCTAGTAGGCCAACGATTGGTTGCATGGCGCGATGTCCGGCAGCGCGAGTCTCGGCAGTGATCTCGTCGCAAACGGCGAGCTGCCCCATGGCTTTGCGCTTGTCGGGGTATTTGGTGGACCAGGTAGTCCAGTTTTGCCACGCCGTAAATAAGCGATCTCGCGGATTGCCATCTGCCGGCATGTTTTTAATAGCGGTGCGAGCCATCTCGGTCTTGAGTTCGAGGTAGAGCTGGTTGTAGAGCTCGGTCTTGGTGGCAAAATAAGTAAAAAGCGAGCCATTAGCGATGCCCGCCTCTTTGGCTATGAGGGCTGTGGGAGCGCTCAAGCCTTGGGAGACGATGACGCGGGTGGCGGCATCAATGATGGCGGATCGTTTATCTTGGCTTTTAGGTCTAGGCATGAGTGTGATTGTACAGATAGCTGAGCAACTGGTCAACTACGGTTTGATTATTTGTTTCATTTGGTCGATGTAATAAATTCATTCCGCTTTAACGCCAACGTATACAAATTTTTCTCCATCAAACTTGTAGATCAAATAGCTGCTTTTAAAGTGCATGCTTTCATCGACTACCGGTATTCGCAGCGTCTTGTTTGCATTGGTCAGCTCTATATCGCAGTCCAGACTGGTGTCTTGCCGTTCGACTCCGCAAGAGATCTCATTTAAAAATTGCTTTTTGGTCTTAAAAAACGGAGCTTTTATGAGCTTGCCATCACGAGTAATCTCATAGGATGCTACTGACAGGGTATAACAAATAGTCGACCCTATGCTGGTACCGAAAACGAGATAAACAGTGCGTCCTGACTTTGTCCTGGCAGGGACGATCTTGTCATAATAAGCACCGTTATCGGTATCATCTACGGGGCCAAAGTCATAAGACATGGCTTTGCCACTTAAGGTTTTATATTGTGCAGTTGCATCAAAAAAGTGCATGGTACCGCCGGTCCACTTATCCCAGCTATAGACGCGCAGCTTGCGATCGGGGGACTCAGCCACATATAGACCAGCACCCTGAGCCTTTTGTAGCCTGCTCTGCATAAGCGCGACTTGATTTTGAGGTGACAAAAGATATGTACGGAGCTTTTTGCTCAGCCCAGAGAGCGCATCATAGTTGTCTTGGCCAGCGGGCGGATATTTGCTCTTGTCGATCTGCGAAAGGATGGCAGTGGTAGCGGTATCCGGATCGACGACCGTGGCGGCATTTGCGGCTGTGGCGAGGCCCAACATGACAGCCAGAGTCAGAGAGATGCACCATTTGCTGGATGAAATAAAGTTGTTCATGATGGCATTTTAGAGTGGTGGCACAGTATGGTCAATGAAAAAGAGCCAGTGAGTCTATGGCAGTAGGCAATGGAAAATGGGCCAGTGAGTCTATGGCAGTAGGCAATGGAAAAAATAAAACAGCAATAGATCCAATGGTCGGTGGTGGCAAATTGTGTAGGCCGCCTTGCGCAGCACCAGCGGCCGGCAATTTGTCCCACCGACCATCCCGGACTCTATTTCTACACTTGTCCCACCGACCATCCCGGACTCATTCATCTACTCTCCGACTACTGCCTCCCCCGTTTCACCACAAACAACACAAACGCCGGCACGCAAGTCGCCACGATAAAAGCCACAAAGTGCAGCACCGTCGCAAATGCCAGCGCCTGATCGGCATTGATGCCACCAGTCATGGTCAGGCCTTTGGTCACCAGAAAGTGAAAACTCCCCACAGAGCCCGGAGTCGGCACCAGCACGCCAACTGACCCGATCGTAAAAACGATGAGACACTTGGTGGCATCGATGATGCCTTCTAGACCAAAGGCAAAGACCATGAGGTAAAAATTGAGCCAATAAAAAAACCAGATCAATACGCTCAACCCAGCGATGATCGGGTATTTGACCGGGCTTTTGAGGCTTTGCGTCCCAGTATCAAACTGCCCGGCAAGATCGGTCAACTTGCCCAGCAAGCCTCCCGGCACCTTGTCTTTAACGAGACTCAGAGCAAGTATCCGCTGCAAGATCGACCCAGCAAAAGGCAAGAGCCCCAATCCCGCCACCGTCGCCACGAGCATCGAGATCCCGCCAGGCACCAGCCATGGCATGTCCTTGAGGATCTCCGCTGGCAGCACCAGGAGCGTCCCGCCCAGCAAAAATACCAGCATCGCCAGATCGAGCATGCGATCGATCAGCATAGTCGGCAAGACACCCGCCCAGGGAAGCCTTTCGTCCTTGGTGATCGCCACCAGTCGCGCAACCTCGCCCCCACGCGGGATGGCCACGTTGACCGCATAACCCAGCATCACTGCATAAAAACTGTTAAAAAGCCCCACTTTTTCCCCTTGGGGCTTGAGAGGCGCAAGGAGAAAGGTCCAGCGAAAGGCCCGGAGGAAATGACTAAAGATAGCGGAAGCAATCAGGAGCCCCACAAACACAGGCTTGGTCTGGCTAGCATAACCCCATATCTTTGCAAAATCAGCATCCTTAAATGCCAACCACAAAAGCACCGCAGCAAAGACAAATGCCAGCCCTTTTTTGATGAGATTATCGGTCGCCCCGCCGGTCTTTGGTTGGCCCTCGGTCATTTTGCCTCTTTTGTTTGAACTTGTATTGCTGGGGGAAGTAAAGGGATATAGCCCGTCAACGCCCACGGTTCAATGTTACTAAAGAGCGACCAGCTTGTGAAACGCAAAAAATTGACCGATTCATTGACGTTTATGCTGTTTAATAGAGTATTTTCTATCAAACAGGAATCCCCAGTCGGTGAATAATATGGAAGCCAGGAAAACCAAGGTTTTGCTCATCGAGGACGCCCCAGGCGGCCAATTTGAGCTCAAAGACGTCCTGTCCAAGGCTAAGGGCATCGACACGAGCCTCGATATCTCGATGGAGCTCGCCGACCGCATGGACAACGGCCTCGAGCTGCTCGACAAGGGCGATGTAGACCTGGTCCTCCTCGATGTCTCCAACGGCAATGGCGGTCCCGACGCCTCCAGCAATCTGCAAAAGATTGTCCGCCTCAAAGAGTGCCAGTCCGGTGTGCCGGTGGTCATGGTAGGCGATCGCGACCAAAACGCTATGGCCAGTGCGGCTGTGCGCAATGGTGCTCTTGATTTTTTAGTAAAAGAAAATATAGATGGCCGTGCGCTGATGCAGGCAATCAAGTATGCCGTGCACGTCAAGTCACTCGAGAGCGACCTCGCCAATGCCAATCAAAAGCTAAAAGATGCACAGGATCAGCTCTCGCTTGTCACCAATATCGATACTGCCACACAAGCTTTGTCTCGAGCCGGGTTAGAGACAGCTCTCTCCGATGAGTACGCTCGCGCTCAGCGCTTTGGCTGGAATCTCGTAGCCGTCCTAATCGACTGCGACGACTTTGATCGGATCAACCACCAGTTTGGCCATGCTGTAGGCGATGTGGTGCTGCACCAGATTTCTGACCGTATCCGTGCCACTGTCCGCCCAAGCGATCACCTGGCTCGTCTGGGAGGCGATGAGTTTTTGCTCTTGCTGCCCGATACTCGCTTTGCCGAAGGCGTACTCGTCGCAGAAAAAATCCGCCTGGCAGTTGGCGAAAGTCCACTCCGCCTGGCATCAGAAACAGTACGGGTCACCGCCAGCCTTGGCGTGCTCGCCTTGCCATATGAGTTTTGTTCGATAGAGGAGGTCATCTCGCTGGCCCGACTGGCCGTCCGCGAGTCCAAGCTCCTCGGCAAAAACCGCGTCTCCTCCGGCGAAAAACACAAACCCACAGGTGGCAGCCCCGACAAAGAGGCCTTAGTCGAGCTCACCGAAAAACTACGCAAGGGCGATTGTTTTCGCGCGGTCTCCATGCCGATCCTGCACCTCGCCGACGAGAGGGTAGTCGGCTATGAGATCCTCAGCCGCGGCCCCAAGGGCGCTTTTGAGATGCCCGACGATCTCTTTAGAGTGTCGGTAGAGCACAACCTCCTCACCATAGTCGATCTGCGCTGCATCAAGACCTGCCTCGCCGCGACCGTGGACCCCAAGTTTGACCAGACTGCCACATTCCACGTCAATCTATTTCCCTCCAGCATCATGGACACTCCTATCGAGCGGCTCATGACGCTTTTCCCAGGCACGCACGATCCCGGCCAATACTGCATCGAGATCAGCGAGCAACAGTTTATCGGCGATCCTGCCTACCTCAAAGACCACGTGCAAGCCATCAAAGACCACGGCATCAAGGTCGCCATCGATGATGTCGGCTTTGGGCGCAGCTCGCTAGAGAGCCTCATCATCCTCGAGCCGGACATCGTCAAGATCGACCGCAAGTACGTATCCGGCATCAGCACCGATCCCGCCAAGGCTCGACTGCTCAAGCGTTTGGTCAAGGTCGTCAACTCGCTCGGCGCCGATCTCATCGCAGAGGGCATCGAGTGTCGCGAAGAACTAGAACTGCTTGTCGAAATGGAAGTCCCCTACGGCCAGGGATGGTACTGGGGCAAACCAGCCTAGGCAGCCCGACTCAATACGCGGTCGTCAGCACGCGATGATATGGAGCCAAGTGTCCTACGTGGGTCTGCGACTCCAGCCACAGCGCTGCATCTACATCACAAGCGCGCATGTGAGCACGTTTGGCGATTTGTTCGACTGCCACTATGGTGGCAGCCCGGATAGCGATCTCTTCAGGTCCATTGGTTGGGAGAAAAATCTGCTGATCTACGCAAGCGGCCAGAACAGGCTCGTATTGCAGGACTCCATATGCACGGAGTATCTGCGGTAGTTTGTAATCCGCAAAGGCAGTTAGAGTAGACAGATCAATAGCGGCAAGGCGGTTTCGCACGACACTGCTAGTAGTATCAACACTAGCTATCCGCGTCAGGTCCGAAACGAGTAACTGAGCGCGTTTGAGAGGAGCAAAGGCTAGCTCTGGAGTGACTTGTACGCTATCGCGATAGCAAGCCAATTTTGCGGCAATCGACTCAGCCAGGGCAAAGGCGTGCATTGTCTCTGGATTTTCACCGATCAATAGATAATGCAGATACTGCTCTCTGCCACCGCTATTGGTGACACCATTTACTATTTCTCTTAGATGAGCTGCCCTCTCTGCCATCAAAGGCAAGGTCCCCGTACCACCCAGCCAGGCCCGCAGATCGGAAGCCGTCAAAACGAGATCGAACCCTTTTAGATCTTTATCATCGCAGAGCCTCGTCAATAGAGCCTTGGCCCCGTCTATCCCCTGATACCGCCAACGGGGCTCGACAAAATAGCAAAAACCAATCGCATGAAACACAAGCAGTAAGAAGCAGCGATTTGTAAAAGAAAGCGATGTAAAGATCTCGGTGCGCCGATCATCAAGTGCCGCCAGCCATCCATTAGCAGGGGCTTCAGCGCGAGCAGCTAACCGCATGGAAAGGGAACTTAAAGCGTTTTCATCGATCTGACAATAATGGTTCATCGAGGGCAAACGCGCGCTGGAGCCATCATGGCCATTTCTTACTAAGTTTCTGGCGATATCAAGTAGCTTCAATTGTTTGCGGTATAAATGCAGCGGATAAGCCTAAAGGGTTAAAATAACGAGATGATATCAGGCAAGGGATTGGAGATTTTGTGAAAAAGCTCAGTATTTTTGCGGCTGTTGCAGCCACAATCACTTTAGCCGCCATCTACCAGCCTCACAGAGCCTGGGCCGGTGCCGTGCAATGGGACAAGCTCTGCAAGGACGCTCAGGCTGCCGCCAACAACAAAGATTATGACCGCGCCATCGAGCTCTACAAAGAGGCACTCGCAGAAGCCGAATCATCCAACCTCGAAGAAGGCCTCCAGGCCAAGACAGTCAACGATCTGGCCCTCGTCTACGATCAGCAGGGCAAACCAGAGCAAGCCGAGGCCTATCTCAAGGATGCCATCGCTATAAAAGAAAAAAAATTTGGTCCCGACTGCGCCGAAATGGCTCCCAACCTCAACAATCTTGCTCGTCATTACATCAAGCAAGGCAAGCCCGAGCTAGCGCTGGAGCAACTGGAGCGCTCGCGCTCCATCATCGAGGCTAAAAAGGGACCTGAGAGTTCGGATCTGGCGCCCGTCCTCAATATGCAAGCCAAGATCTATACCGAGACCCACAATTATGGCCAGGCAGAGCAAGCATTGCGGCGCACCGTAGCGCTCACTAAAGCCATGAATAGCCGCAGCGCCCAGATCGTGGCCCTCAACAACCTGGCGACGGTCTTGCGCAATCAAGGCAAAACACAGGAAGCCGAAGAGATCCTCAAGCAATCCGGCGAAGTCACAGATCAGAGCGTCGCCGCTGGGGATGCCAACGCCGCTCATAATAAGGCAGCTTCGCTGACCAAACTCGCTGCCGCCAAGCGCGAGCAAGGCAAATTTGAAGAGGCAGAGCCCTTATTAAAAGAAGCCGAGACGATGCTAGGCAAAGAGTACACCTCATCCAAGACCAGTGAGGCCGCAGCTGCCTACATCATAGGCATCGACAACCTTGCCATGGTTTACCGGGAGCTCGGCAACTATCCCTTTGCCGAAGCTCAATACGCAAATGCAATCGAGATCGAAAAACAATCCGGTGGCGATCCAATCCGTCTTGGCCATAGACGGACCAATCTAGCCGAGGTCTACATGATTGAAGGCAAGTACGCAGAAGCCGAAAAAATACTCCTCGATGTCGTCTCTAGCTACGAAAAGGTCCAGGGCACAGAAGGTCGCGATGTAGCAGTGGCACTATCCAATTTGCAAGAGTGCTATAGGCAGCAGGGCAAGTTTGCAGAGGCTCAAAAAGACCTCGTGCGGGCTTACGATATCAAGAAAAAGTCATTTGGCGACAACTCGCCTGAGCTCGCATCCACAGCCGAGGACTTAGGTCTCTTGCTGCAGCAGTCGAGCAAGGCAGGCGAAGCCGAGACCTATTTTAAAGAGACCATCAAGATTAGAGACAATGGCAAGGACAGCCCTGAATTAGCCAATGCACTCAACAATCTCGCCCGCATCTACAAGGACGAAGGCAAATACACCGAAGCCGAAGCGCTCTACAAGCGCACTCTGGCTATGCGCGAAAAAATCCTTGGGCCACAGGATCCAGCGATCGCAGTAGTGTTGCGCAACTATGCCTCTGTACTTAAAGAGCTCAATCGATTGGATGAGGCCAAGGCACTCAATAAGCGCGCTCGCCTGATCGAAGACGCCAACTAAAGCTAACAACCAGAGTCTTGCTAGGCCCTAGCCTAGATCGACCTTTCTAAATCGAGCAATTGTCGTTTGATCCCCAGCCCACCTGCAAAGCCGGTCAAACCGCCGGACGAGCCGATGACGCGATGGCAAGGGACGATGATGGATAAAGGGTTTTTGCCGTTAGCAGCTCCGACTGCGCGCGTTGCATTGGGATTGCCGATCTCGATGGCGATCTGAGCATAAGTACGCGTTTCGCCATAAGGTATCCGCAACAAAGCCGCCCATACGGATTTTTGAAAAATCGTGCCTTCAAAATCGAGAGGCAAATCAAATTGCTTGCGGCTCCCATCAAAGTATTCCGCTAACTGTTGCATGGCCATCTGCAATATTTCACTACGTATGCCACAACCCATGCCATTTTCAGTGGGCATGCCGCGGTCGAGACTGACTCGCCGCGCATCATCGTCTTGCCATAGCACAGCCGCCAGGCCAATCGGTGTCGCCACGAGAGTGAGCCTGCCGACCGGAGTAGGCAAGATTACATAGGCGTTAGTGCTTTTGGTTTTTGTGCTCATTTTATTTCTAATGACTTCCATAAATGCATGGTGGCATAAGCGCGCCAAGGCTTGTACTGTTGCGCAACCTCGATCAGGGCCTTTTTTGTGCTGATACCGAGAGCCTTTTTGATACCGAGATCACCGTGCATAAAAGCATCTGGCCAGGCTAAACAACGCATGGCGATATACTCGGCAGTCCACTCGCCAATCCCGGGCAGAGCAGTCAAAGCAGCTACAGTAGTCTTGTAATCGGCACCTGGCGCCAGATCGAGCTCACCGTATGCGGTGGCAAAGACTTTGATCGCCCTGGCGCGAGTGGGCATGATGCCCAGAGCGGAGATCTCGTCCACATCGGCACAGGCGAGCACCCGAGGATCGGGAGTGGCCAGATAGATATCCGCATATGGTGTCTGGATCCGCTCGCCAAATCGTTCAGCCAGACGCCCAGCGAGACTGGTTGCAGCTTTGACGCTGACTTGCTGACCAAGTATGGCGCGCACGCCGATCTCAAAAGAGTCAAAGGCACCTGGCACTCTCAAGCCAGGCCGCTCTGCCGCGAGCTCGCCGAGAGCATCCGCGATCACGAGCGGATTAGCCTGCAAATCAAATAATCGCTTGATCCGCGTGACCACCTGCATAAAGACAGGTCCGAGACTGGCACTCATCGAAAGCGTCAAAGCATTGGGCTTTATCTGTCCTTTGCTGTCGCGTGTCTGCTCTACGACGAGATAGCCTTTGCTATCGCCGATCGCAACAGTCCTCAAATATTTGCCATCATCCGAGACACGCTCTACGAGCGCGCTCCCACGAGCACGCAGATAAGAAAGCATCGACTCCCAATCATAAGGCGGGCGATAAGACAATTGGCAGGCAATGATATTAGGCCTTGCATCAGTCTTAAGCTCGTTGCGCCATCCCGGCCTTGCTTCTTTTCGCAATCGACTTGGATTGAGCTTGTAATGCTCGACAAATGCATCGTTAAAGCGGCGCACGCTAGCAAAACCGCTTGCAAGCGCAATCTCAGTGACAGGCATATTTGTATCTGTGAGCATAAGCTTGGCCGCGAGCAGTCTTTGCGTCAGAATGTATTGCATGGGACTGACGCCCAGCTCACCTTCAAAGACTCTACGCAAATGCCTCGGCGTGACGCCGAGCAACTGCGCGACTTTGGCGAGCGAGCCAAGATCACTGTTTGCAAGATCGCTGTTTGCAAGATCATCTATCAGTCTCAGCGCTTGGCCGGCGAGTCTAGTGCGACTATCTACAGGAGCGTGGCCTGGTGCAAGCTCCGGACGGCAGCGCAAGCACGGGCGATATCCGTTGCTTTCGCAAATCGCAGCGCTTGGATAAAAAGTACAGTTGCGCTGCATCGGCGATTTGACTGTACAGACCGGTCTGCAATAAATACGAGTCGACTTGACTGCGACAAAAAACACTCCATCAAAGCGACTGTCTCTTGCGATCAAGGCGCGATAGCAGTCATCGCTATTTAGGGTCTTGTGCAACTGGCTCATGATGTCAGGCTAGCAGATCGACCAGGTCGATACTCGCCATTTTAGGACATCAAAATCTCGATACCTAAATCCTAATCGTCGTCGCTGACGAGTGTGCATTGCACAAAACACACCCCATGACTGATAGTGCCGAGCCTTACTGCAGCACCCCGAGCAAGATCCATGATTCGATTTTTAGCATAAGGGCCGCGGTCTGTGACGCGCACAACGACAGTTTTGCCAGTCTTGGGATCTTCGACTAATACTTTTGTCTGAAAAGGCAATTTCAAATGAGCGCAAGTGTTTTTATTCATGTCAAAAATCTCTCCCGAAGCCGTCTTGCGACCGTGGAAAGGCTGTCCGTACCAGGACGCATTACCCGAAAAAGTCTTGGGACTGGCCGCTGGCTTGCCGGCAACTGATGCGGGCTTTGCACTCGCGGCAGGAGTGACGACCGCATGGGCGGCATGATTAGAGGCCA
>Ga0233423_10001137_pt1 | contig 13479 bp, 11 predicted proteins | sample Watercolumn_Mata_FD_180713 | JGI IMG/M metagenome (GOLD analysis project Ga0233423, IMG submission 180713) | Freshwater microbial communities from Lake Matano, South Sulawesi, Indonesia - Watercolumn_Matano_2014_112_MG | ecosystem: Environmental > Aquatic > Freshwater > Lake | place: Indonesia... | reverse complement strand
GGTTGCGAGGAACGAAGCAAAGCAATCTCCCTCGTTGCGCAACAAAGAGATTGCTTCGCTGCGCTCGCAATGACGCGATGCTGACTTTGACAGGGCCCTGGGGGGCAGCACGCATCCTTGACAGGAAGGCCGAAGAATACTATAATGTCACCAAGTAGCTTAGCCCCTTGTGACTTTGTCGAAAAATGACCAGCGGTGGGGAGTCCTCAACTTGTTGAGGCGCCTTCTGGCTGCCGAGTGGGAGACGCCCGAACAAGTTCGGGATTCCAGAGCCACCCAGTGGGGCACTGTCCCTGCAAAAGGCCATTTTTCAACAGAATCCCTTGTGGGCGTTCTGGACGGGCAGGCCGCGAGCGTCCCCTCGCCAGGCGGGGCGAGGCCCTATGCTACAAGTTGTCGGATAGGCTGTTAGGAGGTTAATTTGGTAGACAAAAACACACCAGCCCCGGCGGAGCATTTGGAACTGCGCCGGGACGTGACTATTTGGGGCTCCTATACCTGGGGCTACGCCGACGTGGGCGCGGACATCTATGCTGCCCTAGGGTTGGTCATCGGAGCGGCCATGGGGGCGGCACCCCTGGCCTTTGCCCTGGCCGGCCTGGTGTACATCATGATCGGCCTGGCCTACACTGAGTTGGCCTCGACCTACCCGGTGGCTGGTGGAGGTCACTACTATGCCCTGCGCGGCCTGGGGGACTTCTGGGGGTTTGTCGCTGGCGCGGCACTCCTTCTGGACTACACCATAGACATTGCCCTCTTCGTCGTGGCTTCAGCCGGGTATATCAATTTCTTCTCACCATACATTTTGGGCATCAACCTGAGTGACGTGGCCATCACCATTGGTCCCCTTGCTAACATCAAGATCATCTGGCTGCTGGAGGCCATGGTCCTCGTCGGCATTCTGATCGTGTTGAACGTCCGAGGGGTGCGGGAATCGTCACGCGTCAATGAGGTTCTGGGCTTCATGGACATCATCCTGGAGTCCTCGGTCATCGTCTTTGGCTTTCTCCTGGCCTGGAAACCCTCGCTCCTCATCCATCAATGGCAGACGGCCTTTCCTACTCTGCCCCAGTTCATGTACGGCTCATCACTGGCGATTATCTCTTTTGTGGGGCTGGAGTCCATCTCCCAGGCGGCCCAGGAGACCAGGCGGCCGGCTACCGTGATCCCGCGCACCTCTATCGCCTTGATCTTCACCGTGTTCATCTTTGCCCTGGCCTTCTCCACGGTGGGCCTGGGCATCCTCCCCTGGGAGACTTTCAAGGCCCACGAAGGAGACCCCATAGCCCAGTTAGCCCTGGCAATCCCCTTTCTGGGCATTCTGGCGGGACCCTTTGCTGCTGTGTTGGGAGCGACTATCCTCTTTATCTCAGCCAACACTGGGGTGATGGGGGCCTCTCGCCTGACCTACTCCATGAGCCAGTTGAGACTGGTGACCCGCTGGCTGGACAAGGTGCATCCCAAATACCGCACACCGGTACGCACCATTGTAGTCTTTGGGCTGATGGGCGCCTTTGAGGCCTTTTTGTCCTTTCTTACCCCCAGCGCCATGGATACTTTGGGGAACATGTACGCTTTTGGGGCGACCCTGGGCTACACCCTGGTCTTCATCTCGCTGATCAAGCTGCGTTTCTCCGATCCTTACAGCCCTCGACCCTACATCATGCCCGGGAATATCAAAATTAAGCGGGGTGACCGGAAGGTAGATTTCCCTGTCCTGGGAATTGTCGGCATGCTTGGGGTAAGCTTTATCCTTTTCGAGGTTATACTGACCCACGAGATCGGGCGGATTGCCGGACCGGGCTGGGTCCTTCTCTGCCTGCTTTACTACATCTGGTGGCGGCGGCGCAACCATCTCCCCGTGCTGGGGAATGTCCACCATGATTGGGAGGAGGAACAGATCAAGGTCCTCACCAGCGCTGAGGAGTTCGAGCTGCTGGAGGTATATAAGGAGGCTCTGGCTGAGCGTGATAGGAGGGGAAAGCAAAATGAGACGCCCAGTTCCACCGCCTGAAGCTTTTACCTGGCAGGATGCTTTTCACATCGCCATAGGCATTATCTGCATCCCGGTAGGAGCCATCATCCTCTACCGGACACTCTCCATCGCCATCGCCCCGCCAGCGATCCTGGCGGGCGGAGGGTTTATTGCCTTTGGGATTTACCGGCTCTATACCGCCTGGACACGGCTCCGGCTTTACCGGCAAATCAAAGGAGCGAAGAAACCATGAGTGTGACCTTGCACCCCCTGGGGATACTTCTGGCGCTGACCTTCTTGACTGCGATGAGTTTCCTCTTCTTCTGGATGTTCCGGGTACCACCGGCGGCGCCCCTGAGCGTGATCACCGCCCGGCGCTCGATTACCAGAATTCACCGCATCCTGGTGCCGGTGGTGGAGACGGTGGTGGCTGAGCGGGCGGTGGAATTGGGCTGCCGCCTGGGGGAGGATCAGAAGGCGGAGATCATCCTGGCTTCTATTGTGGAAGTGCCCATGACCCTGGCCTTGAGTACCCCCATGCCGGCCCTGGAGGCCCAAGCCAAAGAAGCCCTGGACATGGCCACCTTCATCGTCCAGCAGCACAATCTGCCGGTGCGCAGCCGGGTGCTGCCACAGCGCAGCGCCGCCGAGGGCATTCTACGCATCGCCAATGAAGAGCAGGTGGACGCCATCATCCTGGGCCTGGGCGAGAAGCGCGGCCGCCTGCCGGCGGAGCAATTTGGTCGCACAGTGGCGGACGTCCTGCGCAAGGCCACCTGTGAGGTGATCGTAGCTAAAGCACCTATTCCCGTCTAAGAGCCTATCCTAAAATAGCGGACCGGGCTCCCATGCCCGGCTTCCGGCGGCGTGCCCCGATACCTTACCTTTGTAGGCAGCAATGTATCGGGGCGTGGGAGCCGCCTCTGCTGACTCGTGGCTAAAGCACCTATTCCCGTCTAAAGGAGGATTCTGTTGATCGTCCAACAGCGCGTGAAGCTGACTTATCCTGTTATCCTGCTCAGCCAGCCGGTACTCTACCAGTTGATCAAGCAGTTCGACCTCATCACCAATATCCTGCATGCCCACGTTACCCCCACGGAGGGCTGGCTGGTATTAGACATCGAAGGGGAACAGGAGAAGGTCGAAGGGGGGCTGGCCTGGGTAACTGCGCAGGGGATCTATGTGGAAAGGATTCCCGAGGGGGAGACTGGCGAGGAGTAGACTGTGCAGGGGAGCGGGGGAGCAAGGGAGCGGGGGAGCAGAGGAGAATGCGCCTCAGCGCCTCGGCACGGGTGTCCGTCAGAGTTTGGTGCTGGATGTCACTTGATAGGGAAGATTGTCGAGTTACAGGACACTACGACCTGAAACGTCGTAGCTTAGGGGCCTCAGACCGCAGGCTACGGCGTTCCAGGCCGTAGTGTTCCCATCCAGAACGAACTCACTTGGTCGGCGAGACACCAATAACGAGCTCGGCACCTCTGCACCCCAGCACCTCCGCACCTCTGCCCCTCTGCTCAGAAGGCTTCAGCGCGGCAGCGGGAACCAGTGGTCGGCCAGTTGCTCCAAGAAGCCCTGGGCGCGCAGCTCTTGCAGCACCCGGTCAATGGCCTTGAGCAGCGTACGGTCGTAGCGATGGGCGGCGATGACGTAGGACTCATCGCTGAGCGGCCCGCCGACGACGCGCAGGTCGTCTCCTGCCGCCTCCCCCCGGACGAATTCCGACACGGCGATAGGATCGGCGATAACGGCCGCCACCTCGCCATGGCGCAAGGCGGCCAGGGCCTCTGGCACCGTCGGGTACGTTTGCCCCACCAGCCCTGCCACCTCTTTCTCCGCCAGGCGCTGCGCCACCACCTGGCCCTCGGAGCCCAGTTCCACGGCCACGGTCTTCCCCGCCAGATCAGCGGTCTTAGCGATGGCCCCATCTCGGCGCACCACCAGCACCGGCCCCACGTTGAGGTAGGAGGCAGAATAGAGCACGTCGCGGGTCATCTCTGGGGCATAGAGCAGCCCGGAGATGATGACGTCAATCCTGCGGCTGGCCAGGGCATCGTACAGGCTATCAAAGCTGATGTTGACGAATTCTGCCCGCACGCCCAGGGCGCGGGCGATGGCCTCAGCGAGGTCTATGTCATAGCCGCCGAAGTTGCCGCGGCCGTCGGTGGTCTCCAGGGGCGGGAAGCTGGCGTCCAGGCCCACGCGCAGCACGCCGGCCTCCTGCACACGGCGCAGGCTGGGGTCGGGTGGCGCTGGCCACAGGAAGACGAGAAGCGGAATGGCCACGGCCAGCACAGCCGCGGCGACCAGCGCCCAGCGGCGGCGTGGGGTGGCCCACAGCCAGCGGGCCAGGCGCCGCGGAGCGGCAGGGGCCCGTCGCCGGCGGCGACGATAGTGAGGCAGAGGCTTCTTCCTGGTTGGCGGAGGAGTGTCCGTCATCATTGTACCGGCTTTCCTGTATAGGCAGACAGCGCCTGGGGCAGTGGGGCGAAAAGGTTGTACCTGGACATTATTTGTGGTATAATAAAACCGGTTAGCTGGGATAGTGGCTTTCCGCCTAAACCCCTGAGTGCATTATACAGCAAACATTCCGTATCACGCAACAGGGGTGGGCGATCAGGAGGTAAGGTCTTTCGCTTCGGCAGTGGCTTGCACGCTAGGAGGTGCGCCATGTTTGCTCGACTCACTCGCCTGTTCCCCCTCTTGTTCTGCCTGGCCCTCGTGCTCACGAGCGTGCCTGCGAGCATGAACACCGTGGCGCCGGTGGCGGCGCAGGGCGGTGAAGCCCTTGACCCCGGCCACTGGCCCCAGGAGCACATCACCCTGGCGGCCAACGCCAGCGGCAACCTCTCCGCCGCCTGGGAGGACTCTCACCACGCCAAATTCCCCGCATCCGCTTCGCCTATCGCCCCAACGGACATCTACGCCGATCAGTGCACACAGCCGCCACTGTGGCGCATTGAAGTGAGGCCCAGCAATGTGACCCTGAGGCCCGGCGAGCAGCAGCAGTTCACCGCCATTGGGTACGACTCACACGACAACCCGGTGCCCATCACACCCCTGTGGACGACCAACGATCCCACAGGCACGATCACACAGGATGGGCTGTACACGGCTGGGACACAGCCGGGGTACTACACCGTCGTCGCTACCGTGGAGGACTATGGGCGCTTAGTGGAGGGCACGGCTATAGTACAAGTCCTCGGACCGCCGACGCCGACGCCTACGCCGACCCCCACCCCCATCCCGCCCGTGCAGGCCTGGGTGGACGCGAACGGCGTGCTGCACATCGTCCTGCAGGGCCATGCCGACGCCACGGTAACGGTCAAGGACGGCAACGTGCTGGTCAACGGCCAACCGGTAGGCGACCCGCCGGCCAAGGCGGCGGACATCAAAGGGATTAATGTGCAGGGCGGCGATGGAGCGAACACCATAGACCTGAAAGAGGTCGTGCGGACGGACTTCACCAGTCTTGAGGATGGCAAGGTCGTGGTCTCTGCGGGAGGGGGGGATGACACAGTTTACGGAAGCTTGTGGTTTGGTAATGTGATCCTTGGTGAGAAGGGCAGCGATAGGCTATATGGCGGGTCTCGCACCGACTATATCAGTGGCGGACTTCCCGATGAAAATGACGGCGACCTTATAGACGGCGGACTTTTTGGCCACGACTTTCTATATGGCGGGGGCGGCAATGACGTTATGTATTCCGGAGAGGGCAACGACAATGTAGACGGTGGGCCGGGCAACGACATTGTATGGACTGCAGGGGGCGATGATACGATAAATACTGGGGAGGGTGACGACACCATCCAATGTCTCCCGTTCCCGCCAGCAGAGCCGCCCCCCGCGATACTCAGCGGGCAAGGCAGCGACGCGGCCGGCGATAGGCTGGCGAGCGTTGCTACCCTCTCTGACGAGGGTGGCGACGACACCATTGACTTCTCCGCGGTCACAACCGGCATCACCATTGACCTGGATCTGCAGAACGCAGATCAGGTCGTGGACACGGCCGGCAACATCGTGCGGCTGGAGGGACAGTTCGAGAACGTCGTCGGCAGCGACTTCGATGACGTATTGTCCGTGGATCCGCTGGCGGTGCCGCGCCGCCTGGATGGCGGCTTGCACGCCGCGGGCGACACCCTCAACTTCGACCCTCACGGCGCCTGGGTGGCCGATGACGGCCAGACCATCACTGCGGCCGGCTATGCACCCGTGACCTACACCGGCTTCGAGACGGTCAACGGCACGCAGCCCTGCCCCGCCCTGGCCCCCGGCGCGTCGTGGGAGCAAATCTTCACGGTTCCCGGCAGCTATCCGTACTTCGATCCTTACAACCCCGCGCACACGGGCAGGGTGGTGGTCGGCACTGCCGGACAGTCATGGCCGGAGCGTAGTCGAAGGGCTGCCACGTTGTCCTACGGCGTCGTGCCCATCTCCATCACCGAAGCGGGCTTCGACCCGCTACTCGTGACTATCGCCATCAGCGATACGGTGCGCTGGACCAACCACGGCATGACCACGCACGCCATTCGCGGCGGCGAGCCCTCTGCGGCGACGCCTATCCCAACGCCCACGGCTACACCGACGGCCACGGCCACGCCCACGCCCACGCCCACGGCCATGCCCACAGCCACACCCACGCCGACCAACACGCCAACGCCAACTGCGACCGTGAAACCTGGAATTTCCATCTATCTGCCCGTACTGCTGAAGGGCTGGCCTGGTGCCCCAACGCCCACGCCCACCAGCACACCCACGGCTACTCTATTTCCACTACCGTGCCTGGCCTGCGGTGGTGAACAGTAAGTCCAAGCGGTCTGGCCAGCGGCCAGGGCTCTGGGCAGTGCGGCGAAAGGGAGCGTATCGCCTTGGGGACATGTAGTAACGACTTCCCCGAAACGGGGGCCGCCTCGGCCAGTCGTCGTTCCCGTGGCAACGGCGACTGAAGTCGCTACTACTTCCACGCATAATGCCCGTGGGGTAGTGTTGGCATGTCCCTAACTCGCGACGCTCCCGGGGAAAGGCTTGTATGCCGGTGCCCTTTGTGGTATAATCAAAACAGTTAGCTGGGAGATTGGTTTCCGCCTATCTATCGAAGGGGGTACGAAAATGCAACCAACTGTACAAACCGAGACTCTGGAACAGCCGATAACGTTGACCCGGATCGTTCCGGCTGCCCGCATGTTGTCCGCCCTTGACAAACTCAGGCTCATCCGCATTCTAGCTGAGGAGCTCGAAGCCGCTAAGGAAATCTGGCCCTTTGAGTCCGGCAAAACCTACTACTTGCCGACGCCTTACAACTCATTTGGCGCGGCCGCGATCCTGGCCGAGGCAATGGCTACATATCAAGAGGAGAACCACTGAAAGCGATGCGGTTTCGATATTCAACCACAGACCCCACCCAGAGCGAACTGGATAGCCTGCCACGACTACCGCTGGTTCTTCGCCAGGGCAAGCAAATTGTCCACGCGGTAGGCTTGGTGGATAGCGGAGCTACCGTCAACGTGCTCCCTTACCGATTTGGCATTCAGCTTGGTGCTGTTTGGGATGACCGGAAAGCCACAATCCGATTGGCCGGCAATCTGGGCCATGTTGCGGCCCAGCCTTTATTCCCAATGGTAGAGATTGGTGACTTTCCGCCCATCAGGTTGGCGTTTGCGTGGAGCCGCAGCGAGGACGTACCGCTGATACTGGGACAGATGAGCTTCTTCATGGAGTTCGATATCTGTTTCTACCGTTCGCAACTTGAATTCGAGGTCAAACCCAGAGCGCGCTGAGTCTGGAAGTGCCGCCCAACCCTGTGTGGAGCCGACGCCCACCCGTGCGCTTTCAACTACTGTGCCTAGCCAGCAGTGGTGATCAGTAAGTCAATTTGTGGTATAATCAAAACAGTTAGCTGGAATAGTGCATTTCCGCCTAAACTCCTGCGGGTATTATACCGCAGACATTCCGTATAACGCAACAGGGTGGGCGATCAGGAGGTAAGGTCTCTCGCTTCGGCAGTGGTTTGCACGCTAGGAGGTACGCCATGTTTGCTCGACTCACTCGCCTGTTCCCCCTCTTGTTCTGCCTGGCCCTCGTGCTCACGAGCCTGCCCGCGAACAGAACCGCCGTGGCGCCGGTGGCGGCGCAGGGCGGCGACGCCCTTGACCCCGGCGATTGGCCCCAGGAGGCCATCACCCTGGCGGCCGACGCCAGGGGCAATCTCTCCGCCGCCTGGGCGGACTGCGGGATCACGACCGGGAAGTACACCGGCTACGGCCTGAGCACCGCCTCCCCCCCATGCACACAGCATAACCTCTTCGTCACGCAGCCGCCAGTGGAGCGCATTGAGGTGACGCCGTCCGAGGTCGGGCTCCGGGTTGGCGGCACCCAGCAATTCATTGCCAAGGGCTACGACCCCGAAGGCAACGAGGTGACCATCACGCCCCAGTGGGCGACCAACGGCGGCACCATCACGCCGAACGGGCTGGAGACCGCCCTGTACACCGCCCCCACGACCCCTGGGGACTTCACCGTCACCGCCAGCGTGGGGACCGTGCAGGGCACGGCGATCGTGCGCGTCACGCCGGGGCCAGTGGCGCGCATTGACGTGACGCCCAGCGAGGTCACCGTGCGTGTGCCAGAGCAGCAGCAATTCAGCGCCACGGGCTACGACGCCTACGGCAACCAGAAGCCCATCACGCCAATCTGGACAACCAGTGGCGGCACCATCACGCCGGACGGGCGGTACACGGCTGGGACACAGGCGGGCGACTTCACCGTCACCGCCACCGACTACAGCACTGGCATTCAGGGCACGGCGACCGTGCACGTCACGTCGGGGCCACTGGTGCGCATTGACGTGACGCCCAGCAACGTAAACCTGAGCGTCGGCCAGCAGCAGCCGTTCAGCGCCACGGGCTACGACGCCTACGGCAACCAGACGCCCATCACGCCAAACTGGTCGGGTACCGGCGGAACGATCAGACCGGTCGGGTTGAGTCTCGCGGCGGGTGACGACACTCAGGCGCTCTACACCGCAGGGACGCTGCCCGGCCGCTACGCGGTGGTTGCGGCCGTGGGGACCGTGCAGGGTCGCGCCACAGTCACCATCAGCGGTGGCTCCACCTGCCCCGCCCTGGCCCCCGGCGCGTCGTGGGATCACACCTTCACGGTTCCCGGCAGCTATCCGTACTTCGATCCTTACCGTCCCACGCACACGGGCACGGTGGTGGTCGGCACTGCCGGACAGTCCTGGCCGGAGCGTAGTCGAAGGGCTACCACGTTGTCCTACGGCGTCGTGCCCATCTCCATCACCGAAGCGGGCTTTGACCCGCTACTCGTGACTATCGCCATCAGCGATACGGTGCGCTGGACTAACCACGGCACGACCACGCACGCCATTCGCGGCGGCGAGCCCTCTGCGGCGACGCCTATCCCAACGCCCACGGCTACACCGACGGCCACGGCCACGCCCACGGCCATGCCCACAGCCACACCCACGCCGACCAACACGCCAACGCCAACTGCGACCGTGAAACCTGGAACTTCCATCTATCTGCCCGTACTGCTGAAAAGCTGGCCTGGTGCGCCAACGTCCACCGGTACACCTACACCCACAGCCACTCTATTTCCACTACCGTGCCTGGCCTGCGGTGGTGAGCAGTAAGTCCAAGCGGTCTGGCCAGCGGCGGTGGGTGGGCGCGGCTCACACTGCTGTTAAGCGGCGTGCTTGCCGCCATAAGGAGGATATTTGCCATCATGTCGTCAGAGCAACCAGTGGCGTTTCCCCATGATGTTCGCCGCCGCCTGGCTCGCCAGGTGGCGGATGCCGCGCTGGCGGCGGTGGACCCGGCGGCGGCCATCCAGCGCCAGGTCAGGCTGGATGGCCACCGGCTGACCGTGGCCGACCGCACCTACGACCTGGGGCATTACCGTCGTATTTTGGTCGTCGGCGCGGGGAAGGCCAGCGGGGCCATGGCCCAGGCGGTGGAAGATGTCCTGGGCGAGCGTGTCGCCGCCGGGTTGGTGTCCGTCAAAGACGGCTACACCGCCCCCACAACGCGCATTGAGCTGCGTGAGGCCGGCCACCCAGTCCCCGATGCCCGCGGTCGCGAGACGGCAGAGCGCATGGTGGGCCTGCTGCAAGAAACTACCGCCAACGACTTGGTGATCTGCCTGCTCTCCGGCGGCGGCTCGGCCCTGCTGCCTCTGCCCGTGCCGGGCGTGACCCTGGACGACCTGCAGCGCCTGACCAGCGACTTGCTGCGCTGTGGCGCCACCATCAACGAGATCAACGCCGTGCGCAAGCACCTCTCGCAGGTGCAGGGCGGGCAACTGGCCCGGCTGGCCGCCCCCGCCCCCGTCATCGCCTTGATCCTCTCCGACGTGGTGGGCAGCCCGTTGGACGTCATCGCCTCCGGTCCCACCGTCCCCGATACCAGCACCTTCGCCGATGCTATGGGTGTGCTGGAAGGCTACGGTATCATCGCCCAGACGCCGCCGACTATCGTCGCCCACCTGCGCCGCGGGCTGTCCGGCGATGTAGCGGAGACGCCCAAGCCGGGCGATCCTGTGTTCGAGCACGTGCAGACCCTGGTCATCGGCGATAACCGCATTGCCGCCCAGGCCGCCGTACAGCAGGCCGCCGAGCTGGGCTTCCACACCCTGCTGCTCTCCACCTACGTGGAGGGCGAGGCGCGGGAGGTGGCCAAAGTCCTCGCCGGCCTGGGCAAGGAGGTTGCCCGCTACGGCCAGCCGCTGCCCCGGCCCGCCTGCCTGGTCGCCGGCGGCGAGACGACGGTGACGATTCGCGGCCAGGGCAAGGGCGGGCGCAACCAGGAGCTAGCTCTGGCTGTGGCCATCGCCCTGGAAGGCTGGGAGGACGTGCTACTCCTCACTGTGGCCACCGACGGTGGCGATGGCCCCACCGACGCCGCCGGTGCCTTCGCCGACGGCACCACGGTCGCCCGGGCGCAGGGGCTGAACCCCGCCGCCTACCTGGCCAACAACGATGCCTATAATTTCTTCCAGGCGCTAGGCGATCTCCTTATCACCGGCCCCACGCGCACCAACGTCAATGATCTCACGCTGGTGTTTGTGTTCTGAGCCTGCTCCCCTTTCAGCGGCCCCCTTACCCATGTTACCCCTGAGCAGCAAACAAGGTTAACAGGGGTAAAAAGGGTACAAGGGTCTTCGCCGATTTGTGAAGACAACTTCCAGCGGATATAAAAACGGAAAAGCGGATAACAAGTTCCATTGTCGCTCTGAGCGCAGCGAAGAGTCTCACCCCCACATGGGAGGAGATGCTTCGCTGCGCTCAGCACGACAATACATGCCAGTTTCTGCTTTCAGGAATGACGCACCGCGTCACTGGGGACTCGCAATGACGAGATGATGACTTTGACAGGGCCCTGAATACGCTTATCCGCTTCGCCGAAGGCTATCCGCTGGAAGGATGCCCCCCTTTGCCCCTCTTACCCCTGTTACCCCTGCACGATCCACCTGCCAGGTGAGCCGGGCACTGTGCCCAGCCTACGGCGTCTGCGGAGTATTGGGCGAGGCATTATCCAGCATATCCGGCATGTCCCTAAAGCCCGCGCCACGCGGATACAGGAGAGTTAAAACAACCTCGCCGGAATGCCTCTGAAGCGCCATCATGCCTTACTTCCCGAAACGGCGGTGACTTGCCATCACGCCTTACTTCCCGAAACGGCGGGCGTGATGGCAAGTCAGGGCATGATGGCGCTTCATCGCCCCTACACTACTGCGCCGTAGAAGCCTGTTAAACAGCCCCCTTTTACCCCTGTTACCCCGTTTACCCCTGTACAATCCACCTCCTCTTGAATGGTCAGGGCGAGACTGGCGTGCTTGTTACCGCCGGTGTAGGCGTAGTCACGGGCACAGCGGCAGCATATAGTCCATTACTGGTGGCAGCGTACACCCAGCCGGGCGCTACGGCCAGCCCCTGCACAAAGGCCGTGCTCAGGCCGGGCGCTAGCGACTGCCAGGTAGCCCCACCATCGCGGCTGACGAAGACGCCGTGCCCCCAGGTGCCGGCGTAGATCGTGCCCGGCACGGCGGCGTCCAGAGCCAGGGCCAGGATCGTTTCGCCCAGCAGTCCCAGCGATTGCCAGGTCTGCCCGCCGTCGTTGCTGGCCAGCACCCCCTGCTGCGAGGTGCCAGCGTAGAGGCGAGCGGTGGCGCGGTCGAAGAGCAGGGTGAAGGTCAGGGCCTGGTTGGCCGTGCGCCAGCTCACCCCGCCGTCGGTTGTTTGCAGCACGCCGTGCTGTGCCGTGGCCACGTAGGCCACGTCCGGGTTACGCGGGTCCACCACCAGGGCGAAGACCCAGGTGCTGGTAATGGTGGCCGTGTGGCGCCAGGTCTCGGCGGCGTCCTGGCTGCGGAAGATACGCCCATCCGACGTGCCCGCGTAGAGCAGGCGCGCATCGGCGGGGGCGACGGCCAGAGCGGTGAAGGTGGCGCGGGTCAGGCCGGTGCTCTTGGCCTGCCAGGTGGCCCCGCCGTCCGTGCTTTTGAACAGACCCTCGCCGCTGATCGTCGTGTAGAGCATGGGGGGAGCGGCGGAATCGCCGACCAGGGCCAGCACGTCCTCGGCGGCGGTGAGGCCGCTGCTGCGCTCCACCCAGGTTTGGCCGCCGTCGTCGCTGCGGAAAATACCCTTGCCGTACAGCGCCGCCAGCAACACTCGCGGCTCGCCCCCGGCCAGGACGGCGTTGATGTTGGGGGCGCTGAGGCCAGCGTTGGCCGGGCGCCAGCTCCGCGCCTCGTCGGTGCTGCGGAAGACGCCCTCGCCCCAGGTGCCGGCGTACAAGACGCCAGGGGCGATGGCCAGGGCCTGCACGGAACGACTGGACAGCCCGCTGGCCGCCGACTCCCAGGACTCGCCGCCGTTGGCGCTGCGGAACAGGCGACCGCCATCGGTGCCCACGTACAGCACCTTGGGCTGCAGCGGGTCAAGGGCCAGGGTGCGCACCCGGATGTTGTCCAGCCCCTTGTTCAGCGCCTTCCAGGTCTCGCCACCATCGGTACTGCGAAAAACTCCCTCGCCCGCCACGCCCGCGTAGAGCAGCCGCTCGTCCTGGGGATGGAAGGCCAGATCACGCACGTCATTGCCCAGAGCCAGCTTGCGCCAGGTGCTGCCGCCGTCCGTGCTGCGATAGGCGCCGCCGCTGCTGCCCACCAGGAGCAGGCCCTGGGGCGTGGCGATGATGGCGTTGATCGCCCCTGCCGGGATCTGGCCGCGCAGCGACTCCCAGGTCTGCCCGCCGTCCTCGCTGCGATAAAGACGACCGGCGTCCGTGCCGGCGTAGATGGCCTCCTGGCGACCGGGGTTCACCGCCGGGCCCACCCCCAAGGCGTAAACCGTGCTCTCGGCCAGGCCCTGCGAGGCGGCAGCCCAGGTCTGGCCGCCGTCGCTGCTGCGGAAGACGCCGATGTCGCGAGTGCCGGCGTACACCACGGTCGGCGTGATGGGATCGCAGAGCAAGGCGTAGACGTGGTAG